>ENA-UOTX01000006-UOTX01000006.1-compost-metagenome-genome-assembly--contig:-NODE-6-length-156219-cov-9.992782_pt1 | contig 156219 bp, 85 predicted proteins | sample MGYA00238143_ERZ746982 | MGnify/ENA primary metagenome ERZ746982 (study PRJEB28758, sample SAMN06268862) | compost metagenome | isolation source: single cell | place: USA: California, Emeryville, Joint... | reverse complement strand
CAAAGGCAGTGCCTGGACATTCCGAAACACAGGTTGATCCGAGTAAATAGGTACCATTTGGACAGGAGGTGCAGTAATTTGCATCCAGGAAGCACGTTTCGCATGAAGAATTGCAAGAAAGACACGTGCTATTTTGTATGAAACTGCCGGAGTTGCAGGTGAGGCAATTATCTTTGGCAGGGCCTGAGCATGTGAAGCAACTCTCATCGCAAAGTATGCAAGTAAGATTTGAGGGTTGAGCCAGTGTTTGGTAGCCTTGAGGGCAGCTATTAAGGCATTTTCCATCAAAAGCAATTGGATTGGAACTTGAACAAGTCGTGGTACATTGTCCGTTTTCCAATAGATAAGGAGAATAGCATATGATGCAAACACCATCACATACCAGACAGTTTGAAGGACACGAAATGAATTCACACGTTCTCGTTGTTTCATTTCCATAATATCCGGTAGGGCAAGTTTGGACGCAGGATCCTGTCGAATCTCTATAATAACCGGAAATACAGCCACCTATTAAAGTCAAAAGTGAATTAATTAATCTAATGAAATGAATCTATACTGCAGGTTCCTGAGGCTGAGTTAAAGTGTGTTCCCGTAGCGCATTGACAGGCACTGTCAACAAATACAAATCCAGAGGCGCATCTCGTACAGCCAGTAAGGGAACCGTGTTCACAGGCCTCGCAACCAGCAGGGCATGGTGCGCATATATATGACACTAAATCTTTATAGGTTCCTTCTGGACAAGTGAATTGGGTAAAGTATTCTGGATTGACCTTGTAGCACTTATTATTCATGCTCCATAAACAACTTCCCATGCTATCTAGATGAAGTATTTAGAAAGACAGGAGAGAAATAGTAGTTACATATTGGGTAGACAGTGGTATGGTTAGTTGCGATCAAGAATCGCTTGAGCACTCCTTGGAACGCCTTGGTTCCTGAATCCGGAGGAGGGATCATAATCGGGTAAGTAGGAGAATCAGTGACGTATAGTGTTGAAGGGAATATGACTTCTCCTCGTGCCACTCCATTGACCCAAAGACGGCAAAAGATCGTGGGTCTTTGAAAATTTGAGCAATAGAGTCGGAATGCGCTAAAACCAACTTCAAAGTTTTCTTGTTAGCTTCTAATTCCTGAATAAGTGTTACTTGGGAGTGTAACGGCTGGAAAACTCTGTTGGTAAGAGTCAAAAGCCACCGTTAAGGCACGCGTCGAGCTAAAGGAGAGTTTTAGGCTTCCCTTTTGCAGAAACTCGAAGTCCAAGGACGAATATGCGTTAAATTGCCATTCAAAAGTGAAGTCCAGTTGCATCCCATAACTGATAAGCGAAACATCATTAAGAGAAATATATTTGGCGGACTCCGCATAGGGGAAGGTTAAACCTCCGTTATTCTAGATGTAATTCGTTATCAATTAGAAATAATCTTAATCAATACCCGATCCCAATCTGGATCATTGCTATCTGTCCCGGTGCTATTAGATCCAAGGGTGAAATAATTATTGGAATTCAGAGCGTTGCTAATGATCTGTCCTTGGTATTCGTTAAAATGAAAGACTGCAACATAATTGATATCTAATCGCGTATAGTCACATTTAATTTATTTGAAACTATACCTATCGTCCCAAACCTCAAAGTCTCAATATCAGGGATCAACGCTGTGAAAGTCGTCGGTATGACCATGATCCTTCCGAAATATCCACAAGAGCAATTTGCACTCGGCGCTCCGCCGATGTATAAAACATCAGTGTCCAGGATAACATCACCTGTGCCGATCGAAATATTGAAAGTTTGGCTTACAACTCCGTTTGAAGTTGCGTCTATGGCTAGCGTAGGGTTGTAGTAATAATTCCGAACACTATTCGCAGTGTAGTCGAGTGTCTGAGCGAAGAAAATCCAAACTCCTGGGGGACATATGAACTATAACAATTGTAATGACAGGAGAAAAAGCAATGCTTTATTACTGGAATTGTAGTTACTGCCTGTGGTGTATTATTAACAAACGCCTTGAAGACGTAGCTATAAGTGGGGTAATCGAATTGGATGAGAAGTCGAACGTGGTTTCCGCTCCTGTGCAAAGGATCATCAGCAAATGCGGAAGATAAAAGATTACTCAGGCATGTTATTGAATCTCGCAAAAACGGCGTTCGTACTTGGTGGTAACATCGCTCTCTCTTCCATTGTTGGAGTAAGCCACCAGAACGCATAAGTAAATGTATTATAGTACGAACCTTAAAATTCATGAGAACCAGTCATGAAAACTAAGTACCGGTAAGTCCCATATCACTGGCAGTGTATGCAGCATAGTCTGTTCCGGAACAAATAATATTCGCATCAGGTAGTTGCTTAAAATGCGACTGTGATTAACTAGGTGAGAAGTGCACGGTGGAAAGATAATGCATACATCCTGAGCGGCTCGGAAAGGTTTGAGTATGAAAAAGAGAATCCAGAGTAGTATGCTGAAGGTGGAAAGGTTCATTCTTTAGTAATCAAAATTTATTAAAATTATATAGGCTTCTGAGAATCAAAAAAAAAAATAAAATTCCAGATTTCAGAATAAATAAAAGTAAAGATGTTCGTGAAATTAATTAAAAACATTTTTGAAGTTCACAAAAAAAATTCGATCGATTAATATAATATAATCGTTCTCTATTGATATTTACCTCGCAAGTTGTATCGCAAATAGTGAAAAGGAATTGTCGAGTTCAAAATCCGTAAGCTCCGAAATCAATCGAAAGCGCTTTGATTACAAAATTTGAGCTGCTACAAACGCAGTAAGCAAAGTACTCGGCCTTACTTGGCCTCGAAAAGCTTAGCTAAAGACTGAGCTCTTTAGGAAAAAAGAAAATTTAAGAAGTTTTCTCTTTCTATTTACCGCTGCTTTGATTTGCGTAATTAGGATATGTTCTGAATTTTGCGAACGATTTGTTCGAATTCTAATTAGAATCAATTTGTTCAAAATAAAAACAACTTAGTTCTCCGGAATCCATTTCGTATGGTTGAAAAACTTTGGTGGAGATTCGAATACAAAGCAATTAAAGTCAGAAAGTGAGGTATATCGATTTAATGCAAACACCCAAGGGGAAAAGTAAAGAATGGTAGAGTTCGTTGGCCAGATAAACTGGAAATTTGCTGTGATATAATGATGGAAAATTCAAGATTGGAGGCTTTTCATAGCCTTTTTGCGTCCAAAGTGTACAAAATTTGCTTAGAATTGAACTCCAGCGAAGAGTTAGTTTTAGAAATAATTCCGACAGAGCTCCCTCTTGATTAGAGGACATTAAAGCCCTGATCACCGTTCAATCAGAAGCTGTATGAAAAGTGGGTGTCTAAAACCTTGAATTTTTAATGTATAATCCGGTCATTATATCTCTCTGTGATTAGAAAAGAATATTGCAGCTCATAGCTATTACTTTCTAGGTATCTCTCGATTATTTTGCAGAGGTGATCCAACGACCTTGAATTAATTCAAATTTGCTCCGCCTTCACAATTAAAGAACGCAAATAAATCCATATAGCGTTAATGAGATAGCAAAATTTATAGAGAGTGAGCTCAATTAATTCTTGAAATCTGGGTTTAAGCTTTCGTACCTTATTAAATTAGATGAATAAATAAATTGTGTCTGAGTATAAATTGTTATTCCACACTTAGCATTCCAAGAGAGTTGCAATAGCGGAAATTTGAGTGAACGTTCTGTCATCTGTTTATAATACCGTTTTTATTTCAGGATTGGCTTTGTATCTTCATTCATCAATCTCTCTTGTTCATAAAATAATGATTAAAATGCCATTTAAGTCGATCGTGCTCAAGACTGATGCACATGAAAAACAAATCCTCTGCTGTTGGCACTATCCCATGACTTCTCGAGAAAGCATGACGCCTATAAAAGATTCTTATGAAAAATTAACTTGGTATAGTAACAAAAAAAAAAAGAAGACCATATTCTGATCCTAATTGAGAGTCTTAGCAAAATCTCATTAAACTAAAATCTCATGATAGTACAAATAGCCTTCAGAAAGGAAAACTAATCAAAATATTGACGAGTCATTCTGAAGATGAGCAGAGATGGTAAATTTGGGCTTGAATACAAAAAAACTGCTATTTTAGAAACAATCTTTCTCACCTAGGATTCGTAACTTTCTCGCAATTATACGTGTGTGAGCCCTTCAAATTTATTGATTAAATAGCATGGAATGAAGTATAAAATCAACTTTCACGTCTACATGAATTGAAAAATGATATCTTGCATTTTGGAATTTTACTCACTAAATTGAAGATAGGAAATACATTAGGTTTTCATGAATCAGAATTTCTTGCTTTGATTTATTTTATCGAACCTTATCTCCTTGAAATCTTGAACTTCATCTGGGACTTCCAAGAGAGTAATATCAACTTTATGAACATATATATTTGAAAGGCTCTGTCCCTCCGCAAGTGGAATTTGTGATAACGCAAAAGGATTAATATCGCCTGGGTTAACTTTTTCTGCTCTTTCTCCTAATTTTTCTAGGCAAACGAGACTAGGGTTGAGTGATTTTGCTTGAGTGCTTCCTAATCGACGGAGGCTCTCATCGGCTTGTAATTCTATGATAGTACTTGCATTTTTCAAATCAAACTGAGGGTTAGTTGGGCCGTCTTTGTTTCGAATCACTTGTATTTTTTGAGCTTTCACATGAGAAGGCTTTGGTCTCAAACATCGTCGGCATTTGTGAAACTTGATCTTGATTTTCGAAAACAAACCAAGCCAAGTCACGATCAGGAATACTACAGCGCCTATTTCAGTCGCAATAAAGATGAAAGAGGAGAATCCGACGCTTCCCTCTGGTAAGCTCGTTCCTAGTATTGCTTGAATTAACACCCGTGGCGTTCTAAATGCAAAATTGCTTTGATCTTCATTAGTACCGAAGATCACAATATTATATGTGGTGTTTGGATTAATCTCTTCAATAAGAACCGCCAATGCTTCTCCATTGAAAAATCGGATTTTTTCAATAATATAATCATCGGTAGATTGAGAAGTTGATTTCACTGTCGAGAGGATGAGCGCTGATGACGGTGAAATGTCGCTTGTTTGCGGGTTATTTGGTACAAGGCAAATATAGGCATAGCCATCAACTCCGGAGAACGTGATGTTTGGGAAAAACATGATGTTTCCTTTCACCTCGTAAGATACAGTCTCAGTTACGAGTTTTGGAGCTTCAGGAATGATTGATTGACCAATGCTCACTTCAGAAATTTTGACTGTCCCTTTTGAGGATACTGTTGTTGTTGATGAAGAAGAATAAACAAAGGAATCCATGAAAGATTTTGAAGAGAGCTTTTCAATGATTTGAGTAGTAGTAGAGTCAATCGTCTCTGAGGTAGGGTCTCCATAGACTAGGAGGTCAAGCTGGTTTGTACTCGCTGAAGCAAGAGTCCTTCGGTTCGAATTGAGAATTCTTAAAGTTGATTGTTGCTCATCGAGAAGTCTACTCGCACCCTTGGAGTTACAAGAATAGCCTTCAGATGTGGTAATAGTAGAGATGGAAATGTCTGGACAAACCAAAACACAGGTTGATCCAAGTAAATAGGTGCCGTGTGGGCAGGAGGTGCAGTGATTTGTATCCATCAAGCAAGTTTCGCATGAAGAATTGCAAGGAAGACACATGCCATTATGCAAGAAGCTGCCATTCTTGCAGGTAAGACAGCCATTTGCTGCCGAGTTCGAGCATTTTAGGCAGCTTGGGTCACAAGGAGCACAAGTGTTCGTAGCCGCTTGTATATTAACGTAACCTGGAGGACATGTGCTAACGCAAGTCTTATTAAAAGCGATTGGATTGGTACTGGAACAAGAGGACTTGCAAACCCCATTTTCCAAGAGATAAGGGCTCTGACATTGGGAGCAAGAGGTACTCGCTACACATAGAAGGCAGTTGGTCCCACAAGAACTGACAGCGCTGGCAGCACTGGTGATGCAAGTTCGAGTTACCGGGTTGGGAATCGAGCCTGAAGGACAGGTTTGGCTACACGTACCGGTGGAACTCGTCAGAGTATCTAAGTAATACCCGGAACTGCAGCGTGAACACCCCCATGTATTTGAGCATCGATCACAGCCCTCCATGCAATTGCCTATGGAATTGAAAAAATGAATAAGTTAGCAAATGTTCAAGAGTAACTCAAATTTACTGCAAACTCCTAAGCTCGAATCATAGTATGTTCCTGTATCACATTGGCAAGCGCCATCCACACTTACAAATCCCGAGGAGCAAGTAGTACAACCATAAAGAGAGCCGTTCGCACAGATATCGCAGCCAACAGGGCATGCCGCGCATGTATATGACACAAAATCTTTATAGGTTTTTTCCGGACAAGTGAAATAGAAAAATTTGTTTGGATTGACCTTGTAGCAGTTACTATCCAGGCTCCATAAGCAACTTCCCATGCTATCTAATGGTTCAATACGAGGAATTGTTAGAATAACTTCAAGAGAATGAGTACGTATTGGGTAAGTTGTGGTCTGGTTCGTTGCGATCAAAAAGCGTCTTATTGTGCCTTGGAACATATTTGGACCTGCATTCGGTGGAGGGATCATTATTGAGTTACCGGGTGAATCAACGAAGATGAGTGATGAAGAAAAAGTGATTTCGCCTAGAGTCTCCTCGTTGACCCACAGATGACAAAAGATTGTCGGTCTTTGATAATTGGAACAGTAGAGTCGGTATGCATTAAAACCCTCTATTGATTTTTTTATACTAGGCTACTGATTTTAATAGTTTTTATACCCATTAGCGAAGGAGAACTGAAACTCCTCTCGGTAGAGTTAAATGTAACAACTAGAGCCTGTGTTGCGTCATAGGAAATTTGCAAAGCTCCTTTTTGTAAGAACTGGAAAGCCGTGAATGAATTCATTGAAATTTCCCATTCGAACGTGAAAGAAAGTGTTGGACCAACCATAAGGTAAGCACCTCCATAAAGCGAAATGTATTGAGTGCCAGCATCAGAATAGACGAAGGTTAATCCTCCATTAGCCTAGTTCGAACATATTATTCCTGTGAAATTCCAGAAATGAATACCAGATCCCATTTAGGGTCGTTAGCATCAGAATTTGTCGCATCAGATCCTAGACCGAAGTAGTAATTAGAATTCAGAGGATTCACGACGAGCTGCCCTTGAAACTCATTGAATTGAAACACCGCAAGATAAACAATTCCTAATTTCATGAGCTTTGCAATAAGTTTAACACCATACCAATGGTTCCAAGCCTCAAGGTATCAATATCGGGTATCACTGCCATCGTGGTTGTCGGGACGACAAAGATTCTTGCGAAATATCCGCATACACCATACGCATGTGTAGCTCCTCCGATATACAAAACATCATTGTCCAGGATTGCATCGTTAGTACCGCCTGGCAAGGGATAGGTTTGCGTTATAATCCCAGTTGAATCTTCATTGGCTTGGGCTGGATAGTAGAAATAATTACGAACCGTCTTCCCATCATAGTCGATTGTCTGGGCGAAAAAAACCCAGATCAATTGAGGACTTACTACCTATAACGACATGTTATACATCGCAATAAAAATAGCATTAAATTACTGGGAATGTAGTTGTTGCAGTCGACGAGCCACCAACAAACGCCTTCATGGCATAACTATAGGTAGCATACTCATATTCGATCAGCAGGCGATTGAAATATCCACTCCTATTCAAAAACAGTCAAAAATTAGCGAAATATATTCCTTTACTCTGGCATATTGTTAAATCTTGCAAAAACTAAGTTTTGATTAGTGGATAGATTCCCCCGATCAGCGATAGTTGGTGTCTTCCACCAGAATGAGTAAGTAAATGTGGTATAGCTAGAACCTAATCCATTATGAGAGCAGTAGATAAGGAAAAATACCTGATAGTCCCAGATCTACGCTGCTAAAGGTAGCATAATTATTGCCTGTGCAATCAACATTAACGTCAGGCATTTGCTTGAAAATCGATTCTCCCTAATATATTTCAGACGTATTGCAAGTAGAAGATTGCATACCAGTATTGCTTCGTGTGTTGGGAAGAGGTTCGATAGGAAGAAAAGAATCCATACTGGCAGTTTGAACGAAAAAAGAGTCATTTTTTATTGTGGAAAATTTAAAACAAATGTTAGGTTCCTAGGATCGAAAAAAGAAAATTGAGTGTTTCGGAATCATTCGACGACTATCGCAAATCGAATTAAAAGTTCTGAGTTCCAAAATTTTTATATCGATTAATGCTGCATTATCCAGTGACATATCCGTTATTAATTGGATAAAAGAAAAAGCTGACCTTAATACTCTCTTTACTATCACTCTGAAAGCGTTTATGTTGCAGGTTTTAACCTACTCTGAGCTTGACAGAGATGGCAGCACAAAGCCTTTAAACGTTCCTTCATCGGGGGTTTGCAACTAAGATTAGAAATTCAAGAAGCGTTCAGGTGTCGTTATCAAGTTGAACTTCGAATATTTTGAACATGGAAAAATTTGAGAACAATTACATCGGAACTCCAAGCTAAATCAATTTGTTTAAATGAGAGGGACTGGAATTAAATATTGTTTACTATACATTTGAAGAAAAATCGTTTAAACACATGATATTTTCATGAAACAGTGAAGAAAAAAAAGCAAAAAGAGTTTCAGAAAAACAGCGAGAATCAATGAGAGAGCGGTCAGATTAATTCAGATCTGAATACATCTTTATACTTAACCTTTTTCATTCGAGTGCTATCAAAAAAGACATTAACCTTAGAATTATGACTCATAAAACACGTTGCTGCTAATCATTATAAAAAGAAAAACAAATATCGAATGTGATAGTATTTGCAGTTTGGAGTATCAATTTTCGTGATCTCACAAATTAAAATAAGTAAATTATTTGGAATAAAAGTTACCTCGAAAAATAAAGGCAGTCAGTTTAATATAGAAATAGAAAAATTTATCAAGGCTTCATAAATTGAAAGACCCTTCCCCTTGAAGTCATTAAATCGAATTTTGTCACTCGAGCATCTTGATCTTCATCTGGAACTTCCAACAGCGAAAGGTCCACTATATGTGTCCTTGTTGTATGAGTAAAGTGCGATCTCCCTGAAACCGGGATATTGGAGGAAGAGAATGAACTGGATTCAGCACAGAGAACTCTTTCTGTCCCTATTTCTAATTTTTCGTTGCAGAAGGTAGTCGCATTCATCGATTTTCTTGAGCTTACGAATTGACGAGTAGTTTCATCACACTGCGGATCTACTACAGTACCCGAGCAATTATTGATTTGAAGTTCGTACTTAGCAGCTCTCTTGTTGCTCTTCGCTTGCGTTTGGCTCTCTTCATCTTGAGAATTTTTCGGTCTGAGGTATTGGAGGCACCGTCGGCATTTGTCAAACTTGATCTTGATTTTCGTAAACAAACCGATCCAGGTAACAATGAGGAAGACAACCGCGCCAACTTCAGTCGCAATAAGAGTGAAATATGAGAGTTCAACGCTTGATTTTGGAAGGTTAGTTCCCAGTATTGCCTGTATGATAAGCCGTCGCGATCTGAATGCATAAGCGCTTTGGTCCTCATTCGTACCGAAGATCACAATATTATATGAGGTGTTAGGATGAATCCCTTCAATCACAACCGCAAAAGCCTCTCCATTAAAGAATCGAATCCTCTCAATGATATAATCGCCTGTAGTCTGAGAGCCTGACTGCAATGAAGAGATAATGAGTGCAGAAGAAGGAGGAGCAATGTCTGTTTGAGAATTATTTGGTACGAGACAAATGTAAGCGTAACCGTCAACACCTGAAAAAGTGATGTTCGGGAAAAACATGATGTTTCCTTTAACTTCGTAAGAGACGGTCTCAGTTACAATTACTGGAGCTTCAGGAATGATTGATTGACCAATGCTCACTTCAGTGATTCTGACAATCCCTTTTGAGGATACTGTTGTTGATGAAGAAGAATAAACAAAGGAATCCAAAAAAGATTCTGAAGCGAGTGCAGCAGCAATTTGAGTTGTAGTAGAATCAGCGATCTCTGAGGTAGGATCTCCATAGATGAGTAGATCGAGCTTGTTGGAACTAGTAGTAGCAGCAAGAGTCCTTCGGTTCGAATTGAGGATACTGAGAGTTGGCTTTTGCTGGCTCTCATCATCATGGAGGAGTCTTCTAGCGCCTCGAGAGTTGCAGCTATGGCCGTCGGATGTAGTAATAGTGGAGTTACTGATGTTCAGAGCAGTGGCTAATGCGCATAAAAAGGAAGGTAAGTCTTCTGATGGCAAGCTGGTGTCCATCATGAGCTTGGCCTTTCGAATTGCGTATCCATTATTTTTCGTCTTGAACTCGATTGATCCAGAATCCCAAAGATTGGAGATCTTTGTAGCTTGCTGTATGCAGACGGTGAAGTTGTAGTTTAGGGCGGATCTAAGGCCAGTAATTTGCAAATAAATTCCGTAGGAATCCGTATAGTTGATATATCCTAAACCCGAATTTCCCATTTGAAGTATCGACGTAGGAAACCCTTGAGTGTAGTTATAAGAAACAATTTCTTGAATGTTTTCGCAAAGAAGACTCGCATAGTCCGGTGCAATATCCGTTGCAAAGAGAATCCAAAAAACCTTTAAGTCGCTCACCGAATTGCCGTCTTCACTTAGTTCAGCGAGAATACTCTGAGAAGTGGAATACTGCATTAAAGACAACGCGCCAAGACTCTTGAGGGCTCCCGTTTGAAAGGTGACAATAGATTGACTACTAGGTAACGTGCAGGCTCCATTTTGGAGTGTCAAGCCAGGATTACAGGCGATACAAGTTTGAGCGTCAAGAGAACACTCCGCACAATTTCCTCCACAATAAACGCAAGAACCATTATTCGTTGGAGCCATCGGCGGTACACATCCCGAATTCAGGGCTGGCTCTGAACCTCCTGAACCTGTTCCATTTTCTGATCCCTGGACCGCGCAACTTCGGTTAACCTCATTCACGGTGCCTGGACAAACCGAAACGCAAGTCGATTCTAATAAATAGGTTCCACTGGGGCAATAGGTACAGTTATTCGCATCCATTGAGCAAGTTTCGCAAGAAGAATTGCAGGGAAGGCACATGCCATTTTGTAAGAAACTGCTGCTGTTGCAAGTAAGGCAATTGTCAGGAGCAGAGCCCAAGCACGTGAGGCAACCCTCATCGCAGAGTATGCAGGTATTCGTTGAAGATTGAACTATATTGGAGTAGCCTTGAGGGCAACTGTTAAGGCAGTTGCCATTAAAAGCAATTGGATTGGTACTCGAACAAACAGTGGTGCAAACTCCGTTTTCTAAGAGATGAGTAGCCTCACATTGAGTACAAGAAACACTGTCGGGACATAAGAGGCAGTTCTCAGGGCAAATGAGAATGTCACAAATCCTGGTTGTCTCGTTCCCAAAATATCCGGACGGACAAGTTTGGGCACACGTACCACTGCTACCTGAGGTTGAATCTAAGTAGTAGCCAGCACTACAAAGCGAACAGTCCGTTGAGCTTGTACAACTATCGCATCCATTCATACAGCTGCCTATTACATTAATATTAATAATTGGGTCAATCAATTGGAGCCCAAGAAATTCGTATTTACTGCAAATTCTCAAGACCCAATTGTAGTATGTGCCTGTGTCGCATTCACAAATTCCGTCAACATCTACAAATCCTGGAGAGCAGCTTTTGCAGCCATATGGAGAAGCGTTCACGCAGAGATCGCAACCAAGAGGACATGCTGCACATGTGTATGAAACGTCATCTTTATAAGTTTTATTCGGACAAGTAAACTCGGCAAAGTTATTGGGATTAACTTTATAACAAACCGTGCCGCTCGATGCCCATAAGCAACTTTCCATATCTTTACAACATAAAAAATTATGAGAACGAATAAAAAGAGAGTAATTAGTGATTACTTATCGGGTAGACAGTAGCACGGTTGAGAGCAACCAAAAACCGTCGAAGAGTTCCTTGGAACATATTTGCTCCAGAGGCTGGAGGAGGTATCGTGATTGCGTTAGAAGGCGAATCAACATAAAATGCTGTCGCCACAGCAAGGAAGACAATTTCGCCTTGATCTTGCTCATTGATCCAAAGGTGGCAAAAGATCGTTGACCTTGAATACTTCGAACAGTAGAGTCTGTAGGCATTGAATCCATCTATTGAATTGTTATTTGTTTTGTTTAGAGTTCTATTTGTAACTAAAATTGCTTTACCTTGAAGTGAAGTCGGAGCATTAAAAGTCTCCGTGGTAGTAGCAAGCGTCACCGATAAGGCACGAGTTTCAGTATAAGAAAGACGCAGGCTTCCTTTCTGTAAGAATTGGAAAGCTGCTTGAGTATTTATCGAGATTTCCCATTCAAAAGTGAAATCTAATACCCCTCCTACCACGAGGTAAACGCCTCCATAAAGCGACATGTATTGCGTGACACCTCCAGAATATGAGAAAGATACTCCTCCGGTGCCCTAGTTTAAGTCCATTAGTACTGTGATGTTATATCAATTAATACTCTATCCCAAATAGGATCATTGGGATCAACATTCGTTGGAGCAGACCCGAGAGTAAAATAGTAATTACCGAGAGCGCTTCTGGCATACTGCCCTCTAAATTCGTTAAAGTGAATCACCAGAAGATAATTAATATCTAATCTTTTTTAATTATGTGCTTAATTTGAACGATTACCTGTGGATCCGAGTCTTAAAGCATCTATGTTTGGAATCGTCGCTGTCGAAGTTGTCGGTACGACGAAGATTCTAGCATAAGTTCCGCACATTCTGTATTCATTGGGTGCTCCGCCGATATAAAAGACATCATTATCAAGGATAGTATCACTGGTGCCGGACGCAATGGAAAAACTTTGACTGATGATCCCAGTATTCGTTGAACTTGCGGCCCCAGTAGGGTTGTAAAAGTAATTGTGGACAGTATCGGCGTTGTAATCAATTGTTTGAGCAACAAAATACCAGACCGATGCCGTAGAAGTTACCTATAAGCATTAATAGAAGGCAATAAAAGGTTCCATTACTAAAAATGAAGTTATTGCGGTTGGCGACTCATTAACAAATGCTTTCATCACAAAACTCCCAGTTGCGTACTCAAATTGAATTAGTAGACGGTTGTAATCTCCATTTCTGTTTCACAAATGATAGTCGTAAATCAGGAGTTAAATCATTACTCAGGCATATTGTTGAATCTGCTGAAAACTAAGTTTTGATAAGGAGGTATGAAATATTGTTCAGTCAGGGTTGGAGCCTTCCACCAATATGAGTACGTAAATGTGGAAAAGCTTGCGCCTAGAATACATGAGAGAGGCCGATAAAACTTCGTACCATCCAAATTGATTTCAGTGTGGGTGAATGTCGCATAGGTGGTTCCTGTACAAGAAATACTTGTGTCACTCAACTGCTTAAAAGTCGAGAGCGCCTATAATTGTTGAGCTCAAGAGCCGAAAGGAATTAAGTTTCTAACTTGTTGTTTCGTTAGAAGCGGGCCCAAGAAGCAGAAGAATATCCATAGAAGCGTGTTGGATTTGAGGGTTCTCATAAGGACTTGATCCAAATTCTATATAAATTTTATTAAATCCCGTCGAATCAGAGAAAAGAATTTTCAAAATGTGAGATTCAATTTTAGAATAGTTCCTCTCGAATATTAATTTAGCAGAGCAATTTAGATCAAAAAGTTTTTAATCGTTTATTATAAAGTGTGCTAACCAGTTTACGCTGATTTGCACTTAAATCCAGAATAAATCAAAAAGACTGGTTCTATGATTAATTAGAATTTAAAGAAAATTTGGGAACATTAATAATTCTGAGTTCCGTTTTATTAGGTTTATGAAAGCACAACATAGAAGGCTTGGCACATGGAGTATTTATCCGTTGTTTTAGTGTTTTATGATTGAGGTTGAGGAAATGAAAATCAAGAATTGGTACGTAATGAAGAAAAACAGACGAGAAAAATGTTTAATTTGTAAAACCTCAAAAAAATTGCTAAACTCTCACATGGGACACACATATTGGATAAATTACTCGATGAATTTAATTCAGAAATAGGAAGAGAAAAAAAAACATATCATTAAGGTTTCATAAATTGGAATTCCTGTTTCCTCGTAGTCATCACTTCGAATTTAGCCTCTCTCGCTTCCTGATCTTCATCTGGAACTTCCAAAAGAGAAAGATCAACGATATGAGCTCTTCTGGACGGAAAGTGCAGTCCTCCTTGAAGCGCGATATTGGAAGAAGACAATGAAGTGGACTCAGCTCCGAGAACCCTTTCCGATCCTATTTCAATTCTTTCGTTGCAAATTGTACTCGCGTTCACCGATTTTCTCGGAGAATTTACAAATTGACGAGTAGTTTCATCGCATTGTAGCTCGACTACAGTACCCCAGCTGATATTCATTCGAATTTGGTATTTTGAAGAAGGGTCTTTTTTGTTGAGACTCGAGTGTATTTTACTCTGTTCATCTTGTGATTTTTTCGATCTGAAGCAAAGGAGACGTTTGAGAGTGAGTGAGAGGCGACGACTGAGGTAGCGTATACATTTCTCAAGCTTGATGTTGATTTTCGTAAACAAACTGACCCAGGTAATAATGAGGAATACTACAGCGCCAACTTCAGTAGCGATGAGAGTGAAATAGGAGAGCTCGATACTTAACTTTGGGAGGGTAGTTCCTAGAATTGCTTGCATTATAAGTCGTGGAGTCCTAAACGCGAAACTGCTTTGATCTTCGTTCGTGCCGAAGATTACGATATTATAAGAAGTGTTGGGATTAATTCCTTCTATGATAACTGCCAAAGCCTCTCCATTGTAAAATCGGATTTTTTCAATAATATAATCATCAGTAGATTGAGAGCTTGGTTTCATTGATGAGATAATGAGTGCAGAAGAAGGAGGAGCAATGTCTGTTTGTGAGTTATTCGGTACAAGACAAATATAGGCGTAGCCATCAACCCCGGAGAACGTTATATTAGGGAAAAACATGATGTTTCCTTTAACTTCGTAAGAGACGGTCTCAGTTACAATTACTGGAGCTTCAGGAATGATTGATTGACCAATGCTCATTTCAGTGATTCTGACAATCCCTTTTGAGGACGCTGTGGCTGAAGAAGTAGTATAAACAAAGGAATCCATGAATGATTGCGAAGTGAGCTTGTCAAGTATTTCTGAGGTTGAAGAGTCAAAAGTCTCTGAGGTAGGATCTCCATAGATGAGTAAATCAAGTTTATTTGTGCTCGTTGCAGTTAGAGTTCTTCGGTTCAACTTTTCGTGGCTCTGGTAGTCAAGAAGTCTCCTCGCATTCTCAGAGTTACAGGAATAACCATCGGAAGTGATTATGACAGAGTTATTTACGCTCAGATCTGAAGCTAACGCACATAAAAAGGGAGCGAAGTCTTCTGATGGCAAGTCGGTGTCCAGTGTGAGCTTGGCCTTCCGAATTGCATAGCCATTATTTTTAGTTGTGAACTCGATCGTTCCAGAGTCCCAAAGTTTTGTACTAACAGTAGGCTGCTGTGTACAGAGAGTAAAGTTGTAGTTCAAGGCTGCTCTAAGGCCAGTAATTCTCAGATAAATGCCGTAGGAATTCGTATAATTGATATAGCCTAAACCATGAGTTCCTATTTGAAGTATCGACGCAGAAAACGCTTGAGTGTAGTTATTAGAAACAATTTCTTGGATATTACTGCAGGAAAGATTCGCATAGTCCGGTGCGATATCCTTTGCAAAGAGAATCCAAAAAACTTTTAAGTCGTTTATCGAAAGAACATCTTCACTCAGCTCCGCTAGAATATCCTGAGACGTTGAATATAGCCCTAATGACAGGGCGCCTAGATTCTTGAGGGTTCCAGCTTGAAAGGTGACACTAGATTGACTGCCGGGTATCGTGCAGACGCCATTCTGTAGTGTCAAACCTGGATTACAGATGATGCAAGTTTGAGCGTCAGAAGAGCACTCCGCACAATTTCCTCTGCAAAATACGCAATCGCCTGTGCTCGTTGAAGCCATCGGCGGCAAGCATCCCAGATTCGTTGCTGATTCCACACAACTTCGATTAGCCTCATTTACGGTGTCTGGACAAACTGACACGCAGGTTGATTCTAGTAAATAGGTTCCGCTTCGGCAGTAGGTGCAGTTATTCGCATCCATTGAGCAAGTTTCGCATGAAGAGTTGCAGGAAAGACACTTGTCATTTTGCAAGAAACGGCCACTATGACAACTGAGGCATTCGCTATTGGTAGGACCCGAGCACGTGAGACAATTTGGATCACAAATTACGCAAGTGTTTAGGTACCCTTGCTGATTATGATTAAAGTAGCCTTGAGGGCAACTACTATGGCAGCTGCCGTTAAAATTGATTGGATTGGCACTTGAACAGTAAGTGGTACAAACTCCGTTTTCCAAGACGTGAGTAGTTTTACATTTAGTGCAAGTGTCACTGCTAGGGCATAAGAGGCAATTCGCAGGACAAGTGATGATGTCACAAGTTCTGGTTATGTCGTTCCCAAAATATCCTGATGGACAAGTTTGGACACACGTACCACTGCTATCTAAGGTTGAGTCTAAATAATAGCCAACACTACAGAGCAAACAGTCCGCTGAGTTTGTGCAATTATCGCAACCCTCGATACAGCTGCCTATAGAATTTTAAATAATTTATTAACCATTAAAGGTTCTGTAAATTTGATGCTTACTGCAAGCTCCCAAGGCCGTATTAAAGTAGGTGCTTATACCACAGCCACAATATCCGTTGACATCTACATACCCTGCGAGGCATTTGGTACAGCCATATAGAGTATTATTCACGCAGACCTCGCAGCCAAGAGGACACGCTGCGCAAGTGTATGAAACGTTATCCAGATAGGTTCTACTCGGACAAGTAAACTCGTCAAAGTTGTTAGGATTGACTTTATAGCAAATCGTGCCTCCAAATGCATATAAGCAGTCACTCATACTATCTATCAAACGAAAAATTATCAGAAAACACAAGAGAGAGTATAAGGCGATTACCTATTGGATAGATAGTAGTACGGTTGAGAGCGATCAAAAATCGTTTAAGAGTTCCTTGGAACATATATTCGCCGGAGGTTGAAGGAGGGATCACAATTGCGTTAGCAGGCGAATCAATGAATTGTGTCTCCGAGGGAAATATAATTTCTCCTTGATCTTGCTCATTGATCCAAAGGTGACAAAAGACCGTTGGTCTTGAATACTTCGAGCAGTAGAGCCTGTAGTCATTGAATCCACCTATTGAATTATTAGAGTTCGATTTGGAAAGAGAATTGCTCTACTTCGAAGTGAAATCGGAGCTTCAAAAGTCTTCGTAGTAGAAATAACTGTGACTGATAAGGCACGAGTCTCAGTATAAGAAATAAGTAGGGGTCCTTTCTGTAAGAATTGGAAAGCTGCTTGAGTATTTATCGAGATTTCCCATTCAAAAGTGAAATCTATTGCGCCAGCGTACACGAGATAAACACCTGTATTAAGCGAAATATATTGAGTGACACCCCCAGAATAGGAGAAAGTTAATCCTCCTGCAGTCTAATTTTTTATTCTATTAATAATATGAGATTATTTCAATTAATACCCTGTCCCACGTCGGATCATTAACGTCTTCATTCGCCGCATCTGATCCAAGAGCAAATTGGAAATTCGAAAGAGTGCTTCTGGCAGTCTGTCCTCTAAATTCGTAAAATTGTATCAGCGTGACATATAGAATATCTAATTTCATTGAATAAAACCTCTAATTTGAGCAAAATACCTTTGGATCCAAGTCTCAAAGCCTCAATATCTGGGATCGTCGCTGACGAAGTTGTCGGCACGACGAAAATTCTTGCAAAATATCCGCACAAGCTGTATGCGTCGGGTGCACCACCGATATACAAAACATCATCATCAAGAACAGTGTCAACAGTGCCGCTTGCAATAGAAAGGGTCTGTCTTACGATGCCAGTTACCGCTGCACTTGTGGCTTGACCAGGATAATAGTAATAATTGTGAACAATATTTGTGTTGTAGTCTATTGTTTGAGAGAAAAAGTTCCAGACTAATTGAGTAGTCACAGCCTATGAACATTAATATGAAAGAGCAAAACATTCATTTTACCGGAACGGTCATCGATGAAGCTTGCGCTTCATTAACAAATGCCTTGAAATCATAGGTAGAAGTAGCGTATTCGTATTGGATCATAAGTCGATTATAATCTCCGTTCCTGTTGCAATGATATCAAACCGAGAAATCAACAATATTACTCAGGCATGCTATTGAATCTGCTCAAAATTAGATTTTGGTTCGCTGGTAGTTGCGCTCTATCAATCGTGTTTGGAGTCTTCCACCAGAATGAGTAAGTAAATGTGGAATAATTTGAGCCTAAAACCCATGAGAACAGCCAATAAAGCAAAGTACCATCCAATCCCAATTGAACGTTGCTGTATGAAACATAATCGGTTCCTGTGCACGCAACATTCGCATCATTTAATTGCTTAAACGCTGCCTACAAATTCCCAAGTTTAATATACTGAAATAGGAGTTGTGCTGGTACTTGTTGTTCCGTGAGAAGAGGATTCAAGAGACAGAAGAGCGTCCACAAGAGCAAGCTGGATTTGAGATTGTTCATTATTTCTTGATCTAAATTCTTCAAAATCTATTTAAATTCTGGCAAAGGAAAATAGAAATTTCAGCATCTGAGATTTAATTCTCAGAACATTTTTTATTGGGAACTGTTTAAACAGGCCAATTAAGAATTTAAAATCGATTATTGTAGTAACTTTTAATTTTGTACGCTTCGATTTGCGTTATTCATGTATAGAAAAAATTCTTTAACACACCTTCTATAATCAATTAAAACTTCAGGAAATTTTGAGAATACTGGATCTTGGAATAATTGGATTTGGAAAAAAATTGTAAAGGAATAATCTTAGAATGGCCTTGAGACTTGAAAAAGGTATCAGCTGTTGAGCTTTCTATTCAAAAGAGATTAGAAAATGATACGAGGAAGTTGATTGCTGATTCCAGGTGGAATTTTTTGGGATGATTTGTAGCTATAACTAGTAAATGAGATATTTTTAATTCTGAGTAACTAGTTACATTGTACAACACCTCCACCCAAGAAAACCAATTGAGAATACATTTTTTCGCTCTCTCTCTATTTTATATATAATTCACTAAAGGATGTAATGCTTGAAGAAAAAACCAGGAAATAGTATAGTTATACAAATGAATTTAAGTTAACGTTTCCTTGAGCTCCCCTCCTTGGTTCTGCTGCAGTGATCGTTGATGTATTTGCTCAAACATCAATCGGATCTGGAGTTTTTAATAAAGCGAAGACTCTCACGTCTAATTTCGAATTAGTAAATTGCTGGTATTATTTTATACCATAGCAGAATTCCAAATCCGGCAAAAGAGAAAAAAAATAGTCGTTGTCTGCGGAGAATTTTTTGAAGATTAACGCTCCGGAATCTTTCAAGAAATGCAAATAATGAGAAGTTCGGTTTATCTCAATGATGAGATGAGATGAGAAGAGTCAAGTAATATCAGTAGGAGTGATATTATCAATACGGTTTTTTTGGTTTTTTTTGTTAAAATCATTATTGGATTCAGGTTAAACTGGTTCCGCTTTACTTCTCAAAAAGTTGGAGGGAGTTATGAGTTTTTTTCTGCTTAAAGACCTCTTGCTTTTCCTTACAAATGAGAATTTATTGCCATATATCTTATTAAATTACACATTTTAATCGTATAAACCAGATTAATTTCTCAAAAATGAAAGCTTGTTGTACATAAAAACACCCGAATTAAATTACCCCACATAGATGAATGACTACGACTGAGCCAGCTAAGAGGTATAGACAGTATGAGCGAGATTCGCCTCAAGAACTCAAAATTGTCTGAAAATGAATAAAATTTGAGCAATAATGATTTTAGTTTCAATGCTGCTGTTCGTTGTCATATACGAAACCTGCTTCTGAGTTACTTTTGCAATATTCGGTATTGTCGACCTTCCTATGAACTCAAGGAGTGATTTTCTCGTTCAACAGAGGTTAGAGGCTCTACTCTTCAAAAAATGTTCTAAATACTGTCGCTTCGTTGAACCAGATTTATTCCATCATTATAATAATAGTGACTAACATTCCTTTCGTGACCTGAATTCTCGTTTTTCAAGATAAAATATAGATCTGACATAAGATTATCTTGCCAACTGTATTGTTTTTCAATCGGCACACTGAACCCAAAATTTGCAATGCATAATAATTTTTGCATAGGAGGTCTGATGCAACACCATTAAACGGAAAAATGAAAGTTTTTCTCATTTGAGCTTTTTTTTCACTCTCAAAAATATTCTTATTTGTATAACAAACATTGCTTTTTTGAATAAGATATCCTTTAAATTTCATAGTAAAAGTTGCTGAATTCAAAGCTATTGCACAAATATTTTAGATGTTTTAGTTGTATGATTACTTCCAAAATAAATGTAGGTCTCAGTTATAAGAAATGGATGAGAAAATAAACCAAAAAAGAGAAAATTTCTCTTCAATTTTATTCCTAATGTTCTTTTCATATGAGAAGCAAGATTTGAGACCCTTTGATACGATTTTAATGGACTAGTTTCCCTCAGGTTCAGTTTTGATGTTTGAAAGGAAAAAGCCCTGGAAATTCTTGGTTCGTTCTCATCGAGTCTTAGAAGAAGCATCCCTTTGAATTGAACAAATTTGATAGGAACTACATTGTTAACAATAACCTGAGGAGTCATTTATTCACCGAGAAATTCTTATCTAAAAACGACTATCCTTTAATTTCAAGAAAAGCACTCTTCAGAATAAAAGCACCAAAATAATAAAAAAAAATTCGAGTCGAAGTTGTTTGAGCATTTTCTCTAAGTGACAAATGAATCTTTTTAGCGAGCTTCTCATAAAATTCCACTCTACTCGTATGCCTCAGATTAACTTGATTATGAGGTGATGAAATTTTATTTGATAGGAGATAGCAAAAGTTTCCGTTTTCGAAATTTTGCAAAGAACTTTCCTCAATTTGCAATACACGTTTAGAGTCGCTCTTACATAACTTCTCTGCCGCACTCATAACTAATTTGCTTGCAGAAATCAGTTCCTTGCCAGTAACTGAACTTACCTTAACTTTCATTTGAAGCCTGGTTAACACGTGTCTCTCTTTATTTCAGACATTATTGATTCTCTATAGCAAGATTTAAAAAATCATAGAGTAGCTCCTCATAAGTAATAAAAAAATTATCCATTAAGCTTCATTTTCCAAAATAATCATGAATTGTGCTCTTAGCAATGGGTGCTTGCCTCGTTAGTTACTACTTCAATTAATTTTGTTTTGAGTTCTAAAAACTTTCGATTAGAAATTTCTCAAACGTATGTCAATTAATTATCTAAAAAGTAATTATATATTATGACCTTAATTAATACATTCTGAAAATTCTACTTAATCGTTTTAGAATACTAATGTTATTACGATCATAGAAATCTCTCTGCCTGATAAAAGGAATTAACATGTGTATATATAGTAGCTTTCACTCGAAGTTGCAGCTCATTGCCTGAGATGGCAAGGCAAACCGCAAGGGATTTTTGCCAAATATTTTAAAAAAGAGAATCTAAAAAAACAGCTAACTTTCAACGATTAATGAATAATAAATCGATGCATCGGTTCGATTGATTCTTAGGAATAGCAGAACCTTGGAACAAAGTAGTTTAAAGCCGATCAAGGTTTACATTATAAACACATTATTTAATTCCTCAAAAAAGAGAGAGAGACCCAGGTAGTTAATGAAGCAAATGCTTTTTGGTGAAAATCCTATATGTGAACTCAATACTTCAGACAATATACAACAAATCTTACTATTAATTTTAAACATCAGAGCTTTTCAAACAAAACTCAAAAGCCTGCTTTTTCAGCAAGTTGAGACGGAAGAGCCTCAGCAAAAGCCTCTCACACTCAAAGATTTATTGCAAGACCCTGTAGATTCTATAAAAGATGAATACAGCTTGCGACTTCAAAAGCTTAAGCTTCTTACAGAACTGCGAGTTCTCGAAACGCAAAAACAATCAACTTATTTTTCAAGCAAAAACCTTACATCTCATAATCTTTCAAGAAATAACTTCATAAATTCTTTCTTGGACACCAATCATATTACTCCAAATCTTTCCAGTCCTGACGATTCAAAACATATCTCTGAAGATCGGAACAGCATGGACAATCCACCAGAATTTGCTTCGATGAAGCAAGAGGCAGATGAAGACGATTCCGAACAAATTACATGTGATAAGGTATCTGCTAGCAAAAAAATTGCAAAAGGGGGTGCAAGACACGTTAATAAGTGTGGTCACCCTGAGAGGAAACATTATGCAAAAGGTCTCTGCAATTATTGCTATCACAAGTTTGGGAGGACAGGAAAGCCAAAGTATTGTGAGCACGATGTTGTGTATGCTAAAGGGCTTTGCCAAAAATGTTACTCATCTCGATATCATCAAGTAAGCGATTTGCCACTTCAATTGGCCTGATAAATTTTATTAGGAAGCGAATTTGATTAAGAAGCTTCAATTATCAAAAAGAACAACAATAGAAGAGGAAATTCACGAATCTCAATAGAACGGCGGTGCTTTCAGTTCGTTCAGTTTCGAACAGATTTAATTTATTCAAGATACAGTATTTTGATTTTTAATTTAATTCAGGGTGGCTTTTCTGTTTGATTAATAAGAAAAGATCCTAACAATTACATAATGCGTACCCTTGTAATTGATGCTATGATAAATTATCTTTTCACTAATTACAAGCTCAATTCCATTGGCTCTAAACGAATTAACTTTCTTTAAGTGGTTAAGGTTAACAAGGCTTATGTACCCCATGTCCTGTGTGATGCGTGATTGACATTCCAGATAAGGGCAAGAGAGCTTTAAAATCCAATTCGGATATTAAGCGATGATGACATTGTATTAAATGCGATTTATTGTTCGATTAGCTGATTTAAAAGAGGGATGGACTCTCCTAAGCCTTTTCTCTTTCTGATCGATTTGACTACGTTTGCCAATTTGCTTTCTGAGTCAAAAATATTGCCTTCAATTTCCTTCCAATGATCAAATGCCCAACCACCAAACGCTTGACCCTGTGTTATCTTCCTTAATTCAGCTGAAAGTCCTATAGGAAATTACGTATTCAAAAATAATGATAAAAGCATACCAAAAGATTCTACAACAGGAAGATATCCTTTTAATTTACTCCAACTACTTAGCAACGTCGTTTCCTCTTCTTCGATTATTGATGCTCGTTTAGCAGCTAGGAGTGAAGATACGACATCTTTATACGACGATAAAAAATTCAATTCAAACAAGTACATAGGCTCCTGTAAAGTAGGTTCAGCTGTAAGCTGACAACCATGGAATAACCTTCGAGCAGCAGGAATTATCTGTCCTCCACCTCGATGGATGACATCGCTGTGAAGACTCACATCTATGAGGTTCATTCTCACTGACCTCATATTTTCACCAGCGAGCACTCCTTCTTTCGTGGCCCATTCGAAACCAGACATCACAGCGTCTCTGATCTCGTTAACGAACCGAACTTCAGTGGTCACCACGTTTACGAGCACATTGGGTCCGGAATGGTCAGGACCCAAAGCCCATAAATTGAGTGTATCAGAGGGATCCCATCCAAATTCACCAACAAGTATCTGCGTTTTGTTTTTGAAATCCATGTCAGGAGTGACCTTGCCTGCTTCGATGGCTGTAGTGAGCTCGTTGCTGATGGGTTCTGCGAGCCCGTACAATAAATTATGTTTGTTAGCAGACTTGGCAATGCAAATTTTGACAGAGCTTCTCTTGACTATTTCTTTGTAAGATACGAATTTATCAGAAGTTTGAATCTTGTAATCAGTCTGCATTCGTTCTAGACATCGATCGATATGGCTCTCATCGCTTGCTGCCAAGAGGTACTCACCCGTGTCTGGAAGTAAAGGTACGACAAAGCGATCGATTCGAGTAAGATATTTCATATTATGTACCATTTTTGGCAAATCTGAAGGATTTTTGGGCTCAACTTTTGTATAAACAATTGGAGAGCGAATGCTTTTGTGTTCATTGAAGAAACAGTCAATGCCTGAGGTTGTTATTGAGGCTGTGTTCAAAATAATTTTATCTACCGAATTAAGCCCTACAAGGTTGCCACGTGCAGCATATTTGATGTTCTCAAGGAATTTTGTTATGATAAAACCAGGCCATACATTGCAATTCTCAAAAACATCATAGCTGTTGCCTGGACCATTAGTTGGACACATTATCTTCACCTTCTCTCCACTAGTTAATGTTCCTCCAAATACTCTTCCGAGAGCTAAAAATCGTCCATTGGAATTTGTAGGCGCCATTGTCCATACATACACGATCAATGGACCTTTAGGGTCACATTCACGAAAACATGATGCGATCTCATCTGCTTTCTCATTAACTGCATAATTTTTTTCATTATTTAGTACACTCTTAATTCTGTATATCTGAGCAACCTTTGGAGAGGGAAGATGCAAAACTACCATCTCAAGCAGATTATCTGCAGCGCTCAGCCATTTCGACATCACAGCTTTCAAGAGAGCGCTTCCTTCGAGTTTTTTTTCACTAGGCTCGAGAGTGATTTCCAGAGCTGCCATCATCTTGTCGAATTGTTCCGTGTTACTTTGCAGTATCGAAGAGTACAACTTAAGAATTGGATTCATCACAAAAGCGCAGAAAGCTCTTCCGATGGGTTCTTCTCCTTTACCGTCGACATCACCTTTTGAAGATTTCCCAGCCTTAGGATCATTGAGCCATATTTTTGTGCGAGGATCATAGAAGTTGTCGCCCCAGAACTTATTGCGGAGTTTTTCAGCGTCAATATTGAATTTTTTCGAATATATTTTTGCGAACGTAGTGAGAGTGAAAGCCCACCCATCTTCTTCTGATGCGAATGCGACATTTCCTTGATTTGGATATAAGTCAAGTCGTCCTATCTCAGGGCTCTCGAGAGCTGAGAGCACTTTGTTAATTGGATCGATGATATTCACTAGATGCTGATAGATCATTTCGGCTTGGTTCTCAAGGGTCTGAGTGGGGCTTATATGCTGGGAGATTAACTGTTCAAAACCACTAATGATCAAAGTTGGTTTGATTAATTTAAAAGCAAGCATCGGTAACATTGCTTCGAATTGCGAGGAGAGAGTTGTGGCAGTTGAGTCCACAATTAGTAGGGTTCCATCGATAACATTGAGAACGGACGCATCTTGTGAGATAAGCTCTTTAGATAGAGTATTATGGATTATATTTATCAAATAGGGGTCTTCAGACTGAGGATTTAGTAAATCACTCGCATAATTAAAAGATATAGATGATCCATAGCACTCAACAATCGTATCATTTGTCTCTCGGATATTATCGCTTCTTATATATTCTCTTTTTGGCAAAATTATCGTGGATTGTTTAGTCTTTCTTCTGAGCAAATTCGCAACCGAAATGCTGAGTTTATCTCTATCGGCCAGAATGGCGATATGCCTGATTTTTTCAGGTACTTCCATCAGTTTCAATAAATCTTGAGATTCCATAAGTCAATTTTTTATTTTGAAAATCTTTATCTCAAACACTACATTGCATTCATTGATACTTTAAGCTGGCTATGGAATTAGAAATACTGTTTTTTATGGACATTATGCCAAATGTATTAGGTAAGGACACATATTACGATTAACTTTGTCATCACAGCGTTATGGTTCCGTTTTTTCTCCTATCACTAGCGAAACGACCAGAAATATCTCTAAAAAGATATTGTTCAATTGACTAAAATCTTTCTACGCCCTTCTTCTTCAAACTTTACACCAGGTACGCAACTAAGCATACTCTTGTCATTCATAAACTGGCGTGTGCGCATGATATTTTCTCTCAATTTAGTATTCTTGATTGAGCTTCTTCCAATATCATTGTAGTTATTTACGTTGAAAGAATTCTTTAGAAAAGCCTTAGCAATGATGTCATTCTCTTATGAAGTTTTAATTGAATTTTAGCTTACCAAGGAAGAAGTTTTGTCTACCACGAATTCCTCTCTCTCTCTATGATATACCAGTGCTTCCTCTGAACTCTAAATCGCAAAGATTCTGTTTTACTATACGAAAGTCCCAAAAAAAACTATTTATTGCATCTCGCATGTGATGCATGGCTTCCGAGAGCCATGGATAGCCTGGTTCCTACTGGGGCGAGGTATTTCGAATTTGACCATTACATCGCAGTCTTAGCAGTTCTATTTTCCCATAAATATCATGCAACAGTAACTCATCCTTAATTTCTACAAATTTCATTCAGATTTACTATCGCACTGGAGTCTACTTCCTCTCCTAAGCTTAATTATATCGACTTTCGTTAATCTGAAAATATACAGGTAGTTGTTTTCCATGCGCCAACTCTCTCAGTATTTTCACACCTTATTTTAGATTTATCTTAATTAATATAACAAATTGGGAAACTTCGAAATTTGTGAGACGAAAATATTTAGAACCTGTGTTCCAAATTCATCAAAAAAATCAATTTCTCAGCCACTTTATATTTTAATAGAACATTAAAACCTTTGTTCGAGAAATTAGAGGAGCTGATCGCATATTCTAAAAAGTTCCAAATACCAGATAAAGAAATGGGAACAAAATTAATAGAAAAGTTCATAGAAAGAACACGAGATTCTCATCCAATTATAGGTTCATAAATTTTGATACTTTTGAGTCATGGAACGATTCTCATCTGAAAACAATAATTCATTTTCCAAAAAAACATAACTCTTAAATGGGGCGAAGCAATCTTAACTCATTTCTTACTATCGTCTTCAATCTCCTTGAGGTAAATTTCTTCTCCGAGCTTATCTGACGAGACTTTCCCATAGGAAAATAAATTTCCAGAGTTATTCAGCTGGGACAGCGAAGGAGAATGCATCCTTATCAAACAGCTCGAGCTATTCTCGTCTACTATCCTGAGGACCTACTTCGGCCACGAGAACTTCCACTCATTCGTTAGACAGGTACTTTCCCTTTCCTTTTCAGGGTTCTAAGGGAGTATAAAGCTTAACATGTATAATTTTCGAAAAACGAAGCGAGATGCTTCTGTGCATGCGTACTGCAACCCATTTTTCAAGAAAGGACAGAAGCACATGTTGAGTAAACTCAAGAGAAGAAAAGTCCAAAGTAAAAAAAGACTTGAAGAACAGAGTGAAAACACTGAAAGCAGTCCTTCTCCAGTCTATCAGCAGTCTGTTGAATCGTTCAGCAAAACGAAGGAACAAGGAGACTGCTGTCAGGAGGCTTTGCGAGAACTGGTCATTGAGGTAACTGATTTTTTTTTTGTAAAGAGTCTGAAAATTTCCTTAGAATAAAGCAGTTGAAGATGGCCTGCAATCGCTAAAGGAGGAATTATATGAGTTAAAAAACATGATGGCTGACACTGCTGAATACAATATGAGCACTCGAACCAGACTAGACCGCCTTGAGTATTTTTTCATGAAATGTATTGAAGGACTAAAATCGATTTTTCTTTAGACAAGAAGCGCAGAGTTTGAGATACCAACTTTATTTGTTAAACAAACCAAAGATTCAAGCCACCATCGGGGGATATAAGAAGGAAACTCCTTCAGATTTCAAAGCGAGAGAAGACTTTGACTTTTATAGTATTATGAAGGCAGTTCCAACAGATAATAGCCGTGAGAGGAACCAGGTATTGAACGAATCGTCAAGGTTTATTCCATGGCACCATGAATACAATTTCTGTGGCCCTGTTTATAAAGAAGAACAAGCAGGCAATAGAACTGAAAATTTATTTTCCTGTTTGGGCTTCGAAGGGTTTGACTGAGAGATTATTGGGTGTTTTATAAATCAAAGTATGAGGCGGTTCTTTGTATACAATTGGAATTCAAAGACGTTCATTTTTCAGTTCTATATTTATTATTTACTCTCATATTAAATCAATGAGTTTCTATCTTATTTTATTCACCGTTTATTCACCTTGTGAATCAAAAAGCTGATAGCTGCAGAGAAGATTCAGTCTCCTGTAGGAATTTCTAACCTCAAATGCAATGAGAATCACAGTTTTCTCAAATAAAATTTGAAAAAAGGAATTTTTGAAACAGTTAACCAGAGGCATTTTGAAAAAGTTCTCTTCTTCCTATTATTAATTCCATAAACAAATAATGAGACACCTCTGAGCTCTGTAAAGCAAGGCATTCAGAACATTTATGAAAAAGGAGGCCGCTTTAATCCATTATCAATGCTAAATCCATTGAATAATATTCGCCTTCTTTCGTCGCTATTGACTGAAAAAAACACTGTCCTAGATCGAACAGAGCCTGCTAGCTAAGAATCTGCATTCTTTGATTATGAAGTAAAAAGTTCAATTCTCAGAAAAATCTTTTCGAGAATATTCCTTTATTTGTTGGATTCCATTTTACGCCGAGTTTCGCTAGCCATTCTATTTCAGCTTTTCTGCTCATTTTCATAACACACAGGTACAGAAGCAAATTTCCTTCGCTATCTCATAATTTCTTGGCTTAATTGTCTTCAAATGGATGTCAATGAACTAGCCGTTCAAAAGAACGATGAAAATTAATAGCATATCTCATCTCAACAGAATATTTGCTTAGAGTTAACATTTTTTCCTATGAAAATGCGAATCTTACTGTTTGTCTTATCATGGAGGTACTGTTAATGCGATAATCTGAATAGGTGCAAAAAGTTCTATCTGCTGAAAGATTTGAAATGCCTGCTGCACTGGAAATACCATAGCGAAATCATAGGCTTCAACTCTAAGCAGAATTTAAGCTTTGTCGTTTTCTTTGAAAAGTTGGTTCCAATTCCTTTTTGAAAATTTGCAATCGAAGGAAGTAATAAAATAAATTCACAATTTAAAATTGAGACGACAAAAAAGTGGAAAGCAGCTGTAGTTGCCAAGGCTAAATGATAAACAACCTTCAGCGTAACAAGACTCGCCTTCACATTCAATATGACAAATAATCAGAGAATTCAGACAAAGCTGGCGAGAAACTCCCCGTGAAAGAGAATCCACCATCTTCTAATCAAAATACTACTAAAGGTTTCTTTTTCAATCGCGCAGAATTTCAATTGTTTAGGGGCTCCCAATGAATACTATGAGGAATATTGTAAAGTTTTTATGGCAAATGCTGTTTTAAACGCTCAGGTAAACATTCATGAAGAAATGGATATCCAATACAAATATTACAATATAGTACAAGGAGATAAAGAGTGAGAGGGATATGCTTGCTGAAAAGCTGGAGCAGTTGCAGGTAGGTGCCTGAAAAATTCGTCGCTTACGTTGGCATTTGATAGAAAAAACTCGGGGTTACCAGCACTGAAGGGCTCGAACCTAAAAGAGAAAAGTCGAACTACGACTCAAAAAGTGATAAAAAACAGCATAAAAGGGAACGTAGGACAGCAATTGAAATAGCAAGAGACCATAAATGCCCTATCGAAGCTTGCGGAAAAGCCTATGGGTATAGATTTTCGAAATTGTTATGCCTAATCCCTCTTAGGAGTGACACAGCTTTGAATCTTCACATTCGAACCAAGCATCCAGAGTATAAACAGTGAAATCAAGAAAAAGTGGGATTAGTAGAAATTGCATTGTGAATTGATATTATTATTATAGTTTGCTTTGATTGCCTCAATGGTTTTTATTTCGTTTGCACTTCAGAAGCATTTGCCCCTTGCAATGAATGGTTTTTGTTTTCTTTCGTAGAGAATTTGTATTATATCACCAAAAAAATTTCCGTTCGTAAGGTTAGCATATTCTTCTCTTTAAGTGGCTAGGAATAGAATGCAGTTTCTGCATTTTGATTCTTCGGGCAAAAGCAATAGGGACGGGGTTAGTGACCCAACGCTTTAGGGACCAAAAAGATTGCTATGTAAAATGCCACTTGAAAACAATATTCATAAGGATCGAATCGAGTTAATTTGAATCTCTTTGCGTTGAAACCTCACATGCGAAGAAGACAATAGAATGCCATTTTCTAAAAAAATACATTGGTAATGGAGAGAGCTGAATAGCACCGATAAACTACAGCTAAGACGAATAATTTGTAAGATAAAAATGAATCTGAATCTTGAGTACATCCTTTATTTCATATCGACAACGCATGGTAGTTCACAGAAAAAGAGCCTTTCAGTGAAAGGATTCATTGATTTTGACTAGATGCTTGAAAAGGCTATCGTAATGAAAATATTACTCGATTCAGCAGCTAGAATCAACTTGAGAATCATTATGTGTGGGTGCCAAAGGTTTTATTTTGATATCTTTTAAGCTGGAATTTATTCCAAAAAGTTATTATATCCACGAAGAAAAATTTTTCGAAGAATTTATGGAAGAAAAACCAAAACCTGAATCTGTGATTGCTGGAGACCTTGAATGTATCATTTCCGAACCAGCCCTCCTCGGTGAAGGACCTGTATGGGATTCCGGTCAAAAGAAACTCATTTGGGTGGATATCGATGGCAAAAAGCTTCATTTTTGGGATTATTCCTCAAAAAAAGACACCTCTTATGATATGGGAGAAACGATAGGAGCAGCTGCTCCAATAAATAATGGAAAAGTGCTCGTTGCTCTTGAACACAAAATTTCGATCTTTGATCCAAAAGACAACACCGCTACAATCGTTGTGGACCTTGGGAAAGAAATCGAAGGAACGCGTTTCAATGACGGGAAATGTGATAGCAAAGGGAGATTTTGGATTGGAACAATGGACTTTGATAAAACCTCACCGCTGAGAAAAGGAAAATTATACAGGCTTGATAGAGATAGGAAACTAACTCTCATTATCGAAGGAGTTAAAACTTCAAATGGATTAGACTGGTCACTCAATGATGATGTAATGTATTACACAGACACACCCACGCTAGAGATTTCTGCATTTAAGTTTGATGCTGAAAAGGGAGAAATTTCTGAAAAGAGAACGGCGATTACATTTAAGGAAGAATGGGGACGTCCCGACGGTTGTACTATGGATTCTGAAGGGAAACTGTGGGTAGCTTGCTTTAGTGGCTCCTGTGTAAGAAGATTTGATCCGGCCACTGGAGAGTTATTAGAAGTCTTGAAAGTCCCTGTAAAACATGTCACGAGTGTCTGCTTTGGAGGAGAGGACCATCAGACTCTCTTTATCACAACATCAAGACACAAACTAAGTGAGGAGGAGGCAAAAGCGAATCCATTGGCAGGTTGTGTGTTCGCTGTGAAGACAAAGGTGAAAGGTCGAACCCAAAAAGTCGACTTTGAAAAAGAATTTTAATTAAAATAATTCCATATGCGAGCAAGACTTTATCTTTTTCAAGGAGATTAGCATAGCCATACCATGTTCAATGAATTTTGTTGCTAAGTTTTTTTCTTCTTTCACATCACGTCTTATTGGAAATGAAAGCTTTGCAGACTAAAACATAGACGACTTTTAAAAGTAGCTGCTAATTGACTAAAATAAATATTCAAGCATTAATTTCAATTGGTGTATATTTTCCTCCCAAAGTAATTCTCTCTGAGCTATAGCTTTTCACTGAAAACGATTATTTCAATTACATGGCCAAATTAAGGCTGTCCATTCTTTCTCGAATGGAACAGACCGACGAAGTTGCTAGTCTCAGAGCAAGCAAACAAGTAAGATACTTTTATTTGATCAACGCTAATCCCAAGCTACAAAGTAAAAATTTGGTGCGGATTTCTCACAAATTCCGGCTGTGCTGCAAAATTTTATTTCTTTAGTATCTATAATAAATTTAAAATCTGTGAGCCTCTATTAAATTTCTATGGATACACATAAAGTTCTGACCATCAAACTTTACAGAAATATATGTTTCAGCATAATATGATGGAATATAATTATGGTTAATGAAGCTTTACACTCAGGTTAAAAAATCATACAAATGCGATTGCTGTTTGGTACTGTATTAGGAGTGTGAAAATAACAAAAGATATTCCAAAATCAAGAGAGATAAATTTTCGAAGAATTTATGGAAGAGAAATCAAAAGCCGGATCTGTGGTCATTGGAGAGCTCGAGTGCATCATTTCTGAGCCAGCTCGGCTTGCCGAAGGACCCATTTGGGTTTCATCTGAAAATAAGCTGATCTGGGTAGACATTCAAGGCAAAAAGCTCCACATTTGGGATTCTGCCTCAAAGAAAGATACAGCCTATGAGATGGGAGAAATGATAGGAGCTGCTGCTCCAATCAAAGACGGGAAAGTGCTCGTCGCTCTTGAACGCAAAATTTCGATTTTCGATCCAAAAGACAGCACTCAGACTATTGTCATAGACCTCGGCAAAGAAGTAGAAGGAACACGTCTCAATGACGGGAAATGTGATAACAGAGGGAGGTTTTGGGTTGGATCAATGGACCTTGATGAAGATTCCGGTATCAAAAGAGGGAAATTCTATCGACTTGATAGAGATGGGAAAATCACTCAATTGCTAGATGGAGTAGGGATTTCAAATGGATTAGACTGGTCTCTCAATGATGATATTATGTATTACACAGACTCACCCACGTTAGAGATTTCTGCGTTCACGTTTGATGCTGAAAAAGGTGAGATTTCTGACAGAAGAACAGCCATCAAGCTTGAGAAGGACTGGGGATTTCCAGATGGCTGTACGATGGATTCCGAAGGGAAACTGTGGGTAGCTTGCTTTAGTGGTTCCAGTGTAAGAAGATTTGATCCGGCCACTGGAGAGTTATTAGAAGTCTTGAAAGTCCCTGTAAAACATGTCACGAGTGTCTGCTTTGGAGGAGAGGACCATCAGACTCTCTTTATCACAACATCAAGACACAAACTAAGTGAGGAGGAGGCAAAAGCGAATCCATTGGCAGGTTGTGTGTTCGCTGTGAAGACAAAGGTGAAAGGTCGAACCCAAAAAGTCGACTTTGAAAAAGAATTCTAAATTCAGATAAGTACTAAGGAAGATAACTCCAAGACTTGATAATATACATGAATATTCCTCTGAATTTATGCTCGTGTGAAATTATTAACGAATAAGAGCAATGATGTTTGAATTAACATCCTTCATTATTAGTACAGATTAGTTCTAATATAAAGAGACAAAACTGAACAAATTAGAGTAATTCCACTGTCTAGAGAATATCTCCAGCACCTCCAGCTACGTTTAATGGACTCCAAGTTTCAAAGCAAAAAGAGCGTCTGTTGAATAGATTTAACTTTAGATCCAATTCAAATTCATATTCATGTAATTTCAGCATAGAAAAAACTGCAATATATAATTATATTAACTCTCCTACTCCCGAATGGCGATCTATTATTATTACTATCTTCATATTTAATTCCCTCCAAAATACGTGAGCATATTAATCCAAGAATAATTAGTAAAAAATCATGACCCCATAAGTCGCTCAATTAAAGGCAACTAGAGGCATATTCTGCTTTAACGCATTATTCGTTGCCTCTAAATTATTTTGATCCTCACAGGAATGTCCTTTCTTCATTGGTTTATGGCACGCAATGCAATAGTTCACTTTACAATTAGGGCAGTTAATCGCATTCTTCGACTTCGTCTTCGTCATATCAACTACATATTTGCAGCCCTCTGTGAAACACTGAACCATCTGATGAGGTCTTCGCTTTACGAAATCCGTAATGTTGAGATCAAAGTATTTCACGACGTTCTCTGAATTAGACGCGTTTTTAACTATCTCAAGTCGAGTCAGTTCATATGAGCACCCTTGATAAAGACATCGAATGGGCACTTTCATATTGTCGATGTGACTTTGAATGTGATCTCGCAAGCAATCTCGACAGAAGTAATGCCCACAGTCGATATAAACGCCTCTCCTCTTCTTCTGTTTACAATGACCGCAAGCCATAAGATCGTCTGCTTGTTTCTTTGTTTTACAAGATAGCTGCCGGATTTTAAATTCTTTTGGTTTTTTCTCGGTGGCAACAGGCTCGTTCTCTTCAGTTAGAACTTCTCGTCGCTCTCGAACAGGATCGTTGATGATGTCAATAGGCTTTTTCGTTGTTGGAAGAGGGAAATCTGCGAGTAGAGGCTTCACAAGGCCGGAGTGGATACCGAACCAAATGTCCTCGTATTGTTGCCATAATCCCCTGAATTTTTGTTCGCTTGGATGCGTCCAGACTTGGCTTTTCCTCTTTTGAGGGTGTGGGGCTAGGGCGGTGTCTTGAGTGTGGTTGAGACTTACTTTCTCTGTTAGGACGCCAGAAGAGACGGATTTTTCGTTGGGTTGACAGGTGGTTTTTGCAATGTCAAAGGAACGATTTTCTTTGGGTGGCTCTTTGGCGTGATAGAATGTAATCCAAGGACGCTGATCGAGGAGTTGATCGTTTAACGGAGATTTGGAACTCAGAGCTGAAGGTCGACGAAGCGGAGGTTTGTTTTGTGAGCCTCTTCTTTGGTGGGAAACATTAGGACGGACAGATCTTTGGTTTTTATACATATCTGAGGCCTTAACTTGATTAGCAAACAATTATTGATTATTTTGCTTGGCAAGACGGTTAAGTATTGATCGAATCTTTTAAACATTAAAAGCAATAAAATTTAAAGCGATAAAAATTAGTACAATTTTCAGTTAATTATTTGGTGAAGAATCTGAGAGAGTCAGTATGAAAAGCAACAAAGCCTGTAACAAATATGCACATTCTGCGAACTGATTATGCGTGAAAAGCGGCTCTTTTGAACTTTCGGGACGGAAGAGAGTAGATAATAGCGTAAAATTAGGTCAATCTGGAACCTTCATATTTTGGCTTCAGTAAGAATAGTCTTGATTTCAGTGTTTTAGAAGTTGTGAAGTATTATGATAACAATTCTGTATTTTTCAAAGTGAACAAACTGAGTGCTGTAATTAGAAACAAAATCCGGGAGCACATTGCAAGAAATTTTGTAAGGTTCATTGTGCACGCAGAAAATATAGAGGAAAAAAGGAAAGTACAAACTAAAAACAAACCTATGTTGATTGTATTATGATTTCAGATTGACGCTCAATGCTCTAGTCGCAGAGCTAAATTGGTTTCAACCTAACCATTTCTACTGTTATCATCAACATAACTAATAGCAAGACATTAACTGGATGGATAATAATTCTCCCATTTAAAAATCCTTCATTCTTTTTGAAAATCTTCACGTCGCCTACAATATTAGTGGAGATTTTGGCTTATTAGGGTCGTTACTATTATGACTATAATACTGGTTGTTACGATCGCAAATATAAGAATCTGTTACTCACTTCATACCAATTTGTTTGATACTCTTACGTCGCATTTTGTCCAGCTTAATTCAGTCCAAAATAGTCACAAGTCTACGCAATAAAAATGTGGAGAATTTTGAAATATGTTTATCAGTGCTAATAGAAATATCATTATATCTTGCTATTGAGAAAACCTAATATAAGTGTGAAAAACTGGCCTCACATTTTTTTTTGCGTATAGTAGCAGGCAATGTATCGCTCCAAAGGCTGCAATGCTAAAGCTAAAACGATTGCTAAACGAAGCCAGATCCGTTGAATTCCTTCGGTTTTTCTTTCTTGAATAAGTGGCTCACGAATATTTCTGGTTAGATCAATCAGAGGTGCAACCTCTAAGATTAAACTCAATGATATGAACTAAATCTCTCCCTAAGTTAATATCATGTAAGTGCTATCGCCGTTTCAGTCTTCACTCGCACCAGTTGACCATCCCAATGACCAATACTTCCATTGAAGTGATTCTTTTGTTCTCTGTTTGAGCTATTTTCTTAAGTGTCAGAATTAAATTAGGATCATCAAAAGGACCTTCAGGTAATGTTTCAAAGCACCCCAATAATTTTATTTCGCTAAGTAAGTTCTAAGTGAAGAAATTTCTAATCATTGCCACTTCTGATTGACCAAAAGGAGATTGTTTTATCTCAAGAGTTCTTGGGTTCGAAGGAGTGAAAATTACTTGCTTTTTTGGACAGCAATTTGCCAACCTCTGATTTTTCACAAAAAGCTTCAAGTCCTCCAAGTGAATAAAAAACAGGATGCTCGGGAGAAGTATTCTAAATTTTCCTGGATAAACCGATACAGGAAAAGTTTGATTAGAACTTCTCTGACTGATGCTATTCTTCGAATATAAATTGTGGACATAACACATCTGAAATTGCAATTCCATTCTTGCTATTGTTTTGCGATCTGGCGATAATATGAAAGGTAGATGCTTTAACTCAAGAATGCGGGCTAAGGAGCTAATTGTTCAAAAAATTAAATATCAGCCTCCAATTTCTGGTTTTGCGAACCTTTTCATGCCTCTGCGTTCTGCACAAGGATGATAGTCTAGAGCTGGCTGATCGCGATTTTGATATTATTATCCTTTTTTCGTGATTTATACTATTTCCAGCACGACTTAGCCTTTTGTATTGATGAAATTTTGACCCTATTCTCTCCCTCGCAGCTTTGTTTTCTTGCGATTAACCAATGACTTCATGTCATCCTAAAAAGTGATTCCTATCATACGCTTTATTTTTGAGAACTCCGAGGTCTGATATCAAGACCCTACTCAAGAATTCAATGAAACGTAATAAATTCTACAGTGGAAAGGAACATTCTAGCTTTGATAAGACTTTCAGCTCTCTGTATTAGACTAAAGGGGAAAATGTTCCTTAGAAATACACGTTTTCTCCTTGAATTACAACAGTCAGTCATATGTAAGAGAATCAATCAGATCTCGACATGACTTTGTACGTTATAATAGAAACTCAGGCATTGGCAGTCAGACTTATAGCACAATGAACCAAAATCTTCGTTTTTGTTTTCAAACTTTTTTTTGGTTCCTAACTTTATGGAAATTTTTTCTGGAACACTGTTCACATAAAAAAAACATAAAATCGATTATTCCGAACTGCAATTAAATAGCATGCAACCAACCGCGGTTTCGAAAGCCTACTGGCAACATTTGTGGCAACAAATGGATAATTTGCGAAACATACAATCGATAAGCCAAGCCATCCCAAGGTTAACTGATTTGACTTAGACAGACTCCAGATACTCCTATTAAGTATCATAACAAAATAGCTTCGTGAAGAAATATATTCTAATTTGCCAGTCAAAATACCTCAAGGAAAGAAGTAAAAGCTATTACCAATAGATGATGATGATCCACTTCAATTGGCAGATCTATTCTCCACAGAAGCTACGTTCCTAATTCGGGCTTTTTCTTTAATCATATTTTATGAACAATGCCTCAAGCATTCCCTTTTTTATTGGAATATTTTTTAGCTTCTTTAATTTCAAGTTTAGCATAAGATTGTTCTTGAGAAGCTCAATTATTCAGTTTCTTTATAAAGTCCTCCGAAACCAAGAAGTCAGTCCTTCAAATTGCCAAGAGAGCGGCTCTAACCTGTTCCAAAGGGATTTCTAATCTTAAAATATCCTCGCAGGCTGTGTCAAGTTACAGAAAATTTAGGAGCATTCCGCGATTATTAATCTATCTTTCAAATCAAGAAATTCTCGAAATGATTCCAGTATACTTTGGATCAAACTTCCATAATCAATAATTTACAAATTCTTTGATTAATTTGCTTGATAAGGCCAGCAAAAAATTATATGAGATTTTCCATGAAAAGAATAATCGCGAATATTAATCATTATTATGGTCTAAACCATTAATTTACGATAATTCTCTCAATTCTATCTCTGCGAGGCTCGGTAAAGCAGTAGAAATAACAAATTGCTAATTTTCCAACCAAAAAACTGCAATCTCATGATGAGCATTGAGCAATACAACTGCAAAGACAATTCCCGCATGGAAATCGTTTCCAGCGCAGAAACAAACAGTCCGCAAGGTACCAACAGCATTGCGGATTTCGAAATTACCGAAGCAAAGAAAGAAACGAAGCAATCACGGAAAAGCTGCCTGAGATTCTGCCGGAAATTGATCAAATTTATGGGCATTTTCCAGAAAACCTCAGATTTTGACAAAATTCTTGATTATTCATTTACTACAATCCAAGACACGCTTCGCTTGCTGCCAATTAAAATCGTTAACGAAACATATTTTAAGCAACTCCAAAAAGAACTACACCAAGCGATCTGGAAGTCCTTTAAAAAAAGCACAGGAAGCGCAAACCCGAAAATTTGCCTAATCACGTTCCCAGAATGGGATAGCGTTTTTTCCTATGCAGGTTTCTGCGAAAAGCTTCGCGTGTTGTCTGGAGATTATAAATTAATAGAGAAATGCGTTGAATATCAGTCGAAGGCAGAATTTCAGCTGCTTATTGGATTTTTCATTCGGATACAATACATTGCGTATATGATCCTCATAAATACGGTCATCATGCAGGAAATGCTGCCTTTTTATCGGTATCAAAAGAGCGAGTGGATCCTTGATAATTGCATGCTGCTCGCGAACTTCAGCAATTTATATGTTCATTATAATCACGCGATGGGGAAATTTGCGACAGAATGCTGTGGAAAGTGCAAAGTGTGTCGGTCAACTACACTTCCGAATGATTTTGGGAGCCGGTTGGAGAAAGGGAGGCGGTATATACGAGAGATGAAAGTGTTTTATCCGGGGCTTATCTATAAAAAGGATAATGACGTTTTGAATTACGAAAAATGTGCATTGCTGTTTAATATCTTTTCGAACTGCTTGTCTGATAGACTAACTATAGAGAACTCTTTTTAACTTTCGTCCCCACTTCTTTATCTATATATTCTATGTCATGTTAATTTGCTTTCTCGCTTTTTTTTTTGTAAAGATTTAGTCATGAAATTTAGAATGCGAAATTGTTTTTCATTTATTGAGTGAAAGGAACTCAATATGCGATATTCTCTACACGATATTGCCACATGTAAAGGTTAGTAGTATTATATAATTTTGATGAAAAAGACTATGGTTCTCTTAAAAAGGGATGAAAATTAGGCTCTCCAGGGTAAACGATTGAATAAAGGGTGACTCGGCAGGAGAAAAAGGCATTTCTTCTTGAACTTAGACAAAAAACCCGTTAAATTGTCGAGTTAGATATTAATAAGTAGTTTTAGATTTTTATTGGGAAAATAAAATACCATTTATGGTTATTAGGAAATATATCCTCGAAGAGATACTTGAATAATGTTGCGCAAATTCTTTGGAAATTCATTTGTTTTTGTCAAGAACAGGTTGTTTGTTTTTGTATTTTGCTCATACGTTTCACTTGCAACAATATTTAATATGGAAAAAAAGCTCAATAATATAAGTTTTGATAAATTGATTCTCTTGAAGGATTTACATAACCTTCTTGATTGAAGAAAACCTTAGAAAGAGATAAGTGCGGTTAGTTTAGGGCGGCTCTACTAATCATGAGGATCATTATTACGAAAACTAAAATTCTTCGAAGAATAGGATGGAGAAAGAAGTATTTTGTACAATGACTCTGACTTAAATTGTAGATAAGAATATTTAAATATAAATAAATTATCGGGAATCACCTAAAATACGCTATAGATACGAAATATCAGCGCCGAATTTATCCAATTTTTACCACTTTTAATTCGTTGCAAACCTTAGGATAAATTTAATCGAACCCTTAAAAATCCAAGCAAAAACATGGAAGACAGCTCACATATCCATAGTCTTGATCTGTTGACAGATATGACTCCTGAAACAAAGAAAGATTTTGTTCTCATATACGCTGACCCTAAGAATGATAAAACCATAAAAGTGCAAGACGCTGTAAAAGGGTTTGGAATTCCCTTACTTCTCGAAGAACTTAAAAATACAGAAATAATGATACTCTTATCCCGAAATGGACCTTTCGCACTTCAAATTCTACTTGGGACTTTCAGGTCCATGAGAATTATCAAAAGAATAAGTCTTCAAATCCTGAAAGTCAACTTAAATCACCGCCAATCGATCAAAGTTTGCTCGCAGTCGAAAACTTTTCTTTTTTACCATGAATCAACACCTAGAGTCGAAGTCAGAAGCGTAATTTCACTCAAAATTAAACACACTTTTGACCTGGAGCAAATGACTGAAGCTCTGAATGTTTCCAGATGGCTGCCTCAAATCAAATCTTCAATCGATTTCGTGCCAGTATCAGAATTCAACTCATATGCTATGATCCTTGGTCCCAAAATCGTCTTCGTTTCAGCACACAAGGAAGGAGAAGGAGAAGGAGCTGGGCATGTAAAGCGTGGTTCTCAAGAAGAATCGTTGCAAAAATTACCATTTATCTGCCAAACCATATTTGATTGTATTAAACAAGGACTAAAAGAGAGTTTTGTTACTTTAGACTATGATCCAACAAGGAAGTTACTGTTTGCAGTGGGAGTCTCTTCATTTCTATTGTTGCAATTGGGTGATGGCGATAATATTGTCACTAGCACAAAAATTCTAAGAAGTGATAAGATGAAAAGAGGAGTGCGACTGCTGCGCTGGGATCCAAATGAACAAGTGCTTATCGTAGCTCAAAGAACTGCTCAAAATAGTGAAAAATGTCAGATAATAGATTATCGCTCATATAATGAAGGAGATTCGATGATTTCGATCAATATATTGAAAGATGAGCCTCTAAAAGGAGAAGCGTATAATCCTTTAGATCGACGTTTCTATTTTATTGACACTGACTATTTCGGAAGGAGGGAAATCAAAACGATGGACCTTAGAAATTTTCGAAATAAATACGCTACCGAGTGCGATGAAGATGGAGAAATAGCACTAAGCGATTGTGAGAGCGAGCATTTTGCTTACCTCCCAAATTTCACTGAGAAACATCAATATTTTTATTTGAGATTTTTCATGAATTATTTGGCTGTCAAGCCTTCGCATTCTTTGGATGAATGCTTCATGAATGACGTTTCGTATAAAATTTAATGGTAGCATCAAACTATTTTCGTGTGTGTGTGTTAAAGTGACTTCCTTACCTCAGTATGTTATTTGTATGATATTTATATTTATTTTTTTATTTGAATCAATGACATATGAGCGCTTTTAAATTTTCCACCATACACAGTAGATCTCTTTGAGTTTATAATAGTGCAAGTTATTAACTGTGAGCCAATATGATCTGTCTTCTTAAGGCAAACTGATTCTTGATGCAATTTTAAAAAATCTGATTTGAAACTACTTTAAATTCGTGGTAAACCTTTGGATTAAAATTAATTTAAGCGAAAAAAAAAAAGAAGCAGCAGCAATCTCAAAACATGAAACAAAACTCACACATGAATAGCCTTGACCTCTTCACAGATATGACTACTGAAACAAAGAAAGATTTTGTTCTCATATGCGTGGACCCAAAGAATGATAAAACCATTAAAGTAAAAGATGCTGCAAAAGGGTTTGGAATTCCCTTACTTCTCGAGGAACTCAAAAATACAGACATCATGATCCTTTTATCACGAAACGGACCTTTTGCACTCCAATTTATAATTGTGACATTCAAAACTTTGAGAGTGATCAAAAGATTAAATCTTCAAATCTTGAAAGCTAACTTAAATCATCGCCAATCGATCAAAGTTTGCTCGCAGTCGAAAACTTTTCTTTTTTACCATGAATCAACACCTAGAGTCGAAGTTAGAAGTATAAGTTCACTTAAAATTAAGAATATTTTTGACCTTGAGCAAATGGCTGAAGCTCTGAATGTTTCGAAATGGCTGCCTCAGATCCAGTCATCAATCGATTTCATACCAGTACCGGAATTCGACTCATATGCTATGATCCTTGGTCCCAAAATCGTCCTCGTTTCAACTAATAGAAGTGAAGGAAAAGAATACTTCAAGCAGCAGATTTCTCATGAAGAATCGTCTCAGCAATTACCATTTGCCTGTCAAACCATATTTGACTGCATAAAACAAGAGCTTAAGGAGAATTTTGTGACTTTAGACTATGATTCGACAAGGAAATTACTGTTAGCGGTAGGAATCTCTTCGTATCTATTGTTGCAAATGGGAGACGGGGATTATAATGTTGTTACGAGCACTAAAATTCTGAGAAGTGATAAGATAAAGAGAGGAATGAGACTTTTGCGATGGGACCCAAATGAACAAGCGCTTATCGTAGCTCAAAGAACTGCTCAAAATACTGTAAAATGTCAAATACTGGATTATAAATCAAATAATGAAGGAGACTCGATGATTTCGATCAATATTTTGAAAGAGCAGTCTCTAAAAGGAGAAGTCTATAATCCTTCGGATAGGCGATTATATTTTATTGAAACTGACTATTTCGGAAGGAGGGAAATCAAAACGGTATACTTGAGAGATTTTCGAAATAAATACACTACTGAGTGTGATGAAGATGGAGAGGTGGCATTTAGTGATTTTGAGAGCGAACATTTTGCTTACCTGCCAGATTTCACCGAGAAGCATCAATATTTTTATTTGAGATTTTTCATGAATTATTTGGCTGTTAAACCCTCGCATTCTTTGGATGAAAGTTTTGGGAAAGATATCGCGTTTAAAGTTTAATCTTGTGCTTTAAGGTGAATTATCTCCAGGTTATTATGTTATTTATATGGCTTAATATTCAAGATATTTATATCTGTTGTCTTATTTGTATCATGACATATATATTATCGCTTTGAAATTTTTACATAATGCAATTAGGTCTCTTTTTAATTATTAATGATAAATTAATATGATCCGCATTATTAAAGCAGACTTGTATCCTTTATGCAAACACATTTTGCTCAGCTGAACCAAAATTTCAGTCTCCAGTCTTGAAAGGGTAAAGATTGAAGTTGACAGCAATCATAATCTTGTTTTTAAAATCTTGCTTGACGCAACTTTAAATTCGTTGTAAACCTCTGGATTAAAATTAATTTAAGCTAAAAACAAGTAGCAAAACCCAAGACATGGAACAAAGCTCATACATTCATAATCTACAGCTAGCGACAGACATGAGCACTGAAACAAAAAAGGACTTCGTTCTCATATATGTAGATCCAAAGAATGATAAGTATATTAAAGTCCAAGACGCTACGAAAGGGTTTGCACTTGCTCTTGTTCTCGAGGAACTCAAAAATACAGACATCATGATCCTTTTATCACGAAACGGACCTTTTGCACTTCAGTTTCTCATCGCTACTTTCAAATCTGCAAAGATTATCAAGAAATTACGTCTTCCTATACAGAAAGCCAGTTTAAATCATCGACAAACGATCAAAATTTGCTCTCAGACAAAAACATTTCTTTTTTACCATGAATTGACCCCCAGAGTCGAAGTTAGAAGCATAAGTTCACTTAAAATTAAACATGTCTTTGACATTGAGCAGATGACTGAAGCTCTGAATGTTTCCAAATGGTTGCCGAATATCAAATCCTCAATCGATTTCGTGCCAGTACCAGAATTCAACTCATATGCTATGATTCTTGGTCCCAAAATCGCACTCATTTCCAAACCCAAAGGAGGAGCTGGACATGTAAAGCATCAGATCTCTCAGGAAGAATCCTCCCAACAGTTCCCGTTTGACTGCCCAACCATATTCGATTGTATGAAACAAGATCTGAAAGAGAAATTCGTGACTTTAGACTATGACTTGACAAGGAAGTTGTTGTTTGCAGTGGGAATCTCTTCGTACCTACTACTGCAATTAGGTGATGGGGATAATATTGTAAAAAGTACAAAAATTTTGAGAAGTGATAAGATAAAGAGAGGAATGAGACTTTTGCGCTGGGATCCGAATGAAGAGATTATTATTGTGGCTCAAAGAGCTGCTCAAAACAGTGAAAAGTGTCAGATAATAGATTATCGCTCATATAATGAAGGAGATTCGATGGTGCTTATTAATATTTTGAAAGACAGTTTAATGAAAGGAGAAGAGTATAATCTTTTTGATCGACGGCTATATTACACCGAGACTGATTGCTTCGGAAGGAGAGAGGTTAAAACCGTGGACCTGAGAGATTTTCGAAATAGATATACTATTGAGTATGATGAAGATAATGAGGCGACCTTCAGTGAATGCGATAGTGAACATTTTGTTTTTCTACCGAATTTCACAGAACGATATCAGTTTTTTTTCTTAAGGTTTTTCATGAATTGTTTAGTTGTTAAACCATTAACTTCTTTGGACGAGACTTGGGAAGGCTTTCGTCTTTAAAGTTTCAATGCTGCGGCAAATTTCTGGATATGACATAGCTTATTTCCCTTTGTAATTAACAAAATCGATAAAATCTGTCTACGATCATTTTTTGAAAGATCTTTTCTTTTACGTTGGAAGGATTGGGATTTTTATTATATCTCAAAATTTTCATCGTCATCTAATAAATGAGATTTGGAAGCATTAAACTCGAAAAAATTAACCCTCTCCTTTTTATTAATAATAACCATTTATATTCTTAATGAGTTGAAGTAAATTGGTCAAAACGAAACAACGAAACAACATATAAAATGTGAAAAGTCTAAAATGAAAGAGATTCAAGAGAAATAGGACTTATTGCTGACGGATTAAACTCTTTTACATCAGCTCATTCGAGTTAGGCTAGATCCAGCCCACGAACAGCTTCTGGCATTTTTTGGTTCTCCTTGTTAATTTCTTTAGTGGGAGTTCCTGGCTAGAAGAAAAATTATATAATTGAACCTTGTCTTACCTTCAAGGTTGCATTCAAAAATTGTTGAACGAATTTCTTCCAATTCAGATCTCACTCGTTTCTTGAGAGTCCTGACATCAGATAAATGGTCCCCAGACTCGAGTAACTGAAGCGGGAAAGTGAAGTTCCTGTACGTTTGAATATTTATCACATCCAGGATGAACGACTCCATGCAGAAATCATTTATCCCAATTTATCAGAACAAACCAGCCTCTCTTCAAAATCAACAGACATATCGACGATGAAAATAACTTAGACACTAATATTGGAGCTGCTGGAACAAGCCAGGACGGAATGGAGTCGGACAAATGGAAGATTGATTGACCAAAAGAAATTTTTTTGGGGGGACCAAAGAGTGCTGAACTTAGTTGAAAACCATGGCTTGATAGGAAACAACTTGTGGCTTGGGCTATAAACCCACTTCGTCGAAGTGAACCACCCAAAGCACAATAGGTCTCCTTGAATTTGGAATAATATTATTTGTTAATTTTGTTATTTTATCTTTCACAGTCGGCTATTTATATTCGATTTGAATTCTATTTAGAAGCGCAATCGAATTTATTTGGAAACTTTTTTGACGAACTGTTTCTAGAACACTTAGGATTAAATTTGAATTGGCACATATCCTCTCGTTCATTTGATCACAAAACCACTCGATTAAAAAAGAATACTAACTGAGAAACATACCAACTTTTCAGTATTTACTGGACTTTCATCAACAATGAGGCGCTTTGACAAAAAGCCAAGCATTGAGAGGTCAGAAACATCCCTTAAAAGAGGATTTGACTCTTTTCTAGGTCATTAGTGTTAGGCTATCCTCTCTATTCTATGTAGGTAGTAACAGATACGAATTATTTCGGAGAAATGCGAAAAATTATTGTTAAAATTTTGAACTCAACCTTCATCGATCGTTGATTCATCTTTGATATTCACACACGTGATAATGATTAACAAAGAGTCTGCTATAGGCACCCATTGAAGTGTGATTTGGGGATTTCTACAGCTACCGTTGTTAGTTTTTATCTTGTGAATCCGTGCGCTGAGCTGACAAACGCCCTAAATTTGTTTGTTGCCAAGTGTTCCGGAAAGTTTATTAACGCATAAACTTGAATTGGAATTTTTGAGAACATACGGCGGAATTTTCCTAATATTAAAGAACATGAATTCATCCATAAAGTAAGATTATTTCCCAGTAAACTACAACCAATTTAGCAGAAATAAATCAAGAAACGAATAATTTGATCTAGAAAAGTTCCAGAAGCAGAAGTAGAAAATCATTGATCGGATGAATTGCAAATTGTTCGTAAAACAAATACCTACAGCTATCGTGCTAATTATAATTAATAAAAGTTTTAGAGAAAGAAAAACTCATTTGAGGACTCGCATTGGCCCTTCATAAACCCATCCGTATGCGGAGCAGAGTTTATCGGATCGCAAACCCATGGTCTGAGACTTGGGCCCCCATAAAAACCCCTCCGGATGTGTAGAAGGTAATGACAATGAGTTCTACTTGAGCTAAAGACTTGATGTCCTGTAGATTCCACGGAGCAAGAAGAAGAAAAGAAGGTTATAGTATCAGCATTGGGTTAACAATTTCCTGGAAAAGATCTTCTACTTCTTATTTTGCCATTGGTTCCGTATATTCGTCCTAATTTCATCCTTGGTTGAATGATTCCAGCCTTGAATTATTTTATCCCACAGAACAAACCACTCCATTCTTCTCCATTTTACGTTTGCATCCACGAATTTTCCAATTCTTTCTCAAGACATTGTCTTTTGTCCAACTCAATCACTCGTGCCCTCGACAATTCAAGTCTGTTCACTCTTTCAAAGTTGTGATCACAATATATGGTTTCCTTAATTTCTTTCTCTGCTTTCCCGTGGATATGATTCTCAATCCTTCTTTTCTCGACGAGCCTATGCATTTTGCAGCTGACTTTTATATCTTCTTCATAAGTTTCGCCACTTTCATAATTTATTTGTATTTAGTCTGTTTTCCATCAATAAAGCAGTGCATACCGTCATTAAAGATTAAAATAGTTCTTAATAGCACCTTTATGAATTCCTTAGTTTCGAATGAAAGGCATGAACGTTGTTTATTTTATGATTGTTTTCGATAGATAGTTTGACCCTTCGAAATTTCAATCTAAACTATTCATTTGAAAAATCAATATAATAATCTTCGAAAAAAAAGAGAGGATATTTATTTCAAGGCGGATTCAAGGTTAAATTACACAGATTTTTCAATTTTTCAAACATAGAACCGATCAAATTTCCTAATACAATTATTAAATATCTACCCACTTATCATCAAATGACTCAGCCTCTTTATAATAATACCTCTGCAAAATATGCCTCTTCACAGCATGACCCTGCTTCTCCAGACACTTCACAGTTCCTTCATCATTCGCTTTCGTTAGTTTAAAGCACTGATTACAAAGGTCAACATCCAGGCAATTCAAGCACTTCCATTGAACGCTCCCATGCAAAAACTTTTGGCAGGCTGAGCAGTTGATTTGCTGGACCTTCATCTCATATTCCTCCGCGATACTTTTTGCCTGTCCTTGATCTCTTAGCCTCCACGTGAGCACCTCATTCATCGCCTTGTTATCAACAACATCGATTAGCACCAAAGCATGAGGATTCACGAATTTCTCCACTCCTATCTTAGAGCCATCTTCCTTATTTCCGCAAGCGTAGCAAAAATAAATTTTATCAATATGACTATAAAATTGCGGCTCGTTCGCAGCAAGCGGTTTTTGACATGCTCCGCATGAATCCCCGAAATTTAATTGCACATACGTCACAGCTACTCTCTTGATATTCTTCCAAGTTATATTCGCCTTCAGGGCATCTCTCGTCTCGGGCTGCTGAATGCCATTGCCGTCTAAGTAGATCTCCTCGAGCTTTTCCCAGACGGTGTTGCTTGCGATCGCCAATCCGCCCGTATCACCGATCTTATTTTGGGAGAAGCCTAATTTCTTGAGTTTATTCCACGTTTTATTGCTTCCTATAGCTGATGCGCCCTCATCCCCGATAAAATTTTGGGTAAGCCAGAGTTCCTCGAGGTTCGTCCATGTGGCATTATTTGCAATTGCTACTGCCGTTTTATCCCCGATTTTGTTGCTTGAGAGATCGAGATGTCCGAGACGGCTCCAGTTCGTGTTTTTCGCAATCGCTACGCCTCCTACATCTGAGATATTATTCTTAAACAGGTTAATTTTAAGGAGATTGTTCCAAGTTTCATTGTTTCCGATCGCTGTAGCGCCGCTGTCGCCAATCTGATTAGCTGGCAAATCCAGGTACACGAGGTGCTTCCAAGTCATGTTGATGCCCAGGGCCATGCCGCCCTCGTCGCTAATTTTCGAGTAACCCAAAGAACAGACTCTCAGATACAACCAAACCGGGTTACATCCAATTGCAAGCGCTGCCTCGTATCCAATCCCGTTTCTTGCGAGATCCAAGATCTTCATATTTGGCCAGTGCGCGTTACTACCAATCGCTCTGCAGCCTTCGTCACCAATTTTGTTATTTCCCAGATAGAGCGCTTTGAGCCGCACCCAAGCATCGTTGCCTCCAATTGCGATGGCGCCTATGTCGGTTATCTCATTCTGGAATAGGTAAAGTCTCTTTAGAGCAACCCAGGCTTTGTTATTTCCGATCGCTATGGCTCCTTGGTCACCGACTCTATTCGCGAACATTGAAAGCTCCTTTAATTTCGTCCAAGTGGAGTTGCTGCCGATCGCTGCCGATCCCTCATCGCCAATCTGGTTGATTGATAGATTAAGGTACTCAAGATTGATCCAAGACGTGTTCTGACCGAGGAATACAGCACCTTTATCACTGATTCTATTGTCGTTCAAAGCCAGTTTCTCGAGATTTACCCACGTCGTGTTCTGGCCGACTACCATCGCGCCCGTGTCTCCGATACAGTTGGCTGAGAGGTTGAGTAGGATCAAGTTACTCCAAGTGGTATTTCTACCAATACTTGCGGCTCCTTCATCTCCAATCCTATTATTTCCGAAATTCAGGGCCTTTAGTTTCTCCCAGCTCGTATTACTGGCAACCTGTGAAGCAAATTTATCTCCGATATGGTTCTGGTGCAAATGCAGTTCTTCCAAATTCGTCCATGCGGTATTAGTTGCTAACATAACGCCTCCATCATTACCGATTCTATTCGCTCTGAGCTTAAGTTTCAAGAGGTTTTTCCACGCTGTATTGCTTCCAATTTCCAACAAGGCCTTGTCTCCAAGCCTATTATTTGATATATCCAACACAGTCAACGCCTCCCAAGCCGTGTTGCTTCCGATCACCGCGCCTCCTTCATCTCCAATCTTATTGCCTGAGAAGTCTATCACATTCATGTTTTTCCACGAGGTGTTTTTCCCGATCGCTGCAGCTCCTTTATCCCCAATCTCGTTGTCGGAGATATCCAGCATGTTCAAAAGGGTCCAGCAGGTGATTTTTCCCAATGCAATGCAGCCTTCATCGCCGATTTTATTATTTCCGAGGGTCACCAACTTGAGTTGGTCCCAATTGTTGTCTTCAGCCATTGCTTGGACCGTTCGATCACCGAAGGCGTTTTTACAGAGGTCCAAGACTTCTAATTTCGTCCATGAGCGGTTCTTTCCAATCAACACGCCGCTTTCATCAGTAAACTTGTTTTCTCGGAAAACCAGTTGAGAGAGGTTGACCCAAGAGGTGTTGTGAGCGATCAAACTCGCGTAGATGTCTGACAGCCCTTTTTGCATCAGTCTTATAAAGGAAACCTCATCAGGAGCCGAATCATTGAGCAATTGATAGATCCCTCCAGTATTTTCTGGTTCGAAATACAGTTCTTGTAGTTTCACCCAAGTCTTGTTACTAAATATGCCGGCGATACCCGCATCTTTGATATTATTATTAATCAAATGAAGCTCGTTAAGGCTTATAAAGCTGGTGTTTTTACCCAACTCAATAGCCCCATGATCACCAATCTGGTTCATGGAAAGATCCAAGAGAGCTAACTCAGTCCAAATTTCGTTTCTCGCTAGTCCCGCGCATCCTCCATCGCCGATCTTATTGGAGCATAGATAGAGCCGGTTAAGATTATGCCAAGATGTATTTTTTCCCAACTCCACGGCGCCACGATCTCCAATCTGATTAAATGAAAGGTCAAGCTCTTTCAGATGAATCCAATTGCTTCTGCTGATAAGCGCACTTCCTTCGTCACCAATTTTGTTATACGAGAAATCGAACTTCTTCATACGCGTCCAGGTCGAATTGCTCCCGATTGCAGCTGCGCCTGCGTCTCCGATCATGCTTTCCGAGATTTCAATACCTGTGAGATTGGACCAAGTAGTATTCGCGCCGATTGCGATGCTCCCGGTGTCAGAGATCTTGTTGCCGGTGAACAAAAACAATTGGAGGTTCCTCCAAGTAGTGTTCCCCGCAATTGCCACTGCTCCGGCGTCTCCGATCTTATTCTCCCTCACATCGAATATTTCCAGCTTTTTCCAAGTCTGATTGCGAGCGAGCGCCTTGCAGCCCACGTCAGTGACCCGATTTTTGGATATATTGAATATTTTCAAATGGTGCCAGTGGGTGTTCCTTGCAAGTACTTCAATGCTTTTATCTCCGAGATCGTTATTTGATAAGAACAAATCGCGGAGATGCAGCCACAGTAAGGTTCTTCCGATAACGATTCCCCCAACATCTCCAAGATTTTTTGCAATTAACACAAAAACCTCGACCTGGTCGTTTTCTACCGCGCTCACCAGATCCTCTTTGCTGTGATCAGTCACCATAATCAAAAGTTTCAAGTTTTTCCAATGAGGATTCGTTTCCATTTTCGTTAAACTCTCTTTTTGTAAGTTATTCTGATACAGATAAACCTCTTCAAGCTGGTTCCAGGCTTGGTTATTGCAGATCACTTCAGCTCCCTCATCATCAATTTTATTGTTTTCAAGTGAAAGCACTTTGAGGTTGGTAAATGCTGCGTTATTCGCGATTGCTACAGCGCTTTGGTTTGCTATTGTATTTGCAGATAGGTTTAACTCTTCCAGACTGGTCCAGCTCTTATTGCTCCCGAGGACTCGGCCTCCTTCATCTTCAATCTCGTTATGTGATAAATTCAGGATTCTAAGCTTTTTCCAGGTCTCATTGCTACCTATAGCTGCAGCCCCTTTGTCTCCTATCTTGTTATGATACAAAAGGAGTTCTTCTAACTGGGGCCAGGTGTTTTTTTCTCCGATCACCACTGCGCCTTCATCACGAATTCTATTTGAGTTGAGTACGAGTCTCTTGAGATTGACCCAAACCTCGTTTTTCGCAAGCGCTGTAGCTCCTCCATCCCCAATATGATTCCATCCTAAATCCAAATTTTCGAGATGAACCCAAGTGGTGTTTGAAGCAAGCCCTTCACAGCCCTTCCAATCGATCGTATTTCTGGATAAATCAAGAATTTTAAGATTACTCCAGGTCTTATTCTGAGAGAGTAAGTAAGCTGCGTCTCCACTTATTTGGTCTCCAGCTAATCTCAGCTCTTCTAATTCCGTCAAAATCTGGCTATATGATATCGGAACGGTAGCGCCTAACCCGGTAGCTTCTTGGCCAGAGAGATCTATCTTTTTTACAATTTCTGTACCTAGCACAATTCTTCGAATGTCCTCTTTACTCAATTCCGAATAAACTCCTATTTCTTTGAATAGGAGAAGATTATCGTTGGAAAGGCCCTTGGCAGATTCAATATTCGTTTCTTCTAGAGACAGCCCTTCTCTCTTCGGGTTTTTTGCACGCTTTTTGTTCATTTTAAACAGTTTCGACAAGTCCCAAACCCTGATAATCTTATCATTTCCGCCAGTCAACATATAGCGAGTGTCCGAACTAAACGCATAGCAGGTTGGACTATCGCTGCTCCCTTCAAAACTAAGAATAAGCAGCGGTTTTCCAGTCGCTAAATCGAGGACGGCCATTTGATTTGTGATGATTAACAGCTGTTGCGCGTCAAAACTGAAAGAGAGATGAGAAACCGCGTGACTCAGGCGTTTGAAGGATCTCACGAGTTGCAATGTGCTAGAGTTCCAGATGGATATCACCGCAAACATATTTGCTGAGACTATTTGAGTGCCATCGGGGCTAAAGCTGCAAGTTATCACCGCATGATGACTTGGAATTATTCCTATTCTTCTGCCATCAGCATTCCAGACGCCAATCTTCCCATCGTTGCTCGCAGTTAGAAATTTTCTCCCTGTTGCATCAAAACTGCAAGTGTTAATTCTTGCGGTATGCGCACGTTCAATCGCAAACACTAGATCCCCATCGGAAATCAACCTCATAAAAAGCCAATAATCTCCGTTATAGAGGTAAACTGACAGCAGATGCTTGTTATTAGGGCTGAATTTGCACATCATTGCAGGACCTTTCGGTCCACTTATCGTTGCGATGCATTTCTCTGACTCTATGTCCCAGATAAGAATCGACCCATTTCTGTGCCCAGCTGTTGCTAATAGCTTCTCGTCAGGACTAATTGCACAATGGAGGTTATCAGTGCTGTTAATTTTATAAATTCTTTTAAGCTCTCTCAGTGAGCCTGTTTCAGGATCATTTTCGAAGAGGACGAGCTCTGGGCCTATCACAGCCGCGACGAATTTATTCTTTCTCGAATATTCCAATGATGAAATCGGGGCTTTCATCTCGAGGCAGATAGGAGCTCCAAATATCACTCCGTCCAGGTTCGCGCGAATCATCTCTGCATCCACGAGGTACGATTTTGTGAAATTAACGCCTCGGAGGTCAGCGTCGTTGAAGACAACATCTTCTAGTTCAGCGTAACTAAGATCTGCGTTCATTATTTTCACACCACTAAAATCGTGTCCATTAAAATTAGCTTTACAGAGGTTAAGCAAACTGACCGCGTTTGCTGCGGCGATACAACACTGAGGGTTCGTTTTTGAAAACCCCACTAATCTAAATAAAATCGCCTGTATTTGTGGTTTTTCGGCGATCTCATCGACAAGGAAGGTGGCAAGAGGCGATTGGAGGTCTAAGAGTCTCGTATTCAACCTCAAGGTTCTTTCGTCGAATAATTCAACCTCCTCAGAGATTTCTAAGATTTCACTGATCATCGATCCAGCGATAAAGAAATCTTGTAATGATGTATGCGTAAATAAGTAATGAAAGCCAGTTGCAGCGAAGTTCACCCTCCTAAGAAAGCCAGCGGAAACTAAAATCTCATCGCTTTCTGCAGGTTCTTCTAGCATGAGGTCATTTGTGTATTTTTGCAGAGCCAATGCATGTGATAAGGCTCTTGCTTTGATATTTGTCTCGAAAATCTCACTTGAGACGCTATTGGTCGGTCTTCTTTGCTGCTGGCTTGAAATATGCTTTTCGACTTCAGATTTAATGATGCTGTCTGTGATTAATCTGTACAGCTCGGAGCTAGACAGTCTTGGCTTCGTATTGCCACTCAAATCAGAGTGTTCTGACTCTTTTTCGCTGCTGCTTTCGCTGCTGCTTTCGTCGCTTTGTTGTTGCTGCTGGTTCCCAATATTCACATTATGCCCTAACAAATTTGCAAGGAAATCCCACCACTGGATGTTACCAGGAGCATTATCTTCCTCACCCTCTTCTTGACCTTGTTCGCTGTTGTTTTCTACGTGCATCATCTCATTGCCTTCATGGTCATTTTCTTGGTTCTGACCACCCTCACCTTGATTTTGATGAACTTCTTGTGCATGGCCATTCATCTGCTCATGCTCCACATTCTCTACAAACATCAGATCATCTATCTCTTCTACTAGATGGTGTTCCTTTTCTTCTTCTTGAATATCTACAAGTTTCTGCATTCGTTGGGTTTGCCCTTCATTATTTCCTGAATTCCTGTCTGCTCCAAAGCTTTTCGCAGAGCTTTCAGGTTTTAATACTTCTATTTCCAGATTTTTCACGGTATCCTCAGGAGACTTGTTTCCTTTTTCCTCGGTTTCGGCTTCTAAGAGCTGTCGCTTGCTCATCTCGACAATTTCTGGTAGGACATTAACAGAAGCGGACAAGAGATAAGGCACCCGTAGGAGGTTTCGAATTTTGAAATGATTGATCGCTTTCTCCCATTCTTCAACAATATCCCAGGTTTTGAGCGATAACCATTCCAATGTTCTCGAATCTGGTGATAGCGGCTCAGCACCTTTGTCTAGTTCTGAGATCGACTTCAAGTTGTTAAAAAACGCATATTTCCTCAGATAGGTTTTAATCTCCTCATCAGAAAACCTTTCGAGTGTTACCTCCATCAATGAATTTTGGAATGGTTTTTCGATTATTTTATCAATGGGTGCAAAAAGTAACTCCTTTTGTTTCACCCAAGTGAGTGCCTCTTCTTGGTAGGTGATTATGACCTTTGCCCCATTCCATTCTTCTAAAATTTTATTTGAAAGATAAAAGTTCATCGGGTTAAAACTTTTTTTGGTGGACTTGATTTCTTGACCACAGACGTCCTCATACCCATCAAAAAGAAACAAAAGTCGCGGAATGCCTCTCATGCCAGCATTCGATCGCAGTTGCTGAATCTCATTTTGATCCAATTTGAGCTCTCCTTTGAGAGATTCTGATATTGCTGCTGTATTTGGCTCATTCAACAATGCCAACGGCACGAATATCGGTAAGTAGGCAGCCATTTCCTGGTCTTCCATTGTTTCTTGATAGTGACTCCAATCAAGCAGCAAGGACCTTTGGAAATACTTACAGAAGTAAGATTTTCCTATTCCACTCTCTCCCGTCAGAAGCAAAACTTTTGCATCAGACTCTTGCTTTAAGAACTTCGTTTTTATCTCAAAAGATAGCTCAAACGGTTCGGTTTCTTTGCTGGTATATCTTGCGCGGGTTTGAATGTAATATCTAAACTTCTTTTGAAGGTCGCTTTCTTCCAAAACTCTTTTGCTATAGTTCCTAAGTTTCACGATTAACCCCGAAAAATCTTCACTATCCGTGCTTCCGCCTCCTCTCCCAATGAATTTTAATATTGATTGATGACGTCTTGAGTCTGAAAGTTGAATTGAGTAGCGATCTAGCTGCTTATAAACAAAAGCGCTTGGATTTTTCGCTGGGAGGTTTTTCTCGCATCTTTCTTTTAGGTCAGCCTCAGGAACTAATGGAGCATTCAAAAGTCTCCAAATTCTATTTCTTTTCAAATGCTCTAGGCCAATACTTCCGACGTTGCAGCCACACAATGAGAGAAGCTTAAGATTCATCCAACTTTTATTGCAGTTTAGATGAGCTGCTCCGAAATCATCCAATGTAGAGTTGTTATTTAAATACAGCTCTTTCAAACTTCTCCAACTTTCATTTTCCGCGAGAAATTTTGCTCCATCTTTATCTAACATCACGTTTCCAAGAATCAATACTTCAAGCCGATTCCAATTGCCGCTTTCTGATAGAAACTTGATTCCTTTGCTGCTGATGTGATTTTCGCTGAGGTTTAAGTGTGAAATATTTCTCCAATTACAATTTTGTCCAATGGATTTGGCGCCAATCTCTCCAAAATAAGCCCGGGAAAGATTCAAAGTTTGTAATTGCTCTAATTCAGCAGTTTTCATCAGAAGTTGTATCCCAGCGTCACCGATGGGATTATTGCTTAAATTTAAAGACTTGAGAGTTTTTAGCGCGGGAACTCTTGCTAGAAATGATATTCCTACATAGTCAAGACTACTCCCGCTGAGGTTTAGTTCATTCAAGTTACTAGGAACTCGCTTGAAAGTGTTAAGGAACTCATTATTGGGTTGCTTGAATGGAATTGTATTGTTTATACATTGGAGAGATGAGTCTTGGATAGTTAAGGTTGAACTATTTTCGTTTTTCAAGTCTTTACATGGCCGAGGTTGCGATCTCTGGGTTGGATGTGGACCGTGGATGGTTTTGGAGTTTGTTGCTTGCTGATAAGAGAAAATATTGTATTTTTCTGTATTTTTATCAGGATCGTTGGTGTTGTCTGTACTGTATCGTTGCAGTTTTGGGTAGAGTGCCTTTGATCTAGCAAATTTGTGGGATAGGTATTCGCTTTCTTGAGTGTCACTTTGCATTTTCAAACAGCAGGAGAAACAACGTGAGAAATAGATTTGAAAAATTAATTGTGCTATAAAATATCCTTTAAAAATGTCCGCTAGCATCAGCTCAGAAACTGAAATAAATCATTATAGACTACTGAAAGGAGGAAATTTACGAAATGGTGAATATTAGAGTGCTTTATTCATGGCATCTCTATAGCATCTAAGCTGGTCGGAGATCAACCTAAGAGCTTACAAACTCAGCAAGCGCTGTCCTTATTTGCTAACGAATAACAATCTAAGGTAGATAAGATAGTTCCTTAGCTTCAATGTACTCTTCAGAGATAACAGAGAGATAGCATTGGAAATTCTTTCCGTTGTTGGTCTGCGAAATATTTTTTTCATCCTGTTCTCAAACAAAACAAAGCAGAATTCCTTTTTGTTTTGTTAGCTAGTTTTCTGCATTACAGACTAAGTTTTCTTTTGACCTGACCCTTTAGACAAAGATGTATTAGGCATAAACTACGAACAAAAGGTGCTGAAAGCAGAATAATTAATTTAAGTGTAACAATAATCACAAAGAGAAATTCATGATATATTCAATAAACTGCAACGTGCAAAGTTATATATTAACTTGAAAAAGGATAAATTTAGTTCAGTTAATCTAGCGCGCCAGATCAAAAACCACTCACATAACCCAAATAAAACATTAAAGTAATTAGGATTCGATTCTCTCAAACCATTATTAATTAGTCACGTCATTATGAACATTTAAACTCTTTTCGTTACGTTTTCAAAAACCGCCAATCTTGGAATATTGTATTTCGGTAGATTCAAACTTTGCTCCAGCAAAGTATCGACAGAGCCTTCTGGCTTCAAGGCATGCGAGGTCTCCAAAATCGAAAGGATTTGCGTGTAATTCATTCGGTGGAGGCAAGGCGAGCAGCCCTTTTCATGCTCTAGGTGAAGAAATTGGCATCGCGTTCCGAATTTGCAGTACCCGCTGCCATAGAACTCACGGCATTTTTTCGTTTTATAGCGGGCTGGGACGTGAACTTTGCTTCTCAGCTCATTTAAGCCATGAGCAAAAGAGCATGAGTCTCCATAAGGGCATTCAAGGCCCAATGAATACGTTTTGCAGAGCTCTGTCTTTTTCTTGCTTAGGTACACGTCTTTTTTATTGCCTCCATGCTTAGGTCTCTCCCCACTTGATTGAGATATGCAGTCTTCTCTCTCACAAAGAGGGGATCCAGAAGACCATGACGTCGAGCAATCGTAGAACGAGGAATCACTATCGAATTCCTGACGGAAGGAAAGGGGATTGCCGATAATTGATATCATCGGAGAACTGAGAAAGAGGACAAGGATGTTCTAACTCTGATGTGTGTTTTAAAATATTTATTAGATTAATCATCCAAAGATTTTATAAATACAGAAAAAGTCCGCCAGTACCCTTACTGAGGGGATTTACGGGAAGTAATTATCTCAATGAACGAAAAAAATCTTCAAAAACCCTTTCGAACGAAATTATTTTATCAACAATTCGATCTATCGCGAGGGTGGTAGAAATGATTCTATTGTGTGTTCGCTGGCGGAAAGTTAGCAAATTGAAAGCTTACTGAACGTTCTCTTAATACAATAGTGTTCGAGAGGGAAACCAAACAACTTATTAATTTATCGTCTGCTGTGCGATTGGAAGCAAAGTTGTTTCGCTAGTGTGATCGAGATAAATTTTCTAGCAGAAGTGCCCATGTTAAAAGATCAATCTTTTTTCCATAGGGTTTTTTAGTATTTTGAAACTAAATATTAATAATACAAGCAATGTCGTCTATCTCTAATAAGTTTACATATGAAGATGAACTGGTGTGACATTGGCTTTGATGAACGTGATTTGTAGCTGTTAAAGCTATTATCCTTTGAGCTATGCTTATTAATGCGGTTAAATAACTAATTTTCTGAAAATGGCGTAGAAAGTCATTGCAATAACGATTGATTAGAGTACAGCTTTAAAGCGCGTTTTGTCACTGTTTCCAATTACTTTCATCGAATACTCGCTCGTGTTGCTATTGCAGTTGGGCGGGCGAAGCCACACTGCTTTAATGAGTCCTTCGCGTTAGGCGTTTTCTTTCCCTTTCGAAAGTGGCCGCGTTTTTACGGGTTATTTCTAACCGAAGCCTTAGTCCTTAATACAGTTAATTTCGAAAGAATTTCTTCTCATAACTTTAAATGAACATTTCTACCATCTTCTATATGTTTCTATATCAACAATAGGGCTCAATTTCATTCTGAATATCTGCCTCCACCATGCTAACAAGTCACACGCGGCTGCAAAACTCTCGTAAAGGAACTGAATCTGAGATTTTTGACTTAGCAAACCCGAAGAACTATGAAAATGATAATTAAACAGACGAAGCATGCTTTATAGTCTTCAGTAAGAGCAAGTTAATGAAACTAACTCCCGATCAATGTTCGAATGTTCGATAGATTATTCGGAGAATGAATTGGAATAAATGATTGTTCTTCTATGGCTACTGAATGTTCATTCTATTTTATTGGAATTAAATTTATCTTGCCCTTTTAGAAAAAGACGCCAAACTTCCGAAGAGTAGTGCCTCAGAATGTCATTCTCTTTCCTGCAATCGAGAGAAGTAGTAATTACGTAAATGCGTAGGATCCAAAATATATTCGCAACATCTTTTTTTCTTGAAATAGTGATTTCAATGATAAGTAATAAATTACCTTTTCTATGTCACTAGCCATTTATTTAATATCTCATAAGGGCTACGGTTCAGAATACCGGGATAATTTGCACTGTGGAATAGACCATTCCTCTTAAATGAATGCTGTAATTTCTCAAATCCCTAGCAAATTAAAATTGAGAGGAAATATCATTGAAAACTGCAGGGTTTTTTGTCTGCATTAAGTTTTATACTTTCTCGGCTCTCTGCAATCGTCTCTTGGAAAGATAGACATATCGTGAGAAGTAGGCTTCGGCTCGGGAATTTATTAAGGGCTTTTTTCAAGTTTGCAGAAAACCTCTAAGAAGGCAGCCTAGTTAAAGGTAGCGAAGAGTATCAATGGATTTCACACAAAAATTTGAGGTTGCTCCAACATGTGACCATTTTTCTTTTTATTGAAACTTCGGATGAATGAATAAATTGACCTCGAGGACTATGAGAGAAAAATTATTTGAACAAAAAAGATTCCAGCTAATGAGCGAAAATCAGAGTAGGGTTAATTAAGAAAACAACAAATATACGTGTTAAAAAGAAATAGTTAGTCTATTGGCTTCCTCGGATCGTGTCACTTTTTCTTAAAATTTTGGCATGAAATTGAATGAAATTTAGTCGCTTAACAGCTAGAAGGGATGAATCATCAGTTATTATGCTCCAGAGGCACGTCTCGAAAGCACTTCAAAGCGAAATAAATTTGGATAACTTGACATCAAATTTTGATCCTTGTGATGCTAATGACGATTAATCTCAAGGAATCACCCTTTGTTGATGAAAAAGATTTAATTTGTCACTCTTTTCTACAGTTGCTATAGTCTAATTTTGAAAAATAAATTTTAATCTCATCAATCCTTTCAAGGAATCACGATGCCTTTCCTTGACCAGTTCTTCGTCACTTTAGGAGCCCTCCCAAAAAATAAGCGGATGATGCTCATGACTGCGATCGGCCTCTCTATATTCTATTTCCTTACAAAATACTACCGCAATACGAAGTTACGGGTTTTTTTCTCTAGTGAAAAATTCGCGGAATTCGTCAAATGGGCTCCCTCTCTCAAATCTGGAAGGTTCTACCCTTTCCCTCTCCTATCATCTGCACTCGCACAATGCCTGTTATCAAAGGGAAAATATTTAGACGACAGTGACCTCATTCAGAGTCGAGACTCATTTAATTATCCCAATGGAGGAACCGGCCGCATCGAATGGATTACGCTTAAATCAAAGGAACCCAAATTCAATCCGAAAGTGATCGCTTTCATCCTTCCAGGCCTCAGCTCACAGTCCACAGCCTCCTATCTCAGAGATCTCTACATAACTCTGATTAACCAAGGCATTCGGCCTGTCGTCTTCGTTCCGCGGTTCAACGACGATAAACTTTTCTTGCCTGACCATGGGTTACTTAATCTATTCGATGATATCCATGCTGCCGTGCTTTATGTTAAATCTAAATACCCTGATGCAAAGCTGATAGGTATTGGACATTCTTACGGTGCGAATGCAATTGTGAATTACCTTGGGTTCCATAACACCGAGAAGAACTTCCTCGCGGGTATTTCAATAGCAAATCCTTATGATTTCCCAAAAGCGAGTGCGCTAACACGAGGGACAATTATAGAAAAGTATCTGATGACTGGTATAAAAGAAATCGTTAGAAATAATCTAGATACGCTTACTCAGCACAGTGAGAGGTACAAATGGTCGGTGGAGGAAATGCAGCGAGCGAAACAATTGAGAGAGTTTGATAATGCTTTTGTGGCGAAGATTATGGGAATGAAGGATGCGGATGACTATTACGATAAAATTTCAAGCGAGAAGAGGGTGTGGAATGTCGAGGTGCCGCTATTGTCGATAAATGCGGAAGATGATCCGTTCGTTGACTTCAAGGGGGTTCCGATTGACGCGCATAAAAAGAATAAAAATTTGTTGTTCATTGTGACGAAGAAAGGAGCTCATATTGGCTGGGTTGGAGGTCTGTTTAAATTGAATAGATGGTACTTGTCAGTTGTGAGCGACTACATTACTTGGATAACTGAAAATTCTTAGATTTGATCGAGGGAATTTCGTCTTAGTATCCTATTTGAATAAATTGTCTGATTCTTGTGTATGAAAATGCGCTGTGAATTAGTGGTTAGGTTTGAGAAGATCTGTAATCATGATAACCAAAGAAGAATTGTTTGAATCAAAGTTGAAAAAAAATATTTTCAGAAGTGATAAGGAAGAATGCTTTGCTTTTTATCAAGGAGCTGGATGTCCTAAAACAATAGATTCGAATGATATTCCTTGATGAGATATTAGATTTTCAGGGAATTCTTTTTTTGCTCTATCAGAGAGCCACTCTAATGAATTTTTCACGGTAGAAAAGAGTTAGTAGAAATATATGATTTATTTAGAAAGCATGAATAGTGAAACCGTTGTAAGCGCTGAGATTTTATTCCTACTACACTCGCACTTAGTGGCCAAGAAATTCAAGATAGCCGATTATTTCGAAAATATTATACTTTTTCATGGGTAGACTCCTGAAGCAGCCGAGAGGCCCATATTTTTCGACGATTTTACAAGGCTGACGATTCGCTCTTAGAGCTTTCAGATATATTTTAAGCATCAATGAAACTGACTTAAATTTTCTCTTTATGAGGGAAGTTATGATGAACAGGTATGATTCAAGGCAACGCAAATTTCTAAGCATATCTGCTTGAGATCCACTTCGTGTGTTGTCATCATTAACGATCTGTTTCTGTTGCCTAATTCACATGATTCTGCGGATAATTATTACAGGAATTTGAAAAACTCATGGATTTGTCGTTGATCCGAATTCTATGCTCTGAATATCAATATATTCAATTTCTTTTTGCTCTATGCAAGTTCCCCATTTTCACTACAACCTCATACCATCGCAATTAATGATTACTTGCAATTAAAGACACTACAATATCAATACTTGGCAACACAAGCTATTTCCCTATGTTTATAACGATAACTAAGCAATTATACTCACAAGCACACTCCCATGAAAACTTTACTCGATTTTCCGTTCTCAGAAACTAATCAGTCAACCAACTTTCAAATAATCAAATGAAATACAAAATCAATCTATGAGATCATTAAATAACTAAGACTTAGACTCTGCATAACCTCTTAATGTCCTCTCTAATGAGATATGGGAAGAATGACTGGTTATCAGAATTTGCTCCTGAATTAAAAAAAAAGTTAATAAGCTCACTTAATTTTAATTAATTCGGAAGTTTTGCAGAAGGATTTAAATTTTTTGATACCAATCATTCCAAACCTCCGCCATCCTCTCAATAGAAAACACCAACTCCCACCTCTTAGCAAATTCCCATCGATCCTATCACCATTTCATGACCACGAAACTTTATAGAAATGAGCCTTTCATTCTTAAGAAAAACTATTGAGGTTTTCCCTCCTGTCCTACAATCATCTATACAGATAAAGGTGCCCTTCTCAGTCTAATGTAATGCCGCTGATAAGTAGGTTCATTAAGAAAGTCTCAAAGATGTTTTGGTTAGTGGCTTTTCAAGTAAGTTTTTTTCCCTCGAGAATCACGCTCTCGTTTAATTTCAAATTAAGCTTTCCTTAGAAAAGACTTAATCAAATGCATTTGGATACATTCATTACAAAAAAATAAAAGCAGCAATGCATGCTCTCAGTAATGAAAAACACCAAGAACACCGTTTGCTATAGTCGTTTCGCACAAATAGCAGTAAAAGGAAATTATAATGAATCTTCTAACTAATCTTTAATGGATTTGGAAGGCGAGATATCGCTTTTATTTTCCAACTCAGATCTTTCGGCAATAAGCGTATCTGCTGTGAGTCTCGATTCGTTAGAATTAATTTTAGAAAGCTCGCAGCCGCCTTCAGTGATCCGACTTTGGATCCATGACACGATGTCGAACTCCGGATGCTTGAGACGGATGTGCTGGTGCAGAGAGCCCTCAGATCCATAGGATTTCGAGCATTTCACGATAGGACATCGGAACATTCTCGTGATATCCTTCGCTGATCTTCTAAAGCGCTTTTTCTTGGCTTCTTCTGACTGCTCGCTTGCAGCATGCGCTTTCGTCTCTTCTTTGGTGGCGAACTTCTGTTCATAGTAGTTGAGAGTTCTAAATAAGTTTTCTCTCTGAATTAACAAAGAATTTATTTGATTGCTCATCATTTCGTTCTGCGCAATTAAATTCTTTAAATAGTTCACATCGATAGGTATCTTTCCTTCAAAAGGGGTAGACGCCTTCAGTAGAGGCTGTAAACCGGCCTGGCTGAACATCAGAGGGAGGTTCGCTCCAGCCAGAGGGACCTGAGAGCGAGATAACACAGAATCGTTGCTGGAGATTTTTGTGAAAAGCAATTGATTTTGAATGGATTTAGGATCAGCAGGTAGCTCTTCTTGTTTAACCATAGTGGTATTAGGGAGGTTTGACATGGTGATGAGGGTAGTTGTAGTATATCCTTTGGAATCGGAAAGGAAAATTTTTTGCAAATATTTAATTTTTTATAATGAAGAGACGCCTAGCTTCTAATATCTCCTCTGAGAATTACAAAAGAGCTATTAATAAAAAAATATCAAGAATTCAAACCGCAATAGCTAATTAATTATTTAGTTTGAAGTTTGGATTTTAAAGTTATCAATCGTGTTCTCGATCATCTGAGTAAGAATCCCGAGTTTTTTGTTCCAAAAATTTCGATCAGATTTAAAGCGTTCACGAAGTTTTAAAAAACCGAGCAGAGACGAACCCTCATGAGTATCATATAAGGAGCAGTGCCCTCCGCGGTTGAGAGCGGCCTCAAGAGAATTACCTTTATTCAGTGCCAGATTTCTATGAATTTTGATAGAAAAGGCTGCTTTTCAAAATGATTGCGAAATCTCGAGACCGGTGGTTGGCTCAGCCGCAGAGAAGTCTTATTGGCCTTGTTGTGGGGGCTGAGATATTTTGCACCTTGAATGATTTAAAGAATTTAAAGCCAGAATCTTAATTCTTCTTAGAAATAGAAAGAATTTCCGTGATTAATTGAATTTCTTAATAGAATGCTTGGGCGGGATGCGTGTATCATGAGTCACATATATTTTTGTTATAGAACGCGGCACTGGTCCGCTAATTAGTAGGCGCATAAGGCTTAGATGATTACCTATTTGAAACATAGTCTCTCTCTATGGAGTAGAACGCTCAAAAGAAGTAAATTAGTTCTCTTGGAATGAAAATAGAATACATGTATGCTATAATAATTAAGCTGTTTCAAGGAGAAAAGATAGGGGTTCATACGAGAGCTCAAGGATTTAGAGATTTTGACTTTATCTTTTCTGGGCTTTTTTCAGCATAGAGATCGTATATATAGATATTCTCTTTCTAACTTCATGAAATAAAGTTTTTTCCTCTATATTTTTTTAGAAGGCAGCAATCCAATGGAAAAGATTGATACTACTGTTTCAATTTAGTTACTCTCATAAAGTGCGGAAGCACTCAATAAACAGCAATTAGGTATCTTAATGGCATATAAGCATTTGACTTTATTAAAACATTTCCTAAAATGCGTTTCTTTCATTTATTTTTTTTCAAATTTTTTTTCGAATAGTAATATTTCTTGCTGCCCATCCTTCGCTACTAGCAGGGTATTTTCAGACATATCAATAAATTCCGGAAAAAATAATTGTTGAAAAATGCTTCCAAGTCCGTTGCACTTCTCAATCGTTATCCTTGGCTTTAATGGGACCACTGAAGTTAGCCAATAATGAGATTTCTGATCAAATTTCTCAAAATATTGGAGTTGAGAAGTTCTAAATCATCAATTCATAACGATACCAACAGCATTTAATACTAAATTCTCTTATTCCATTCTTTTGCCAAGATATCTTATGTTAATATTTCATATCAAAAGTATTTAGTAGACTACAAGCAAAAAACTGTCTCATCAACGAAAAAACTCTAATAATAGAAAAGACCAATTAGTCGCTTGATTGCTTTGGAGCACCATATTTCATAATATGGATGCTCTCGTCCAAGTAATGGGGTCCGAGACTAGAGTTCCTTCCCGAAACGTCTTTAGTCCCTTTGTCCTTCTTTAGCGAAGGATTCCGTGGATGAGCAATCACGTCAATCTGACCAGCATTGACTCTGTAAGCTCTACTCAAATCCTTTAATTTTTGTCGGTTAATTTCACCAGGAGACACATCACTCGGATTTTTTCCCAGAGATGGCAGCTTTCCAACCTTCGAATCGACTCCCGCTCCCTTAGGATCTGGTCTATAGGCCGCAAGATAGTCCTTGATTTGAGAGTCAATGCTCAGCTGTTTTCTTCTTCCAACTTTTCCACGAGGAGAGTCAAGGGCTGCAGGCCTTTCGGTCAATAATCTTTTGCTATCATGGTGACTGCCATCAATCTCCGCGATTTCTTTAAGATCTATTCTCCCGACTCCTCGAGGAGCTTTGCGACGCGCTCTCTCTTGCGCTTCAATCTCCTGTCTGGCCTCTCTAAGAGCTTTGAGTTCTCTCTCTCGTTTGCGGTTTTCTCGTTCCATTTCTTTAAGCTCTTGTTCTTTTATTTTCCGCTGCTCAGCAAGTGCTTGCAGATCTCTTTCGATATTCTGTGGGGGAATTCGAATACTTTTCGGGTTGTACGGCTGTACTCGATATGAGGCATCATGCTCTCGGTGGGACATGAGATCCTCTTTCTTTGAGTTCACTTTCAGAGGCAATAAGATTGGAGTAACGTCTGGTTTCCGGCTCAGTGAGTCGACGCTCTCAGAAACCTTGTAACCTTCTCTATTAAATCCATCGTGTCTTCTTTTAGAGGTGTCCTCATACCCAGCTAGTGTTTGCAAAAATTTGTTCTTCTCAAGGATCACAGTCTTGATTGGGGTGTAGTTAGCTTTTGGGAGCCTCTCGGTGAGATAATGCAGATTTTTCGGAAAGCGGATAGTGCTTAATAGTATGTTTTTCTCGTGTTCTTCAAGCTCAGTGAGATGTTTCTCGGACATCCGCTTGACTATTGAAGGCAGCTGAAGTATTTTTTCTTTTAAAGCAAGATGAGTGACATGATAAAAGAAATCTCTTACCGCAGGTCGGTCTGAGTTGAGGGGTAACTTGAAGCAGAGCTCGAATGAGGTTGTTGAGGTCCTGAGAGTAATGCGAAGGTATTTTTGGGTACATTCCTGATGGTGAATGAGTAAAGTAATATAGATTGGAAAATTGAACCTTTAACAACTTTTTTGAATAGTCCTTCCATATCTTCTGCTCTAAAAGGAGGCTTCAACGTTGTCATCTCATATAGCACGCAACCCAGGGACCAGATGTCTGATTTATGGTCATATGGCTGGTCTTTCCACACTTCTGGGCTGTTTGTTACATAAATTATTCAAAATTGCAATTTCATTCAGTAAACCTGGCATAGTAAGGAGTCCCCGTCTGAGTATACAATAACCCCTTCTTAGCAACCTTTGACACGTTCATATCACCAAGCTTAACAGCTCCGTCTTTATTTAAGAATACATTTGCACTCTTTTTCGAGAAAAATGCAATCTTATAAATGGTGAGTCTCGAATGGATTTTACCTTTAGATCACGGTGGAAAATTTTCAAGTCATGAAGTGCTTTTAAGCCTTTGACTACCTTCACCAATGAAGATTGATTAGTTAAGTGATGAGAGGAGCAGTCGCTTACTTGAATAAACACGTTCCAAATCTCTTCCTCTTCGAATAGACGGCCTTTCTTCTGATGTTCAACAATTTTCTGATAGAGATCACCATTATCTGCGTACTCCATAACAATGCTACAAGACAAAGAGTGAGTGGGGAGTTTTTTCCTGATAGCGAGTCACCATAGTGAATTCGTAGCTTCCTCAAGGAAAGCTTCTCGAAAAGCACAGAGGTTCACATGTCGGCATGAGGCGAGGATCCGAACTTCGTTTAAGGCGTTCTGCTTTTCTTTGTCGGAGAGGTTCATAAGCTTGACCTTCTTGAGTGCGTATTCCTGATCATCTGAGAGCCTTTTCACCTTGTATACACTACTGTAGGCTCCTTCTCCTGTGATAAAGGTATAAGTATTAAATGAGGCGCTAGTTCATGTGTACCGAGCTTGCTAATTATCTGAAAGTCCTTAAGTGACATGAGGTTGTATTAAAAGCAGGGAGTTATTGTACGCGAGCTTTAAAATTTATTAAAAGGCTACTCAGTTTATTTTATTCCGTTGCAGTTTATTTGATGAGCATTTATTACATGGCATTTGACTTTAATCATCACCTTCGAGTTCTAAAATCACTTTAAGTTTACCAGTGTATGTATAACTTCGTCTCCTCTCTCTGGGAGGGAGTTGGATGGTATATTTGAGGAATTATTTTATCAAGAGAGATCTGCTAAAGACATTTGCACAATTTTCTGATTCGAAGAGTTTCTATTTCAACTATCATGAATGAATTGAATCACACTGGATATATTCTCTTGTGTGAAAAAGAAATAATTCAGTTGTTTTTTAGGAAATGCAGAATTTTTGTGTAATTTCGTTAATAGAGACTCTTCAACACTGAATAATATAAAGCGAAGCCTTAGTTTATCAAAATATCTCTTTCATTGTGAGTTTTTAGGTGCTTAGTCCCTCATACTCTCATTAGCGATCAGTATCTTACTGCTTAGGACCAGTAGATACTAAAATCAGTAGTAGGAACTATGAGCAACAGAATTTGCTGTATTGGATCTTAAATAAATTCTGATAATCTTTTTGGAATAGCAGCTCTCTCTTCTTTTTTGTAGGAAAAAAAATGGGCCAGGCCAAGAGCAGACCTTTGAAGTTAGCGAAAAGTGTAGATTTGAAGAAGTTTTGCGGAAAATGGTACGTTTTATGGCGCATTTCATATCCATATGCGTCCAAATACAACGAACAGGAGATCTTTTCACTGCAACCTGATGGCAAAATTCTATTTGAGCATAAATTTCATGAAGGTGGTCTGAACGGTGAGCAAGTCACAGTGAAAGAAATAATGTGGTCTATGACTCCAGAAAATACGATTCTAAGACAGATGTCCGGTCCAGAGACTCAAGACTATGGAGTTATTGATATCGATGAGCAGACTTACGATTGGGCTGCCTTAGGGACGCTCGATCGAAGCTACTGCTGGATAATTTCTAGAAAACCTTTTTTATCGAGCAAAATTCATAATCAGCTCATTTCCAAACTTATCGCAGAAGGTTTTCAGATCACTAAAGTCGATCCTGTGCTCCATAATCCATTTTCGGACGCATGATTAAAAAAAATCAAAGAAAAGATAACGCGGTTTATTTTGATGTTTTGTGTTGACTTTATAGAGATATATCTACTGCTTAGTGAATGTAATATCACTATTGTACCTAGTGAGCTATTAATGATTTATTAGCAAATTAGCTCAACAACGGTGCTTCCATCTTCTAAGTTTTCATGAATAATTTATTATTATGTATTGAATTCATATATCATTCAGCTGGTTACGGAGATTTTCAATCGAGACTTTTGAAAAGTATTTCTTTATACTCAGAAAAATTTAGGTTTTGCCTCTGATTATTTCTAATTTTTTATGTATTGAAACGAATCTGTTTCTTATGCAGATCTGCGGATAAAGCCCAAGTTTGCAATCAACTCGCATTCAATGTCAATGCAAAAATTACAAGAAATAATCAGGGACTCTCTTTTGGACGTTAGGATCACCCTTTCTTGGCGCTGGGTCAAATTGAAGGCTGTTTATTTAACAATTCATCAGCTACAATCCAAAATGCCAAAATTTACTAATTCACGCGAAGTTGCTCATCGACCTCCATAATAGCTGCCTGGTTTCCGCATCTGTAGCAATAGTTAGGGGCTGAGAACACGGTTACAACTTTCTTGTCATGAGTTTGGGTATATCCCTTTTAATATCATATTAATCTCCACATTGAAATTCGAATTTGTTACTTCCATAACAAGTTGATGAGCTCTGCAGATCATTCTCAGGCCATTAGTATGATTAAATTGCTCTGAGATATCCTGACCGAAGGTGTATCCAGCACCTCTTGGTGAAATACCCCAGCCTACAGCCAAAAATATTTAAATTTATCGTCCAAATGGAGGTCGATTACCGCTTCTGTCGTCTGGGTCAGACCAGAGCAAATCACACATAGGGCCTTCATGAGGGACTTCTTGGATTCTGTCAAGAGATCTGATGTGATCCAATGAATCAATAGAAGGTGAAAGACCTCCGTGCAGGCAGAAAAACTAATAAATAGGTTAGCTGGCTTCGCTCATGAGGCTTAATTATTACTTTGCCTTCAACTACGGCGGTAAGAGGGAGGTAATCAAAGAGTTCGGTGAAATATTTCCAAACGTTAGGATTTCCGTATTTTCTGCAGCATTCATCATAAAAGCCATAAACTTGAGTGATCTGACGACTCTCGTGGTTGCCTCTGAGGATGGTGATTCTGTCTCTGTATCGGACTTTGAGCGCGACGAGCAAAGTGACGCATTCCACACTATGATAGCCTCTATCGACGTAGTCTCCCATAAATAAATAGTTTGTTTCCTTGAGGCAATGAGGATGAGATAATAGAAAGAGTCTTTACTGGGACTCTGCCTCCCATCTTGAAAAGTTCGAGGAGGTCATGGAACTGTCCATGGATATCTCCGCAAATAGTTACAGGAGCGCGAACAGGCTGGACGTTGGACTCTTGAGAAAGGATTTCTTTGGCCTTTTGATGAAGGTAAGGATCGGTGGTGAAAAAAGATATGAGAAAAGTAAAAGGAACAGGCAATTGGAATAAATCGACAGGAAGCTGCCAGAAATGAGAACAGAGGTTAGCTTACCTTTTCACAGATAGCTCTGACATCGCTTTCGGCGAGTTGCTCGCATCTGTAAAGTTGTTCGATTTGCTTGTCGAGGTTTTGGGTGTCCTTAATATTGAATTTTGATGAGAGTGCCATGTCCTTCAATTAGCTTTGACTAAATAATAAAACAGAACCGCCGTGTGCAAATATCACAAAAAATAAATATTTTGAATAGAAAATTTGAAAAACCAAATCAATTTCTTTCCTAAGCCAATCTCAATCAATAAAACCGGCATTCCTTTTGTACACCACAATTCAAGGCCATCTTGTTTTCATTCGTCACTAAAAACATCATTTCGGGTCTATTTCAAAAAAGTTTCGTATTTTTATTAACTTAATCCAATTACAAAGCATACCAGAAATAAAATATGAATGAAATGTCTATATATTGCTATGTGATACACATGCCTTATCAGGCACAATATTTCGAAATAATGTTTCTAATCTTATCTATTTCGACAGGTTTCTTTAACACTTGTATAATCCCACTCCTTTCTCCATACTTATCCAATTGAATATCCTTCGCATCTCCTGTGATTATTATAAATATAGGCATTTTAATGCGCTTGAGGTTTGAAAACTTCGCGACTTCTCGAGCCAATTCGACACCAGACATCTTCGGCATTGTATTATCAGACAAGACTAGGGATATCTCCAAATAATTCGAAACGAAAAGCTCTAACGCCTCTTGACCATCATAGGCCACAAGATATCTCTTTCCCAAGCATTTCGCGCAATTTATGAGCACTTCGACGTTGAATCTATCATCATCAACGATAAGAACTATGTCTTTCCCTCGATGGGTCGGAAACGAGTTTCTTGCAGAATTTTTAGGCGTCTGGAATGGGTCACCAAAAATCTCGGGCTCACTCGCGATGGGATTATTAAAATTAGACTGAAAATGCGGGCTTCCGAGGCTGATTCGCTGGTATTGGTTATGAAGCATGGCCTGGTCCTCACTAATTGGACTTAACTCATCGCTCGGCAGCATCACTGACAGCCTCGGCGCGGCTTTCGCAGGGATTAGCACCTCAAACGAGCTCCCGACGTTCTTCGCACTCTTCGCTCTGATCACGCCGCCCATTTTCTTCACCAGATGCTTCGTGATCCATAACCCAATTCCAACTCCTGGCTTCCTTCTTCCGTCTCTCTGTGAAGGCACCTGCCGGGTTTTCTCAAAGACACCCTCTATAGCTGACTCCTCGATTCCGCAGCCATTATCGACAACCATGAGCTTCAGAATTCCTGGGTTCGATTTCTTTTCTAAAAAAATATCCTCCAACGTCCAATGAGGCGCTTGCATGTCCAGTTTATAGAATTCGTTTAGCCACACAGGCTTAGTTAAATTCGGCAGTGTCTTTGCTTCCTCTGGCAACTTTTCTGAGAATTCGTCTTCTTCTTCCTCTTCTTCTTCGACCTCTTCCTCCTCCGGCCGAATCTCTCCGTTGACAGTCCGATAGCTCTGCAGTCGATTTTCCAGTAGATCAGAAAACGGTATTTCATTGGAATTTGGAGAGTCTATCCATTGAACTACGATATACACCTTGCCTTTTTCCGTGAATTTGACTGCGTTTGATGTCAAATTAAGGATGATTTGCAAGAGTTTTTGTTTATCACAAATCAGATGACTCGGAAAGTCCTTGGAAATTTTCAAGTAGCCATCCAGCCGTTTGTTACTAATCATTTCCTTAGCAATATTCCAAGTCTTTTCCAAAAAATTTGGAACAGAATGTGTCTCTAACGTAAGCTTTAACTCACCCGTCTCACATAGTGTATAATCCAGCATGTTATAAACGAAATTCTTCAAAATTTCTCCACATGCTAGTGCGCTTTCCAGCAGCTTCCTGATTTTACGATCTGTAACCTTTTCCATGATAAGATGCAGGCTTCCAAGCAAACCATTCAACGTATTTTTCAGTTCATGAGATGAAGTCATGATAAAAAATTCATTAGATTCAAGATATTTTTCCAACTGTTCATTGGAGTTTTGAAGCTTTACAAGCGCTGCTTGTAAATCTGCTTTTAAATCTGAAGCGGCCTGGAACGCCCTGCTATTAACTTCAGAAAGCCTGATACTGATGATGAGGTTGAAGAACATTTGGCAGAAAGTCATATTGACGGCCATTGTAAAACCCTCTGCGGTTTCTGTTCGGTTTTTCTGTATCAACAGCGCGGATATTAGCGGTTCGCAATAGTATTTGCTCATTGAGAACGAAATAATGAAATGCAATATCGCGAAGTATTGGCTCTCCATGCACTTTTGGATTATTATATTGCTTGAAACCGTGAATACGAGACCGTAAACCATGAATTTACTCACATGGCACTGTAGGACAGGGAGTAAAATGCACATGATTAAAAATAGCAGCTCGAAGGTAGTGCTCCAATCGTTTTTGAAGCTAATAGTGATTAATAAGAGAAGAGTCAGCGAAAAAGCGATTGAAACGGACAGCATTTGGCCTCCATAAAAGATAGCAAGTGCGGTCGAGATGATGGTGGCAAGAAAAGCGTAATGGATCAGGAATAAGTTTGCTCTTCTCCGTTTGGTCGACTCGGCAGTTGAAGCATCCGTGAGTTGGTCCCAAAAAACCTCTTTGAGGAGATTGATCCATTTGATTAGCAAGGACATCGCCGCCGATGATCGAGATAGCAAAAATCAATTTAATTTAATTGTGAAAGCATGAGACTGACGCATAGTAGTCGTGAGAAGAGCCGAGAAGACTTATTTTGATATAATTAATTTCTCAATCACTCTCTATTTTCTATTAAATTCAGATCAGTTCTTGAAATCCAAATCCAAAAGTAGGCTGAAATAAATAAATTTGCACTTGTCTTGAATTCACTCAATACAGGTTGCCCAGATTCAGAAAGAACAGGTCGTCTGGGGTCTGAATATTTTTTTCAATGAGATTTCGCTCTCTGAAAATAACAAAAAAAACTTATAAGAGCATAGAAGTTTCTATCTTATATAAATTTTTTTCATCATCAGTATTAAAAAATCAGAAACGAGAATCCAGATAGAACCTTTTATAAAAAAAAAAATCGAGAAAAAAGTTTGATTTCGAGTTCGAGACCTTTAATTGTACCAGATCGATTTAAGTTTTTTAGAAGAATTTGTGATTTACAATTCAGGTAATCGATTAGAAATCTTTTGTAATAAGCCATAGAAAATTTCTTTTAGTTAAACCCGCGCTAGAGGAAGATCAATAGTTTAATAAATCTTTTTCATGAAAATTGGTTTGCTGTTTTTTTCTTGTGCAATGCATTCAATTTCGACTGAATTTCTTAGAAAAAGAGAGCTTTCGAGACGTTTTGTGACGAAAGTTGGCAATTTCCGCGATATGGAATCCAATAAGAGCAATTACTCTCGATAGGTTTGAATGTTTTCTAGATTTAAAGTCTGGTAGTTGATTGGTTGGTTGAGACGTGGCTTTGAGAGATTTGAAGGAACTTGAGACAAGGACGGATGAGCTCAACAATAATAAATGTGAAACGAAATGCCATAAAAGAAGTTTTTAATGGGTATGGAAGTTCACGTTAGCTACTTTTTGAATCGTTAAGGATGTGATTGAGGGACCTTCAAAAAAAGTCATAGAGTCAGAGATGCAGCAATAATTTGCCGTTTTTATGAAATTCGAAAAAAAGTAGTATATCTCATTATTTTCCATCGTATTACAGACTCTCCTTACATTATCTTGCTGATTACTTTTTATCCATAAATTCGTATCTCCTTAATACATTAACGCTAAATGTACATCATTGAACTAAGAGAAGTAGTTATCAATTTAAGATTCATAACTTAGTAGCAGCCCGATTTATCATTTCTTGCCATCTTTTTTGAACTGACTCAGAGGGTTATTGTTGATATAGCATTGAAAATGCCAATTTCTACTCTAGTTTAGGCATTAGAATTTGTGTTGGAAATTTCAAGATTTCATGAAATGTTCAATTGTTTAGGACAATTATAGAAACTTGTTATTTTTACACTTTCTTTGTCTCGTTTCAGGTACTACCTATAGAAGAGAAGACGCTTGACTGGGTTTATTGTATTTTTTTACCTGTTCATAAAATGGAAAAATTTGGTTAAAAAGAGATGAATTGAGAGATTAAGTAGACTAGGCTTAATTTAATATTCCATGCCGAAATCCCATGTACTTACATCAATGTATCAGAGCCAGAATCGAAAGGAAAATCAGTTCGGTTGTGAATTTCTTCTGTGAGCTACTTGAATTTATTTCAGGTTGAGTTGTTAATGTAGATTTTTTTTTTTGAGAATAAACATATATCTTCTAGCTGTAGAACGGTTATTCTTCATTTATTGGCTCGGATTGCCAGATAAAGCAAACGATTTCTTTTTCTCTTTTTTTATTTTTTTGTTCAGATAGAATATCTGCAAGAATATTTTTTCGACAAGGCCTTTGAATTATTCCAAGGTGGTTATGAATTATTGATTTGGTATTTTACAAATCTGGCATTTTAGTAGTTATAATATCTTTATGGTTTTCATATTATTCCTTTCCCTCGAAGTAAGTATTAGATTCAATTAAAATTTTCCCTCCTATGTTCTTCATTCATAGTCGACGTTTTTTTTACATCGATCATTCAAAATAATATGATCTAAATCTTGTTGGTGCTTGACCACAAGTTTTCGCTCGGTAACTTCAAATTTTTCAGATTCGAGCATAAGATTTCTAGGTTCTCAACAGAAGCAAATCTTTTTCTTGAAGAGTCTCCGAATGAAAAGATTATAGAATACTCTGCGTGAGTATTAAATCTCGCAAAAGTCTCCTTTTCTATGAAAACAAATCTCACAGGCTTTGAACTCTTATGAACTTTGGAAATAAACTTGAAATAAACACATGATTAATTGATGAAATTAGAAAATCCAGTCAGAACCATCTCTAACCTCGAAACCACATGAATAATGGATCTAGAGCTTTGTTTTATATAAATGTTAGCTCCGTTAATCCGCCAACCAATATAATATTTTTTATTTTTTTTTTTAAATTGTACCTATATTTTTTAATGTTTAACATGATTTTCTTTAATTTATTTTAATGATTACTGCAATCAATCTAATACTTTCCGTGTTAAATTATGGATGTTTTTCCTCTAATGCTAAACTGATTTTGAGAGTATAAAACTTTTAAATCAGAGGCTTCGCTTGAATGACCCAGACATTTTCTAAATCACGAATACATTCGGTTAATAGCAATAGTGAGGTAAAATTTAAGAAGTACTAAGGAGCAAGATCACTTACAACCATTCTATGTAAAAATCAATTTTTAAGCATTTAACTTATGATAGTGACTGTCTATAAGTAGCAGCGCTCATTTGCAGAAACTTTGAGCAATTGTTGAGAGGAAAACACTAGACACAAAGTTTCCTAAACTTTTGTGAGCTAGCTTGTAGCATTGTTCTGAAATTTTACAAGCAGGTTCATTCGCTGAAAGATTTTCAGAGTTGGTCTTCAAGCTACTGTAATTGGAGAAAGAAATTTCCGATGTTGAGATACTTTCTGTATATAAGGAAAACTCAAATTTCTGTGGTATTTCAAAAGGAAAACCCACTCTCTTTGATTCGATTGGTTCATAATGATTGCAGAACCTATTTCCATCTTAGCTAGCAAACACAAAAAAAAATTAATTTAAGCGAACCCTCAAAACGTGAAATTTTCAACATTATCTTTGACGAATACTCAGCGGGTTCCAGACAAACCTCAGCTAATCGAATCCCACACAATGCTGTACGAATATGCTATTTATTCAAAAAACCTTTCAAATAATCACATGCAGCTAACAAACTACCAAAAATTAGCGAGCACCGCCTTAAATCCCTCTTTGCATATATAATAGCTGATTCACAACCCTTTCTGCTTTGAAAATTTCATATTGTTTCTCGTCTCACATTTCTTCTCTACGACCATAACCCAAAAATCTCTCAAATTTTTCGTCAAATAAATATATATGTGTTCTAATTTCGACAAAGATTAGAAGCATCCAAATTGACTGACCAGCAATTTTGTTCATTAAGAACATTCAGCTCAGAAAAACCATTAGGCTGTTTAATGATTTATTTCTTATAAATCGTTCTTTTTCTGTTTTAGCTGCTCAAAAATGAATAAGAATTGATTCTGAGATAAGCTTCTATTCTTTGAAAACCTCAAAAATAAGAAAAAGAATTATTTGACGCTTTCATTTGTAAGTAAGATAATGGAACGAAACTCCTACGATAACAGGGATCTACTATTTCTTTGATAGTTCAAGGCCAAGCAATCCCCAAAATTCGAATTAAATAAAGCTTAACTCCCTTGATGAAAATTTACCATAGGAAAGTTTTCCAAATTTAACATACACACTAGCATAATTGTTAAAAACTTTTATTATTTTATAAAATACTGACGGATATAATCAAAAGGCATTTTTCTTTATTCTGATTTGTTCCATCTAATACACCGAACAATCCATTTTTCCTTTTAGCTGTTAAATCAGGCACTTGTTCGGCTGAGAAATTTACTCTCTCTGAACTTTCTCAGAGCCCAATCCTCGATGCTGGAAGAGAGATTATTTTTTCGCGTTAATGAATCAGCTACCCTAAAATTTCATTGTAGTCAATGCTATTGAAGCTCTTTGTGTAAAAATAGCAAAAGGAACCCATCTACCAGTGTTCAATTAGTCGAAATTTTAAACAAGTTTTGGAATTCATAAACCAGAGAGTAACACCGCGACAATGCACTGAGAAAGGAATTTAGAGAACTGAACTGCTTCTCCTCAGAAGTTCTATGCTCTCTGGCACTTTCTTTCTTCTTGTAACCGCGGCTCAGGGAAATTTTTTATTTTCTCCATATCAGCTGAGTTGTTGAGTTTTTCCCCCTCTCAGCTACCAGAGCCTCTTTCTCGATTTGATATATTTTCTGAGTTCTCTAAGCTGCTTCGATGACGGTACTTCGCAGAAGACTTAAGTTTTATGAGATAAATTCTTTATTTTTTTGTAATTCAACGAAATACCACGACAGCGCAGTAAAAATTTTATTTATCATTACTTTACGAATAATTCGAAGAACAACGATCTAAAAGTTCCAAAGTTCTATTATCAAAAATTCTGGCACATTTTTCACGTTTTCACCTATAGTTTAAATACTGTCAGATAAAGTGCTTTCCACTTTAACGCTGAAAAGACTGTACTAATATATAATTTTCATTTTGAAAGAACAGTTGCAATGGAACTAAGTGATATCATCACACTGCGAGAGAAGATCATCCAAGCAAGGCTTATGCAGTTCCAAATAATTCCAGCTATGAATAGCTATAATCAAATAGGGGCAATCATGCCTCAGGTTGTTTGATGCGAACCCATCATTCTTATAAACTTTCTAATAATTAGCTCTATCCCTTGCATCCCTTGCTCACTTACAAAACAAGAAGATTAAACGCGCCCATCGCTGTGCCAGTTTCTTTTATAAGGTCTGGACCAAGTTATCCTGGATTCGTTAAGCAAGATATCATCAAAGTAAACTTTCTTATTCTCAGTATCGTGGACAGGTTTATTAGGAACCCAGCGAGTCAGCGATACAAGTCAAAGTTGAGCAGGAATTCGATGTTTCAAGCACCTTACAAAAAATGCACAGAGGGTACATCTGCACGAATTGCTGTTTCTTAATTTCAATGATAGGAAGAAGAGGCAAGAGCAGCCCATTTCTTCTAATTCTCAGTTCAAAGCAATGGAAAAAGACACATCTTCTCCTTCAAAGGCAGAATAGAATCATCTCACTGGTTTATCTAATCTGTTTTAACATAAAACAGGGCACTCATTGGGAGGAGCTTTTAAGGATCCAGACCATCCCTTCGAGCGCTGTAAGACAGCAACGCACCTTTAATCATTTGGTAGGATTACAAAGGTATAAATAATATATTCTGAGAAATGCTGATCCGCGTTTTTTTTTATTACCGTTAACGATCAGGAAAATGCAAAAAGAGACTGATGAAATTCTTTTTGGAAACAATTGCTCAAAACGCCTGAAGAGATAAAGTGACATAATAATACGCTAGTTCTTTCCTCGATAAGTTTGACAAATAAACTTATGTACAATCCCTTGAATTAAAGTATGTAATATTAGCAGAGGAGGTTTTTTGGTTTGTTTCATCAAACGCCTCTTAAAGTATTACTGTGTTAATGTATAAAGTCTACCTTTGAAAATCGACAACCAGAAAAGAAAGTTGATACTGTTGTTTAAAGAACTGCGATTCGAGAAATATTAAACTAACGTGGTGTTAGAGTCCAAACCGAACAATTTTGTGATTTTCAAATCTTACAGTTATGTGTGTTCGCTTTCAATAGTAGTTGGATTTCCTCCATCTAAAGGAGGTTGTAATCACAAGAGATCTCTCGTTGGAAGAAAAAAAAGCCTCGAGCAATCATTTACTGAGGCCGTTGTCTATATGTGAGCCAATAATATCGTGTCTACCTCCGGGACACGCTGCGCAATCTCTTACTGAGGAAGTTTTTTCTCACACCAAGCAATTCCATTGCCTTGGAACAATAAAGATCATTTTCATTATTTCTGTCTAACTTATTTTAATCAAAGTATTTTTCAGAATCTGATTAATTAACTCTTCTTATTAACTTATTGCAAGCCAATTTGCCCACATAGATAGCCTCTAAAAAAAGAAGGAATACACATAAGTTTTGTTCTTTGGAGGTAATGCAGGAATGAATGCAGCGCAATAATAACTTTTGTGTAATACCTCAGCTTGATTCACGGTCCCACTGGCTAAAAAGATGTCAACGAATTAAGAGGAAAAAGTTGAAAGAGCCTCTCTAACACAAGTCAATCCAGTTACGCTCTCGCCGAACGTCAAGTAGAAAAAGCCATTAAAATTTTGAGTTGCCAAAAAAGGCAAAATTTTCGCCTGAGAGAATATAAACTAATTCTTCATTTACAGAAGAACAACACCAAAAGTATGTGTTTCACATTTCGCTACTAGAATAATGGAGGCAGTTTTCAAGAATTCGAATAGCCAAAGGAAGAGAAACATATGAGGAATTATGTGATTCTTTTGAAAGTGTTTAAGTGTTTCAAAGCTACCCTTGAAGTGAATGATAAATTTATGCAGCAGCTTATTTCGACCTTAAAAATGGACTCCGAGAGCAAATACAAGTGCGATCAGGCTCAAACGCTGTGAGGCGCTTTCAAAAATCGGATTTGTCTAAGCTCTTTGCAATTGTACAGCGTCGAAAATGCCCATTAACGGCAAGGCATTTCTAAAAGTCGCCACTAATGACTGAATCTAACACTCTTCAACAGCAAGTTTCCATCGAAAGACCTGAGCGTGCATGTGGTTAGTGCCTGCTCGGTTATTTTGATAGATTGGAATGATGAGAGAAAGATTGCCATATGATCTAGGATACAATTTGCACTTTTTTCTTTTTGTATTTTGAGAAAAAAATTGCCGGCTGGCAATTTATCGGCTATGAACAGAACGTCACATTCTCATTTTAAAGTTGAACTCCAAAAAAACAATAAAAAGCATAGCGCATGCTTACCGTTTGCAGATAGCGCACCACCTGAAGTATCTCAGAAGGACATTATATATAATACATTTCAGCCCAAAAATTCTATCAAGCCCTTCTGGCTCGTTCATTAAGTTTCTTTGTTTATCTCTTAATTGTAATTACACTGATTCTAAACTAATGCCGAGCCTAATTCAAAAAATATCGATATCATTACTATTACGAATAGAGGATACTGACTAAACAATGCATCGTTAGCAGCTTCTGTGGAGCTAGAATTCCTAATTTTATTCATTTATCAGTTAAAATTATGGAAAAATGCAGCTACAACTTCACTTCTCATTTTCATGAGATTTTGAACATGAAGTCTGAAAATGTCCATTTTCAAGACATCTCGGAGCGATATTCCTTATTTCCTGACCCAAATGCTTCACATTGAAGCCATTTTTTTATCCATAAACAATCTGGCAAGAGATTTTTAAAGGCTAGATGTCTCTAGATCTATTGAAGGAATCGATGAGATTGAAAAAAAGATATATAAGTAAACAAGAATAATATCGAGCAGATATCTCCAGTAAACGATTCGAAGGTCCAGATGGAGAAAGATCAATCTATTTGCGAAAGAAAAATTTAAAAGACTAAGCAGGCCAAAAGTCGACTTAGCAGACAGTGTATTTTCTAATCTGGTTGCTTTACAATATAAAATCTTCAAATGACAACAACTTAATTCAAACTGTATTTTTTAAAAAGTTTTAAAAGACAGAAAAGTATAGGAATTTTTGTTTTGGTAAGTAAGTTGCTGAATTCTAAGAAGCCATAAAAATCAATCTAACCATTTAAACTCAAAGACATACGGTTTACCTTCATTTATTAGTCTACTTTTCTCTCGAGTTGATAAATGGTTTTTATTTCACAGATTTTTGAGGAAATACATCACCAAGAACGAAGTGAAAGGATTTACCTATTCGAAATAGCATCTTCATACACCTCTTGGAGTAATCGAAAAAAATTTTAAAAGTACTTACCACTTTGTTAAATACATATGCCTCTTTCATCTAATTTCTGGTTTATTGCCAATCTATTGCTTGTAAATAAATCAAATCATAAGCTTCTGCAATTATACGCATCGTGCAGCTGGCACTCACTGCTCATTTTTGATTATGTATTACAAAAGAGCCTCCCAATGTTCCTCCTTCATTCCTGCAGCCAATCAAGTTACAATAGCAGGCCTGTAAAATTATCTTCCCATATTCGGTTCAAGTCTATTTATTCACTTTATATGCAAGAAAATGAGTATAGAAGATGGTCTTTTTTTCATTCGACAGAATTTGATAGCTTCGTATCGAAAAAATTAAACTTAAAATATTTTAGCTGTTTGGATTTCGAACACCCAATCGAATGCTGTCTTGGTCCAACTCATACCGCATCTTCTCTACAGTCAGCAAGATGCTACTAGCAACAGCCTCAATCATGACACTCATAGCTCAGTTTTCCTCTCTCATACAGCATAGCCCAAGGTACGAATGCTCAAATCAAAAACTAGCCATATACTTTCTGGTCCCTTGCTTGTGTTTGGTATCGTTATACTCCTTTTCTCTACTCAGCAAGACTGTTACTCAACCTCAATGGCAGCTGACGTTCACTCCCAGAGTCAAAACCCGCTGGCTGCCTTTTTCTTCGCTATTTCTCATTCTTTCCATATATTTAGCCTCAAACATAATCTCCGACCTCAAACAAGCAACCCATTGCTTTGCGACAACCACCGAAATAGCTACACTAGTCCTTAGTCTGATTTGTTTCATTTATTTCCAGCTCCTTTTCTATTGGGTTCTCCAAAATTGCTACACTCAAGACAGCTTTAGCTCCTCTTGGCGCAAATTTCTATTCAGCGCCCTCATTGTTGTCATATATGAAAGCGTTTACGGAGCCGTCGTCCTCATGGCGACTCTATCGAACCCTAAATATTCATCTTGGGACGACTATTTAAGAACTTCAATACCATTGGTGGCTCTATTTATCTTGGCTTGGGTGGCCTTCCTCCACAATCCTTTTTCGGTCTCGGCCTGCCTTTACATTCTGGTGTACTACCCTATCTCCATGACCCACAGCGTTTTCTGGCTTGTATTTTCATTTGTTTCGGGTGACACGCCAGCACATATGGAGTGGTTCTTTTTTGCAGGATTGAGCTATTTTGGAACCAGTATTCTATCCTATGTGGTCTTTGTAAGGGCAATATGCTGTGCCTCGAGGGAATTCGTCTCAGGACAGCAAGCCCGGCACTCGCATGCAAGTCAATTACAGCGGGTATCGTTGCAAGGCAATGACTTTACTTTCAATAAAAATGATGACGTATTGCAAACTCAAGGGGAGATGAATCAGTCTTTGATCTTAAATCGTATGCAAGAACAGTGTTTGATTTGCTGGGAAGATTTTCATGAGGCAAAGAGTTTACTGATTGTTAAGGAATGCAAGCATATATTCCATGAAGTTTGTCTCAAGAAGTGGATTGATAACGCGAAAACGTGCCCTGCGTGCAGAATAGATATCGATGATGGTAGTCCCGCAATGGATTATGATTAAAGAATTCTTTGTTTGTTAATTTAAAGAATTTTTATTCTAGGTATGTGTAATTAAGAGTTGATACCTATCATATTAATTTTGTAAACTCGTAATTTTATAGCTCAATACTTTGTTGTCTGAGTTATAGTTGACTCAAATCAAGAGCATCTGTTAATATGTCTGTTACGATTGAAGAGCACTTTGTTTATAAATACTTATGGACCATAGCATCCTTTTTTCTTTATTAAATTTAAGAACTAATCATTTCAAAATATATTTCAACTTCAAGGAATGCTGAATTGGATATATACCTCCTTACATATGAAAAGGTGTCGTGTCAACAAATCAACTCAATAATGAGAATGTGAAATTTCAGTTCAAGTTACTTGTTTATTTTACATTAACGTGTCCTCACTTTCGAAACTGAGTTTCAAATAAATCTAAAGTTCTACCGAAAATGTGATTTCGAAGTGAACTTTCTTATGATAATTGATTAACTGAGAAGAGTTTGGAACTTCACTTAACAAAGAATTTAGTATTTAAACCAGTATTTGAAACGCTTGATAAAATAATGATAACTCAGGTGGAAGCTTGCAGGGACTCATCCATATTTAATCTGTTAGTCAAGCTACAGAGGTAACAATCGTTCTTTAAAGAATTTTATCTATGAGCTTTAGAAAAAACGAAATTACCATCAAACAGCTCTTTTCGAAGGCATTGGATCTGTTGGCTCAACTAAATGAACCTCAAATCAGATTGCATTGAGCAAGCAACTTGTATTTTTCGTTGTTTATTACATGATTAATGTGAAATCATCTCGAGTTTTAACATCAACTCTACTATTTGCTTAATCATATGACCAGACAAGAGAATACGTGTCCTTCATAACTCAACCCAATTCAAACTCTAAGATTGCTACTGTGCTCCTAATTATCGAAGCATGAAAATTCAGTTAAATTTAGGCATTTCCTTTTTATTTTGTGCATCATCTCCGGCTCTCCCACCAAATCAAAAATGAAAATGAAATAAGTGATTCAAGGAGTGACACCGAGGATAGGAACATGATAGGCTGTATTGGGATCGCTCTTTTTATATAATAGTTGGCAGGCACAAAGTATAGAAATGTGGTATACCAACAGCATGGATTACATTGCTCTTAATTTGGATTACTAGCATTCCAAACGTTCCGTTTGATTGTGCGCTCTCGTTAAATCCATTAAAGTTTCGATAAACACAAACAACTTATTACTCACAAGTATTCTCTTGGAAAATAGTTTCCACATCATAAGAAAGGTACATTGTAGCAATTCCAGGACTATTTTCTCAGCATTCGTTTTCATGGTAAAAGACGCAGCAACTCTTTGCTAGATGCATAGTTTTTAAGAACGATGATTTCAGAAAATGGGCACTTAATTGAATCAAATTATTCAAAGCAATAATTAAAAATTATTTTTTTCTCCCAATTATGTCAGGTAAATAATACTGGCAAAATTAGATAGAACAAAGAAAACTTTTTGGGCTTTAGTTTATTATAAATATAATAATCAAAATCTTTACGAAAAGATATCGAAAAATCAATAATACAATAGTACAAAGCATATAGTTCGCTTTTATACACTGTAACTATAGTGGCATCATTAAGCACTTGAATCATGGATTACATATATCAAGTGAAATAGCATACATATAGATCTGAAAAGATGGCTTGTACTTGTTTTTATCGAACCAATATCTGTTGCTTTAGAATCAGCACATATAGTTTTAGCTTGAGTATCACCATTTTCAGAATTATGCCTTTTTCACGGCAACAACTCTGTTAGATTCCAACTGCAAGCAACAGAAAACTGAAAGAGAAGCTCTTCCAAGTTAAACCATAGAATGTCGAAGTAGGACGTTAAATTAAATCCACTTTTAAAATCAAGGTCTTTTTCCAAATTAGGCTTCATAAGAGCTTGCTCGCATTTTCTGCATTATTATATCCATTTAAAAGAGCTAAAACCTCAATTTCAGGCTTGCGAACTTCCTCCTTGCTTGAAAATCCCTTATTATTTCCTTTGGCTTGTGAATGCGTAATGTATTTGTAAAATACCTTCAAGAGATGGGAATACAAAGAATTAAAAGTAAGTGCCCGGCTCATAATTTTTATTTTGGGAGTCTGTCTTCTTTTAATTCTTATAATTGTTCTAAAACGTTCTCGCAGTGTTTTGTGCACCGAAGAACACCTCAGAAAAATTCCAGCTTACAATTCAAAATTTTGAAGCGCTTCCCGAATATATGGAACTATATGGAACTTTAAATCTTAACTAAAGAAAATTACCCTGAGAATGTATTAGAAATAGGGCAGAAGCTCTAGATAAAGACGCGATTCGAAATCGATATTTGTTATTGAGTAATTCGTAATTATTTTGTAAAAAAAAAATTTGTTCAAAAGTTTATCTTGCGTTCAAGTCAACCAACACTATCGACCTCAAAAATGGAGCTCAGCGACGTTATAACATTCCGACAAAAGCTTGCCCATGCTAAACTTCTGTCTGATATGGCGCAACAGGTCCAATTGCTTCAAGCAATAAACGCTAGCAACCTCTATCGCCTGCTTCCCGTAATTGATCAAAAATCATTGGCTTTATCCCTTGAATAGGAAGTCCAAGTTCAGTCGAGGCTTCTAAGGCCAATGCTCGTCCTTCCTATGGTACCCCAAGCGCCTCCAAATCTTCAAATAAACCAAGTATTATCATTAAACAAAACCAAGTATTTATGCTCTGAATGTTAGCAATTGTCACGCACGCAACAAATCGAGCCAAGGTTTCAAATCAAAAGAGAGCCTATCTCAGATGTCGTGCTGAGAAACCAAGACTTGTAATTAATAACTTGAGGACTACTCATGACTGACTCTATTTGCTTTTAGAGATTTAAAGGGTTCACTACCGGAAAAACGACAAAAGCAGGAGGAGATTGATAATCAAGTGACCGCCCATGACAAGAAGAAAAGGGTGTTTGACACTTTTCATGAGGCGCTACATATACATAGTGAGTCAGAAAGGAAGGCTCGTTTATTCGAGTGCTTGGTTTCGCTTCAGAGGTTGAATTCCACACCTGAACTTTATTAATGAGATTATCAATAGGAGCAATGAAGAAACCGTTCACAAACTCCTTTCAGAAAATTAGGTTAGGACCAACCATGACCATCATGTATGTATACTGCTCTAGTTTCGCTATATGTATATCCCTTGCTACAATTTTTTTTTACTATCATTAATAATAATGAAATGTCATGTGTCTATGAGAAAAATATAACCGATCTTAATACATATAGAAATCCTCGAAGATGCTTGCTGTTACATAAGTGAGCTGTGTTTTATTGAAAAAAGTTCTGGATAATTTTGTCAAATTTTTTAAATAGAAGAGGAACTAGTGATATCAGTTTCTAAATACCCGTGATAAGTAGTAGAAGTATAGAAGTGATTTATTGAGAGAAAATGCCTGTTAAGCACAACGAGTAATTCCAAAAGAAACTTCACATTGGAATGCATAATACAAAGCTTATTATTAGAAAAAGCATATCATAAAACTAACTGTATTGAGGTAATCCATAAGGTATCTTTCACTTGAAAAGTTTTCCACGATGAGAAGCTGCTAGAGATGGGCCTATTGATTATTCATGCAAAATATAGAATAAAACCTGATATTCTAAGAATCATCAGGAGTATTTGCTCTTTTCAGAGAATATTCCATTTGGGCATATGATTTTACAAATAATTCGTGAAAGTATACAAATAGCAACATTAATAAATAATGTTAGAAAACTGAGAAGAAACTCTAAGAAATTGTGGCTTGGCATTCTAAGCATTTTCACTAAGCCTGAGCTAGCTATTGCATATGGCAGAAACTTTTTATGTATTAATAGCTGCGAGCCTTCTATCATTTTATTAAGGAGTATATTTAAATTACATTGGATTCTGAAAAGAATGGCAATCAGTATAAAGCCTTCGGCATCTAGCTTCACCGTCACAGAATAAATTATTTCCACACAGTAAGATTCTTGTTCAAGTCGAGCAAATCACATAATTTGCTTTATTCGATCTTGATGAGTTAAGGAGAGATCAACTCATTACTGTATGTACATGTGCATTTGAAAGTGCTCATAAATTAGAAAATAAAGAGGTTTTCATGAATGAGCTCAATCTGTGTGAGTTTCTTAGCCAAAGGTGGGTCAAGTCCTGAAACAATCTATAAAAATGAGTAAACTAACACATAAAACTCTTCATATTTTTCAATTTTTTCAGATGAGTTAATGAAACACCTTCAGAAAGTTGAGATGTTGCATATAATTGCTTGTATTAAGAGATGTGTGAAGTAGAATTTGTGTTGGAAATACATTTTCTAGCGATTTTAAACAAACAGGTTACCTTTTCTTTTTTCTGTCATTCACAGTTGATCCAAGAGAGAGGATAGCGTTCGGATGAATTTGATGCTTTTCTTCAAATCATGAGAATAGAACAGGGACGATTGATACAAGTGGAGTACATAATGAATCAAACAATCATTTATTTTCGCATCAATTCATTGGAAGTGGAAAGTCTATGAATTCATTTCCTCTATTGTAAATAATGAGTCTATATACTGAAAAACAATGGAAAAATTGACTTACAATTTCCATTTGCCACCGCTCATATGACTACAAATTATGTTTATTCTCCTGATGATAATTCTCCTTTTCTAAATCCATTCTCCTTTGAAAAATCTTTTCAAAGTCATTCTTTCTGGAAAAAAGCTGACGATCCGTAGACCAATCAATAACGGTTTGGTTTGGTTTGTTTAGATTCATAACTTTTTTTCTTCTCTTGCGTTTTGAGAACTCTTACTTCTAGCACCTTAATTATAGAAAGTTGTTTGGTCACCAAGTAGCATTAACCCAGACTTTGAGACAATTTAGCCGATAGCCCTCACAAATATCGACATTTTATGTCATTTCATTCCAATGGGCCCCCATAGAATTGCACACAGGACCATTCATTCGTATTGAATCCCAATAGATGGCTAGCAGTCTCAAATAATTGCAGTTTCACTCAGAATTCTGTTTGAATTTTATTCAGAAATGTTACATATACTTAGTAGAATTATCCCATGTTGATGCATTGACCGTTTTTTGTGTAGATCTGATAATAATAAACTACACACAATAAAGAAACCCATTGCATAGAAAATTCAAGTCTATGTTCAGCAACACTGTGTTTAACAACGGCCCTGAAGCAAAACAATCTTCTGGTGAGGAATCAAGTGAGGGTCCACAACTTCTTGATGTGTCTGAATATAGTGTTGAAACAAGCTACATCGAAGACAATAAACCTCGTGAATTCAAAAACCAAGTTTTCGATCCGAGGACTCCCTCTCCAAATGCAAGCAGGAGAGGTGACGAAACTCCAACCAAACAAAATTCCAACAATAAATCAAAAAACCACTTCGAAACTCAAGCTCTTAAAGCGAATCACGATAATCAAAGGGAAATCAGAGCCACTTTCATGAAGAGAGGAGATGATGCTGAAGAAGAGGAGGATGTGCGTGTCATACAACGAAAGCCATCAGAGAGAAGCGTTGGACGCTCAGACAATGAAGTTAAGTCCCATTTATTAGACGATTCTTCAGACGATTACTCGAGGTCCTGCGACAATAGCGTCAACTTGACTCAAGAAAAAATAAAAACACAGCAAAATCCCTTCGGATTTCAGATTACAGCACCTACTGACGCCGAAGACAGAAATCTTCAAGGACAATTCCGTCCAACAGCAAATTTTGATGCGCATGATGAGAAAATTAGTCGTCAAAACCATTCCGAGCACCAAGAAAAGTTCTCTTTGATGGCACCGATAAAAAAGCCCCCGGAGGAAATGTATAACCCATTTACAGGTGCCGGTACTTCGAACCCTTTTGCCAACACCTCAAACCCAGGAGTAGAAACCTCGAATCCCTTTGCCAGCAACTCAAACCCTTTTGGGATCACGAGCAACGAGGAGGATGAAGCTCGTCCAAGTGGCAATTTTGGGTTTTTCCAAGGACATAAATCTCCGGTTGGCACTGACAAGCAACATAAACAGGGTCTGGATAAGTTGATTGAGGAAGAGAGCTCAAATCAAATACTGGAAGAGGAAGAAGAGAGCAAGCTCGATAAATCAGATATATCTCTGGTCTTAAATCGAGACGCGCTTGATAAATGGAGGTATAAGATGGACCGGAGAAGAAACTACCCTGCGGAGGAAGTGGAGGCTGAACTTATCGAGATGGATCACGCACTTTCGATGCTAACAGATGCCTCGCAAGATCTCAGCCAAATCGGAATTCCGGCATTCAAAAATAAATTTTATGATAAAGATAAGGACAGCAGTTTCTATCTCAATATGACAAAGCTGCAAGACAACTCGATGATATCACAGATTGGAGATTCGAGCATGATTAAGGATAAGAAAAACAAAAGCATATTGGATGATGAAATCAAATTGATTGATCTCACAAGCGAATTAGAGCCAGACACCTCGTATTCAAAGTCTAAGAGCAAGAAAGGAATTGTGAAACCATTGTCAATTGACCTTGCTCAGAGCGCTAAAAGCGATAAGCTTAACGATTCAAACGTGGTTACAAAAGCGGAAAGGATAAAGGACGAGGCACGAAAGCAAGCGAACATGAACGAATCTTACGTGTTTAGCAAAATCGACCGGCTTTTTGACGAGGTCAAAGATTTTTCCGAGCTGAATGAAAGCAAAAGGGAGCTTCTCGAGGATATGGATCGTAGTCGAAACAGACTGTTTTCTGACCGCTTTCCTGGAGGAGAAACTGACAGATTCCCTGGTGGAGAGACTGATAGGACAGAGAGACAAAAGGAATTGGAGTTTTTTGACCGTTTGCTTGATATATCACAGATTCAGAGTCACAGTGATATCGACCATGAGACAACGGCCAGGAAAGCTCAGGAAAAAATGTTTTTCAATGAAGTTTTCAATGGTGGAGGCGAGCATAGTCATTCTTCCGATGACGGCTCAGGCGAAAAGCATAATCTTTCAAAGAATGAGGCTCCGAAAAAGACCCGATTGAGGAATCCAGACTTACTGAATGTTTCTACAAATGAAGGCGCTGCTAAGAAGCAAAAGGGTCCGAACAAGCTCGATACGACTGCGCCGTTGGATCAGAGCGTAGATATCGAAGAATTGAAAAAAGGAGTACCAAGCTATAATTTAGCCTTTGGCAAAGAAGTCCATCAAGAAAAGCCAATTGGCCGAGGGGATCGAAAGAATAGACCTAGGAATCCTAACGCAGGAAACGTATCGTTCACCGAAAAGACAGATAAAGAGGGGAATAAAAAGCTCGACACAACAGCTCCCCTCTATTCTGAAGGAAACGTTGATAAAGAGGACCTGAGAAAAGGAATTCAAATTGCAAAGCCTTCTACTCAGAAAATATTACAAGAAGAAGACGCCGTTGATAATTCCCAGCGGAAAAGCAAGCTGAGAAATCCCGACGCGTTGAATGTGTCTACGTTTGAAGTTCACGTTCTACAAACGGAGGTGAAGAAGATAAACATGGCGCTTCATTCTCGTTTGATGGGTTGGATAAGAGAGTTCATATTGAAGACTTGAAAAAGGGAGCCCCTGAATTTAATAAACAAAAACAGCAAGAAAAGGTGCTTGAAGAGGATAACTCAAATCGCAGAAGCAAACTCAGAAATGCTGACGCATTGAATGTGTCGACCTTTGAAGCCAGAACGAAGGATGGTGAAGATGATAACAAGCATGACCTTTTAGCGTCATTTGAAGGTTTGAATAAATCAGTCGATATTGAGGAACTTCGAAAAGGAGTTCCTGAATTTAATAAGAGGAAACAGCAAGAAATGGTACTCGAAGAGGATAGCTCACAACGCAAAAGCAAACTTAGGAATCCTGAGGCATTGAATGTATCGACATTCGAAGGCTCGAAAAATAAAAACGAAGATGAAGAAGATAAACATGGAGCTTCGTTTTCTTATGAAGGATTGTATAAAAGCGTCGACATCGAAGATCTTAAGAAAGGAGTTCCTCAATACCACACGAAAACAGTAGCAGTTGTAGTAGAAGACAACTCCCACCGCAGAAGCAAACCCCGAAACGCTAACGCTTTAAATGTGTCGACGTTTGAAAGCTCAAAAAATAAAAATGAAGATGAAGAAGATAAGCACGGAGCTTCATTTTCTTACGAAGGGCTGAATAAAAGCGTCAATATTGAAGATCTTAAGAAAGGAGTTCCTAATTATCCCTTAAAAACAGAAAAACCCGAAACGGTCGTGGTAGTAGAGGATAACTCTAAACGCAAAAGCAAGCTCAGAGGACCAGATGCTTTGAACGTATCGACTTTTGAGGGCAGAACGGCCTCTAAAGATGATGAAGATGGGAACAAACACGATGTTTCAGCGCCGTTTGAAGGTTTGAACAAATCTGTAGATGTCGAAGATTTGAAAAAGGGAGTTCCTGAGTATAGAACTAAAGGCCAAGAAGTCCAGGTCCAAATTGAAGATAATTCTCAAAGGAGAAGCAAGCTCCGAAATCCTGACGCATTGAACGTTTCTACTTTTGAGGCTTCTTCCAAAGTACAAGAAAATAAACTCGATACAAGCACTCCTCTGAACCCTCTAGACCAAGGAGTCAACATTGAAGAACTAAAGAAAGGAGTGCCTACTTCCGTTCTGCCTAAAAACATACTGAAAGGCTCTGAAGGAGAAGAGAAACCTCAATCCTCAGAGACAAGCGCAGCAAAACAAAATGAAGCAGCTGATGAATCAAATTCAAAAAAGAAAAAAGCTTTTGCGACAAAAGCAGACGCGAAGAGTTTCATTGATGATCTGGTTAAACAAAACTTCAACAAGGAAGACTTGAAAAGCTCGTTCAGTCTCCTGAACAGAAGTGTTGATCTGAAGCATGACCTGGGCAACAGATCTCTGCTTGATGACCATATGAATAAAAGCTTCAACATCCTACCTCCAAAGAATACAGGAAACAGCGAAGCAGAAGGCCGATTGCTCCAAGAAAACGAAGGAGTTTCAATCGTGTCGCAAGGCCGCCGTCAGCGCCCTAAAAGACCCGAAAGAGTCCTCCAGCACCAACAAACCGAGCCAGAGAAAGAACAGAACACTGAGCCGCTGAGAACACAGCACGAAGAGCCATCAAAGCAAGAGACTCCTGAGTGCCAAGGCAAAAGGAGACACACAGAAGGATTAAAAAATCCGTTCCCTACTCCAGCTGAATTGAAGCGCATTCGTGCTTCGAAAAAACCTATTGCGTTTAAATTTTGCAAAGAATTAGCCGGACTTACCAAATTTGCCATGCGAAGTCATGGACGGTTCATGTTTAACCTGCCTCTGGACGCAGAACATATTGACTCCCCTGTTGATAATTTTTCTGTGACGGAAGAAGGTCCAACTAAAATTACCATCCCTGTATACATAACAAAGGATAACAAATCGAAGTTTGGGTCCAAAGGCCAGCAAAGAAAGCTTTTTGGATTCAAAATCAGGTCGGATGTTATGTTCAGGTCACGAAAAGAGAAGCAAGTCAATAAGCAAGTTTTTTGCTCGAACTGTGAGGAGTTTATTCGAATTGAGGAAACTAATAGCCATGTTGCTAGCTGCACAGTTAAAACTCATTCGGAGCGTGATTTTTCTCAGCAGCTGCCTCAAGTCACCCTTTCAGAGTTGAACAAACGCATTTTAGCAATCGTAAACAAGAACAATCAGGTTATAGAAGAATTCAACGTGAGACCTCAATTCATGACCATTTGCAAAAGACTTGGAGAGATTAGTGTCCCAGCAGCTGATGAGTCGACCAAGCTTGATAAACTAGATACTCTGATGAAACAGTTTGATAACGTTTTCTCTTCTCTCGCTGAGCTCGAGCTTCAAGAGGATGAGTTAGATATGATTATTTATTTGCAGCGACTCTTCGTTTCCTTGCAAGACAAGGCGGATCTATTAAAGCATGCAGAGGAAACAAATGACTCAGTACACCGACAGTTTAATTCTGAGGTTTTAAAAGAGCTGCAAGACAAGGACGTAAGGCAGAAGGACTATTTCAAATTGAAGACAAAGCCAGGAAATCTTCATAAACTTGAAAATATTGATTCGGATATTGCTTCATCAGTTGATACTGAGATGACTTTCGTGGGTTCAGAAGCAGAAAACTGGGTTGAATATGAACCAAGGTCGAATTCAAAGGATAAAGAGAGCAGTCGAAGGCATTTTTACATCCAAGCTGTAAACATCAAGCTTGCGTTGCCGGCGAGTCACCCAGCAAGAGAAATAGTAATTTCCAAATTGTATGATAAGGCGGTCAAGGAGAAAGTTCCAAAAGAAAGTTGGATAGAATTTATTAAAAGAGAGTTCAAGGTTGAGTTTTAAAATATTAGTTATTTATTAAGGTGATTGAAAAGCGAGGGTGTTGAGTTATTGTTTGTATTCAGAGAGCTAAACTGTTAATTATTTTTACAATGTATCGAAAGTTCGTTTTGTTTAATAGCTTTGGAAAAAAATCTCTGATATTCATTCCGCGATCAACCCAATCCAATGTAAGGTTTGACCGAAATATTTTTTTGAACCGAGATACGAAGCATGGGAAACCATAGAAAAGAAAAAATATTTCGATAGTGATCTCCTCTTCGATTTCGAAATTGCTAAGAATGTTAAGTTCATCACGATCCTTTTTAGACAGTTCTTTCGAATTTGATTTCCAGCGAATTTCTTATGAGAAAAAAATGTTTTCGAAAACGTTCAATTATTTTTCGAAGTTAGAGTCCGCAAAACTGTTGTTGAATTGTTATATAAAAGACAGTTATATAGATTTATTTTTATCTGCTCTTTCACTCGAGACTAACCTCATTATGTGGAACCAAGTCACCTCGAACAAGCTCTGCTACGAGCGAGACATGCTTATCGTAACCAATCCAACCTCTACGAGAGCTTCACCCCTATCTAATAGGTCCAAAAAAAGCATCTGGAAAATATTAGAAACGTCAAGCCGCGCATAAACAACACTTGCCCAAAAATTCCCAGCTTTTTGAAGACTCGTGCGAAGCAGGAAAAGATGAGAGAGAGTATTGACAGGTCCTATCCGGGATTTTAACGGTTTTTCCCATAATAGATAGACAAACGGTGATTAATTACGAAAATCGCATCCTTCTCGACAAAATGATGGCCATTGAGAGGAAGCCAAGTCAATTAAATCCTAGTGAAATTAAGAAGAAAAGTTTTGTGCCCACGAAGAGCTTACATATCGTAAAGAAAATGAGAGAGTGGCAGAAAATCAACGATGAAAACAGGGTAAGAGTGCTCTATCGTAGAATACGAGACTTAGTCTTTTTCGAAATAGGGTATGATCCAAAGATTGCAGTCTGCGCGTTCTCGGTATGACACGAACAAGTGGGATGAAGAAGAGAAAACAAGGAGACAGTTGAAAAGAAACATCAGTCAAAACGCAAGTAAATATCTTTGGAGCTTCGTTGAAGTGATTAATTGGTGAATTATTTTAAGGACGCTTCCAACACCTGGACTACTCGACTTATGGTGATGGTTTTGGAACAACGAGATCGGGATCATTTGGATTCCGAAGTGATGGTTTCAAAACTGATGGGTTCACTACGAGAAGATTCGAAAATTATGACTAGATGAACAGTTAGCTTGAGAAATAGTTCTGCTCAATAAGTATTTCATGATAATATCAATGAAGAGCAGTTCTAACGTTGATTACCTAACACCTCAGAAAGTTAAAATAACGATCTGAGCGTTTTATTTTTTTTTTGGTTTTTTGAATTCTTTGAATATTTTTATGGTAATCATTAATATAAATATCCCTTTTGCAACCAATGTCTTTCCTTCATCGACAGTCTATAGCAAAGAATCAGAAGTTCGGTATTCAAAACAGCTGGTGGGTACGTTACGGAATATAAATTAAATTTGAAAGCATGAGTAAAGGGATTTTTATCTAACGAAATCCCGAATAGTTCGGCGAGAAGATTTCTGGAGAGATTGCAGCTGTTCTTCATTCATACTTATAGGAGCTAGTTTTTTCATTGATGATAAAGCTTTGAGGTTTGTTTCAATAATGGCTTATAAAGTTAACGAGTTCTAAAATTCCCTTATCATTACGAAATGTGATATTATTGGTTTGGGGATTATCAAAAAGCAAAAACTCAGAAGACTAATAGAGCGTATCAAAGTTAATAATCTTCACTCGGCAGCGGCAATAGCCTTATTCATCGTCCTTTTCGACTTCCATTTCCTGTTTGCCTATATTGTTAGGATTAATTGAGATAGTCTTCGTCGTGTCGTTTGTTTTATAGACGCCCACGAGTCTATCTGAGAGCTCAAACATATTGTTTCTCAAACTGATGATGATGAATTGAGCGTTCTTCGTCTTTTCTTTGATATAATTGCCGACAATTGACACGTTTTTGTAATCCAACGCTGCGTCGATTTCGTCCATGAAGTAAAGAGGAGTTGGTTTGAAGTAATGGAGCGCAAACACCAACGCCAAAGAACTCAAAGTTTTCTCTCCTCCTAGAATATGAAAACTTATCAGAGACTATAAAAGACCTAATAGTGTTACCTGATAGCTTCGACATGTGTTTCCAACTCTTCTTTGGTGGTCTAACTGAGAAAACGACTCCCTCGCTGAAAGGATCAAGACTGTCAAGAAGCTCGAGCTCGGCGTCACCTCCCATGGTGATCAGCTAATTGCCGCGAATAAGGAGTTAAGACGAAAATATGGTAATAGGGCTGTAATACCTGGTAGGTCTCTTTGAGCTTAGTACTTATAATTTGGAAGCCATCCATAAACTCATCAAATCTCTTCTTTTTGAGGACGTCCATTTCATTCTTGATCTTATTGAGCTGGTTTTTCACGTCATTGAGGTCCTTCATTCTAGATTTATGCTCCAAAAACTATCAGTGGTTAAAGAGACTGCTACTATTAATTGAATTACCTTTGTTTTGTATTCATTGATAGAATTAATATTCGGCTGAAGACTCTTGAGCTTTTCTTCGATTTGCGAGTGTTTCAATTTAATATCATCATACATTTTCTCGAGTCCTTCGAGCTGAGCCATCGTGATGTCCTGTTCAACCGCAACGCTGAACACCTGGTCCGGGTCGAAATTCATTTTGACCTTTTTCCCTCGGTGCTTTGCCTCAGGCGCCTTTTCTTTTGCCACGCTGGTTTTACCTCCTTCTTTCTCAATATCCATGTCGCCCTTCTGATGACCGTTCATTTCTGCACCATCATCATCCAAATCTTTAGCGTTTTCCAAGTCAGCGACTTTAAAGGCGGCTATCTCCTCCAATTCGGTCAAGAAATCGTACTGTGCTCTGACGGCCTTGTAATCTTTTCGCACCGTTTCCAGTCTGCTATTCGCAACAGCGTATTCGTCCTTTGCTTTCCTATTCACAATCAATAAATTTTTCGAATAAACTTGGGATATTTACTTCAAATGACGATTTGCTTCGTCTCTTTCCGTTGCGATCTTATCAATATTGACTTTAAGGTCATGGAGGACTTCGGCAATAGCTTTATGCTTATCGCCGAATTTATTATATTTTTTATCAATATCGTTCTTTTTGTCTTCAGTTTCTCTCATTTCAGCGAGAAGTGTCATGGCGTCTTCTTCGATCGCTTTGATCTCCTTGTCCAGGGTGTCCTTGGTGGTTTTGATCTTGTCAAGCTTCTTCTTCAGCTCTTCCTGCTCTTTCTTGTTCTTTTGTAATTGCTTGCTACGATTCGCGATTGTTGCCTTCATTTTCGTCACCTCGTCGGTAATCTCCTCGATTTCCTTGGCAGCTTTCTCGAGTTTTCTCTGCTCATCTCCAAGCTCTTTGCCTCCCATCGCTGCGAGCTGTGCATCCAATTTCTCGATCTCTGCTTCCATTTCTTTCATCTGTTTGCCAAGTTTATCCATTTCTTTTTTCGTGTCTTTGATCTCTTTCTCAACAGCCACCTTTCTCTGATTGTCGCCTTCTTTGGTCGTGCCCGTTCTGCCAAGCTCATCGATTTTACCCCTATTCTCCTCGATCTGTTGTTTTCTGTACTCAATGTCCATCTTCGTTCTCTGTCTCTCTTTAAGAGCCTGCGCCTCGTCCTTCTGAACCTCTTGGATCAATTTTTCCAGTTCGTTTTTCTCTTTACGAAGCTCCGCGAGCTCTCCTTGAATCTGGTTGGCCTCTTCCATCAGATCCTGGAGCGCATCATCCGAGATGCCTTCTCGAAGCCTGGCGTTCATACCACCTCTTTTAGGCTTTCCACCACCAGACATAGTACCGGAAATATCAATGAGCTGACCTCTTAAGGTAACCACTCGATATCTCGTCTGGCCGTAAGCAATGTTCGTGGCTGTGTCCAGCTCTTCACAGACGAGAGTATCTCTCAGGGCGAAGTAGAAAGCGATCCTGTACATGGAATTCTTCACTCTGATCAAGTCGTAGAGTCGTTGAGAGTTCTTTGGAGCGTCGAAATGTCTCTCCATTTGGTCTCTGATCCATTCGATTTTGTCTAAGGCGATGAAAGTCGCTTTTCCGATCTTGTTGGCTCTCAAGTAGTCGACAGCACGTTGCGCGTCCTCGAATTTATTCACAACGATGTGATCCAGCTGAGGGCAAGCAGTGGTGACCGCCACGTCGTATTTTTCGTCAATGGCGCCGAGATCTCCGAGTCTTCCACAGATACCCTTGAGCTCTTTTCGTTGTTGAGCTTTCAAAATTTCTGAAAGGACGGCATTTTGACCCTTTTGCTCGCGGTTCTTTTGGCGGTAATCCTCAAGTTTTCCTTGGATTTCCTCGTAGTCCTCACGAAGTTGAGCTTCTTTCTGTACCACATTTTCCAAATTGGTCTGATGTTCACGAAGGACTTCTCTCATGCGTTGAATAGCTTGATCGATTTGTTCGGCGTAAGCAGTAAATTCGGCTAAATGCTTGTCGAGATCTTTGTTCGAGGCTTCGATCTCTTCGAGGTCAAGTTGAACGTTGCGATGACGGCGTGTGAGGAGAGAAAATTCATTTTCGAGTTCATCGAGTCTGTTTTTCGCTTCGTTGAACTGCATTGAGACTGGAATTAGCTTTGCTTCCAGCTCAGCGCGTTGCTTACGGACGACGTCGGTCTTTCCTCTGATTTTGAAAAGAAGGTCGTTAACCTTCTCTTCGGATTTATCTTTTTGATTAGTCAATTTATCCAACTAGCCAATAATCATAAGAAAGAATTCAAATTACAACTAGTTACCTGTTTTTCTTTATCAGGGAGAAGTCTCTCGATTTCAGAAGCTCTTTCAATGATCTGCTGATAGGCCTTCTCGAGTTCTTTCAATTGTTCCTATTTCGGGAAAAAATAAAAGATTAACCCTAAAAATAATGCGTTTTATCTTACAGTGAGCTTGACTTCGTTCGTCACGCAGTGCTTCTTGTCCATTTGAAGTTTCTCGTCCTTATTGCTGAGTTCATCGTAATTCTTCTTAATATTAGCCATCTTTCGATCAGTTTGATCCTTTTCTCTCTTGAGCTCGTTGTATTGTCTATTAAAGTCTTCGTTCTCCTTTCTCTTGTCCACCAACTTCTTTTTCTCCTCTTTGTATTTCGAATCGATTTTGGTAACTTCTTCCTCACGGGTTAACACCTCGTCATTCTTTCGCCAACGCTCGATTTGGTGCATGACGTTCTGTAGCTGGTAGCATTGCTGTTCCTTTTGAATGAACTCAACGGCAATGTTTTTCGAATCATCTAATTTCATGAGATCGCCCTCAGAGATCTTCACACGTTCAAATTTCTCCTTCTTAAGATCAATGGCCTTATCATGCTCAGTTTCCAAGTTATCAATTTGTTCTTTGTAGACGTTTGAGCCGATAATTTCTTCCAAATACTCCAAGAGACCTGGATCATTCGCATCTCCGGATTTCGGTTTCATGAGCGAAATTTGCTCAACCTCACCTAAAATCGAGGTTATTATCTCGGGATCAGTCAGAAAAAATACCTTGAAGAATCAAAAATCGATTGTTATTCAAATCGATGCCTTTTGACATCAAGAGGCTCGTCACCTCGTTCTGGGTAGCTTCTTTCCCGCTGATTTCGTATTTTGATACGTTGGATGTATTCACAGTTCTTTTCACTGAGAAATCCGTGCCTTCAATAGGATCATAGGCTTCAGGATCGTCCTATGTTGAAGATTAGAGTAAAAAATCGGTCGAGACAGCAGAATTACCTTGTCAATGATCTCTTGGAAGTGTACCTCAACAGACGCTTTGGTGTAGTTGGGGTATTTAGCCGAATGATGAATGAGTTCGCTCAATTTGTTCAGTCTCATCCATTTCGCTCTCTTTCCGAAAACGAACAAAAGACTTTCAATGGTGTTGGATTTTCCTGAACCGTTTGGTCCGACAACGGAAGTAAAAGACTATTCAAGGAGAATTAAAAATTCAATAGTAATATTTTATATTACCTTGTGAAATGGACCGATGACCTTGATGCCATTGTAGGACTTGAAATTTTCAAGGATAATTTTCGTGATGATTAACCGACGGTTGTTTGCGATCCTCTCTGTTTTGAGTTTGCTTACATACCTGCTGATTTGGCTGCTTAAAAGATTGCCTTTTAATAGCCCTTCAGACTTGGATTCAGATGTTGGCTTCTTTGGAGTGCGTTTTGGGGTTGTGGACTCTCCTTCATCTTCAATGGCCATGTCGAGCTCATGCTCGTCGTTTTCGACCTTCGAATCTCGCATATTGTCTCTCAGATGGTATTATTAAATCCGCGCAGCTGATAATTAGATATTTATTTTTGAGCGGATTCGGAAGTACTTGGGCTTATAAATGAATTGAAAAAAAATAAAGACGGTGGCAAATTTAAATTATCAAAAAATGGCACACTCTTTTAAAATTTCCGGTTTGCGCCTGCTTGATTAAATAAGGAAATGTCTGGAGCTGTGCTTATAACCTCAGATTTGAAGACTTTTGCCTTAGAACGACTATATTATCTTATAAATAGATAACTCCTATTATAAAATCACGTGTCATATGATGTCATCATGACGACAAAAATTATGAAAATTGGATAGTGATAGTCAAGGATGCATGCCGAATCAAGAAAACCAAAAATAATGATATTAGAACCCATTTACTGGTTTAGGTGGTAAAATATTGGGAGAGAAGAGTCAATATATGGCGCCAAACCATAAAGTATGAGTTTTAATTTCCTTTGGGGTTGCATTGGCTGGCTTCTAGTAAGTCTGCAGCAAGAGAGGATTATATTTGAAGAGAAAGGAGGTTGAAGAAGAACTCTCCGAAAGATCGGAAAAGGATTCGCATCAGTTAAATTAATTTAGAGTGTTAGGAGCTCGTTAGCGTGATAGATTGTTTATTTTTATTATCAGAAAAGCAAGAAATCTTTTATTCAATGAGGAGCTATTACTTCTTTATTTCAAGGTTTGGTCACCATTAACTATCGCAGAGCTATTGAAGCAGAGCTTCAATAATAGGAAAATATTACATTTTATTATGTACTGCTGTCATTGGGTAATGCGCCCCTTTTTTTCTTGACATTCCATTCCTGTTTCTAGCCCTCCTTTGAGAAACATTTATTAGGCTTTGCTATAGGATAGGGAACAGCGAAAACCATTTTGGGGCTGCTTTTAGGATTGAATTTAAAATCACATATCTCAGATAGCTCTTTATGCTATCTTTATCGAAAAAGATAATTTTTCCGCTTTTAATCCTCGCAAGCCAGTCGTGTCCAATGGAAAAATTTCCTTTTTTTTTTTGTTTTTTGTTTTTTGTTTTTTTGCTGCATGTTAAATATTTCTCCCTTCCAGAGTAAACATATATCGCTCAAATTCATTTTAGCATCATTCTGCACAAAACTGAAATTATCTTTGTACTTTGTTTTTCATTGTAGGTATAAGCGAAAAAATTGATTATGCTCGAAAAATTCGGAATTTTTACTAATTTGGAGTTGTGACAGATTAGTTGTTTAATTAGCTACTTGTATTACTCTACCCTATACAACTTTGAGAAAAATTAACAAATCTTGGCATGAAAGTAATTAATGAGCTCTTTTCATTATTAAGCAGTATCACCACTTTCAATTACCATCGAAAACTTTAATAGCAATCATCCGTGGCAGACAATTTTCGTTACCTTTATTATTAATCTCATTCCAACAGAACCGCACGAGCCAAATCTTTATGTAAATATCTTTCCAACCCGTTATGTAACATATATGAAATATATTAAGAGTGTAGTAATGTCAAGTCAATGCGCTCTCTCTTACTCTGATCATGATTGGGTCAAATACGAAAAAACATGATTTAAGTCTCTAATGCATATCATCCACTAGAACTTAACACCTCCGCCTTCATGATTTGGGCCTTTATCAAAGCATGTAAGAGTTATCAATATATGCTAGAACTTACAGATCGGTAAGAACCATGTCAGCGGATTCGGCCCAAGCGTCACAACGAAATTCCTCATTATTCCTGCATCATAGTGCGAATTATGTTTTTTCTCGCAAAATTCTAGCGTAGTCTTCCCCATCGATATCAACCTATCCCAGTAATGCAAAAAAATTCGCATGTTTTCTATACCAAATATGGAAGCAGAGGAACGGAACCAGGATCGCGAAGATGGCAATCGAAACAAGATAGACTATCAAATAGAAGTAAAGCTCCCCGATAGACACCTGAAATTATCAGTTAGTGAAGCAAGCATAAAGCGTTGATTTACTGCAGGGTTGAAGAGTGAGTCTTGGATCACTTCGGTGAATGTAAGCCAGATAAACAGTAGTGAAATATCTGAGGTTCGGTAAATCAGGAAATTAATTCGAAAATTAATGAGTGAATCCTTTACCAGCCCAAAATAGCAAGTTAATGAAGTATTTGTAATTAAAGAAGCCAATGCAATTGTTCACCCATGGGCAATGATGATCCATTTTCAGCACACAAATTCCGCATTGCCTGCAATGATGAGCCCTCTCAGGTTTAAATTTTTGGCAATGCGCACAGAATCTCCTGTTGCTACGCTTCACTGCACTCATCACAGCATATTGATGTATCGTCTCCTCGCTGAGACCTTCTGTCTTGAGGTCTAACCCTTCGACTTTCAACATATATTCTTCTCGATCCTTCAACAACTCATCTTTGACATCATCATCAGCATCAGTGTCGTTCACAACAATAGTTTTTTCCTCATAATCGTTCTCAGCGCCCTGACCTTGGCCTTGACTTAGATTTTCCTGGGTATCATTATCGTCTAATTTATTGTCTGCATGGAAGGCTTCATAAGTATAATTCTGACCCTCGGCTGTATATTCAAATTCGAATTAGTCACCCTGCTCTACCGAATAAATTCAAAAATTATGTACTTTGCACAGCTGAGTCTCTTCCGCCTGGAGATTGAAAGCCTGGTACGCTTCCTCCTCTTGATTCTGCTTCAGGAGAGTCGCTTTCCAGCTCTTTTCTGATTCTCGAGAGTGTGTCTGATTTCAAACTCAATCGGATAAAATTAAAAAACAAGGAATTCACTTTGTCTGGTATTGAGGTTGAGTCGATTGTTCCTTTTGTTGATCTTCCTCAGTATTTTTTTCTCTAACAGAATCGCTTTATTCAATTCATTTTCTGCCTGTTGATTCCATGTCTAAATCAGTGGTCAGACGGTGAAGCTCAAGAAATTGCTCTACATCAGTAACTTTTCCAGGATCAGTCAATATCGCTCGAAAAGCCGAGGTCCAAAAAAGGAGCGCAAATATGTGCAAAAGAATGGCATAAACGATCCCTTTTTCTTTCGAATCGCTGGCTTGGAAGATTTGGTTCGTGAATAATGTCATTGTGTTCAACACAACAAAAGCCGTTGACGCTGGAGAACTGGCTACATCGGCCTTGCCCAGATCATAACTTCCGCTCAAAAGCCCCACGAGATAGATCTATTTGATGAAGAATAGAGCAGAAAAACTTAATAAAAGAGAGTTTGGTGCTTACGCTGAGGTAGCTGATGTATAGGAACGTAAAAATGCCGAAAAGGAGAAAAATTGGGAAGTAGGCAATGGTCTTCATCAACCATTCTTTTTGTGGGAGAACCACTGGTGCTGTCATCCGTTCTTTTCCTTGCAATTTTAGTTAACAAGTTAACAATAATTCGGAAAACGGGTATTTCATTCATTTGCTTTGCTAATGGTAATTTTTTTCGTTTTTGGGTGCTAACCTGTGAAAACGTATTTGAATAGAGCGATCGCAGATAATTTTACAAAATAGAGATGAATAAATTTAAAGCCGTTTTTGAAATTAGCAGTGGGTGTTTGACAGATACTCATATTTCAAATTAAATAATAGTTGATTCTTTGCATATACAGTAGGTAGATTTGCCTTAGAAGTTGTTATCTTATAGTGAGAGGAAAGCTTGTAGCAAAGAATTGATGATATTTATAAGAGTTTTGTGAAAAATTTAAGATGGTTTTAAAGGCTGCATTTGCACAAAAGAAACCAGTTACAATAAATTTAGGTTCATTTCAAAGTTCTTGACAACAAAGAAATTCTCTTTTAGTGGCGAATAAGATGATGATATTGAGGATTTATTTTGTATCTCTGTGAGTTTTTTTCCTGATTTTTTTTTTTCTCATTTAATTAATATTTCTGAGAGAAGACTGAGCTAAAGTCCATGCATATCAGGTCATTCTTAGAGTGATCTCTTCTTCAGAGTTTGAGCAAACCAGCTTGCATGGATTATTGCTCTTTTTTTGGGAGGATTATCCAGTTTCAATCGAAACGAAAATAGTAGTCGTTAGCATACAAATCAGTAGAGTTATTCCAAAGGAGTGTATTATTAGAGTCATACCTCAGCGACAGCAATAATGAAAATTACCATGCTTTCTGTACACTTTTTCGAGTTGAGAGGTATTCTTTTTTCACTAAACAAGAATTATATTTTCTTTCTTCACAATGAGCGGTTCTAATTAGGAGATTACTCTAATTTGTATCCCGTGTCTGACTCTCTGCCTAATAATTCACTTTTTCCAAAAAGACTTTTATACGCTTCTGGCTTGCTGCTATGTAATTTGAAAAATCTTTGCAAACCTACGATGAAATATCGATATGGTCTTTTCTTCTTATTTCGAAATTTGTATTTTTGCTACCATAATGGGTTGCATTCACTTCAATAAGCTCTCCAAAGCGCTTGCCATGACAACTTGTAACAATCGAAATCTTTCTTCAAGAGGTGATATATTCCAATATTTTCCATTTCCTCTCTCCATTTGCTTTTAGTATTGAAGCTGTGTATTTTGCTTAAAATTAGCTCAAACTGTTTTCGAATTCAATGCTTATCAACAATTTCAATATAATTGCTCTGAAAAATCTTTGCTATTTCGATTTGGCTCGAAGCAAACCTTCACTTTATTTTAAAGCCCTCTTGTAATGGCAATTCTCAAACTGCCGAACACAAATTCTCATTCTATTCAGATTCCTCTCATATCTATTTTATACTCTCTGATAATATTATAACACGTCGCTGCTAAGCGAGCTGCCCTGTGTCAAACCTTCTCTTTAGCACAATAACTCCCAAGTAAAAACAAAACCCGATACAATTAAATATCCAATCGTTTTTTTCAAACTTCTCAAATAATACAAATCGGAGAAATGCGCACTTAAATCCAGGTAATAAGTCCAAGTCTAGAGATAGAGGCTTAAACTTGGATCAGTCTGCAAAATCAAACCTTTTTCACTTTAATTACTCTTATGAAGGTTAATAATATGTTCTAATCCCCTGTTGGGTTCATTATTGGAGTAAGTTATCGATGATATGGGCCATAGTAAGTTGTATAACGTTCGACATTTTGCATTAATTACAGCATTTACTTCTGGAATCTGAGTTGAGGAGCGGAATCGCTTCCTCAGACTTTAAAATTAATTCGAAATAAATTGTTGAATTGGGGTTTTCCTCCTCTTCAATTTCACTCTCATTCAGAAGTTTCAGTTGACCTTGGCCCGTCCTTACTTTTTGCCAAGAATTTCTCTTTGAAGTTTTCCTAATATTATGCCTCTCCTCAGAAATTCTTTGGTTTTACATAATTGCCATTTACACTTTTTAATAAATTAACAAATCGCATTGCTTCTGAGGAATTCCAAAGAAATCTCATTTAAAACTTTTTAAATGTAAAATGTCTTTGAGCTACTGAAAAAAAGTTAAATTTTAAATATTTTATCAGAGACGAGTCCCAGTTGCAGTCAACTTCTCTATGAAAAAAGACTGGTATCTTCAACAAGCAAGCGCTGTGAAGGAATACGAGACTTGGAACTATGACAAAAACCTCTTCTATTTACTTCCAATCATCATAATTAACTGCTTGTTAGATATCATACGATATCGCACTACCAAAGACGCCTGGAACAACGACCTCTTGGTTTATATCCCGGATTCATTGGTGGCGTTTTGCGCTGTGATTATCGCAATAATCAAAGCTAAAGCCCAAAATTTCCTCGCTCGTTCTCGAAAAACGAGAATTACATTAGAAGGTATCCTAACTACAGCTCTTGCTGCATTGATCTGCTGCCACTATTACCAGCTGAAAGAAAACAAGGCAGCGACGGTACCCTTTATGTGGATTAAAGGCCTCAATTGCGTTTGGATTTTGCTCTTTGTTCGAGCATTGTGCCCATCACAGTACAATCAAATGGCATTATTTTCGCTATCAACGGCTTTCTTGATCGTCGAGCACTTTATTACCACCTACTGGAACCCTTTCTGCCCATTTATAATCTTAGAGGCGCTATCCTGTATGCTAAGCATATTTATACTCTTGAAGATAGAGTACGTTCAGCCGATTAAAACTCCAAGAAAACAGCGTATCGAGTCTAATGCGACGCATCCAGAATGGTTTGATAAAATCCACCTTCCCATGGTTCTGCTTGACTTGAGCCGGAAGAATTTCACAAGCAATTCATTTTTCAATTCAAGCTTTGTGCTTCCTGCGAACCTCCCAGACGGGACTCCTCCGATCCAAAAGGATTGCTTCTCGATTTTCAAAACTCATCTCAAGAGAGTTTCATCAAATGACTTGAATCATAATAAAACGTTTATTTTCAACAACACTCAAAACCAGACCGATATTGTGTGCTTGACTAAACGGCCGTCAGAAAGAACAAAAAAAGGTGCAAAAACCCCAAGTATTCCTTTGAACCACCTCTTTGAGAACAAAGAGTTTTTTGAAGAAGTGCTGGCCGGAAAGGACATCACCATAAAAGCTTTCTTAGATGTTCCTGAATCTGAAACGAGAATCAAATCACCGGAGGCGTCTCCAATTGATCTCTGCAGGTCCTCTGGTGAAAAAGGCAAAGGAATGCCGCTAGAGATTACTTTCTCTACGATTAGGCTTGATTCAGGAGAAACTTGCTATCTGATGAGTTTCCATATCGCTAATGAAAGAACTCTTTATAAACTTCTTGAGAGGACTCGAAGAGAGAAAGACGATGTGATTTCCTCAATCTCTCATGAGCTCAGAACTCCATTAAACAGTACAATCGGACTAACCAATGAAGCTCTCTCCAGCCCTTTGGTTAGTCAAGAAGCAAAAGAAGCTTTTTTGGAGCCTGCATTGAAAAGTGCAAAACTCCTCTTACATGTAATCAACGATATTATCGATTTTACTCAGATCCAAATGCAACCACCTAATATAAGCACACAGAAAGTCAATATTCAAGAAATTATTCATGAAAGTATTAGTTTATACGAGGAGCAGTTCAAGGCAAAAGGCATTTCTCTTGAGCTGAGAATGGACAATAAGCTCTCAGAATTCGAGTTTCACACCGACCCTGAAAGACTCCTTCGAGTGATGCTCAATCTTCTGAGCAACAGTTGCAAATTCACGGAAAGAGGAACCGTTATCATCACTGTAAGGAAAATTTTTAATTATGTAAGAGTCGACATAGAGGATTCGGGCGTGGGGATGAAAGAAGAGGAAATTCAAAAAATCATCAAGCATTTAAGCAACCAAAGCATTGGAAAGAGGCTACTTTCGCATTCAACGGGAGCTGGACTAGGCTTGTGGGTTGCAAATGCGAATATTAAGCTGTTGGGACCAACAACGATCGATACAGTAGATGCGGGAACGGAAACCGAAACCAAAACAGCTCAAGGCAGAAACTATCTCCATCCGCTTGGAAGCGGGATTCACATCGAATCGAAATGGGGAGTAGGCACCACAGTGAGCTTCCTGCTTGAGACGAAACCTCAAACGCCAGGCGACTTTGTCCCGTTGAGAAGGTATGGGTCTACTCAAGGAACGATAATCGAACGGAAAGATTCTGATGTAATGCTCTCGGACAAGAATGAAGTACACATTGAATTGGGGGATAGGTCAGTAAGAAAGATAAATCAAGTGCACAGTCGATTTTCTGAAGGGGCTCAGATAATAAAACGAAAAGGCGAAACGGATTTTCACTCTTCGATGATGTCAGAAATGGTAGAGGACAGCCGGAACGTTCCTGCATTAAATCATAGAGATGTTTATCCGTCGAAGATGACTGAGTCGTTAGAAAAGACCTATGAAAAAATATCTCCCGGCCTAATCAACACTAAGGGCTTTATCTCCCGAGGTGATAGTGTAGAACAGATTTTGTTAGAATCCGATTTGAACATGGAAGGAGGATTTCTCATGTCAAATCCATTTCAAGGATACAAAAAGTGCAATTGTCCTCGCGTCCTGATTGTTGATGATGATGGCTTCAATCTGATGACTTTGGGTACGTTTATGAATTCTTTGGGCGTCAAATACGAAAAGGCGAACAGCGGGCAAACCGCTATTGACATCTTTAATAGCTTTGCGCCTTGTAATAATTTCAGCTGCAAGCTTTTCAGAATTGTGTTAATGGACGCAAATATGCCTTTGATGAATGGCTATGAAGCGACGAAAACCCTGAAAAATTTGGCGACTGAAAAGAGCATGGATGTAAGAATTATTGGATGTACCGCTTATACCAGCGAATCGAAAATTGAGCCGTTTTATGAAGCTGGAGCTGTTGGCCACGTAACGAAGCCTGTGGATAAAGCGCAGCTGTCGAAAATTTTTAATGATAACGGGGTGTTTTGAGGAAAATGCTTTATGTTTTTATTTGAATTTGTACTCTCTGGGTTATCTATTCGGTTGTCTTTGGAAAATATAGTTACTCTGAAGAGAAATACATATATTTAATAGAGCAAATATGCATTTATCAACTTTGAATTTTCGTTATCCGCAACTTTTTTCTTGTGATTAAATGGATGCCGCTTTTGTTTAAGAAAGCCTTTATATACATTAATGTTCCATTTTCAATAAACCCATGACCTATAAATCTCTTGCTGCAATTACAATCAATTTATTTAGTTGAAGAGTTTAATCCAACTTAACAATTTCAAACTTATGCTCCAATAGTTCACTATTCAAGTAAACATTCATTCGTCCATACTCATGACTTCGCGCTCTATTTTCTAAGGAAAAATATTTTCTATATACAAGAGATCAACCCATTCATTTAGAGTTCTAAAAAGAAATTTCAATCAGAATTAGTCGTGACTTCATTACAAAGACACTCTGCAATCATAAAACAAGGGCAAATTAGATCGAAGATGCCATGTAAACAAATTAAAGTACACAAACTACTTCAGCGTCTTATCTGGATAAATCTTCCTCATCGTCATCAAACTATCCGATAATTGCGAAAAAAGTTCCATTTTCTTCAGCAAATGAATCTTAAACTGGTGCGTTTCGAAATCCAATGGGGACAAAAAGAGCACGAAATTTGCAGTTGTCAGCGCTTTTTCGTTATAATCCAACTTCTCTTCGCATTTCATCTTCATTCTCAAGACTTCAATGCTTACTTTGCTATTGGTTAACGTCTCGATTCTCTCCAGGCACTTTTTATAATCCTCAATCCTGAAAAAATCTTCAATTTTCTGCTGAAGCGTCGCCTGGCTCTTTCGGCCTCCAGTCTCATGTTTTCCTTCCTCTTTACCTTTTTTCATCGAATAAAATTAATCGTATTATAAATCTTTTTTCAATAAGTTCGCTACTTTAGTCCTAGCTCTGTAGGACGCTACCTATGATGGCACTTATCTCTAAAGACCGCAAAATTTATTGTAATCTCCATGTTAGAATTTAAGTTTCCTGACTAAAATATATAATGACAACGAACTCACATCATAATCAAATTTAGAGTCAACTTTTTATGCAAATCAAAGTTTTGGAATTGCTTTGGAGATTTACTGAGGAGATATATTTGGGTTGGAAAGAACGGCTTGCCAGTAGCTTTGAAGCTATAAAGAAAAAATTCCATGAGATTCTGAACCTAAAGCAAAAACTTTACATCGGATAAGGCGTCGTCTTCGGTCTTTGCCATCTTAGCGAGGATAGTGTAATAGTTATCAACTTTCTCAGCTTTGAATTTGTCGATTTCGACGTAAGAGAGGATGAGAACAATCAAATCCAAAATCAACGAAACGCTGTCAATCTCTTTGGTTGTCTACACGTATTCCCCAAGAATTTTATATTATTCTCTTTCTCTAGTTAAAATTACCTGGGCAATTTGTTTCTCCAGATTCTGGACCTCTTCATCTTTTGATTTCCTGGAAAGGAGCGACTTGAAGGTCGTTTTTCCAGCCAAAATTTTTTGGAGCTCTACGGTGTCACTTCTCTGTTTATCTTGAAGCTTAAACTTGATTTGCTCGTACTTCTCCTTCTGTTGAATGGCTTCGATGAATGCCTTTTTTTTTTAAAATTAAGCCCATCAGAATATTATGCTGATTTTTTCCCCACTCACCTTAATTTCTTTTGCTTCTCTTCGCACACTGTCGTATAAAAGCTCGAAGGACTCAGCCTTAGCGTTTTGTCTGATTTTTTCAGAGGCCTCGGCCAATTTATAGTTGTTAGTATCGCAAAACACAAAAGCTTTTTCGTCTTGACCGGAAAGTTCGCTCAAGCAGTTCTTTTCGTAATCAGTCATAAGCGATTTGTGGAATTGACCTATTAAATAGAGTTTAAAGGAATTGCACTGAAACTGAGATACCAAAGAGTTCATAATATTGCTTTTTCGCAGCGAGCATGGTTTTAGCGTACTTTTTGAAACCCTAGTAATCGTGCTAAATAATGAGATTTCGAGGAAAAGCTACGTCGAATAAGGATGACACTTTCTTCAAATAGGAGTAGAAGCTTGCAATCTTCAGCAAAATCTCGTTATTTAACTCTTTCTAAGATTTGAATGTTGATAATGAGAGGAGTTGATTATAAAACGCAAAGATTACGCCTGAAAGAAAGCTGAAAGCCACTGTGTATCTTTCAATCAAGGCCTCATAGGACAATTTTTGAAGGTTGTTGAGGGCCTAGCAAAAAAATTATAGATTTTGCAAATTAGATCGTGGGAAAACCTTTTCAATATCGGCCACGTTGGATTTCAAGAAGAGCTGCACTTCCTCTGAAATCAGCAGCGTGTAAGGGAAGCGTTTTTTGGAAAGAAAATGCTACCTCCGTAGTAAAGATATGGGACATCGGCGATTCTGTAAAGGAAGACTTCGAGGAATTTCCTTCTGTCTTCAATGAAGAACGGATCCAAATTTCCCTGGCGAGTTTTCACGCATTATAGCATTAGTAAAGGGTCCTTTATTACGGCGATCTTCTTCTCAGGAATCGGAGGAATATAGCATCCAGGCCATCGAGCGACGAGGATGTTTCTCAGTAAATTGAAATCGCTATATCGTCTGAATGCCTCATACTTTCCCTGTCGATCGTAACCCTAAATAATGACATGAGTTGAACTTCATAAATTATGAAGTGTATGGCTAAACCTTGATGGAGTAAATGATGTATTTGCTCAATTTGTCTTCGCGAACAAGCGGGTCACACACCTTGATGCCAATCTATACGCGAAAAATGTGAGGTTTAGCTTTATTGATTGAATATTACCTCGCTCTGGCCTTTTTTTGCTGCAATGAGAATAAATTAGACATCGTCAGTTGTAGGAATTTTGTAGAAAACAGGCCGTTAGCCCGAATAAAGGATATGACTGCTTACCCATAAGGCTCTCTGAAAGTTTAACCTCCTCTCCGAGAATGGTTGTCATTCTTTCTCTTTCTTCTGATTCTACCATATCTGACTAAGGAACTATTTTTTTATCTAATCAATGAATCAGCTTTTAATTTGCCTGATTTAGTAACTAACAGATTTTCCTCTAATTGCTATAGAATATTGAAAGGACTTGTATGAAATAAAAAAGCAAATCAGCCGGCTCACATAAAACATGCTTATTTCGTGAGGGAAGTAAATCATCTGTTTCTTATATTGATATTATTAGTGGAATTTTGATGGCTCCTGCTTCTGAATGGTGTTTGTGGAGTATGTGAAAAAAAGCATCGAAGAGAGAGCTTTCATAGGATCACCTTTCTTGATCTTTTAATTTGTTCTATTGGAAAAGTTGGTTTCAAATTTCGCATTATTGTCGCACTTGGTCATGTAACGTGTTCTTTGTCGCAATAAACAATGAGCAGTTAAAATCTTCCAAAAAATTTTGGAATTTCTAGCTATCAGTACTTCTTTGTTATCCAATAGCTTGTATATTGAATTCTTTCCCATAAATTCTAATATATACTATTGACTTCTCTAACTTCACTGCATCTTGAACCAAAGCTCTTTCAAAAATAGACAATCTCGAACCTTGTCATCATAGCATCGCTCACTTTTATCAGGAGAAAAATGAAGACTGAGCTATACTAGCAGATTACTTTTATTACTCATGAGTAAATGAAGAAATCTTGCCTATTTCTCAAATTTTCTTTCTGGTGATAATGCATTCCTAGAAAACGAGTCACAAGGAGAAATGGTCGCTTTCCAAAGCATTGAAGGCTGCTTGCTATTTTCATTCAATCAAATCGAATGTTTTATTTCCCAACGACATGGATCATGATAATTCCAATTAAAACAGATAATTTAAATTTTTTTGAATAAGGAAAATAAACCAAATTAGAGGTATTTTGCTGTCCCTAGCCTTAATAGCAGCAGCACTCTCCTCTTTTTGAAACCTTTAACCAACTTATTAGTCTCAAATTCTGGTTAAAACATGGTAACTTAAACCACAAAGAGCTAGAAAACTCTTAATACGCAATTTAAGATTTTCGATTTCGACATACACATTTTGCCTTAAAAAACCCTCCAAATACGTTATGATTCGGAGAAAATATAGGATTTCTGCAAGATATTTGGAAGTATAGTTTATCTCATCGTATCTGTCGAGCTCAATGAGAAGCGAGAGTCGGACAGAGCCATTTTCCCCACAAAATTAAATTTCAAATCGAAATTAACCTTGTATCATGAAAAAAAAAACCACTATTATCATAACTTTACAGGTTTTTCAGAATTCCGAGCCAGGGTAATCTTATTTCTGAAAGAAATTTATAATTACATGCAAAAAAGAATATAGTAATTTAAAATCCGATTTTTTACATTCAGAATGAATATCATCGAAGAAGATAATTTTGAATTCAGACCAGAAAAAAATGCATATTCTACTGATTCGGGTCCGCTTCGTCAGGAAATCTCATCTGTTCAAGGATTCGAACGCCAAGACTACGTTTTTGATAGCACTCTGCGAAAAAGCGACAACACTACTCAAGAAAGTTCCGATCCTGAATCAAATGTTGTCATAAAAGTAGGCACCGTTTTTAAAGCAGTCAGCAACAGCACTGACAACCAAGCTAATAATTCAATGTCAAACAGCCTCTACCTAAAGTTCACGCACACGAGCCAGAGTAATCGACTGGATTGCCTGCCCAATCCCGGCAATGATCGATCCAAACCTGCAATCACTCAAAGTCGGGCAGACACTCCTAAAATTGAGACAATGACAAAGTCTCAGTTAGCAGAGGTTAATGAGACATTCGTCATGCTCAAAGAAGCTCTGCAAAGGGTAAAGAACGCTAAACGATAACTGTCTGAAATTGTAATATCACTTAATCTGAGGTTCTCTTCAATGGGTTCTTGTGCAAACGATGAATTTTCTCGTTTCACATGTCACAATATTTAATTTCAAAAGAAAAAATGCTTTATGAAATCAATCTATCAAGCAAAGATATAACAGCTTCTCTTAGTTGCTAGCATATTCTTTAAAAAAATTCAACTTAGACATCTCAAAAAGACAGAAATTTAGAGAAACTCAACTTGATAAACTTGGAAAATTTAATGGCAACCCTTATTGTTGATGGATGTGTAGAATTAACTCAAGAGTTAACTTCATTAGTACCTCACTTTGAGAAAACGATATTTCAAACTCTCTCTTGTAACATGTCTGGTGATTTCAAGATGTCATTGATGCTTTTACTTGCCGAATAGCCGGACAATGAATTCTAATGTATTTGGATTTCTTCTAATTTCACTTATTTTTCAATCAAGGTACTTTCATAAAAAAAACATCGAGAAAGTGACAGTAAAATATCAATCATACTTATTCAGATCACAGGAAACTTAATTAGGTGCCTTACTCAGCAGATTGCTTTATTTCTCATGAAAACAAATTCACCGCGTTCCTTGATTTTCTTTTATTGTGATAATTTCTTTCAATGTAAGCAAGTCGCATATTTAAATTTTATGAGCTAATTAAATAAATCGAATCAGATTCTACTTATAATCTTGAATATTCTAAGGACTCTTCTTCCAGCAGCCTTAAGTAAACTTATTAGTCTCATTTTCTTACAAATATCCATAAAGAGCAAGAAGATCCCCAAATATGTTGAATTTTTTTTCATTTTGAATTTTCAGATATTATTAATGATTAAACTCTGACACATGCGATGATTCGGAACATTCGCAGACCTATGCAAGCTATTAATAGATGTAGTTTGTCTTATAATGCATTTCGAGCTCAGTGAGAAACGAGAGTCAGTTAGACGATGAGACGACGAGTCTTTTTTCTGTAAAGGTAGTTTCTTGAACCCAAAGGAAGCTTCTATAATAAAAAAATAACCATCATATTTCATAATTCTACATTTTTTCAGAAATTAGAAGAGTGAGCAAAAGCCAGGGTTATTTTTAGGATTGATAGCGGCGGCGACTCATAAGGAGATCGGATTAATTTCTGTAAAAAAAGAGAGATATAATCTTATTTTAAACTCTCGATCCAAATTAGACATGGAATCTCAGAGATCTAGTATTGAAGATAACTTAGAATTTATTCCTGAAAGAAATGAGTATGTTAACTCGAATCCGGATAGCCAGGAAAAGTTCTCTTTTTCGGAATTCAAGGTCCACACAAATGTGCTAGATAACACTCTGTCAGTTGCCGATATCACACCTGAAAAGAGCTTTGAAATAGGAATGATTCTCAAAAAGGTGGGCAGCCTTCCAAGGGCTGACAGCGACACCGAAGATCAAACCAACATTTTTGAGAGCATTCTGCCAGAAGCCAGCAACACTTCTCAGGAAAGTTTCAATTCTGAAGCAATGGCTTCCAGACCATTGGACAGCCTTCTTAGTGTCAGCAAAATCGACAATCAAATGAGTTCCAGGCTGAACAGACACCTCTACCTAAAGGACATGAAAAAAAATAAGAGAAATCAACTCCGCAGCTTGCATCAAACAGAAACAGTCACGGATCTTTTTGAACCTGAAAGCGACCAAACCAACGCTAAAATTGAGGAAAGCATTCCTCAAAATGAGGAAATTAAATCTAACAGGAGATCGAGAGGTTTAAAAACTCAGAATAGCGCCCCAAAGAGCAAATAATGCTAATTAATATGTTTCTATACTTATAATGTAACTAAATCTGAGGTTCTCTTTCTAAGACTTTCATAATCAATGAAATGACCCCATTTCATAGATTTAACAATTAAACGTATTTAATTCCATAAGAAATTATTAATGTATAATCGATTGCTAATAAGTCTCTATAGCGTTCTCAAACAAAAATACCACAATGTCCTTAGCTACTAGCAGCAAATTCTCTAAAATAACAACCTAAATATCTCAAGAAGGCACTAATTTCATAAAGTTCAATCAGATAAGTTTGGAAAATCTATTTATTGGTAGCCCTTACTGTTGATGGATGTTTGAAAATTAATCAAGATTCAACTTAATTAGTGTCAACGACATGACATTTACGCAACTTCAACTTATAATTACGCGAAAAAAAAATTAAATTCTCTGTGTCTGTAATTTTGTATGAATCCAATTGCAATGTGTTACACCAGAGAAATTGAACTTCAAGAGTTGTAACTTTTGTATATGAATATTCATATTTTCAGCTAGAATTTCAATCCTTCACCTTCAAGATTCGGCACTTTGATGGACAAACGCATGAGAAATTAGAAAATTTTAAAGTTGGTAGTTACAGATCGGAATGCACCAAATCAAGACATTTGATCCCAGAATTTGAAAGAAATTTTTAACGACTCCTTTGCTATAGCTACTCTCATTCTTCTTCTCGCAAAATTCCAGCGTGCTCTTTCCACTCGCTATCAACCTGATGCAATACAATTCAGCGCAATTTCACTTCTAATTTTCTTACCAAAGATGGAAACTAAAGAACAGCAACAGAATAGCCGTCAATGCTATCCCAATCAGATAGATCACCAAATAAAAGTAGAGCCTCACCCATCCAACCTTTCAATATTACTATTACTACCAGCATTTAATTCGGAAGTTACCTTGTAGTTGAACAAAGAATCTTGGATGACTTCCGTGAATGTGACCGAGATAAACAGTAGGGACATATCTGCAGTATAATGGATCAGATAAGCGGATGTGATGGTGAAATACCTGCCCAAAACAGCATATTTAAGAAGTATTTATAGTTAAAGAACCCCACGCAATTGTTTACCCATGGGCAATGATGGTCCATTTTTAACACACACGTTCCGCATTGTCTGCAGTGATGGGCTCTTTCAGGCTTGAATTTTTGACAATGAGCGCAAAATCTCCGATTGCCTCTTTTCAACGCGGTCATTACTGCATATTGGTGGATTTTCTCCTGGGTGAGGTCGTCTGTTTTGATGTTCAACCCCTCAAGATTGAGCATATGTTCCTGCTCCCTCTCATTCCAATTATCATCTCTTAACTCCTCCTCGCCTTCGAACAAGTAATCATCGGTTTCTTCTGGACCTCCTTGCCCTTGAACTTCCTGTGATAGCCTTTCTCCTCCATTTCCTTCGTCACCAAATTTCAAATCTTCACCTGGATAAAGATGAATCCTTCGCAACTAACTCTCTTCTAAAATTACTTTGCTGAAACGAGCCCTTGTCGTTGCCCGGGAAAGGACTGGTTGGTTGATCTGTCTGTGTGTCTTTACCATCCTCAATGATGCCATTCGATAAATCTCTTAAAATTCTCGACGCCGTGTCTACAAACCAAATACATGGATTGTCGCATCAAAAGATCCTTTTACTCTGTCTTATTTGCTGTCGTTTTGCTCTTAGCCGAATATTTCTTAAAATTCTTTTCTCAGTTTCAATCGCCTTGTTCAATTCTTGCTCAGTACGAGTATTCCAATCCTATATCGCGGGTCAGCCGCTTAGAATCAATGAGAATTTTCATACATCTGACACTTTTCCAGGATCTGTGAATATCACTCTCAATGCAGAGATCAGGAAGAATGCTATAAAAATATGAAAGAGAATAACATAGACGATGCCTTTCTCTTGCATATCACTCGTATCAAATGTTTTTTCAACCAAACTGCTCATGAACGAGGTCATCGTCTTCATCGCTATGAATGCAGTAGGAGCTCCAACGACTGAAGGGGGCTGATCAGCGTCTAAATCGTAGGTTCCGGTTAGAAGCTTAAGTAAGTATATCTTTGTGATCGAAGTTCGGGATGATGTGAAAGAAGGGAAATGGAGTTGATTACTTGCATATAGCAGATGTAGAAAAGCGCAAAGAGGGCAAAAAGAAAGCAAATGGGTGCGTAGGCAAAAAACTTCATCACCCATAGCTTGTTTGACTGATTCATGTGGGATATTGCTTCTATTTCCCTGGGTTTTTATTGTTTTATTCAATATCTAATTGGGAAACGGTTATTCTCATTTTTTCTCTCGGGTTTCAATTGATACGTTGTGAAATTCAGAGATATTAATCAAATTTGACTAAATCCGAAAACAGGCTTTAATTTTTCATATTGAATTTAGAGAATCTGAAAAATTAATTTCGTTACGGTTTTTCAAAAGCCGTTTCAACAAACCGGAAGCTTGTCACGGACTTCAGATTAATCTGCTAAGGGCGCTTGTGCTCAGAAAAAATTCAGTAATCATACATAGTTGTTAACTAAAGCAAGCAAACTAGACCACCACCTGCTTAATTCCTTGGCTTTTGTGACCAGCGAGGAAATATCCCGAATTAAATCTGGATCCACAGTTGGTGTTTTGATCTTTTTGTATCTTAGACTCCTGCTAGCACCTAATGAACCAACTTTTTCCGTTCGAGATTCCCTATATAATTGTAAAATGAGCTCGGTTGCTTTAGTTCAATCATTTTTTTCTTCAAAGAGAGAAATCTTTTCCTCATATTCATTCTTGCTCTGATGATCTTAATCGCTCCGCTGCAAACATCTCTCAATGAAGGAAATCGATGCTTAATCTAGCTCTAGAGACTCCTAATTTGCTAGTTTTAACCTGAACTTGTATGCAAAGAAATCAACATGAAGAGATATACGCTGTTTTTAATCATATAATATTTTCAGATTTCAAATCATAATACACCCTTCTTCTTACTTATTAAAAAATTTTCTCACATTTAGTAGTGAGTAAGATCTAATTTCAATAGGTAGCGTCAAAAAACTATCAGTACATTAGATTCACTTATTTCTGGCCTCGTTTTGGAGTTGTGTCACTTTTTCTTGGAGTCACATCACCTTTTCTGGGAGTTACATCACCTCTTCTCGGAGTCACGTCTCCACCTCTCCTTGGAGTTTTCGGAGTCGCATCGCCACCTCTTCTCGGAGTCAAGTTGTCAATTCTTCTTGGTGTCAAACCATCTGCAAACGCTGACGTCTGGGACGGCACTCTTAAATGACCTCCTTGCTTCGAATCAAAAATAAAAGACGAGTCTTTTTTATTTCTCGGCGTAGTTTCCTTCGATCGACATTCTGGAGTATTCGCTATTCTTGGAGCAATCAATTTTAGTTTCATCTTATGCAGCTTCATCAAATCAAAAGGCTGTTGGAGCCTCTGTGCAGTAATCCAAGTGAGCACTGGAATGAGTTTTTCTTCCATTAGAGTTTTTGTAATTGCGATTTTCTTTGTAAACCTGTTCCATTCTAAGTTAAAATAAATTTGTTTAGCTGGAATCAAGACGAGCTAAATACCTTTGAAAATTCTTATCGTTTTTTTCTTTGCAAGGATGATGTGTCGAGCCTCTTCTTCTCGTCTCAAAATTTCGACGGCGTTTCTCCATTGCTGCACTCGATTCTGTGCAAACCTTCTCGAGATTTTGATCAGTTTGGCTAGAGTATGCTTGGTAGCTCGGGATTCCGCCACATTCTTGATTTGCTCAAACGACAAGAACAATCGTTTGAAAATGATTTTCTGAATGATCTTCTGGCTCACGTAATTGACCACATCAACTGTCAGAGGGACGTATTCGGCGTTTCTGCCTTTCAATAAACTATTTGTTAGATAGAATTTGTTAATAAATGAATATTTGCAATTTAAGTTACTTGAAAAATGAAAGCATGCTCTTCTTCTTTTTTTTGGAGAATAGTGTTTCAAATCTGACAAATACCGGAAGGTTATTGAGCACATTATGAACCATTCGATTAACTCTGATTTTAGACGCCTGAACGTTTTCATCTACGCTAAGCTCCGCCAACACCTTGAACGCTTCTAGCACCAGTCGTCTCGGATGATTCCTCAAAAGCTTGTCCAGATACCTTGCACCCATCTCTATAGACACCTCGTTTTCTCGAAGATAATTGACAATATTTCGATATTTCCTAAACTCAGCCGCCAGAATAATCTGATGTAGCTTGAACAATCCGTTAGTATACCCATAGTTCTTGGTGCTGATCCTCGAGTACGTCTCTTCAAAAGTAAGCTTTATCATCTCAAATGCATACTCTTTCAACTCTGATTCTCGGGATTCTTTGAGCATGCGCAGTTTTAGGGCCAAATTCAACGCGGCCAATTTCTTGTTGTGCTTCTCGATAGATTCCATTTCAATAGCTCGCAAACCTGAAAATAACCTTCTTGCAATACAATGAGAGAGGATTTGCTGAAGGCAAATGATATTTGAGTTTCTATCTGGTCCGCATAGAAGCTGAGGCGCCTCAAGTAGCTTTTTGAAAGCCCAGCTTAACCGATTTCTCTGCAAAATTTTGACCTTCTCTTTGAAAGAATCAATCGTGTCAGCGTTCTTCAGTAGGGACAAGGAGTAGGATGTTCTCCAAAGCGTATCAAATGCATGTAAGAGACTGTGACGCTGCAAAACTTCAATTATCTTTGTGGCTTGGAGAATTCTGCTCAATTTAAGTTTCCTCTGGTAAAGTTTCGAAAAAGATTCTGAAAGAAAGCTTTTATAAGAGCTATTCAGAAGATTATGAATGTATCTCGCGCTGAAAAGTTGAACGGATATTTTCTTATGCGCTGCTGCGAGTTTAGGCTCGCTGAGATCGGAGGCATGTCGAGCAATCTCATTGAACGCATTCCGCAGCCTGGAAGTTAAATAATCTGAAAGCAAATGCAGCCCAAGCTGTTGTGATCCAATGCGGTAATTGCTGAGCTTTTCTTCGAGGTTTGTGGAGTGAGATTGATTGATATTATACTTCAGTCGTCTAAATAAATATTTCTTGATGTTCTGAGCTAAATTTTCGAAATGATGAGCGTTTTTCAGCAGGTGAACTTTGTGAGAGTCGGAAATATACTTCCAATATGTTAGATACCTACTCTTAAGCAGGATTTCGTCTTCGATTTTCCAAGAGAGTATCTTTCTCAGCAATTCTTGGAGAGGCTCATTCTTAGTGACATCAACTTTTTCCTTTTGAGGTCCTATCATCGGTTTTGAGAGAGGAACTGGTTGTGAGTGACGATGAGGGGCCAATCGATTCACGAGAAGAGAATTACTTGGAGGGATGGACTTGAGAGTGTACCAGATATTTCGTTTTAAATTCCTGAGTATTTCAGCTAATTTGCCTCCGATGAGCAGTCCTAATGCCTTTCGCTGGTGTAGGAGAGCTGAACCTGTAAGTTGGGTTGAATAATGCGGGAATTCCAGCTTTGCAAATGTGAAGGTGCACTTTGAGAGATATTCGAGTTTGATTTGCGTGAAAGCATAGGCAGTCATGATCATGTACTTTGAATTCAGGAAATGCAGCACGCTGTCGAAGCGTGCTAAGGCCTCTTCATCAATTTCGGGTTTAACATTGGTCTTGCGGACATATTTAATGAGATCCCAGGCATCTCCTTTTGCCTGTCTAAGCTTCTTTCCGATAATTTTATCAAGAACCCAATAGAATTTGATATTCGATACAAACCCTTTTTTTGCTTCTCCAGAATAGTCCACGAAGGAAAGAGTCAAAGCTTCTGTCGCGAGAACCACGCTCGCTCTTCCGCGAGGAATTGGTTGTTGACTCGAATTGTCAGTTCGGGCGACCGGGGTCAAAACTCTGGTACCCCGCTCAGAGTAGAATCCAGAGGGCTTGCTTGTTGGCATCTTTGTGCTTTGGGACCTGAAAGCATGACGATTGATCTGACCAAGCGCTGCGAATGCCTGAGATTTAAACAAAATCTTCCTCTTTTCAAAGATTTTTTCGAGAACGTAGCAAATTTTGAAAATTTTAGCGGATCCCTTTCCACTGTAACCGTACAACAGGCTTGGAACACCTTTTTCGAGGGTTTTCGTCATCACTTTTTGGCGGAGCCGAGCAGATGGAGAGTCTTGATCGAATAGACCTTCATCCCCATCCCCATGTGCGGGACTATTGTCATTTTGTAATGACTTTTGGTTTGCAGTATCTGACATGCCTGCGAGATAAGGGTTATTCTGGTGACTTTTTCCTACCTGATCAGGCTGATCTGAGAGCGTAAAATTGAAATCCAATCCTAAAGGGCTCAACTGTTGATGAATAGGTCTGAAGCCACTGGTTTGTGAGCTGGTAGTGAAATTAAGGTTTGCCTTTTTAGGGTCAGCGCCAGGGTACTTGAACGAAGGGGTCATTATCTCGTTTTCAAGTTCAAACGTTGAGTTTGAATGATAATGATGATGATCTGGCAAGTTATTGTCCAGCATTTCAATTTCATCTCTGAATTCATCCTTCAATTCCTCGGCAGATACGTCATCGTATTTGGACCTGTCTTTCGATTGGGATTCATTATTTGAGTGAGAAAATGGAATTGAGCCTTGAGACGAATATCTTGGCTGAGTGTTTCTTTCAGCATTCGGAGTCTGGTTCTGGCTTGCATCAGATTTCTCATTTGGCTTCAAATTGCCGGGTTTGATGTCCCGCAAAGGCACATAATACTTTCGTTCCTTAGGAAGTTCTTTTGGAGTTTCTTCTTGCTTGCTTTCTTCGCTTGTCGGCAGTTCGATTTGAAGGTTTTTTTTTGTCATCGTCATTCTTTTATTAGGAGCGCTGTCTCTTGGGCGTTCTGTTCCTGATGTCGGGATAGTCAGACCTACTGCATCCACTCCATTCTTATTGGCATTTTGATCATCTGATTTATTCACAGTTGCATCTTCAGTGTTCTTTGCTGCTTTGGATTCAGGAAGAGGCGAAACCAAATATTCTACAGGTGTTTGTTTCGAGCAAGTCTCGATTAAGGCTGCGTTAGCTTTCTTTCCACCAGCCATACTATCTAAGAGATTAGAGCCTTTTCCTCTTGAATCAGATCTTTCAAAATTATTCTTCTTAGCAACTGGGCTCTCATCAGCTTCTTTCCTCACTACTGGCTGGGCCTTCTCTCCTTTTTGACTCTCAATATCAGGAGAAGAAGACATCTTTTCATCTTGACCATTATTTGGATAGGAACCTGCTTGATTATCTCTTTTGGCAGTCGGAATCACTTTGTCTTTTTGAATCGAGCTTCTTGGTTGATTTAAGAGTTTAGGATCCTTTGAGTCCTCCACATTACGTCCAGGTAACTCACTATCATCTCTACTGGGAGAAGAACCTTCAGATCCTCTCTGCTCAGCTTTATTTCCAGGGACAAGAGGTTTATGAGAACCTGATGAGAATTGTCTTCTATGCTTGGACACTCCGCCTCTTTTATTACTTCCTGGAGAGCTGCTTAATTGCCCAGGATCTAATCCAAATTTCTTCAATTCAGAGCTGTCAAGCTTGGTAGTTGATTCTGGAAGGGATTTCAGAGTGTCAAAACCAAGTAGTTTCTCAAAATGGGTAGGTGAAGTGGGGATAGAGTCTTTCAGTGTTATGAGTTTAGAATTAAATTCTTCTTGAGATGTATTCCTTTCTTCTGGAGAAAACTCAATCTTTGATTCCTCATTATCCGCTTCGTTTTTATGGCTTCTTCGGCCTTCGTTCATTTTCATAGGTGCTTGTGTTTCAGGTTGCAAAACTTTGTTCTTAAATTCCGAGTTATCATCGGTGTGCTCTGACTGTTCTCCGCTTTCAGAATATGACTCATTTACATTTGAAAGTTTCTTATCATTATCCAAAGGATGAGCTTCTTCAAATTCATCTCTGAATTTCTTATCCCCGAAGGTTGGTCTTTTAGAATTAACCGCTGGTTTTTGCATATCAATTTCGTTGTTCTTAGAAGAGTTCTCAGTGCCAGGTATTTTACAACTGATTGCTTCAGGGTTAAGTCCGAAGGTATGCCTGTGTGCAAATTTGGGGTCACCTGAGTGACCTTTCGCTGGATGATCATTTCTTTTCCCAAAGTCCGCAAGTGGTGTCTCTTGCTGGTTTCTAGGTTCTATGAGTTCTTCTTTATCTGGTTGAGCTGTTGAAACAAATGTTGGATGCGAAGGATCCTCGTTATTTGATGCAGCCTCTAATCCCTTTTTCTCACTCTTTTCCTTTCCAAATGTTATCGCTTTTTGACCTAGCACCAGCACCGAAGGAATCTCCTCATCAAGGCGATTTTCTTCTGGACGGTCTGGGCTACTGATATTATCGTTCTTTTTGTGCTGTTGAGAAGATCTCGAATCACTGCTTCGCCCTGAAGGTAGCACATTGCCTTCATCTTTGGAAGAGCCTTTGAAAGAGACAAGATCCCTCAATCCTTGCTCACTTCCGATTGATTTTGGATTTTCCTTTCTGCCACTGGGAATTTTTGAGGAATCCAGCCGCATTTCACCTCCCTCTTTCTCAGGAATTTGCTTTGCAGCAATATTATCCTTATCATCACCATCTAATTGCTGAGTTATTGGTTCTCTATCAGAAGTCTGAGAGTGATTTTCTTTGGAAAATCTACTCATTGGTTGAGAATTATTTTTTTCCCGGTCATTTTCTTCATGTGAGAGACGAGGATCAAATCCAATTTCTTGCTTTCTTAGGTTATTAGATTTGAATCGAGACTGATCTTCGATGCTTGTACGAGTTCCATTTGACTCTTTGATTGAGTTGTACGTTTCTTTTTTAGACTCTTCACCACTGGATGGGTCAAATCTTGGTGTATCCTTCTGCTTACTCGCGACTGAGTCAGCTTTCTGTCTCGTGGACACGCGTTCTAAGTCATCAAAAGTTGCTGTTACTTGAGGTGTATGATACATCTCTTTTCTTCCCTCTGGAAGTGATTTTTCAATCGACATTCTATCAGTACTAGGCGCTGAGGTTTCTTTTGAACGTGAATCAATTTTCTGGAGATTATTCTGCTGAAGTTCGTGGTCTTCTGAAGGGAGTTTATTGTCCTTCTTACCCTTGCTCCTGTCGTCGAAGAGCCCTTTGCTTTTGTGAGAAGACGATTTCGAGTGAGTTTCTGGATAGTCTATGATCATTTCTTCCTCATCGCGATGAGACCCACTGGAAGGAACTTGGTGGGCATCACCGACTTCTTTGCATCTGGAGTTTAAGGCAGATTGCTTTTGAGATTCGTGTTTTGCAGCTTCTTCCACTAAAATTTCTTGAAGCGTCGGACTATTCTGATTGTGAGTTCCATAATTAATAAATTCTTCCTCAGTGACGGGTTTTTCCTCCTCAGATTTGGAATCGTCATCAGTCCCTTCAACCTGCTGCTTACTTTGCTTCGGATTATTAAGACTTTTCGAAGTTGGCTGTAGTTTATGAATTTTGCTTGGGGTAAGATGTTTTCCTTCATGTAAGCCTTCATTTTCTGGATTTCCGCTCAAATTCTCATGATTTATATGCTCTTTTTTACTTTTTTCTTCAGAAGGGAATTTTTCCTCGTCGGATGTTGGCATGTATTTTGAAGCTTCAGAGGATTTTTCGTTAGGCCTTGAATCTAGAGGATGAATATGAGCTTCAGAGTCTGTTTCAGTTGTGTTCTGATTTAGATCGTTAGGAACTTGTTTGGCTTCTGAATTTGGTCGCCCACTCTGTAGTCGATTGCGAAGCGCATCTATTTTTGAAGTAATTCTGTTTGAGGTCTCATTTTTCGAGGTTCCTTTATCTTCGCTGCCTTTATCTGTAAGAAAATGCTCACGAGATGGGTTCTTCTCAGCCGTATTTTGAAATTTTCCAACCAAATCATTTGTCTTTGGATCACCTGCTGCAGACTGGGAAATTTCGGAAATTGGTTTCTTAGATTTTGCATCTTCGTTGTTGATAGATTTGTTAGGGTTTTGGTTTATGTGAGTTTCCGAAATATTTGAGCTCAAAGGCGGATGTACAAGTTCGTTTAATCTTAGTTTGGGAACTATTACATTTTTTTTTCCAGGACTACTGCTTTGAACGAGTGGCTGTTGTTGATTTTGATTCTCCGGGTCTGAGAGGGTTGGCTGCAGATCTAAGGTGTTTTGAAATTTAGCCTTTTCGGATCCGAGCTTCTGTATATTTGAGTGGGATTCGCCTAGATCATTGCATTCTCCTGGGTGAATGGCTGAGGTAACTTCAGTCTTGTCGACAGTAGAAACATCAGATTGATTGTTTACCGGTTCCGAAACTTTTGATCTCAACAGGCCTTCCTTGCTTGGCTCTTCATCTTTCACATTAGCACTCTTCGTTGAAGGCGGAGTTATTTGCTTTCCAGTAAATTCTTGTCCACGACTCATATTTGGCTTTTCATTTGTCCCTGCCACATTTTCTTCATTGAAGGTGGTGCTACTTTGTTGTTTTGGCTCAGCAAGATTCTTCGTTTTAGATTCTCGATTAAGGTTTGTATCCAGAGAACTCTCAAGGAGTTGAGTTTCAGCGGCTGGGTTGCGGACTTTGGAAAGGTGCTGTAGTTTATTAGGATCATTATCATTATTTTTTGGCGCACTTGAGATCATGATTTCTTCTTCTTCATTTGCTCTTTCTTGTGAATGAATTGGGTCTGATTCGGGGCGGTGATCCGGATTAACATTTATAATCCTCTGATTATCAGGAGTTTTATTGACCTTTTTAGGCTTGACATCAGTATTTCTTTGTTGATTGTTAGACTCCCCTTCTTTTGATTGGAAAGCATGTCCAGAGAGCTCACTATCGCTGTTTGATTCTGACTGCGAGCTTCTATGCAGCTCATCCTTAGATCGTTCTAATTTTGATATCGTTTTGTTAGTTTTGTGACTTTGATTGGATCCTCCAATATTTTTCGCCCTCTCATTTGCTGGGTTCTCTAGGGATGAGACCGCACTGTTGGAACCCAGTTCATTTCTTTTGTTCAGAACTAATCCCGTTGATTCGTCCAGACCTGATGGGATTTTTTCTTCTAGAATTGAGCCATGCTTTGAAGGAGCAAGGCTGTTTGAGATGGTCGGGGCCTTGTGCTCTTCTTCCTTTTCTTCCTTGGAGTTTGCGTTTTGTTTTGTAGTATCTTGGTCTATTGGTCCAAATGGCATTGTGTCTGGGATGGATTTATCATGATCTTGTTGGTTAGAGCTTTTTCGAATTGAGTTATTTTTAGCATCTTTCGTATCTCTGGAAACTGGCCCAATTTTTTCTCCATAAGCTTCGTCCATTGAAGGGTCACGCTCTTTATCATCATTTCGTTTTATATCATTAGCCTCTTTTTCATAGGGGGTTTTATGAGTCTTAAAATCTTCAGTGGGCATATTTCTGTATTCACTGGAATTGATTTTGGAGTTTCCTCTGGAAGAATCATGCTGCGAAACGCCTCCCTCTGCAGAATTCGCCAACGAGCTAGCACCATGAGTATTTTGAGAAGATAAGCTCTGATTTTCCAAACTCTGGGAGCCTCTTTGCTCATCTGGTCTAACTCCAGTGACTCCGGTTTCACGAGAAGGAAGATTTTGGACAATATTATTTTTTGTTTTTGGAGAGCCATCATTTTGTTTGTTCTCTGAATCAGAATCGAAATCACTCATGAATATTTTCTCATCCTGCTCAGGAAGTTGTATTCGAGGATCCTGCTGATTACGTTCAGAATTCGATCGAGCATCAATATCCCCTTTCAAGGACTTGTTTTTCTCTATTTTCTCGTCAGGTTGCTCCGGAATTTGAGTTTTTCGATGAGGAACGTTTGAGATGCCACTCTCAGAATTCGGATTAGGATCTCCAGAAGTTTGCTCGGAGTCAGACGACAATTTTGAGTCATTTTTGGCAGAACCTCCTTGAGAGTTGTTGAATTCAGATTCAGCAAGCATACCCTTGCTGCGATTAGGCTTCATTACCTCTCTTTCAGGTTGCTTCTCTTCTGTGGAATAATTCACGGCTTTGGAACCTCTCATTGGATCCTTTGAACTTTGTCTATCAAACGCATCGCCATCAAGCTGACTTTTCGACACCTCTCTTGATGACTCGCTGGGTTCGTTACTTTTCAAATCATTGCTAGAAATTTGTCCTTCGTAAGGCATTGCTCCATTAGATTCCTCTGATCCATCCTTGTCAGCACCCGAGGCCTTTGCTTGTAGTTGCTGTTTTTTCGATACAACTTCCTCATGTAATGGTTTCCCTTCCTTGTTGAAATTCTCTGGAGCCTTTTCAAAATGTTCTCTCAAATTTTGAGTATTAGCTTGTTCACTTGGCTGCGTTTTACGGAGGATTGGGTCATCTTTTTCTGCTGTTTCACTTGGATGTTCTAATCGGCCATATTTATCACGACCTTGCTCTTCAAATGGTGTTAAATTCTTTTTCGCTTGTTCTTTGGTCAGATCATTTGTTGTTGTTGGATCACTCTTAGCAATCTTTCCTGTAATTTCTGCACTTTTTGGTGCTGGCTCACTATCAATCGTAAACTTATTCTCAGGCATAATCTGCTCTGAACCTTTAGATTTTAGATTTGGTAGCGATGACTTTGAGTCATCGCCATTTTCTTTTTCAGAATAGACCAAGCTTGATTCTAAAATTTCGCTATTGTGATGAGTCCCCGGGTACTCTGTCTGTTTATGTTGCTTCTTTTCTGGTAAGTTAGTGGCTTTGACATCCCTCCTCTCATCTTTTGGAAGTTGTTTGCCAATAGTATCCCCCTCTTTCTGGCTGCTAGCTCCTGGCCTTGAAGATTCAGTCAGTTTTGTATTTTCTAGATCATTGTTAATTTGCTGACCAACACTAGATTGTCTCGACTTAGATATTTTCGCATCTGAAATGCGAGCACTTGAATCTTTAACTTCTCTTTGCTCTATTGGAGAGATGTCCGATAAATTCTCTAAGCTTTCTCCATAATTACTCCTGCTACTACGACGAGGGTCTTCATGTCTTTGTGACTCGTTGGGATGGTTGAATTTCGTTTTTGGAGCATAAAATTCTTCCCTCTCTACAGACTCCACATCATGGCCAGATTCAGAACGATCCCGGCCTTCAATAGGTACTAAATTAGTTTCTTTTGATTCTTTGGCTGTGTCATATTTTGATTTAGTAGCAGTTCCATCAGTCTCTCTGGACTTTTCCTTTGTATCTCCTTGGTCTATGGCGGAATTGTCATTAGGCATCGAATTTTTTTGTCGATCTGAATGTGTAGGTTGTCCCTTTGAAAGATTCGCTATGCCCTTTTGAGATTTTGATCCGAGATTTTCTGAAGTGGTTTTCTGAGGAGGTTGCGATTCTCCATCATCTTCGTTATTTTCTTCGAAGTCCGCATCACTGTTAGGCTGAGAATCTTTTATGGAATCATTTGCAAGTGGCTTCCCTTTCGAGCAATCTATAACTTTTCGATCTTTTATTCCTTCCTTTGGAAGCTGATTGCCAGTAGCGTGACTCTTTTGAGAATTACTAGAGTGTTGCCGTTGAGGACCATTTGTCTCTGTAATTTTGAAATCGTTGTCAGATGTTTCAGGTTTGACATTGAAACCACTAAAGCCTTTTTCTTTTTTTGAGTGATACTGTGGAGCATCGCTCTTATTCGATGTTTCTCTCATTTCTTTCGGAGTTTCGAATGCCTCCCCGAGATTATATTTATCCTTTCGAAAATCGTTCTGCTCCATAGTATCATCAGAAAACCCTCTGTCATCTCTTGAACTGTCAATTTCTGCCATCTCATTCGAATCATAAGAACGACTCCATTTATCATTCTCAGCTTCTCCAAAAGTTACTAAATTCGTTTCTCTTCTCTCTTTGGAAAAACTATTTTGTCGAGGATTTTTTTCAATAATATGAGTTGTACTACCATGTTCCTTTTTCACAGGTACATTATTAATGTCTTCATCGTTTTTAACTGAATCTGGTGTCTCCCTCTTACCTGTGGCTCTTCCAGCAAGCTCCCTGACCTTTTCAGGTCTTTCATAATCCGGAGATCCGTTGTCTAATCTGGACTGAGCCCCTCTCTTATTTTCTGGGTCAATACTCGGACCTCCTTTATCCTCCTCCTTTCTACCTCCATGACTAGTAGGAGGTAACCCCTCAATTCTTTGAAGGTTATCGGTTCCTGATAGATTTTGTGGGTTTTGTGCTTTCGAGATTTCAGGGCCAGTGAACTCATCAAGTTTTTTCCCAGTTTCACGCGAAGAAGTTTGTGGCTTTCTGAATTTATCTGAAGCAAGATTTTGCAAATTTGTATTTGGAGAATCAGCGATTGGTTGATTTGATTTTATTTGAGCTTTGATAGGCTCATCTTCCAGTACTTTTTCGGAATCATAATTTTGAGATAACACCGGAGAATTCTCTTTATTTAAAGAAATTTTCGATTGGAATTTTTCCGACTGATTCATTTCATTGGGTTGCTTTTTACCACCGTCAATTCCTTCTTTCTGAGTTTGATGTCTCAAATTATTTTTGAGGTCAAAAACATCACATTCTCTGTTCCTTGGATCCCCTTTGTTCCCATACTCCTCCTTCATTAATGGGGAGCACTCCATTTTTCCACCTTTGTTAATATTTTGTTGATCGTTGAGATGTTGCTCTTCATTCCTCGGGGATTGAGCAATTCTCAAATCTGAGCCGGAGATCTCGTTGTTGGGAGTCTCCTTATCTCTTGCACTAATTTCATTTCTTCTTTTATCTGGTGTCTGATTTTTATTCTGAGTTGGGTTAAATTCGCTTAGAAGATCCTCTGAGAACTTGCCAATTTTTGAAGAGGATTTTGGATAATCAAAACCTTTTCCTTCAGATCTATCAGTCTTCGGAGTTTTCTCCTCTTTATCAACACCTTTTCCCCCTTCATTTCTCGCCGTTTCCACGGCATTGTGTTTTTGCGCTTTATCAAGTGGTTTATGACCAAGAACCTTCTCATCTACAGATCCCACAAAGTTGTTTACAGGGATAATTTGAGCTTTAGTTGTAGGAGTGATAGACTCAGTTTGCGCCAATTGGACCCCTTTTGGATCTTCAAGAGACGATTTCAAAAGCGTACGTTTTAATTGATTTGGATTCCCCTCATGATTTAAAGTACTCTGTAGTTTTTCAGGATTTTGTAAATCAGATTTATAACCAGTCGCTTGATTGTTTTCAGCCTTCATCAAATCCTGACGGTCCACACGTTGCGAGTGTTTTGGTGCCTCCGACTTTTTAATTGCACCAAATCCTATGGATTGATCTCGTGACTCGACTTCACCTTTATTTCTTGTTTCTCTTGATGATTTTTCTCCTAATCCTCCAGCTTTTTCACTTGAATCACGTCCTCCAAAATTTTGAATAATCTGAGCATCTTCTTCCAGAGGCTCTTCGTTAAGATCTTCGATGAAAACTTTCACTTCATCGCTTTGATTCTGGCTGAACAAGTCTGTATTATTCAAAAACCTCTGAGTCTTGTCACCGTTCTCTTCAATAGGATTCATCGACCAAGGCGAGTCCTCTTGTTTTTTCAGAACATTTGAGATAGTTTTATTATATATGGGTATTTTAAAAGGATCGTTGCTAGTCTGCTCTGACTTTCTTCCTTCTGTCCCCTTCAGATTTTCCTGTGGGCTTTTCTCACTCGACCATAAAAGTTGTTTGTCCGCTCCTGATGGCTGACTAGATTTTTCGTTCTCAGGTGATTTGGCTAATTGAATTGACTTTGAAGACCCAGTTCTGCTATTTACCAGCTTTGACCTCAACCCTTCGATTCTATTTTTTATGTTTGAATTCTCCGTTCCTATTTGGTCTTCACCTTGAGAACGCTCGGTTTGGGGGCCTCTATTATCCAGAAGATATTTTGTGGCATCAAAATCCGATTGTGGTCTTCCTTTAGGGGGGTTATATTCTCTTCTTTGTGGATTCTGTCCCTCACTCTCTATAATGGGTGTCTGAAACCCTTGATTTATTATTGATTTTTCAGGAGTTGCAAGGGCTTTCTCGGCTTTTTTTGGTAGCATTCCTGGCTTTTTCAATTGGACTTCTGAAGGAAGATCAACGTTTCCATTTGAAACATAACCTCCAGTTCCTGATTCGAACTCCTTGACTTCATTAATTGGTGTCGATTCAGAGCTTTTTTTCTTTTTAATCTCTTCTGAGTGAATTTCCCAGTCTTTCCCAAGGAAAGACTTCGGCCTTTGAACTTTCGTATCTGTGTTAAAAAACTCGTTTCTCGAGTTATTTTCTCTCTGTTTTGTTTGAGGAAATTGAATAGCAGATTCCTCAAAAATAGGAATTCTTTCAATCGGCGTTTCAGATTTATCATAGAAAGTTTCAGTTTCTGGATCCTCATTATATATCCTCTGATACGCCTCAGCAACTCTATTGGATACCAACCCATTCGATTTTTCCGTAGAATCCCTCCTTTGGCCTCTTACTGGAGTGGTAGGAACATTGCTCAGGGTTGAATCTCGTAATCTTTCCATTCTCCTTTCAGTTAAATACCCACTCTGGGAAGGGTCATGAAGAGATTCCATGTAGGTCGTCCTCGGAGTGTTTTGAATCATGCGATCTGTGTTTGCCCCGTAGGGAGAATGACCTTCATGATCAAATTTTATACGCTCAGTTAATTGTTTGTAATCATAGCTTGGAAACTGCTCTCTCAACCCATCCACTCTCTTTATAAAACTCCCATGCGAGTCGATGATATCTTCAAGGCGATATTTATTCCGAATGTTCTCCAAAAGTCTCAGTGAATCTGAAGGCTGGCTTTGATGGGTGAATCTGTCAGTAAAACTCCCGCTTGGAGCTCGTCTCAGATGAGGCGATTTCAGCCCTCTGCCACCGGTTGATCTGCTTGTCATCGCTGGCGATTTATTCGACTGACTTAACTGTGACTTATTTGAATTAGTGTTCCATTCTTGGTTATCAGATCGATCGGTATACGAGAAATGAGGAGCAGCAGGCTCAAGATGAAGCAGATTTCTATCGGTTTGTAAGAAATCCGGCCTCTCAGTTAGCGCAGTGTTGAGGAACTGCTCATTGGATGAGAGCGTGCTCTCTCTGTCAGTGTAAGAATAACTATGCTTATGCTGAGGACGCCCTTTTAGCTCAGTATTATGCTCTGAAGGAAAATTAATCTTTGCCAGGTGAGGAAATCTCAATTGTGCTCTTTTTCGTCGAAGTTCTTCAGCTTCCTGAGATTCGATTTAGAAAACTAAATGATAAAAGTGAAGATCATACCTGTGCGTCGATTCTAATGCGATCTAAGTACTCTTGGAGAGTCGCGGCTTCAGCATAAGCTTTTAGCCGCTGAAAAATTGAAACAAGATATAATGTGAGAGTTTCGGTCAGGATATTGACTGCTTGTATTTGGTATCCTCGTGGACCCGTGCCTTGGGTTGGCCGAGGCGTGTGCTTTCGAGGTGTGCATCCAGTCGAATCAACTGGTGTTTTGCTTCTACTGCTGCTGGTTCTGTTGTGGAAATGTTGCTGACGATGGTTGGCTTGAGGTTTTAATGAGCCTAAGAACTCTTTGGCCTCAGGAGAGTCAAAGAAACCCTTATTAATCTGAGACTGCCCTTTTGGAGAACTGGTACGAGAGTTTCTGCTGTCAATGTTGCTTTCGCGAGCTGTATTTAATTGTATTTGTTTTGACGCCTCGGCGATTTTAGTGAGAAAATCTGTTTGAGGTGTTCGAGCTGAACTATCGAAACTTAGATATGACTTGCGAGGTCTTAGCTGAGAATTAGCGAATTGGTTTGTAGAGAGGCTTGAGTTTTTCATTATTTGTAGTTGCTTTTGTTGTTGTTAGCACGCACTTATTTAATTGAATAAATTTATCGTTCGCGTTCTAATGCGAATAAACCCTTATTTCACAGAGACAACACTTTTGAGAAAAAGAGAATTTTGCGACAACAACATATAAAACTTTCATATTCTTATTATGTAAAACCAACCTCATCTCTTTCTAATGAAAGAGATGACAACACTCAAAAATAGATAAAATTGTTGGACAATTCAAACTGAAATGCTTATTTATTTCTCGATTTGTCCAATGTAGAGTATGACAAATCGGATCCCACGTCTGAGTGATCGGAAAGTCCTCGCAAATGGTTTTTACTTCTCTCACGGGCTTTAAAAAAAGAATTTCCAATTCGCTTTTCGATAGGCGTTCGGCTCATCATCAAAGTGCTATTGTGTTGGTTTAGTTTCGCCAGCGGAGATGGGATGACAGATTTGATGTTTTTTGATATCGACGATCTTGTGTCTGGCCTATTAGAGATAGTACTATTGGGCTCTGTTGATTCTTCTAAATTCTGCTCGCCTCCCAATAAAGCATATTTGAACGCGGGAAGCGCAATCATAACAACTGTGATGTTATCCAAGCTTTCTTGAGCAAATGTTTCTTGCATTAACGCATCTACCGCGCCACCACAGTACTGATGAATAGTTGATTGTTTCTCGTTTGTGGATTTCCATGCAGTGTCAGATACATCCTCATTGCTGAGTTTATCGAATACTCCATCGCCTATTGGTGCAGACGCATAAAAAAACAATTGAAGGAATGAAACTGACTTGCAAGGACGATGAAATCATCGTTTTCTTTGTCGATTTTAAAAGAGTGAATTTCAGGTTTCGCTATCACTACATGAGGATTTCCACCGTACTGTAAGAGCTTGGCCTCGAAATCACCGAAAGTCCTGCACACCTAAAACAAATAAATTTCAAATACTTTCTGCTGGCTTCTATACTGAGAGCTTTCCTGGTAGCACTCGAACAGGACCATAGATAATATTGGCGATCGGAGTTCCTAAATAATTATACGAGACTTGAGGCATCTGACTTCTGAGAGATATAAAAGTTAGATTTGTTTATTCCTGAGTTTGAAGCTTACTGATAAACTTTTCCTCCAGCAGCAATTATGCGTTTCTGTTCGTCTTTATCAGTCGGTTTATGATCTCTGCTCAAAGGAGCTATTTTATTTCCTTTTTGAGAGCAAAGGATGACTCTGCTATCTCCTACGTTGGCTACATAGCAAATCTCGTCTTGATTTGGTGTAAAATTACAAATTTTTTAAAGGAATCACTTACTGATAATTAAAACAATTATAGCACATGAGCCTGATCGCTCGAGCTCCTCACCTTCTTGGGCTATTGTTAAAAACGTTTTCTCGGCCATTGCGAATCCATTTTCAATCGCAGCGATTGGATTCGCCGGAAATTCACGATCTTTGATTATCTTCCATCACAAAATTAGCATTACTTAAAGGGAACATTCATTACATATTGATGCAGATTATCACGAAGAAAATCAGCGCATCTCGCCCCACCGTGTCCATCGTACACGCCAAAAAACGAGCAATTCGGCCAGTCCGCCTGACTTGGAAGTGATGAAGGTCTCATAATATTCAAGATAATGCTGACTCTATCCTCGTTATAATTCCGCACAAGACCATCATGAGTATTGGCAGCGTATCCAGCAACCACCCCATGTCCCTTTATCGAGCACTTTGGCACGTCTAATTCTGGGCCTTGCTGATAACCAACCGGTACCTTTTTGTTAACGACTAGAGGAGAGATTTGCTGCCTCTGTCCCATAACCGATCTATTCTGATTTCCTTGTATATGCTTAATTACAACTCTTTCAGGGCTACTCATTCTTTTCAGCGAAGATTTCGGTCTCTCAATTTTCGGGATTCCCAACATCTTCGGAGGTATATCTTGCTGCGTTTGATTATTGGCCTGGTTGCCGATCGACTGCATGGGAGAATAAAAAGGATTGAGCTGGTTTTTACTTCTAACTGGTGTTGCCGTTTGCGTGGTTACGCCAGAAAGGTTGGTTTCTTTCGTCAAGGAGAGGCTATGATTGTGATGCATATTAATCTTTAAGACTTTGTATCTCGGCTTAATGCTTGACTGTATCCTTTGTTTTTGCATCGCTTCCTCAAAATTTTCAGACTGAATAGATGTAAATTTCATGTGCCTTGCAGGTGACTTTAATTGAGAGTTTGGTTCGCTGTCCATGGTGACTAGCCGTTGCTTCATAACGCTCTGGTATCGATTAGATGGACTGTGTCCGGCAAGAGTGTTGGAATAGCTTTTGAAAAGAGACCCATGTTTTTTTAAGGGAGAATTTTGAGTATTGAAACGTGAGAAAGAAGTGCCCGAGGCATTAGGACTTGATAAAGCTATCTGCTTTGGTCGTAGGGAAATAGTTGGCTGCATGAATGAGCTTGCACTTTCAAAGGTGTTTATTAATTGTTTTTATTGGATATTAAACATAGTAAAATTTATTTTATATTGTTCAAGTTTAAAACTGGCAACTCTAAACTTAAAAAACCCTCACAAATTTTTTGATTTTATACCCTTGCCTGAATAGAATTTTACAATTTTGCATTCATTGTTCAAAATTTGTTAGGGTGTCCCGACTGAACCACGATACTATCGATCCCTGCAAATTTAAATAGTCGATCGAATATAGTAATGTATATACTTTCGATTGAATGAACATCATTTTTTATTAATCGTTTTATTTGTATCGCTCTCGACAAAAGGAAATTCAATACGTATTAACTATTCAACTCGCTTGAAGAAAGTCACTTTGTCTGCTGACTAAAACACAGTGAATGATGCACTTCTCAATTAATCTTTATGGTAATTATTTTCACATCAATTGTCGGCTTATCCAATTTGTCCGTAGGAATCTTTTCTATCTCAGTGACTACGTCGCTGCCTTTAATCACACGGCCAAAGACAGTGTGTTTTCCATCCAACCAAGGGCAAGGCACCGTTGTAATAAAGAACTGAGAGCCGTTTGTATTAGGGCCCGCATTGGCCATACTGAGCGTGAAGGGACGATCATGCTTGAGTCTCGGATGAAATTCGTCCTCAAATTCATGTCCCCAGATGGATTCGCCTAAAGGTTTGTCGTCAGATTACATTTAATGAAGAAACAAGATTACCTCCAGTTCCGTCACCTTCTGGATCACCGGTTTGAATCATGAACGACTTGATAATTCTATGGAATATGCAGCCATTGTAGTACCTAAGATTTTAATGGAGTCAGCTCTCAAAAGAAGGAGATAGTAATAAAAATTACCCATTCTTGGAGTGGACAACGAAATTTTCAACAGTCTTCGGGCACTCATCAGGGAATAGTTTAACAACGATGTCTCCTTTGGTCGTTTGGATAGTTGCTTGCGTGGGGAGATTCTTGCTTGGTTGGACGGTGACGACTTGTTGATCTTCTTTTGTGGGCCGTTCGACGAAGACGTCTCTTCCTGTGGCTGTGGACACTTTTTCGTCAGATTCAGGAGGTTCTCTTCGGGTGAAGATGTAGAATCTATTTTTCTTGAACGCGGTGCAGAAAATCGAAGGGTCAGTCTCTTTTTGCTGGGCTGCGGTGCCTCCGAACATCGAAGTTCCCATGGTGTTCTTCATCTCTTTTCCTTGATAGAGAGCCACTTTGAGGAATCTCTCATTATTTTCGTGCTTCCCAAATAATTTCAAAACCTTCAGAGATAAAAATTTTAAATAAGCTCAGCTCGTATTAGTTGAAAATTACAGCATAGGTTTTCAAAGACACAACTTTGATTCCTTGGACACATGGATAGACCATAATAGTGTCACTTTCGTCGAAATCAACGCTCATTTGTGAAAGATTTTCAGGGGCTTTTTCAATTTCCTATAAAAGACATTCATTACTCCCAGCTGACCAAGTAGCCACCTTTTCAATCGCAATTCTCTTATCGAATTCTAATTTGTCGAGTTTTAGCATTTCTGCGGTGGCTGAGTTCTCATTTTGAACTTCTTGCATATGCTAATTCCAAACAAATTTCAAACTCGTGATATCCTCATAACAAATGTTTTACCTTATAAGTTTCATCAAATTTCCTCACCATTTTGCCCGTTGCGAAATCGAAGATACGAAGATATCTATCTCTACCCATTATCGCGAACAGCTGTTGGTTATGAGTGAAATTCAAGCTCCAAGCGCTCGTTTTATTCTAAACATGATAATTTCATACAAAGCACCGAGAGTACAACCCACCTTAGCCAACTCATAAAGGTCAGTTGATATTTTCCTTTGGAATTTCAGACCCGCATCCTTTGGAAAATCTACGACAATGAGAAAAAAATTTTCCTTTCTCCTTTACCTCCAGTAAAAGGATCCCAATATTCAATCATACCATCTGAGTCTATTGAAATTGCAACATTGTAAACTGTATTAAACTAAAGCGTGCACATAGTTAATGAGGTTGAACGATTAGAACGGTTGCTTACTTTAATGAATTTCACAGGTTTCGAGTGGAAGCTGATCTTTCGGAAAACTTTGTAATTGATTTTCTTTTTTTCTTCATGATTTGCTCCAAGCGGCGCCAGTTCATCAAAGTCATCATCTTCGGATTTTTCTTCTTCTTCGATGAGGTAAATGTCTCCTGTGTCTTGGCAAGACCTTGAGAAGGAGTCAGAAAGAGAATTTTAGTTATTTGCGCTACACAGCGATGCATGAGAGTCTTAGCGAGCTGATTTCTATGTATTCGCATGCGTGAGGGACGAAATCCAATTTCTTCATTGTGATCATATCGAAATTCAGAACTTCGAATATTTTGAGGAACCTGTCCGCAGGGGATACGGTGGCTAATCTCTGATGATTCGCGGAGAGCGAGTAACCGGTTATTGGTCCTGAGGAGGAGAAGGTCAATCACATAATTTTATTGGATCGATTACCAGCATGAGCTCGGAAATGTTTAAGAAACTCGATCAGATGGAACGCTTTTTTCCAAAATTTAACATGGCCATCGTTGCTTAGGGTGATAATGTAGTCAATTAATGTGGATGAGATAACTTTGAATTCTAAATGAGATTATTCAAGCGATTATGCTTACTTCCAGTCACTGTGTCACGATGGTTGTAGCTTCTTTCGTACATTTCTGCTGAAGGGAAATTGCTGAGGTAGAGATCCTGTTCACTCACTATTGGTCAATGGAGCATGAGAAAAAAGAACATCTATTGAATTTTGTGTACATTTTGGTTTTTTCCGTGGATCGGGGCCGACAATCTCTTCCTCGGTGTTTTGTTGCTCCACTATTTTCTTTTTCGTAGTGGTGTCAGTTGAAGGAGCCAGTTTTTTAGGCTCCAGGTCGAATGTCTCGATAAACTCTTTGTTCATAATTGAATATGATGCCCGGCAAAAGGTTATTTTATTTTGAATGAAAAAAAGATATCTTAATACATCCTTTTCGAAATGAATGAAATTTCGTGTTTTATAGAATGAGTGATCCGATCCTAAACCTAAAGCTTTTCGCTGCTCGTTTTTCTTTATTAAGCATGCTAAATTTTTCCTAAATAGTAAATCGCTTCAACTTTCCGCAATGAAAATTTGAATGAAACTAAGCTAATAGATAATGTATGAGTTCATCATTCTTTATGTCGATGACGGTTCCCCTATATGATGAGTTTTCTAATCTTCGCTTCTATGAGTCTCTTATCTCATCATAATAATGAATAAAATTTCTCCGATATACTGATGAGTTGTGACAAAATATCCAGAGTAATTCCTAAAAGATGATCTGCTGGAGAGAAAATCTATATATTGTGTCAGTCCATGGCCGCATTTATTTATGGGCGGTGCTTTCTTTTTTTTAAAAATTCTGAGAGATTTCGTTGAAGATTTGAAAATCAGACAACTGTTAAAAAATTTAAAAATTGATTTTGAAACATAACCAATATTCCTTGACAAAAAATCGACGAAAATGAACACGCGAAAACTAGGAGGCGGCATTGATATCTACGATCTATTGCACGGGTCAGGAAGTACCAAAGCGATCAAAAAGGTCGCCAAACCTCAATCAAATTCCAAATCGAACACTGGAAGAAACAACATAAGCCCGCAAAAAGAAATGCCAACAGAATACTTCTCCTCATACGACAGCGAGGCCAATATGAACCCCGGCGAATCATCGGATACCAGCACGCAAAGCAAGATTGCTCACCTGACCCAACTTCAGAGTATCCTTGCCACCAAAAATTCGATCATTGAAGAACTCGAAGAAAAACTCGAAGCCTGTAAGAAAGAACAAAAGGAAATGGAAGCAAACTTGTTTTACAAGAATTCCATGCACAGGAAAAGCCTTGAGTCTGAGATGATTGCGTTGAAGAATGGAGTCGACGAAGAAGATTTGGATCCAGAGCAGCTTTACTCCATTATCAAGACTTCCGACGAAATGATCATGACTCTCATCAACGAAAACGACCAATTGAACGAATTGTTCAATCAGAAAGTCGGGCTAGAGGTTGAAATTGCTGGAAGAATTGACATATTAGAGCAAAGGCTAGCCGAAAAGGAAAAATCAAAGCAAAACCGTAGAAAGTTAATGGATCCGGCCAGCGTCTATGAAGATTTCGAAAAAAGACTTGGCGAGATTGTCGCTGAAAACGAGAGTCTTATGACGGGAAAGAAAAACCTGACTGAAGAAAATAAAAAACTTCAGGAATACGTTGAAAGACTGACCAAAACTGCCAAAGATCAAGCGAAAGCGGCTGCTAATGCTCGACTCGAAGCGCTGTATGAAAGGATGCAGAAGATCGAGGCCTCTAATCAGGCACTAGAAGCAGAGGCTAGAGCGAAGACCCAGAAAGTGGAGAAATTACTCCAGCAAATAGATGAAGTATCCCAAGAAATGCAAAGCGAGGAGAAACGGGCTCTCTCAAGGCGTGAGTCAGGGTTCGAGCTCAGCAAATCGACACAGAAAAGCGATAAAGTTGCGATAATCGGAATTAATTTAACGGATTCACAAGGCGTAAAGCCTGAGACGCAAAATTCAAGCCGAATGCTCGATGAGATGCCTCTCAGTATGGATAGTGCTTCCTCAAGCAGAAGAGAATCCTTATTAAACAATAAAGAGAGAAAAGGCAGCAAGAGTTCAATTCCAGCACCGTTTTCCCCAGTAAAACGCATGAATCTGATCCGTAAGGAGAGCAGTGAAGTTGTCTTCCAGCCAACGAAAAGCTCTCCAACAAAATACATTCAAAGAGAGAATGGACAAGCTTATATTGCTACTAAAGAAGAAGAAGTGAATGGATACAATGACAACTACTCCCAAAGCACCTATGCTGGAAAGAAGAACCAGTCTCCGAAACTACCTCTCCAAGAAAACGGAACGTATTCCTCTGATAACCTACCGAAGAGCAGCACGAATCAATTTTATAAGAAGAACCAAGTAGAATTTTATGAAACCAGCCAGCAATATTCCGCTGATAATTACCAACTGCCTAAACAAACCCGCAATGGCAGTCACCCATCAGCGAGATTTGTGGATTATGGCCATGTAGTGTCTGATCTCGCGACGCAAAGCGGAGGCGATTCGACAGCTACTTCTAAAAGAGAGTTTTATAAAGCTCAAGACCAAGTGAAACGAACAACGGATAATTTCGAGACTGCGTCAAATTTGCCAAGAACCCAAAATTCAGCGATCTCAACTGACTATGCACAGAAAAAGGAAGAAGAATACTACTATTATCATGATTATCAGAAAAATAACGAATCGGATTATTACAGGGCTCTACCTTACAATGCAGCTCAGAATGTGGCTAAGACACAAATTACACCAAACAATTATAACGATCAGCCTGCACAGATGACCGATGCGCCGGATTCTGATCGAAAAGTTGTTAATATTGACCTCAGCGACTTCCAACCTCCTCCACACATTAATATGTATTCAAACTAATTGATTTATTGTCTCGTGACCTCCTTTAAGATGTGGATTTGTATTTTCTCCACTTCTTTTTTATGTCGGTTCGTGCAGAAGACTAAATTCCTTGTTTCTTGATGTGAATACCAAACTGTTAGTGAACCTATCTTAAACCAACATGACTATGCTCTGAATTAAAATAGGATTTGAATAAGAGTTCTCTGCTAAGTGCTTTAACAGTAACGCATTTTATGAGACTAAAGGATAAGACACTAGGGTCCGAAGGCGAAATTTGCTTACATTCGTAATGAAGTGTCACAAAAATAATGAGAAAGCACTTAACGGAGAAAATAGCGGATGAGTAATGTCTGTATTTGATTTGGGCTGTTAATTAGCAAAAACTCTTTTTTATAGAAATTAAAAATGTGAGTTTCAAATTATTTTATTTTGATCAGCCATGAGAGGGAAATTTATTATTAAGTGATTGAAATAAGTCTAAAACAACCTCACTAGCAAGACGCGAGGATGCAAAAAACAAAAGTCTTTGAACCCCCAGAGCACAAGCCAGAGACTCAAGAGAAGACTTTGACATCTGAATATGTTAGCTTTATTGAATTTTTGGATGAGAAGGTAGAGATTTTGTCCTTTCATATCATCATTCTCTCACCTTCAGACAAAATATAACGAAGCTATGACAAACTTGCAACATCTCATTCGCACCGCGAAAAGGACTATTCCGATTGGGCTACGAGAAGCGACTGTTTTGAAAACAATTGCCAAATTATGCAACAAATATGCTTCCAAACTAATCAAAGAGAGTATATCTTCATTCAGTTCTCCTCTATAAGGTTTCATAGATAAATTACAGAAAGTGTTGGATCTATTAGAATATGCAAAATTGATTTCGAGTGATCCTTTGCTCAGCCAGGACGAAGATTTGGGGCAGATAAACGTGTGTCTTTGCAATAATCTTTCCATCTATTCTTACAAGTAAGTTCGCGATGATTGATCACACTCAATTTGCATATTAACAGAGTAAACGACCCGACCATCGCAATAAAGTTTCTGAAAAACGCGTTAACAAAATCTTCAAAAGCACCAATTGAACTAAAAGCAGCTGTTTACACGAATATGAGCTCAATTAGTCTTAAACTGGGCTCCCTCGAAAAGGCTTTTTCTGCGCAGATGAAAGGACTTGTTATTGTTGAGAGCAAGGTTCGAAATTTTCTTTTGAAATTTTCAGGTCTAATGCTCTAATTTAGGTGTATCACATGTTAAAGGAGTTCCAAAATCGAGAACAGCTGAAGACCAACAAGCATTTTAATCGTGATTTGTTAATCTTGATGCAGGCTTATTTAAATATTGGCCAAATCATTGAGAAAATTGAAGTTTCACTGGATTCGCAACTCAAAAACAAAATCCAAAAAACTACTGTTGATGCAGTGAAATTTTATCGGAATGGGCAGAGGCTCTCGAGACTATTTCTTGGAACAGAAAATCAATATACAAGAATTTTCAATAAATGTTTTGAGCGATTACGACGATTACATCCTAAAGAGAGCCCTTTGGAAGTTCATCGTCCGATTGGTAGTCCCATTCGACACATCGAGACCGGAAATGACACTACAAATGAATTAAGCACTCCGAAAAATGCTGCTCGCATTCGACTGCCTCTGACTTCCCCAAAGAAGAGGGAAAAATCTAAGGATTATGTCATCCGAAAAAGCTTAAACGCAAGCAATCATCACGTCAACTCTGATTACGTATTTTTTTACATTTCCCCGAATATTTCACCACTATAACCTATTTAGGAGGGCAATTTCATGAAAAATCAAGAGAGTCTAGTATCAAGTGGAAAAATACAGATTAATCTCACGCCACGAAGAACCTCCAGTTCAATTCAAAAATATTTGAAGCAGCTTCATGTGGGTGAAGCGCGTTCTGAGCCCGTAGAGGTGAACAATTCACTCGGGATAAGTTCTCCTTTGGACATATTAGCTAAGCGCCAAGCGAATCTTGAAGAAAACATATTGAAAAAAATTGAAGATACGTTGAAAAAAAATCGTTTGGAAGAAGAAGAAAAATTAAAAGCGCAAAAACATCTCGAACTTGAGTCGAAAATCGAGGAATTAAAGAAAGAGAACGAAGAATATAAAAAACATAAACTGGAGAAAGAGGCCGAGCTTGAAAAACTCAAAGAGAAACTCAAATTGGTCTCCAGCCAGAGCGCAGACCCCCAGCAAATGAATATGAATTTTTCTATTAACTATGGTCCGACGAGAGGTTTTTCCCCTTATCAATCTCCTCAAGTTTTCCCTTCACCAAGCCTAGAAATGATGCAATATTACTCCACACAGCCTTTCTATCCCTTCCCAGCATATCTCTATCCTAACAGCCTTCAGACATCAAATTTGCGTCCAAGCCATCCAGTCGACCCAAACTCTCACAATCACCCGGGTAGAAGAGTTAGCACTGAACCACAGAATGCCGAAAAAAGTTATTCTGATGAAATGTCATTGGATTTAAGGCGAAGTCCTATAATCGCATCAAAATTTTCTCCATCAACTACCTCGAATAGAGTTCAGTTTAAATCTAGCTTTTATAATAATGAATTGAGACGTATGAATCTCCCGCAACGCACCGTTGAGCGAAATGTTGACAGGCAAATCAAAAAAGCAGAAACAGCAGGCGCTGGAGTAGTAGAACAAATCGTTTCAGACCTCAGAAGCACCACCACCACGCGCTCGAAGCAGCAACCCTCTATACAGGTGATAGATGAGACCGAAGATTTTGGGAAAACTCATTCAAATGTATCATCAAAACAAAATTTCGCCTCAGGAACATCGATAGAGAACGATTTCAACAATAAACAAGTCAATAGTCTCAAAGGAAATACCAAGCCTGAGGAACAATCGCCTCCAATTCTTAAAGGAGGTACATATGGGAGTATTCGTCCAACAGAATTTTCTAAATTCAATAGAAGACGTAAGGAATCTGCTGACTCAATTAAGACTAAAAAAGAAACAGGACAGAAGATTCAATGGCTACCTCACCCCAATTCTGCAAAATTTGATAAACCACCACAAGCCAATGTGATGAATCCGATTGTCAGAGGACATCAGCAGAGTAGAATCGGTCAAAGAAGATTCAGTGGTCCGATTGTAGGGGCAACTCCCAACGTTTTCAGCATTTTTAGAAAAGAGAGCACGGATTTCACTGCTATCGACAGCAAATCTCCTCAGAAGCACAATCCTGGAGTATCTAAACTTGATCTAGATCAGCTGTTAGAACGAAGTCTGTCAAAAGGGAGCTGGAAAAACGGGTTACCACATCATGAGTCAAACGATAGCATACAGGAAGATGGCCCTATCTCTCTGCGACCTATCCATATCTTGCATTTTCCAAATCTATTTACCTTCCTTGAATCTTCCGAAATTAAGCAAGCTTATTTTGGAATCGACGATGGAAATAATTATACAATTGAATGCCATTTCATTGCAACTATTGAGCCAAAAGTTAAATTCGTATTGTGCCAAGAAGGGCTGCTCCATTCTCAAATCGCAGAAGAAACGATCAGAATTAAGGATTTAGGTGCTCTTCTGAACTTCGTAGACTTTCGAGACGCTCTCCCGCCGTCAATAACCCTGAAATCAATCAAAACTTACAAAAGCTTCGTTCGGTATTTTATAATACCATTTTTATGGGTAAACGTTTGAAGATTATACGAAAACTTATTCACATTATTTTAGGTGCAAGCTGATCCAGAAACCATGAATAAAAGTATAGAAATTCGGGCGAAGCCTCGAGGATTGCTGACGAAGACGTACGAACATGCTTTTTTAGGAGAGAAATGCCGGGTGTCTCTGGTGTTTGTTGGCGGAACTAACCTCAAATTGGTCCTTGACTCATTAAGCGCTGAATCAAAGAATATACTAAGGTTTGATATCAAAATGGACCATCAGTCCTTCGAGAGGTATTTTGAGCGAGTTTCGGATACCAAATATGAGAATATGGGAGAAACTCTCCATAAGGTGATAGAGGTTCTAAGTGACGATGCCACTGAAGCTGGGGACCTCGAGGAAATAAACGAGTTCATGCAGCAGTTTGGCGACATGAAAGTATCAAACGATGAGATCGAAGCGTGTCGGTTTAAAGAAAATCAAAGTGAAGAATCATTTTGGGAATCATTGACGGAAATGCTATCCGCTGCTGAGGCGTGTCTTGGTGAAGAAGGGTTCGACTCCATAAGCAGCGTGACTGATCCACAATTCATAAAATACGTTAAATTTCGAGTTTGGGAAGAGGGTAAAAGGAAGGATCTTACATTTATCGTCGAGGATACTGAGCATTCTGAATTTAAAATCCATCAAAAAAATTTATTTGAAACTCATGGTAACGCTCCTCCAAATTGTCGTCATTGCTAACTACCTCAACATAGCCCCTGAAGAGAAAAAAATAATGGCTGAAGGGAAGTGCTCCTACGAGTTTGAAAGATTGTGGAAAGACTTTGGTGTACAATACAAATCTACTGATCATGAAGACCGTATTGCGCTATGCTCAGTTATTGCAGAATGTTTCAGGCTCGAAATATACGAGAAGAGTATATACTACGAAAATTTTAATTTTGAGTTTCCTAATGGTTGTTTTCTATTAGAATTAGAACTGACTGATTATCCAGCTTTCTTCAAGAACACCATCAATCGCTGTCCCATTGATTACGGGTGCTTTGAAAGAATATATCTAGGTAGACCTCGATGACTCTTCTCGGCTATAATTATCCTATTAATAGGAGGAAACACCAAATATCCAGTCACTTTTGCATTAGTTGGGGTCAAGGGGCACCCTATTGGTGTAAAAGCAACGATTTATAAACCAGAAACCTGCTCGGAGCATGGAGTCTTTTTCTTATTAGAAGCCACGAACTGGAAAAAGCTACAGAATTTGCTGCCTGGCACAAAGAAACCAAGGTCAAAGAAATATGCAGATCTTCCTATGGTGGAAGAGTACAACCTGACCTATATTCTCAAGACTTATGGGTTCAAAATCTTGGAGGATTATATCGAATTGGAAGAATCCGATAACAATGTGAATATTCTCGGTGTCAAAGCTGTAAAGTTTGGCTGTACCATAGATTGTTTGGAAAATCCTCTGTCATTCGAAAGTGTTCTGCAATATTTCAGAAAAAATACGGATTTACTGGCGGGTTTCGAAGATGATGAAGGTGATGAACCCAGCAGCATTCGCAAATAACATAAGCCAACCACAATTTTTTTGAAGATATGAAATTGTTTTATGAATGCATTTTTTTGGTTAGAATTCATTTTGCTTATCTAATGTATCACTTCTCATAACAAAAAAAAACCAAAATAATAAATACAACTGCCTTATATCTATAATCAAATGAGTAGAAGAAGCTGTACATCAGTCCAGCTTTACGAAGAAATTTAGTAAAAGTCTCTGCTGCTTGAGGATTTCATGCGTTTTGAAAAAAATGATGCTGAACCTGAACCAGAATTCAATTGTTTGGGCGAGAGAAATGATTTTGTACTGCTGGACTTCATGACGTGCTTTTTGTGAGTTTCGTGCAATGACTTTTCCAGTTCTATTGATTTCAAAAATTCAGATTTGGACTTTTCATTCATCTATTGAATAGTAGATCTGTATGGGCAAGCAATTTAAAAGAATGCTATACATGATAGAATGGATCAGGGTAACGTTTCGGTGTGTAAAGTCGAGATACCATTGACTCAACCTCATGCCTTTCAAGCTTGCGGTCTTTTTTCTTCTTAGGATAGAGCATTTCTTGTCCATCAAGACCAATTTTTTCGTATAATCCAAGCTTATTAAGACAATGTTCGGTAAAGAGCCTCTCTTCCTCTTTGAAATACTGGAAACGCATGGAGTTAGTGGTGGAAGAGCGAATGAAAAACTACGTGATCTACGAGTTCTATAGTTTCAAGGTGAGCGACGTCATCAAGGGTGGGATCAACCTTTTGAAATATGAAAAGTTGTATTTGATCGAAAAACGGAGGGTCTTACGATGTTTATGAGTTTGGGATGAGTGCTGGCATGAAGTTTCTTCAATAATGTTTTATCTGTACCAGATTCGGTTTTTTCTGTGATTGGTTCTGCCATGGGCGCGATTGATTTCTTGTTAATCTTGCGAAAAAAATAACTAACAAATAATTTTTCTATTATCAATAGTTTCGTGAACCCTTATAAACAGTTTGGAAAATCATACTTACCTACTGAGACCAGTAGAGAAAACACACAAAAATAATTAGTTATCGGAAGTTTAAAAAACAAATGCTTGATCTTGAAGCGAGATTCCGATAATGTCATATAAATTCATAAGATGCCATTGACTCTTTACCGCATTGAAAATCTCAGCTATTTGGTGGTCATCTCATAATGCAGAAATAATTTTCAAAAATTTCAGTGTCAAAACTCCCCATCTGAAATGTTAACTAAACTTACATGCCATCACGAATAGTTGGACTTTCGGGTTATGCTGAAATGCCCATAGCCATTGGAAGATTTTCTGGAATATTGTGCGAATGGAGCAATGTCCTATGTGCTTTCGATCGAAGATTCGTTTGACAGGAATTTTCAGACAAAGGAAAAATGAGAGCGATCTCAAGAGCATTCTAGAAAACTACGACGCAAATACAGATGTTCCCGTTCTTTATCGAAAATTCTTTGTTGAAAAAAAGCACAAAGAAAATGATCAGAAATTTCTGGTCACCTACTACTCTGTAATTCTCAAATGTGTTTCTCTTAAATATTAAATATTGGACTATTCCCTCCTATTGGGTCTGCTTTCAAAGAAAATCTATTTTATCATCTAAAATATCACTATCCTATGTTACATGACTTATAAGCCCATTCCACAATTTATTCTTTCTTCTTTAATCGTTTAACTTTTTATCAGTTCAAGTTTGTTACTTACCGATTTTTTTTTTTGAGATATGCAGTTATTGAAGTATATCACTCACGTTAGGCAGACTTATCTGATTGTTATGTAACATAAATGGTTAAACACGAAATTATAAAGCTCCAAAAGTTGGTGGAAGTAGTTAGCGCCACTCATTCTTCATCTCCAGTGCCTCAATTACGCAATAACATGTTTGTCATCTCTAACTTGCATTAATTTGTTAAACACAAGTTCATCCGAAAGCTGAGAATTGGCACATTGCAAAAAGTCGAACAGCTTTGCGACCTTTTTCGCATAGGAGTCGTATTTTCCACGGTAATGAGCTTTGCTAAATCCTAAGAAATAATTACAATGTCAGACCCACTCATACACTTAAGAAGGAGCTACCAAGATGTGCAATTATTGCAATTATCTTCACAAATCCTCGAAAATCGACAATTGAATACTCTGCGATTTGCATTCGGCGGAATATCTTATTTAAAAAAATTACATCACTCCTTCTTTCAAACACTAATTGATTACCTCAATGGCTTCTTTGACTCGGAGCAATAGCGGAACAATGGAGAAATCTTGGATGAATTTTCGATATGATTTCAGCGACAAAAACGCTTTGTCGTAGTACTTGAAATCATAGGTTGAATATAGCATAAAGATCTATCGACGATGTCATTCAATGAAAAGCCTCAAAGAGCTTACATGCTTAAGGAGGTTATCGCCGCTCTCGAAGAGCTTCAAAGAGTCATTCTCCATCGAAAGCTGGCCGTCAAATACTTCTATTTTCGAGAACGAAGGCTTATGCGGTTTCTTGGAAAGAACTTCAGAGATGTTGTTGATGATTGACCTATCAAGAAATGCCTTGAATCGCTCGTTTTTATCTTCGATGTCTTTGTTAAAGAAATGGCTTATTTTGTAAAGGATATCAATAAAAGCGGCAAAGTCAATCAGATTTTTCTTGCATCTCTTCGAATAAATAATCTCAACTCTCTCCTTCGTCACCGTGCTGTTCAAGATATTGAATTCTCTCAACATTTTCGTAAGAGTATTTGCACTCATGCGGTTCGAACTAGTTCCATTGTCTTCAGAGTATTGATTCAATAGATAAAACAGACCGTCTTGATTTTTGAAAAAAAGAGAAAGTTTAGATTTAAAGGAAACTTTATTTCATAATGAATTACTTGCATATTTTTTCCCGAGCTTGTTTTCAATGATGGTGTGAGCGTCTTGATCAAGTTTCTCTGCTCGCATGATCATTTCGTCAGCTTCGTCTATATCTATTTATTCGCAAAGATAATGCTCCCTGACTAGTTAATGGTTTTATACTTTCATTCAGTTTCATTACGTCAACCTCACGAAGCACATCATAATAAGATTGTCTTCGAGAAAGAACGTCTTCTTTAGTGTGGGGTGAACGGCTTCTTTCAGTTTTCGCTCTTTCATTCCTTTCGTTTTTTTCATTTTCATTTATTTTGTCTTCGGGAGCTTTGAAAGATTTAGTGCTATTGAAGATCCTCGACTCTCTGCGGTCCATGCCAACTTGTAAATCGTTATAAGCGGATGATATAGCTATTTGGAATACTTTCAGGAGCCAGGGCTTTCACATGAGCATACATATGAATAAACTTTGGTGAGAGTCCACGCTGAGTTACACTGAGATGGTGACTGGTTCCAATATTTTTCTTTCTCAATTCTTCATGCACATCTTCGTCAGAGACTTCATCGATATCTTTCGTTGGCTTTTTGGTAACTTTGGGCTTGTATTGCCCATCTGGCTCTATACCAGAGATATCTTGACCAATGCTTTCAAGTTGCGTGCCCAGTATGCTTTCTTGCTGATCATTGATTCCAACTTCCTGAGAACCTTCACCCTGTTCAAATCCTTGCGTTAAATCAATAAATTGTGGTAATTTGGCGGGTGGTTTGCTTACTGCCTTGATAATTTCCATCATTGAACTGTTTTTCAGGATATCCAGTGTTCCCGTTGGGAGCGAAGTCTGAATCAAGGAGTTTATCCTTTGTGAGTTTGCTTAAATCATCTTTTCCGCTCTTTTTGCTCTGAGTTTGCGATTTCTTTCTTTCTAAAATTCCACCTGAACGTTCATCGCCTTCTGTGGTCAAGAATGGGGGAATATCGCCGCCGCTCAAGTTGTTCTACCGAAAGCACTATGAAAAGATCAAAGTATTTGAGATTTACACGATTTTGGTTTGCTGACCCAAGGATATTAAGATCAGTTGGACTAGTATTCGTTGCCTGACCAGATGCTAGAGTTTGCTCTGTGAGTTTAATCTCGGATTGCTCAGTTTTTTTAGCTTCCGAATCGGCTTTTGTTCTGGTGGAAGATGGGAAGGCTGGTTTCTTTCCCATATCGAAACTGTCAGCAGGGTTTTTCTTGGTTGTTGAGGCTTTATTATTACGAAGTGAAGCTGGCTTGTGAGCTTGATCGGTGGTGCCGGTTGTTTTTGTGGGGCTGGTTAAGGTGTTTGGCTTCGGTGAGCCGAGTCTACCAAAATTTTTCATTGTCGTGTTAAAATTTGGAAAAGCTCTGCTTAATGCTATAAAATAAATTTATTGACAAAATTTAGAGAATAGAAGCTACTCTTTGCTGAAAATATGCTGCGATCGGCTTTGGGATAGCGTTCGTCCATGAGTCGTGAAAGTAAGTGGCTTTCATTTATTCTAGAGTAAGAGAGAGAGAAGGGGAACAATAATATTTCTTGAAAACAGACTGATAGGGTGTATCCGTTTTATGAAAACTCAATTATTAATCACGTTATTAATTTTAAAGGAGTCTAAAGAATCGGAAGAGTTGAACTTAGAAAAGGTTAATATTTCATGGTCGTTTTCCTCTTTCCTATTTTCTGCAAGTTTCTCCTTGACTTTTGCAGCTTATTAGTGATTCGTATATACTCGGTATACTTAGATATTTTTCAAACGTTGCTAATTTTGGGAAGAGAGGGGACACTGCAATATATGAATACTTCTATTTAATACGAGATTTATTATGATAATTATCTAGGCAAGGGTTTTTGATATCTCTTAGGTTTTCGTTCTTGTTCTGCGAGCGAAATTCTCATTAGCAACTTCTCAGAGTCAACATAGAATTGGATCCAATTGCTGCCTAAGCATCAAGTTGCTTCTGACTTGAGGGCTTGAAGATATCAACAGCGAGGTTTCCGAGAGAAGTACCGAAGCCTTGGAAGTCAGAACTTTTCAGACTCTGGGCAACACCGCCAATAAGACCACAAGCAGACCAGAGGCGGTAGTAGTACCAGTATGTGATTTTCGACTTGATTTCAGCTGGAGTGAGTCCCAGGAGACCTAATCCTTTGAGTAGTTTCTGGCTCTCAGGGTTTTGGATGACGCACTGTTGCTGTGCTGTTGGAATAGACTTCACGAGAGCGATTATCTTGCTGCCAATATCGTCATAATTCGATGGCGCACAGAGTGCGAACTCATCCATAATAGGGTAGAGAGCAGCTTCAATGGCGCTGAAGGAGAAATCATCACCACAGCTGATGAGGGAAGCAACATCAACTCCATCTTTTATATTTGTTGCTATGCCATTTAAGATTTGAGTCAGGTGGTCTTTGGAAGAGCCAGATACAGAATCTCTGACAGGCAGGAAGTCTGCTTGAGCACCTAGCCAGATGCAAGCGAGGAGAACAGTTAATGTAAATTTGCTTACTCTCATTGGAAATTTTAAAATTATTATATAAATTTAGGAAGTAAAATTTCTTAACTGGGATCTAATAAATAATATTTTGATGAAGAACATATTTTTCTTCCCAACACACGCGATTGGAAGCTCTCTTACATCTTCGATGAGTTTTTTTGAAGTTATTCGAATTTTTTTTATATATATCACCTAATTAGCACAAAATTAGCTCAGTTTCTGTTCTTCAAAAAAGGAAATTGAGACTGCCAACGACAAAACTAGGGTCGTCTATCGACTGTGGTGAAGATAGATACGCCAATACCTTTGCTGAGGAAGGTTAACCCCAAAAAAGAGCTGTTTCCTTCCTCATCAAAATTAGCCATCATTGTTCGCTTCTAACAAACCAAAAAGTTTATCGATAACGCATATATCCTCAACATAGGTTTCAAACAGAAAAGATTGTCCCTACAAATGTTTGTTACTTCATTCAAATCCAAAAAGCTATTACAATATTGCCATATTTGATGGGACATTATATTTAACTCCTCATTTGAAAAAACTTCCTCAAATCCTTCCATTCGATCTCATTATCTTTCAAACTGGTTTTTCTCACTCTCAATAAAGTACGCCTATTTGTTGAATCTCACTAATTATGACTATTAGTGATGGATCCAATAGACTGCTATGTTATTTGTATATATAATTTCTTCACCTCTTGCCATTACTAAAAAATGCTCGTTTAAGAGTCGCGTGATAGTCAAATCTTTGTTATGTTAGCAGAAAGAAATACTACTTTTATAGATATTATTCTGTTTAGAAAAATAATCCCAATAAATCAAATAAGCATTCGCAAATATCAAAATTGAAAACACTACTTGTCTTAAAATAATTAATCGAATCAGATACGCTATCAACTATTTCAAAATTTTCAGACAAAATTCGCCAGAATTTTAGAATAGCCTTAGCAAATTATAATAATACCAAATATCTCTGCGATTTTCAAGAATTGATTCGTTTCTGTTAAAAATTTAAATATGGAGGTTTTTAAAAAAACGCGCTAAAATCGACCTTATTCCTTTCTTTTGCTCTTTAGACTGAAAGTGCGCCAAAGCCCTCACTTTTCCAAGCATTTTTAACCCCTTCACAAATCAGATACCTCACTGGAGTACTTCCAAAAGGCTATGCTCTGCTCTCTGTAAACAAAAAAGATCGAAAAGAACCCTCATCTAAGGTCGTCAAGAAACAATTTATTAGCGTTAGTTCTTTTTAGGAAAAGCCTTCATTTTGACACTCTTTTCTATCTCTAGGACGCGCCTCTTCAGCCTATAAAGGTGAAATCATTGCCTCCACAGCAGCTTCAATTAGGCTCTGAGAAATCGGATACAACAGCCTCCAAACGAGCGCTTCGTGAGAAAAAGAAGAAAAAAAGCCACCATGAGAGTAGAATGGATTATGATTCGTTAATTAGTGGTGGAACCGGAGAAAAGATGAAAGCAATGAGCGAAGGGACAAAAAAGTGCTTAAACCTGCTCCAAAAACTCAAAAAACACGAGTGCTCCAAGCCTTTCCTTTACCCAGTCGATGAGAAAACTGCACCGAGATATTATAGTATCATTAAAGAACCAATGGATATTTCAACAGTCGAGAGAAACTTAAAAAACGGATTTTATGCTTCTACCCTTGAATTCGCCATGGATGTTAGGAAAATATGGAGCAATGCCTATCAGTACAACGCCAAGGGGTCAGATATGTATACTATGACGACCGAAATGAGCGCATATTTCGAAAAACTTTATAAAGACGTTGAAAACGTGACTCTGCAAGGAAACATTCATTTGCTACAGAAAAAACTCGAGAGACTCTCTAAGGATATCAAAGAGCTTCATTGTCAGAAAGGATTTATCAGAAGTCAGCCTCCGCTGAAAGCAAACAAACCTGGGGCAATTAAGCCGATGACGAATTTAGAAAAAAGAGAGCTGGGTCAAATGATAAGGAGGCTCCCGCTAGAGCATCTTAGAGGAGTTTGGCAGATTGTAAGTGAGAGCTCATGGCAAACCGAGCAGGAAGATTTCGAATTTGATCTTGATGTACTGCCTGCACAGACTCTGCGTGAGTTAGAAAGATATGCGAAAGCGAAACTTCCTAAAAAGAAAGGGAAGCCTACGACTTCTACAACTGATATGGGACAAAATGCTGGCGCAACGAGTGGATTTTTGGGAAGCGAAATGGATGTATGAAATTTTCATATTTTTTTCCCCCTTTGCTGACCTCGATTTTAAGTCTCAGAAACCGACTTTGGAAGGAGGAAGTTTAGCAGAGGGTATGAAAGAGGAGCATCAGGATGGAGAAATTCAAAACTCAAATGCAAAACCTGCTGCTGAAGGTGAAAACGAAGATGCCGCTTCTGAGACGTCATTTATTACAGGTAAATAAAATCAAGAAGTAGAAAACCTAACAATACTTGATGATTAGACTCGGATGATGTAATTTCTGATGAGGAGTACAAGAAAGATTTCCAAAAGGAAGAAGATCCTTTCGGTTTCCAAGCAGGTACTTCTATCAAATGTTTAGAGACTCTTATCGTTTAATAACTACGAATAATAGGTGAGCATGGTTCAATGCTTAGTGCATTTATGCTGAAATAAACCAACCGCATATATGAAAAACGATTCTTTGCATCCAAGAAGTGCACAAAGGGATTCATCGACACAGATGCTCATGCGAAAAAATGGTTGTTGAGAATTCGCTTTTTTCAATTAAATGGTCAACGTTTATAAATTGTTTTCCGTAGAGTATCATTGGTTTCGACCTTCCATATATTCTAACACCAAAAAACAAAAAAAGAAAACAAAAAAAGAAAACAAAAATAAAAACGCTTTCCCTAGCTACTCTCCTAAATCACGAAACGCCTGGGCGAGAAATGTTCCTAGAGCAATTCCGATGTACAGCGAAAGTTGCATCACAAAACCGATAGTTTCTTTTTTATGTTGCTCGGCTCCTTCGGGAGCAATAATATACAAAGTGGAAGCACAGTATCCATTAGATAATCCAAAAGCTGCCAAGACAACAACCGCTACCCAATCTTTTTGAATCCATCCCTTTGTGTTGAGTGCGATCAAAATGAACGGCAGGTAGAAAATAAATCTTGACAATACAATAAACTTGAGGTATTTTTTCAGCACCGTCCGTTTTATGCCTGCAAACGATCTCCCGATGACATCGAACACATTATATAACGCGATTAAGGTTACTGTATTTCACGCTGAATTCAGACCTGAAAGCTGCTTCTTGAGAATAACCCCAGGAAACATCATGAAGGTCTGAATGAAGATTAAAATCATCAAGAGCACGCAAGGCAAAATTTCTCTGATAATTTGCGAAATTGTTGCGCTTGGAGTATCGTTTAAAAAATTCGTTTTCCCATCTTTTTTCTCTGAAGAACTTTCATCGCTTGGGTCAGTTGGAATATTATCAGTGCTTTCTCCGCGCTGTTTGATAGACGTGGCTTTATTGATATAGTACGTGAAGGTGTATGACTGAGAGAATTTCAGATGTATTACGATGCAGTGCACTGTGATAATCATCACTAAGCCAAAATATACAGCGATGCTTCTGATATCTGAGCTATCTGGTCCTACCACTGAGAGACAGACTATTCTGAGGGCATTTACGCATAAACCTGCAACTCCTAGCCCTGACTGGTAGTATCTGATATATGTAGCGGGGAAGAGACCTGAGATGCCGACGAGACTGGCTTCAAATACGATATTGGCTGCCGACAGCACAAACAACAAAAGCATGAGAACGAGAAAACCTGTTGTCTCCGATAAAGTGGCTGTGAAGACACACATACTGATCATAACTAAACACATGGAGATGACTCCTCCGATGATTCGAGTATTTAAGCTGATTTTTTGAGATATTTGCACCATAAAGAGGGTAACTGAGATTGTTCCAATGATGTAAGGAATAGGAAAAATGAAGGGGATGTCGTGTGAAGGGTAACTGACCTGGAAATAATCGACTGCTGTCAATATCGTGTTCCATGCTAAAAGACTTCCGATACCCATTGAAAAAAAATAAAATTGAGCAAAACGACTGATATGCGGGACAACCTCATGATTTTCTTTGTCTGAAGTTTTAGTTTGTGGTTCTGAGACCTTTATCTCCATTCAACTGGTGCGAGGATAAGCAAAGGTTTACCTTTAAAACTATTTTGATCTGAAGAATTTCCAAATTAAATTTGAACAGATCAGAAACGCAGGGGATAAAGCAAAAATCCTAAGATTTATATGATTGAGGAAAATTTTTTATATGCAGGAGAAGAATGAGCTAAATAGCCTCTGCCACATGTAAAACATCGAGTTCTTTTCTCTAACAAATATAAATTTGTAACATTTACTCTGAGAAGTTCGATTGGTATACAGTCTGGTGATTCATTTTTTGCGCTATCAGAACTTTTTCATACAACATTTTTAGAAGGTCTTTTATTCACGATCACTCTTTATATTATTACAAAGTTCTATACAAGGTTAGTGAGCAGCCTTATACTTCGTCGGCTAAACCATTAAAATACAAATTTTATCTTATAAATATTATCAACAATATGGTGTCTCACTTAATTTTCCTCTCTTCTTTATTTCTTAATAATGCTCTTTGTTATCACCTGATCTGGTTCTCCGATAGTTGTTTTACTTAAAATTCTCTGGTTTTCATATATTTGGTATCATCATCAGCTCAACTAGAATTTTTTAACATACTTGTGTCATTTTTATGGCACGTATCCACTCATTCATCTCAGTTTGCGAGGCAGCAGCTAGCGTTATCTCTGCTTGATGATTCGGAGAAAAGACTTTAAAACAGTATTCTTTATTTTGGATCTAGCTCGTAATAAATTACAATTTAATGACACCTCAGACTTGCTTACCTTCCCAGTCTCAGTAATTTTAGCTCCTAATAACACGATAAAATCCTTCGGCTGTTTTTCCTAAGAGTGCAATAAATTACAAAACTGTTGTGTTGTTTTTTTTCGTACCTCAGCTTTCTCAAAATACATAAGTCCGGCATCTGCAAGAACAAAAAAGTATTTCTTCCAGCTAAAAAACCAGGAATTAGTGTGCATGTTCAAATACCCACTCTGTGATAATAAAAAAGTTGTTTTGAATTATGATTCATTTCAATTTAGGATACCTTTTTTGTGTTTGGATAAGGCGTTTCATTCATTTTCTTCGGTGTTACGGTTTCTTTTTTATGTTCCAGTTTTGTTGTTTCTTTATTCTCAGTCTTTTTGGATGGACTTATATCTTTCTGAGGGCTAATCAAGCTGAGTTATCAGTGCTTTAAAGAGAGAACACGATGTAGCAATTACCTATTTGACCTGTATGATAATTTAAAAAGAGGCAGAGACTTCATTGCAAAGATTTCAATCAGAAAGGTGATAAGATCGGCTCTTTTCAGTATTTCCAATTGATAATCATATCTCGATAGATGTTTGCATTAGGAGAGTAAAAAAACAAAAGTTACTCTTCAAAAACATGGATAGTGAGTAGGACTGTGCTATTTTCAGGCACGGTCAATTTATTAACCTTGGCAACATCAATTCTGCGAACCACTTGATACTCTTTTCTAGGATGGAGACCATAGATCGCTTTTGCTGTGAATTTGCAATAAAAACATAATATTAGCAAACTTTGGCTCTAACAAAAGGTGTATTACGTGTTACTAATAAAACTCTTTTTTCTTTATTTTCTCTCTGATTGATCCTAACCACATCATCACTAAAGCAAATCAGATTTTTCGTGTCCTCTTTAAACGTCGCCAGCATCTCAACCACAGTCGAATTTTCTCGAAGGTTGAGGGAGTCAAAAGCATACATACTACATTATATTGAAAAGTTGATAGAATTAATATTTTTACTCTATGCGAGGTTTATACGTAGCCTGCTTTTTGGGACTTCGGGTTTCAGGTTTTTTATCCTCCATTGCCGGAAGAGAGCTGCATTTTCTGAAAGTTAGTTGATTATCATATGGTGGCTTCCTGTTTTGTAACGACCTCTTCAAACTAATACTGCCTCTCTCTTCCACTAATTCCTGCTCTGGTAGAACTCCCTTCGATTCAGTCGATGAAAGCTTTTCCATCGTTTTAACAGAGGCTTGCTCCATCTCTTCCTTCTGCCCTCCCTTTTCAGTTTCTTCTCCTTCTCTATCAACAGCATTTCCAAGGAACTCTTCTTTTTGTGCACTTAGCTTTGGTTTTAGTTTCTGCTTCTCTGATTCATATTTTTGTTGTTCCTTTGCTTTCTTCAGTTTTAATTCTTCGGACTTTCCATCAGAACCAGAAAAACCTACGTCTTTGCCCTCACATTTCCCTGTTTGATCGAAGTCTTTAGGCACGGATACGAGCATCTATTTTCATAAGCTTAGAAAAGTTATTTGGAATATGCAACTTCAGTGGGCGATTCTTTTGCATTTTTATCTACTACTTCTACTTGCTCTTCTTCACTATTATCAGGTTTTTCTTTTACGCGATTACTAAACAACTTAACAAAAAAAGCCAAGATACCATCTTCATCAACTTCAATTAACTGATCAAGCGCTCCCTTGCGGGGGCTATATTGAAACAATGAAGCTCTTTCGTTAGCGATGAGAAGTGATCCAATTTCATTTGAAAGAGGTTGGAGGTGGGTGCTTTGACGGATGCTTATGCTGGCTCGAATATAATTGTTATCTCGTCGAACAGCCTCGTACTCCTTCATCATATCGTTAATGTTCAAAGTCTCCCAGTGTAATATTACTTCCTCTAATTTGCAATATTTCTTTTTGTAGTCCACTTCTTTCGATCGAAGTTCACTTATCAATTCATTTCTCAGAATGAGATTTTCCTTTAATTCGTGAAGCTCACTTTCAAGTTTCTGGTCCAAAGATAAATGGATTTAGAGATTAATTATCTTTTCAATTTTTACATAGATATAGTGCTCTTTATTCTCGATTTCTTTAATTTTGCTCTCAAGTTCAATGTTTGCTTTTTCAAGGC
>ENA-UOTX01000005-UOTX01000005.1-compost-metagenome-genome-assembly--contig:-NODE-5-length-159864-cov-12.260653_pt1 | contig 159864 bp, 87 predicted proteins | sample MGYA00238143_ERZ746982 | MGnify/ENA primary metagenome ERZ746982 (study PRJEB28758, sample SAMN06268862) | compost metagenome | isolation source: single cell | place: USA: California, Emeryville, Joint... | reverse complement strand
CATGTTCATTATCAGAATAACCCAAGTAATCAAAAACTTTTGTCTCCTGTTACATCAAAACAGGAGAAGTATCGGAGTCTTTCTCCAGTGATATCATTTCCGCAAAGTTCCTTTGGTGATGATGGTTTCGATGGCTGTGGAAGTTCATCAAGATCAGAATTTCCAAATTTAGAGAAAGACTAGTTGCTTAACTTTGACTGCTTGTCGAATCAAAACAACCTGTAAATAAATATTATTTACAAAAGAGAAAACAAATGCCAATTACGATTTAATGAGCAAGCAAATAAAATCAGATACGTATCAAGCTACACGAATGAGTCTATACTGAATATAAAAAAAATTGATCATATCATTAAAGCCCAATAATATTTATTGTGTATATTAAACATCAAAGCATTGCGATCTGTTAGTTGCATGATATAAGACTGCTGTAATATCCAAAATATCTCTCAATCGTTCACATTTTCCTCCTTCAAACTTAGAAAACAAATGCGTGAATAGATAGATGAGCCTCTTTCAAGGTAGAATTCAAAGAAACCAGTCAATTGAGCGGAGCAATGATCTTAGCGACAATTCTATTGTCTTGAAAGAAAACTCTAGAACTTTCCAGTCAACAGGCCTTTGAAATATCAAATGGTTTTGATCCACTTATCTAGCTTCCCCAACACAGTAACATAGTCGAACCTTCACTTCAATGATAATGTTTATCGAGTCTATGTTATGATGAGTCTGGTAGTTCATCAAAATCAGAATTTCCGAGGACAAATTTAGTGATTACTCACATTTCATTCATCTTCATCATTATTAACCAAATAATGATAAATCAAACTATTACCGTAGAATTCTGAAAATCTCGTGATTTTTAAGGGGGGTATTTTGATACGAATATTCGCACGCTCCTCAAAATTCTCTAGTTAGGTATTTCAAATTTTCCAGTATGATCTGATGTTTTCATTCTTCTGGATCCTTTTATTTATTGAGTAAGATTATGCTAAAAAGCTTTGAAAAAGATCGAAGGCATTGTTTATTCACTAGCATTTGTTGTAATTTGTTGTAGCATACATCTCCGATTTTGAAAAAGCAAAAGTTTTTCACTAATCATCAAATGCCTGCCCAATGTTTATGAATCATTCATGTTTCTTAGGTTATATTTTATTTATTTAAAGACATCAAATTCTCAGATTAGGTTACATGAAAGCTAAGTTGGAATGAAAATATGCACATCATATCACAAGGCAGGAGTAAAACCGCCGTTCATAAAAAGGGGTTAGCTTTTTACTGTGGTTTCCTCTTCAAAGTTATAAGTATCAATATTATATCCCTTTAGCACTGCTTTTAGGACATCTACATTTGATACTTGTCCTTTAACCAGGAAGAATGTATCTGTACCAACCGTAAAATAATCTAAATCTTTAATCCGTTTATTTGAAGGCTCCGTCTCCTGTATTTTGTTAATTTCGATGATTTCCCATGTGGGTATAAGTCCAGCCTTCAGAGTCGCTATCTTTATGCGTTTTCCATCGTTCAATAGCCGAAGATCATAGACTCCAGAAGAATATCCTATCCCTGCTCCAATCCAAGTAAATAGGCTCGCTCCGCCCAAAAGGAAGTAAAATAAAGCTCCATACCAAGTTCTGTTCCCAAAATCATAGAGTTCATACCCAGAAAATAAAGTCAAACTCCCATACAAGGAGTAAAGTATGATATTCAAAGTTTTGTTGATATTCCTTGTTTCATATAGTCTCATTTCACCGTTTTTAAACACTAATGGTGCGGGGCTTTCCCATATCTTTTCTTCCACTCGGAAATTCATAGATTCAAAGTCTTTGGATTCGTTGTTATCAGGACCTTTATTCTCAGGGCCTTTATTCGCAGAGGAAAACATCCTTCTGAACTCAATGTGTAATTGAGGTTGAGGTTTCAATGAGAGATGAGCGAGCGACTTGTCGAAAATGACAAGAGAAGAGAAGGAATTGAGGTTGAGGCCCCTTCTGTTGAGATATTTCAGATTTTTCAGCATAGTCGAGAAAGGATAAATCAATACCAAAATTATTTAACTGCTTGAATAAAATTCAACGAATAAAAGGACACCAATTCGGAATTGGAATCTATAAAATGAAAAAAGCATTTCATAGTTTTGTTCTGAAACTGAGGACGAATTAGCATGTTGGGCATGAACTTCAAAAGTACATAAGTTCAAACCAGAAATCGTGGATGTGCTTGTCAAATTATGCTTGAAGCCGTGAGGACGAAAAAAGCGTTATGCCTTTAAGCAAAAAAACTCTCTCTCACCACAAACAATCTTAATTTGGAATAACTATCTCTTTTAGAGAGTCAGAAAGTCTATTTTTTAGTTTCATTCTGTTGTTGTGTTGCAAACTCATTTCTTTCGTTTAGAACTGCTCATCTCGTTGTTTCTCATGATTTCTAGAGTTTCTTGAATACAATTCCTATTAAACAAGCATTCAATCACTTACTCTCATATCAATGCGAAAAAATGTTGTCAAATAATGATGATTTATAAAAAGTTTGATATTGTATTGAAACATTAATTTGTTGTTTGAAAGAACTAACTAATAGTCAGCATCGAAAAGATAAGTAAGCTCTAATAATCTCCTCGCTAATTATTTCATACTCCTCTCGTAAATCTAAACTAATAGCTGAATTTATCAAAGGAATTGCATGAAATTGAGCTTGATATGCGTGCTCTTTATTAATCTGGATCAATTTGCTTAATTCGTGTGTTTGTATGAAAGCCAATTACAGTTTTTCAAAATGAATATGGATAGCCTTAAAGCTTTCCAAACCTGAATAAATCCCTCCAAATTCTAAGGTAATCATCTAATATGAGAATTCCCAAACATAATTATCTATCATACGACATTTACAAGAGCATCCTTCTTGGCAGCATTGTGAGTGCAGACTTTTTTCCCATGGAAGACAGCTTCGAATAATCCGACAAGCGCCACAATATTATAGGCAATGAAAATAAATGGGCTCACTATCCAGAGAAGGATATCTTTCCAAATAGGGATCTTTTCGTCCACCTCCACTTGTTTCAAGAAAGTTTTTACGGCTATCTTGTTGATGATAATAACCATCAGGAGAGAGAAATAGACAACTCCTAGTGGAATTGTGAACCATATCTGTAAGCTATCAGGCGAATTTTTCTCTATCACAAACAGATAGATTGTTGTTGTTATCGTCAGTAGTCCCTGGGCAATCATGAAGAACCCATAGTAATTCACATAATTGAGTCCCCAAGTTGTTGCAGCGAAGAAATTGATTCTTCTAGCTTTGATACAGAAGTAGTGAAATACTTCAGCACTTCCGATTGTCCATCGTCTGAGCTGTTTTGCCCATTCAACAATCTCTTGGAACACATTGTTTCCAGAGGTCGGAGCAGAGATGGTTGGACAATAGATAGGCTTTATTTTCAGCACTCTCTTCGTCATAAGCATCCACCTGATATAGCAGATGATATCTTCCATTTGATAGGCTGGATGAGTATATTTACCCTGAATAAAAAGTTGAAGACTGGCTGTATACACACTCATCACATTTATGTTGAAGGGAATCAAAGCTCCCATCATCAGAATGTTTCTGTTCAGCCCAGTCATTCTGGTGATGAAAGAGAGCTTGTCAAGATTCCAATTATAGAAAAGAACTGGTTGCCATACGGTAGAATAAGGTTCTTTTTCTTTTAAACAAGTATCTTGTTGGATTTCAAGAAATCTTGGATGGAATCTGCTGTCGATATCAAAGTTAGTGACGATGTAGTCTTTAGGATCGAAGGTTGGATCTTTCGTCTGAAGATGGCTTACGATTGATCGTAGCGCATAATTGAAATTGGAGCATTTTCCTGGTATTTCTCCTACGATACCGTAAGGATGTACAGTGATGATGAGTTGTGCAAAGCAGTTTTCAAATCGTCTGACGATCTCGGCAATTTTTTCATCTTTTTGAGGAGTTTTTTCTTCGAGAGCTACTCCCAAAATTACCGAACTCGCTTGAGAGAGCTTTGAAACGTTTTCTAATGTCTCCGTGATGAGCTCTAAAGGCTCCTTGTAAGCAAATGTCACCATTATTTTTTTGAGAGATTTGGTTTCAATTGCTGTCACATTGTCTCCTTCTACTTCGGATTTAGCCGCTTTACTTGACGTTTTGTTGTATCTTTGAAGATTGCTTCGAATTTTGCATTGGGTAACGGTCGCAAAGATCAAAAAACAAACCCAGAGGAGAGCGAAATAGGAATTGATGGCAAGTGTTGCTATTGTTGGAATGAAAAACGGTGAGGCCACAATTCCAACAACCAGTGCGTTTAGAAATATATTGTATCTCATTCTGCCTCCGCAAGTCAATTTATGCGGAGCAGATTTTGATTTTGAGGAATCTTGCGCTGGAAGAGCTTGTGAAATAATTATTGCGGGTGGCATTCTGAAAAGGTCTTTTGGGGTTGCTATGTGGATAATTTCCTTGTTTTATTCGGGAGACAAATCTTTGTCTTTTAAATATTCAAATTTTCGCATTCGAAAGTTATTAATAGGAGGGTACTAAGAATGGAATCAAATCTTAATCCTGATTAATAAAATAAATTGAAAAATCCCCCGGGGGGGGGGGGAATCACGGCCGGGGAGGTGGTAGAAGCTCTTGTCCATACTCATTGAACTGTTGTAGTGAGAGATATCATACAGAGAAAGAGAAATTAAATGGACTAGGATTCGAACTTTTCATGAAAAGAAGGAGACAATTTGGAAGTTCGATTTGTAACTCTTCAGTCAAATGTTGCTGGAACTTTTTTTTATTTTTGCGATTGGAAAATTTTATTTGTCAGGAATTAAATTTGAATCTACTGCAAGAAAAACATTAAGTTAGCATAAAATTCATGGGAAAATATCAATGAGCTTAATTTGAGTATCAATAGGGTCAAAGCTGTATAATTTTTGAGAGATAAAGAATTGACAACAAAAACGGTTCTGTCATTGATTCGTAAAGTCCTTTTCTCTAATGAAATCGATCTTGAGGATGTAGTGTTCAAAATATTCTTCAAAATAGTCTGTATATAGATGGCACTGAATTCTTAGTCACGGTCATGTCATAAATTGACACAAAATTATCAAGTCGGTTTCCATTTGGATATGATTATGGAAGTTAATAAATCCATACGTGCGCTTTCAAGCTGAAAACAATCCCCCTCAATAGAAACGAAATTTCGAGAGAACGATAACAGAATTTTGATTAAAACTTCCATTATCATAGTGTCCTCTTCAAGCAGCAAATGAGAGCCGAACTTAACAATCCTTGCGATAATATTTCACTTATATTCATTGCTATATAATTGCTAGAATATGCGAAGTTGTTATGCTTCTTCTGATCACACAAGCAAGAGAAAAAGGAGACAATGCTATTAGTGAAGCAAGTTAGCACTGAATAACTTAATAAAATATCCTAATTATGTGAAATAGCTTCATAGTTTGAAATACACTCAAGTTAACTCCTACGAATAGCAACTATGTAGCATTTGATCCAAGAAACCAAAATCTCATTCTTAAGCTGAGCAATATTCATATCTAAGCTGCTGCAGAATTCATGGGTTCGTTGTGTTAAGTATTTTCAGCCAGTCAATTATCGAAAGCATTGATTAGGTAAACTCTGCAGCGTTCACGAGATGTAATTCAAACTTGATTTTGAATCACACATGAAGAATGGTCATTTCTGTTCAGTTCAACCAACGTTTAGGTCAACTATAATGCACCTTTTATTAGGTAAATCATAATTTCTCTCGAGTTGCAAATGAAGTACAGCAATTCGAGTTTTTTTCTGCAGGAAAGAAATGAGAGAAAGATGTTCCTCGAAGGACTGAATACTGAACATGGGTTTTCTTCTAGTAATGTGAATTGATGCATGAAAGATGTTTTATACATGACAGCAATTCCAAAAGGAACCAGGATAAAATATTAATTACGAAAAATAGTAGTAGATCTCCGCAAGCTTTCTTGTAGTTCCCGATTTTCTGTTCAGCTCATGAAAAGTGGCCAAAGAGAATGAGGACACGGGGTCAACTCGCTGCTAGCAGGTTTTATTTCCCGACCAAAACATTTTCTCTCGAAAATCTATCCAAATGCTTCTTCAAAACCTTTATTTCAGGCAGATTTCACCTTGAACAGGTGATTTTGACGTTGTTGGCAGCTCATCAAGAGGAAAGATATCCGAACGAAGAGAAGAAATAGATTCCAGCATCATTCCAAGTCATTGCTTATCATAATCAATTATACTGACGTTTTTTTTAATTTAAGACTAACAAATGAAAACCAAATTATTTAACAGAATTATGCCAATCTGGTGGATTGGCATCGCAGCTATCATATAAAACAATTCCATATAAACCTCTGCGTACTTCATGTGTGACAACCTTAATATTCTATTTAAAAATGAAAAAATAAACCTTCTGCTCCTGCGTTGAATTGTAGGGTTAAACACAGGAAATAGCTATTCAATCAAGGAGCAATTGTGATGTTTCTCACATTACAAGGCTGGCTGGCTGTAATAACAAAATTATATCGAATATTGACAAATTTTCAAAATTCTCAATTGGAAAGCCCTCCAGCCTCGATAAGAGGTGGATGAGGTATTATCTCAATGTTGAAAGACTTGACTCCGAGAAGCTGTATCAAAAGGATTGTGCTGATAAGAAGTTTCTGGAGGAGGGAAAATAATCCCAAAAACAGAATTTGATTATCTGATTACGTTCTGCAAAGTCAAAGCAATTAAAATTATTATTCAAGCCGTATAATGGTAAAGGCCGTAATGAGAATTCTGAATTTTAATAATTATTCTGCTCCATTCATATAAAAATTATTTAAGCTGTATAGCGATAAAAGACCGTATCTGCAAATTTTTACTTGCATTAATCACCAAGATATTTGCAGTTTCCAATGTATCGCTAACTCTTGGGTCTATCAGGTTAGCTATTAATCTTAAGACGAGTTTTTTTCACTTCTGAAGGTCGAGATTTTGATCATGAATTTCAAAATAATTTCTGATTAATGTTCAAATATGTGACTTATCATTAGCAAACAAGATCGTGTGACTCTGAGCTGGCTGAAAATTTCAATTTTTGAAGCTAATATCCTTTTTACAACGGTTTTATGGCCTCTTTCATCAGTACTCGCCCGGGTTAGATTATAAATTTTAATAGGAGCTGTGTTCGATCTTGAAGCACCCATGGCAGTATAAATCTTTATTTGCAGTGATTAATAATAAAATACTCAATAAAAATTTCCAATGTTTCGAGCATTCGATCTCTTTCAGCAAGGAACCAAGCTAAAGTACAATGCGTCGAGCAGCTTCTCGACACACGCAGGCTTCTTCTTCACCATTTGCGTTGTTGCAATCACACTGGTTCTTGCCATCCCAACATTTCGATCAATCTTCAACTATCACTCACCACAAATAGCTCAGGATCGCACACAAGTCAATGATCCTGGACTTCTCACTCTGGACTCCTCAGAATTTCACTTCATGCTCCATATGTGGGATCTCAATTTCTCTTCAGCTGTAGTCTCTTTCAAAATGTATTACTTTACCTCCATCAAAGATGAAACTGGATACACAGAACTCAATTATGTTGAGATTCCTTATAAGAGATGCACGCTCGATTACTTGAAAAATTACACTGTCGGTACCTACCCTCCAGAGATTTTTGACTCAGCAATCTGTCCAGACACTTCTCAAATTCAATTGAATGGGTCAGCTTTTGAGAATCCTGTATATCAAAGTGTTCTGTTAGAGGTAGTGAGATGCGTAAACGATACAAATCATCCCGACATTGTCTGTAAACCCTCAGACGAAATAGATGATTATCTCGAAAATAATATGATCCAGGTGAATTTGTTCTACACCAATACGATAATGTCGCCAACAAATTACTCAAATCCTTTCACATATTTTATTGATACTACATTCTGGTACCTTATTCCTGGCCAGTTTTCTCTCGAAGCTGATGTTAGGATAAATCAGCAAGATATAATTACTGATGATAATTTACTCGTCGAAGATTGGAATCCTACAAAGCAGACGACATTTCAAATTGACCCCCAAGAAATACAGACTCGATTCGGCAAAATACTGACACCTGATGGCGAAGAAGTCTTGCTCGATATTTATTTGGGAAGAAGCAACAAGCAATACACTACGAAAAGGCAATATCCGAAGCTACAGCAGGGTTTGGCGAACGTTGGAAGCGTCTTTGGTGTATGTGTCGGAGTCTTTGGGATAATAGCTGCTATGTACGTCAGTAAAGCTTATTCTTTGAACATTGCAAATCAACTCTACGAGTTCGATTTGGAAAGTCCTTCAAAAGGGTTAAGACCGCGACGATCTGCCACCATAATTGACCAAAAGATCAAGAGCTCTAAGAACAAAAAAGGAAAGAATCTCAACAAGCAAACGAGTAATAAGGCTTCAGAAGATGCAAATAGTGAAAGTGATGGGCTAGAGAAAGTGCTTCTTGTAGATAAAGCACCGATAAGATATTCCTTTCGTGAATTTCTTTTGGATTTGATGCCGTGCTGCAGAAGGAAAAAAGGAATGCTCATTAAGCAAGCTATACGAGCTGCTGAGAAAGAAATTGACCTGCTCGAGATATTGAAGAAACTCCAAGAACTCGAGAAACTCAAGAAAATTCTTCTGGACGAAGATGAACTCATGATGTTATCGTACTGTCAGCCAGCCATGATTCCGCTCCAAACTGGTTCTTCCAAGAAGAAGAAAGGTAATCAAGGGAGTAGACTTGACGTTGATACAACCAGCTTTAATACAACAGAAGTGAAACTTAAGAGTACATCGAAAAAAAGTAAGCCCAAAACAATACTTCTGCAAGAAGATCTGGAATCGCCTAAAAAATCTGATTCTACTCAGATAAACCTAAAAACAAGTTCAAAGGATGAAGAAAAAAATGAATCTGAGAGGGCGCTTGCTGTTGCAGCGAATCACTATAATCGGCTCCTCAAGAAGATGAAACACTCTTCGACTTCTCGCAAAATTTTGACGTTTATTGATCCTAAGGTTAGCAACGCATTATTTGATATGGGAAAAAATTCTCTTCTCACCAACATCCAACCGGTCGAAGATAGAGAAGTGGAAGTTAGCGTCCAAGAAAAAGATAAAAAAGCTCAAGAAATGTCAAAGATTGAGGCTGGGTCGATTATTTCTAAACATTTGGAGAAATATTATATGAAAAGAAAAACAAAGCAGGAATCAAGAAACTCAGGTTATCAGAACGATCAAGAGGATGAAGTCTTTAGTGCTTCTGATCTATCCGAAATGAAAGAGTCTCTAAAATATGTGAATCCTCATCAAATTGAATTGACCAACAGATTCGATTTTGACTCAGGACCGCGTAGTCCAACAATAACAATCCAACTCCAGAACAGAAGTCCTTCGTTGATCAATTCTCCAAATGACAGAACCAATCCTCTACTATCTTCCTCCATCAAGTTCGGAACACAACAAACCTCCGGAATCAAAACCTTGGGCAAAGATAAAGAATAGTCGCTTACATCGCCTGTTTATCCATCTATCTTTCTTTGAAATGATTGAATTTTTTTTTTGAAAAAAGAATAAAATTGAATAGTTTGATAAGCGTAAAGTTAGGTAGAAAAAGCATGGATATATAAGAAGAATGAAATCTAATTATTATATCAAAGAATGATTTTGGAAAACTATAATATTTCAAATACAAGAGCTCGGGAAACATAATTCAGCTTCATAGTTAAGGATCGATCACATGTAAGCATTAAATTCTGGCGCTAGCTGTCATGTTTCTCAATAATTCTCTTAAAGAGCAAGATTAATGCTATTTTATTTGTTTGACCAAAAATATCTCTAATTTGTCACTAATGTGTATGTGAAAAATTTACAATTCATTCATCAGGAACTCTTATTATATTCAGAAAAAACCCTTTAAGGAAGTAACTCTCAACTTGAGATGATACAACAATTAGCTATTCACTCCTGTACAATCAGCGATAGTCTTCGGCACCAATTCGACTAGAGTATGGAGATTCGAGGCCGTCATTATCACGTTTTCAGGCGCGAGGATAAACTGCCCAAATATCGCTGTAAGTCCAACAATATCAGCCGCGCATTGCTCTGTATTCATCGTGTCAGTCGGGATACTGAAGATTTTCCTAATGCATTTTTCAAAAATCTCCGGCATAAATTTCAGAACTCCAAACAGCTGCTGCACAGCCTCTGCAGCATTATTAACCGATGCTGCCTTTGCGAACGCCAGCAGAGAAGGAATCGCTTTTTGAAGGGAGATACCACAAGGAATTAGTTTTACCGTAAGTTTAGAAATGCTTATGATTGGCTCCACTAATTTTGGAATAGTTATCTGAGGAAGCCGAATTGATCGAATCTGCTCCTTGACCTGGTCGAAAGCGTCTTGAGTCTTCTGAATAGCGCTGTGGATGTTTAGCTGAGAGAATGCAATTCCCTTTTCCATATGATTAATTCCAATCTCTGAGATAGATTGAGGATCTTCTTTAATTTCCTTAGTGTCATTGATTTTAAGGTCTTGCAGGCTTTTATCAATATCTTCTTTGACCTTATCGACTTCATTCCTCAGCTGGCTCATCAGATCCTCATCTTCGAGGTCCCGGAGCTCACTTTCGCTTGAATCGTTTCTGTGTCCGTCGAAGTGGATATGTAATTCGACGTTATCATGGCCTTGTTGGCTCAGCGAGGTGATAAGAGCGGAAATAATGCTTTGGATGCGAGAACTCGAGTCTGATTTGGTGAAATGAAGGTGGTAATGAAGTTTTTCAGTAGCAGCTGCTGCTGAAAATAAAACAAAGGCAACCAAAATGGTTGCGACGACGATAGATTTCATTTTGCGAAAGACCAATCTAATTATATATAACCCTAAAAGGTTTATAAGTCTGCTTCCGATCACAGCTCCAATTCTCGTGATCTGATATCGAAACTAACGATCAAATTCTGATCAATAATTCATTTAATGACACGTGTTTTTTCGTTTACATATATTTCTAGCTACCTCATGCAAGGAAAAGCTCATCAAGCTTTTCAGAAAAAAGCTTGCCTGATCTCGTAGGTGATGATGCTGACTGATTTTCACAATAATCAAATCGATGTGATGTTTGCATTTCTTTACTATATTCAGATTTTACATTCGCTTTATGAATTAATACATTGAGTAGCAGCATAACAATCAATGGGGAGAATTTGAGTACGTTCAACAAGAAAATATGCGAGAAACCGCTCAAACTTCCTGATACTACTGAGAAAAACAGGAAATTATGATTTTTTAACCTTTAGTCGGCATTCTCTCTTAGTGAACTTTAGATATCATATCGAATCGACATATAATGTGAGGGAAATAACCTCTATTGTTGGAAGCTTTGAACTGTTAGTCACCTTTCTCTTGCCCACCCTGTGTGAGATAGAATAAGCGTTTTCAAATTTCCCCGATTTGTGTTTTTTATGAGAAGAATGACTGTTTTGTACTTGTTGATTTCGTTTCTTCATAAATCTGGGATTTCTAATCTTTTCAAAAACGCTCTTTTGGCAAGTATAAGCGCTCCTCCGTCTGTGACTTAAGGAAAGTTTCTTCAACTTTGGACAAAATCCAATGTTTTTCAATTGAGAACAAAATTTCTTTTGGCAGCTGGTGGCGTATGTATTGAGATTTAATTGCACTCTAAACCTCTGCATTCTATCTTTCATGAGAAACTTTGATATGCAAAAATTAATATAATGAGACAAAAAAAAAACAAGCATACACAGACTACAAGTATGGGGTCAATTTGACAACGACCCCTCCGCTTCGCTTTCATGCTGTCTACCAAATCTCCTTAACGAGAATCTGAAAGCGCTTTTCTATTGACCTCCAACCTCGTGATTCCCAAAATTTATTTAAAGCAATGGTCTCGAAATTGATATTGACTTTATTATTAACAAAAATGAAGGCAAATATTTATCATAAGTAAGATATCATGAAGTATAGAAGAAAAAGAGATTCCTTGAATATGAATACAACTAGCAACTTATAAAAATTTGAAATATGCTATCGCCATAATTTCTAATAGCAATACACACTTATTCCTTCACAAGAGAATTATCCAGATAACGAGACGTTCGAGAAAGCTACACCGGAGCTTCCTTGCTCTGAGGGTGTGAAGCGGGTTGCTCAAGGTTAGTATCCGATGCATTTTCTAAAGCATAGATATAACTGCGCGATTTGCTGTTCTGAACGGATCTGTCATCCGATCGCTGAGACCTCTGTCGACGTACAGCTATCATCTTCATCCCCGAGTCAATGCCTCGGGAAACATTTTCCTTCTTAGCAGCCATTTTCTGTTTAACTCTCATATTTTTTTCAATTTCACAACCCTTTGTTGAAAGTTTCTGCTTTAAAATTTCTACTTCCTTGCTGAGACTACTACTGCATACATTATCTCGCTCAGAGAACTCGCTGTCCACTTTTCGATCCTCTTTAAGTTTGATTTGAACAGGCTCGTGGGTTACTATATTTTTGATGCTAACGACAATAGAGTTCACTGCTGTTTTCTCTAAATCAAGAGCTATATGCTGAAATCAGAAAATTACACACTGAAATGAAAAATTGCAAATGAACTTACAGATTCGGGAGCTTTATTTTGCCTAGAAAGTTCATAGCGGAATGTCTGCTGCTCATCAAAGGTCAGATGACTCTTTGTTTGGATTTCTGGAGAGAAATGGCGGTTAGAATCAACACTAGGATAGATGAAATAAGTTTGAATGATATTCTTTGAAAGTAATATTACTGATTGCCGCTTGGACTTGGGATTGTCCTGTTTATTTACTTCATTACAAGATGATCTTCGTCTTTTTGTTTAACAAGATTTAATTTCTCAATGTTTAGAAGTAACTTACGGCTGTTAAAGTTCTCCCTGTCGATTGCGAGAGCCGGGACAACTTTCTTTTTCGAGCCTTGTTTCTCCGAGAGACCCTTCTTGAACTTTCCAATATTTCAAATAAGCGCACGATCTATTAAGAGAGGAATTACTTGACCCTCTTGAGGCAGTTTTTGAGCTTCTCTTTTGCGTATAGCCAGAATATGCTCATAAGTTGTGAGGTTGTTGCTGATTAACCAGAGGTGGTAGATCAGCAGTTTTAGATCAAGGACTAAAAAGATCGTCATGACCACAGTCGATATACAGGTCGCAATAAACATCCCTTTCAGTATCTCGCCGCTTTGCACATACTCTAATGCATCGTTTAAACACTCGTCTGGGTTGGTAATATAGCGGATGATAAATATCAGTGACGCGATCAGATAAAGCACGATGTTCACTGCCAACGAGACTAACATGCCAAGAAAGGATCTGATAAATGATGCAGATGACTTATAAGGAAACCAAAAAAAAAGAGAGATATTACTTATAGTTTTTTTTCGAAATGCAATTGTTGACCCATTTGCAGTGGTGATCGAAATCGCTAACGCATCTGAAAGGTAATTATTGTGTCATGAAGAGCAGATAAAAAAAAACAACCTGTCGCAGCGCCAACAGTGTTTGCTGGTACTTTGCACGCAACTTTCACAAGCATTGCAATAGTATTCATACTCGCTTGGATCAAATTTTTCCCTTATAAAGCCTCAGAATAAAATAGCTTTATATTGCGCTTACCCACGAGCCTCTGCCTCCTTCGTTTTGATCACTAATCCATCCGTTGGATCTGTCAATGTGCAATACGCGCCAAAGCCGAATACAAAAAAGGCTAATATGTAGTATAACACACCCAAGACCACCTAGCAAAGTTTCGTTGAAATTCTGTTCGATATACTAGCTTACACTTGCAGGTAAAGGATTGACAGGCAGGATAATTGCAGAAAACACCCCGAGTTTAACCAATACGACCAAGTAACTCATAATCTGATAAGGATGCAGCCGTCGGGACAACCCATGCTGCTTTTTGTAACCTTTCATGGCCTCAGAAGACTATGGCTTCGCTCTGATTTTCAGAATATTTTATTGATGATCTAATCAAATTATTTTAATGAATCCAAAGAATAAAAATGGCCAATTGTAACACATTACCTCAAGACTTGGTTAGAGAGCCTTGTGCTGCTTAAATGACCTAACTACGAGGAAAAAAACGTTTGAATGCTATCCAATTCACAAAAAATTACATAAAACAGCGCAATTATAAAAATCCATACAACAAGCAGAACGAACAGAACGAAGCCAAAAAATACAGAAATCCTTGCGTAAAATCACTAGGTTAGAGATGTATATCCATGAGACAAATAGCGACAGATTCATCTCACATAGAGGGACGGGACTGATGAAGTTGATCTTCAGTAACAGAGATCTATACCTCCGAATGCTCATCGAGCATTTATATGTTATATAATGCCTAATTGCCTACGACGTTTAACTTAATAACGGCAAAATTGGATATAGAAACAATTTTAAATATTCATCTCTAGCCTAAGATACTCAGTTTACGATTACTGTTATTAGTTACGTTAAGTTCAATGAACTGTGGCTCTCTTTGCTCATTGTTTTTCTGGTCTTCTGGGCCATTGCTTTTCTGCTCCTCTTCAACCTTTTCGAATAAACTCGGTGAACTCAGACTAAATCTATTCGCGTCGCGAATTATAGGCTGGGGGTGCACCCGAGGAGAATGCCGCGAATGACGGGGGTACTGGCTCTCACGGCCATGGTGGGTATCCCGTGCAAATGAAGCTTGTCTGAGCACCCCAAAAGTCGTTGGTGTTGCTCTTCTGCTCAGTTCGTAATTGCTGATTTGGTCCAGATTAGACCCTGGAGTCGCTAACAGACTGCCTCGAGGATTCCGAATTCGTACTTCAGGGATTCGCGCGTCTACGGACGCTTTTAAGAAATAAATCACCACGTAAAGGATTCCGATCAATTGCGTCAAGAGATCCTCCCATAAAGAGAGATTTTCCACTGTATTATTACTGAAGTAGTAGTCCAACGCATTCAAAAATGTAGGGCTGATGCACGTGTTGTATAATATTAAAAAAGGCACGAATCTCCTCACAAGCTTCGGACATTCGAATCGATTCTCGAAAATCGCGAAGCCTGGCTCGGGTCTTGAGAAGGATTTCATTATGGTCACTACATTCAGCACGAAAACAGCCGCTGACAGCGCGTATTTTAAAATTTGCAAAAAGCCTTGGGTATAAGACGGCGGGACTTTTATGCTTCCGTCAGCAGGGGATATTTCACATTCACGCCACGAGAAAAAAGGAATAATGCTCAGGAACAAGCAAAAGGCAACTGCAGTGGCAATATGCTTTGTGATCACGAGGTCAGCGTGGTAATCTTCGTGGTGAAGTGTCTGATAGATCGAATATGAGAGAAAAAATGTCCAGGTGGTGAATGAAAAAAAGGCAAACACACGGAGGAAGTCGCGAAGTCCGTACGTGCATTGGTCTTCAGGGCCGGCAAGGGTAGAGAATATGAAACTGATGGAATAGAAACACTCTGAAAGAATTGAAAAAATCAGACGATAGTTGATAGTGTTGCTTGCAGTTCCTTTGAAGGAGAGTGAGGAGACGAAGACCGTGCTGGCGATAAGGTTTCCAAAGCTGATGGCTTTGACGACGAGCTGTGTTCGAAAACTCGAGTCATCCATATTCTCGACAAAGAGTTTTATTTCAATACGGTTCTAAATTAGATTTACACAGCATTAGGTCTCAGTATGATTTTAAGTTTTTTTTTTCCTTCTCAATTTACGCTATCCAGTGCTACGCGATTCGCCCTCACAATGAAATTTCAAAAGAAATTTTCTTTTGAAGTATTTGGAGACAGATTTAATAGATATACAACCTTAAATGGATCAAGAAAGTACAATGATAAGTTATATAAGGGTCTATTTTCAGATGAGGATATTATTCTCCCAAGAAAAGCCCGAAAACATCAAAGGATCAATGAGATAAACACTTCTATGAGTAGATATTGCATGAATTATGTGAAATTCAGGGGATTATATGAGAAATTATGAAGTTCTGATCTTTTTCCGGACGACAGGAACTGATGGTAGTTCGAAATTTAAGGCAATCCAAAAGGATTTGCAAACGAGAGTTACACACTATCAGCAAGGTAAGTTCCTTGTACTTGCAGTTTAATAGAAGATAATTTGAGAGTTTTGATTTTAAAGAAATTATAGATAATTTATATTTGTGGGTTCTTCAAGATTAATCGCATGAGTAGCACACTACATTCAAACTTTTGTATGCGAAAACAGTCTTTGACATCAAATGTTTGGATTTTGTTTTTAGCTAGGTTGAGACAGAGCATCTTCGTTTCTCTAAATTCGAGTTTGCGCCTTATAATTCTATCACTTAGCAGGAGAGTTACGCGAGTTAATCAACAAATTTAATGCGGTCATGATTCCTGTTAATTAAATTATTTGACAGACCCTCCTCAAATATATAAATAACCCTCAAGAATTCCAAAACTGAAAGCAGCTACTCACATGGAAAGCACTTTATTTCCAACCCACGACTACCTCTATCCCTCTACTCTGATCCAACAACAACAAACCGCTCTTTATTCCTTCATGCAATCTATGGCAATGCTATTCCCAAATTCACTTACTCCAATGAAAATGCTTTCCCCTTCACCATACAACACAATAACTCCTTTGCCTTTCAGCCAGGGCCTCTTTGATCTTGATAGAAAAGAAATAACATCGACCCAGATACAATCCAATTTGATGACAAAACCTCTATCTGTACCTGAAAATTCGTTAGTTGCTAGATCACCAAGTGTTGATTACCTCCGACCGCTTGGGGTGATTGATAAATATTTATTGTTTTCCGAACTTGGCAAAGATCATCTTTATCCCGTCTACATTGCTTCCTCGATATTCGATTCTCCTTCAAGCGACGGTTCGAACCTCGTTGTGCTTAAAGCGATTCCAGTCGCAGACTTTCGAAACTCATTTCAAAACGAAAGCAACGTGTTTCAGCTAAAATACCACAAGAATTTGCTCAACTGCATCGAAATAATAAAAAACGTCAGATTTTATTTCAGCACCGCGCCGAAGATAAGCACAACCAGCAAGAAGCCGACAACAGGCGATGAATTTTACAATCTTCTGATTTTGAAATACCACGCAAACGGTGATTTTCTAGAAATACTTAGAAAACATCGCTTTAATGAAAGAATTACGAGGTACTATTTCGGACAATTACTAGACGCAGTTGAATACATGCATTTACAAGGGTATTGTCACCGAGACATTAAACTGGAGAATATACTGTTCGATCAGAATTTCGACCTGATCCTTTCGGACTTCGGCCACAGTGTCAAGTATTGTGACAAAAAAGGCGAAAAAATCTTTAAAGAGTCCTCTTCCATGACGACCCCGGGGATCTGCCCGCCGGAGTTTCATCAGGGGAAGGGATATAAAGGGACTCAGATGGATATTTTCGCACTTGGGAAATTATTGTTGATTTTTATGACGGGACTGAACCCGTTTAAGAGCACGAAAGAATCGGATCAAAACTACTCTATGATAATAAAAGGGCAATGGCCGGCGTACTGGAAGCTTACGAGTGGTTGGATGAAGAAAAGGTGGATAAAAGCGGATAATTTTACTAGTGAGTTCAAAGCGTTAGTTGAAATGATGCTGAATCCAGACCCAAAGAAGAGGATTTCAACTGTTCAGCTGGTGAGAGAAAGCCCTTGGTTCAAAAATGTCAAGCCAGCGTCTACTGAAGAAGTACAAATGGAAATAATCAGAATGAAAACGCAACAGTTGGATGGAAAGTGAAGTTAATATCTTTAGAAATGGATATTTGAAATATAATATCGTTCTAAAATTATTAGTGATTTGTACGAAAACTTTCAGAACATGATTTATCGGTATAATACATTCTCAGTGCATATTAATGTGAGCTCTATTTGGTTTTCAAACCTTGAAAATTTTTTGATGGATTTCAATCAATTCCTTTTAGATTCGATACTGTGAGAAACTTAAGTGTCTGAAGGTATTTAACGTAGACCTCGAAGGATCTCAAGGAAATTAATAGTCTAAGTAAGAGACTGAAATTTTATGGAAACGCTTGCTGATATAGGGCGTCTCCATTGTTCGTGAGAGTTTTACTGCTTTAACGCCTTTAGTGTTCTCTGTACACATGGAAACTCTGGTAGTTTCTAATTGAAAAGGGATTGCTGATAGGTTAAAGCCGTCGAATACGATTACCCTGTCAAATATTAGAAATTCAAAATAAGTACCCATTTTCTAAATTTCGGGTTTGATTAAAATGCAAATTCCTACAGTGATGGGGGAAAATTTGAATAAATAAATGTACTGACACCTGTGATTCAAATGATGCTCTTAATTTAGCACAGCCATCAACCCAAACTTAATTCCAGGCAATAAAGGAGGATGGTTACAGAGCCTTTTTCATAGCTTGTGTCGGCCAAAACTCTGAATACTATCTTTTGACAGATCACTCCAAGAAATGATAAATGATTACATCATCAAAATCATAAAGCGCTTTCTCTTGCGCTAATGACGCATATTAAGACTTCAATAAACGCGTCCAATTAAAATATTCTGAGAGAAAATTTTTCCAGTGACTCAGATTTCTTCTGCGAATTCCGATGTGAAATACATTTACTGTTCGCGCTGGTATTTTTTATTTACGGCGGAATAAAGTCCGAATAAAGTTTCAATAAAAATTGTTCCGAATTTCGGAAACTAAGGAAATCAAATCTCAAAAAAAGATTCAGCGATCAGCACTCTAAAAAATTTCAAATTTACATGTCAACCACAATTCAATCAAAATAAAATTAGGAAGATTACTATCGTTTCTCAGAAGATTCGTGTAAACTATGCGTATTTAAAGTGCTCGAGAAGTTGTTGAGTATTGAAATAAATAAATATCACTGAAATTTCACTTTGCAAAATGAGCACCTTCAAACTAAAGCAAACCGAAAGTGGAGTAATGGATCCTTTCTTCGCTCGTTTCTGACTCATTTTTAGAAAGTATTAGTTCTCGACCTCGATGAGACATTGATCCACTGCAACGGGCAAAACTTTGAAAACGCTACTGAATACCCAAAGGTACAATTTATCCCTTAATTCAGTGGATAAATAAATTTTTAGCTTTGTATTGGAGATACTTGTGTTGATCTATTCATCTGTGCAAGGCCTGGACTGGAAGAGTTCGTGGCCAAAATGTCGAAAATCTATACTCTCGTTCTCTTTACGACAGGAACCAAGGAGGTAAGAGACTTTACTCATTGTATGTGCTAATGACTCTTAATTGCTAGTACGCTCACTTGATGCTGAGACTCATGAAAATTGAGGGCTATTTCTCGCATGTGCTCCATAGAAAACACTGCCACCTCAATTCCGAAAGTAAATATGAAAAGAGCCTCGCGATCCTTGGAATAAAGGCCAGAAATATCATTCTTGTTGATGTAACTAACAAAATGAAAACCATTTCTAATTTGATTTCAATTAGGATTCAGCTGTGCACGAGAAGTACCAGCCCAATAACATCTTGCTTATCAAGCCATTTAAGGGCGAAAAGGACGATGCTGAGCTTCCAAAGGTCGCAGAGTTCCTGGAAGGCTTAGCCCAAGAGGACGATGTGAGGCCAGTGGGAATGAAATATAGGAACTTTGAGGAAAACTTGGAAAGCACTAATTTGGTCACGCTTGAACCTGATTTTGACGATGTCAGTGAAAGCAGTGAGGATACCAAAACACCAGAAGGAAGCATCATTGCGAGATTACCTTCATTGATAAGGAATCCCAGCAAGTGGGTTATTGGCGATATCGGCAAAGTAGCTGTTGGGGAGAGTTTCTCGGAGTTGGCTACTGAAAGGATGCCTTTAATCACTGAAAGAATCCCTTCAGCTGAAAAGATGCCAGTTATGGCCCCTAAACTAAAAGTTTCCGCTTAATTGAATGGAGAACGCAAATTAGCAGGCTGATTAAAGCTGTGGATGTCCAGTATCTCAGCTTATTTTTCTTGCCAAATTATGTATAAGTTAATATATGTTTTCTTTGACCGAGGATTTTCTTTACAAAGTTCTTAGAAAATTGCATGTTATTATAGTTTTTTCATGAATTTATAAGGTAGAAATGCATTGACTTCTTGTTAAATCAGTAAACATCGTTTTTCAGCAGTATGTGTTGGATTCTCTATCCTACTTGAAAATCTTTGTTGTTAATAATTTTATGCCTGGAACTTTGTTATTGTTGTGGTTGATTCTTGTCATTTAGTAAATGTCAATACTCTCATAAACAATATGTATCACTTTTTTGAAAATTTTGCTTAATATCACTATATTTCAACAAGGCTGGCTAGGTTTTGACGATAGAGACGAAAGAAAGCCGCTTTTAAAAAACGACTTTTAAGACTCACTGTTAAAATTTATTTGTTGAGAGATTCAAAACGAAATTTGGGAGAAGTAATTCGAGTTGAAAATTCCATAAAATTTCTTATGAATAGGAAAGGCATATATCTCATATGCTTGTAAATTAACAATTCAACAAGAAATTTTATGAAACCTTACAAAGATTTGGAGTAGTACAAAACAAAAAGTTTGTAAAAAATTGAAATTTCTTTTCTTTCGAAGATTTTTCTTCTTTCGTCTCGAGCAAGCTGGTTCTTTGCTTCATTCTTGGTGAATTTCTTTGTCGCTTTCTTCTGTCGATTTTTTTTTCGATTAGCAGTTTGAAGATTTCATCTCAAGGAACTTCCTTTGGGACAGCCTCTTCAAAAAGCCTTTCACTTTGCAAATGTCGCTGGTTTAAACACTCAATCCAACACGAATCGCAGACTTTTTGTCTCCCAAGCAATGACTTAGGAGCCTCCAGCCTTCTCTTCAGTCAAACCAAGCAATGATACAGAATAAAAATATATAGATATAAAGTCCAGGTTTTAGATTCCAGCGAGCGACTTCGAGTTCAATCGAGTCTTCAGTCGGGTCTTCAGTCAGATCTTCATTCTTCGTTACACTGCACTTAACAGCTAGCCTTGAAGCTAATCTTAATTCTAAAAAAAATTGGGTCCTAACTATTCTAAAGAAAGAGCGCGGGCATGTTCATCATCAAGTCTCAGGGGCTCATACTAACATTCATGTGAGGATGTGTGTGCGAAGAAAGCTGAATAAAATCAAATGTTCGAAGTCCTTAAGGCATCATGTCCTTGCTGAGCAATTTTCTCTACTCTCACGTTTCGAAATCTGATTTCGCTTTTTTTTTTAGAATATAACCAAAGTCCGATGATCGAGTATATATACACTCTGATTTTATAAGTGGGTGTTTATGAAACGTGATTCTCTTCCAATAAAATTGAAATAACCAATTGAATGGTTTATTTTATTAATCATCTAAATATTGCTGGATTTGAATGATTCCTTCCTAAAGTTGGAAGTTGAGGAATAAGATACAATAACCCGGAGAAAAGGCAAAAGCCGGTCAGAAAGAAGATGGGTTCAGGTGATTAATTGCGGAATTTGGGTTTTAGAAGAGGTTTCTTGGCAAAAGAAAAATTCTAAATTTAAGGCATAAAATCTAATTGGCATCAGGTTTTGTAACTGACTTTTAATCAAATCGAGGGCATTTGGGTCTTTAAAACCATACAAGCTATCGAAATGCTCGAATAGCGTTGGCAAATCCTCGACGATTCTCTCAGCATACATGGCTAGAGAGACTTACTGCATATCTTTGTCAAAGAAAATAGGCAGAAAGTTCAAATTTTTGATCTTTTCCAGGATTATCGTATTTCTCTTGATTATTGAAACAAAAAGAAATACAAACCCAGAAACAAGTCTGAGACAAGTGTGATAGAGTAGAAGGCAATAGTTAAGCTATCTTAGAATCAATTTGTAGTGAATATTTTAGATGTTGTAGTTCTCTCTGTGTGTATAAACCACTTTCATCAGCCATTGTTTCAAGGTGTTTCTTGTAAACAACGATAGGCTACTTTTCGAAACAATACGAAAATTTCAGGTATTTTATACTTCTCATCTGTTTTGAAGGAGTAATCGAGTCGAGAAACTCATTAAGAAGAGCATAGTTAGTAGAGACCTCAGATAATGGTGAGAAGAGCTATAAGACTCTATGTTCTGGGAAAAACGAGGGTTTTTGCAGATTAAATTTATGGTATCGTTGACCACTTTTGGAATTTGTGAAAATTTAAGGAATTCCAGCTTGAGTAGAAATATAGTTCAAATTCGATGCAACTTTAAATTTTAAAGAATTTTGATGTTCGCACTTGTTCCGTGCTGAGATTATCATCAGAAAACCTCCAAAAACCCTGTAAAATTGCGGAAAAGGCTGTGATATAAACGCTTTTACTGAATTCTAACTACTTGGGATATCTGAAGAGGAGCACTCTCTTTATTCATTGAATGATGGATGGATGCTGAAATACTCCAAGCTGGTTGAGAAAGGACGGAATTTCTGGAAGAGGTTATGGCCTGTTTGCTACCTTGGCTGTCAGAGGAAGTTTTCCAGACATTTGATCCAATACATTTGGAGTACGCTATAACCTTAAATTAATTAAATTCGTAGTGGCTTCTGTAAAAACAGTTAGCGTAAAATATTGCTTTTCAAAATTCAAGACTCAAAAATCAAAACTTTGTTCAAACTCTCAAAAGTTAGCCAGCCTACATTGCAAAGTGGTATAAAGCAGCCAAAGGCGATTTTCATTAAATGTAGCTATGAGTTAAACGCTGCTCGAAGGCTGATTACACTGGGTCAGATCGCTGGAATTTCCTAAAGCATCTGCCGTAATTTGCCAACGAAAATTTGAAAAATCCATATTCGTGATCTCCAATGATATGAAATGTTTATGATAGGTTTTTTTTTTCTGAAGACTTCAAATTATGGCCATTTACTAAGAAGCTCCTTCCCAGTATTATCATTCAGAAAGAATTTCTTCAAATAATTTAACAGCAGCCTTAATTATCGCATTATTAACCAAAGAGTGTGTTTGAATTATTTATGTCGAAGAAGTACCCTTCAGCCTCCAAAAAGTAAATATGACTCATTATTTTCCCAAGCTAGCCCTTCAATAAGGTTCCAACATGCGATTATGAGCCAAAAAGCCAAAGGTATCAGGCTACCTCATGTAATTTTCCCTCGCGATCTCCTATACTGACTCCTTTGGTTTTTCTTTCTCTAGAAAGTGCTCGCTCTAGATCTTGACGAGACGCTCGTTCATTGCAGATTCGAGCCAATGGCCGATCAAACAGAAAAAAAGAAGGTAGAAGAAAATTTTCCTCCTGAATACTTACAAAAAATCACAAAATAGATATTCTCCGGTGAAAAACCCCTCGTTGCATTCATAAACAAACGACCAGGCCTCGAGGCTTTTATTGAAAAGATGTCGAAGTGCTATATCCTCGTCCTTTATACCTCTGGAATCAAGCAAGTATGGACTGTTATATGAAAAAACTGGTTATTAACATTTTCATTTTCCGGACTTAGTACGCAAAGGAAGCGCTCAAATATTTGAAGATTGACCACTACTTCTCGCTGGTCCTTCACAGGGGCTATTGCCAACTTAACGAGGAGAAAATTTATGAAAAAGATCTTGCCATATTAGGCGTAAAGCCGAAAGATATCCTCCTTGTCGATGTAATTCATTTTCATTTCTCGACATTAGTTATCAATTCAACCTCAGGACTCCACTGTGCACGTGAAAAACCAGCCATTGAACATTTTGAATCTGAAGCCATTCCTCGGAGAAAAGAATGATGATGAGTTGTATCGAATCACAGAATTCCTTGAGAATTTGGCGAAGAAAGACGATGTGCGGCCTGTGATGCAGAATTATGAGGATTATATGGCTCAAAAGGACACTGAGAAGAAGCAGCTTCAGAGAGTTGAGATGCTGCAAAAGAAATTGAGTTTCAAATTCATGCAAGAGTTGAAAATACCTCAAAGGAAATATTTCGATAGCTCAGAGGGAGAGTATTTAGACTGCGAATTTGATGATTTTGAAGAGAAGGAAGATGCAGATAAGCTCTTCCAGAGACTGTGTACTGCGGATACTCAGGACGGTGGTGCTTCATCGAAACTAGCAAAAAATACTGAGAATGATTGCTACGAGCCATTGATAACAGAAAAAGAAAACGAGGATAAATTATTACAAGAACTATATGATTACCCAATGCTTAAAGAATCGTTTTCATGCGCAACTATTGCAGCCAGCGAGCTTGTATCAATTCTGAAGGGAATGAATTGCAAAAACTCGAGACTAACTCCAAGGCTCGCGGAGTCTACGGTGAAAAATTTGCAATTCTCTGGCTGTTTGGCTGAAAAACTTCCAGTGATGAGCCCGAAATCGCAGTCCATGCAATTTAAAAAGCTTGGGATAGGCGCTACGTCAAGGAGATAGAAATTATGATATTATTATTGTAATCAATTAGAGGTTCCGTTTGAAAATATCTACTATTTTTTTCTATAAGAAATTTTCCTTTTCTCTCCACTAAGTTTTCTTACCTATTTTCTCATTCTGAAATTTATTAGAAATCACTTTTATCAAACAAATGAGTAAGGTTTTTTGATATTGAGATGTGATGTAAATGTAAGTTATATATATTTGTGAAAGGAATAACAATGTTGTTTAAACGGTAGCAGCTCTGCTGTTACTATAATTTGTATACTTATTTATTCAAGTCTTTTTTCATCATCTTATGATCAATTGCGTCTACGACATAAACATCTCCGTAGCTTTTGAACCCGAGTTTCTCATAGAAACCCAAAGCTGATACCTGAGCTTCCAAATACACCTCTTTAGCACCTTCACTCTTCGCTCTCTTTTCCAATTCGTCAATGAGTATCTTTCCTAAGCCTTTGCCACGTAACTCTTTGAGGACTGCTATTCTGCTATAGTAGAATTTGCCCTCTTTGTAAATTAATCGAGCTGTCCCTACAGCCTTCTTGTCCAGGTAGAGAATGAGATGAGGGGATTTGAAATCGTCATAGTCAAGCTCTGTGTCTGGAGTCCATTTGCATTCATTCACAAACACGGTTTTCCTAATGGCAACGGTGTCAGGAATATCCTCCCAGCTTGAAATTCGGTCTTTCCAAACTCTTTCGATACCAGTGCCTTCCTCCATAAATAAAACACGATTATTAAAATTTTATTCTAGTTCTCACATTATGTCTTGCTACATTTCTCTCGAATAGCTAATCGATATTAACTTTGCAACAACCTTTCGAAATATTAAACGATCTATTTTCCCTTATCTTCTCTTAACATTCGAATCAATACTTTCAAATAAAAGAAAATATGTATATGACGAAATGAGCTTCGAATTAAATATCAAAAAGCTGGGAACGGTATAAGCAGCTCTAAAGGCTACCAGGGATATTGATGAAAGGTCATGGTATTATTCGCTTAAAGTTCTCCACTCCTTTGTTTTCTTATCCAAGAGATGATGGCCTCTTTTGTTTTCTCACCCTCGTAAACAAGTGGATTACTCTTGTTAATGGCTGGGTAGAATCTAATGGCAAAGACTGGGAGGTTATCATCTGTTTCAATTTTGTTGGCGCTGGCGTCCATCTTAGCAAATACTACATTTTTCGCTTCTGAATGCTCAGAGACAAGCTCGTCCCAAATTAGAGCGAACTAATTAATTAAATAGGTAAGTATAGTAGTCACAAAAAGAGATTTTATATTACCTCTTTCCACCTATTATCCCACGGAAAATAAAATACAATGAAAACATCTTTGGTGGGGTCAAGGACGATATCGCTGAAGGTCTTCCCAACAACAACCTTTTGATCAATTTTAATAGGTTAACCATATAAGCTACTTTTACCTTGACTGGCTTGTCATTTATTTTAGGGATAGCCTCACTTTTCAACCACCGAGTAAGCGTTCCAGCTTTATAATCATCATAGAATTTAATTAGATTCTCAGTTGTCAACTCACGCTCGAAGCGGTATAACTTTTTAGCAAGGGATCGAAGAGGCACAACGAGAATTACAAGTGGGATTTCTCTTTTCCCAACTTCCAAATATTCAGCAAGTCTTGGGCCGAGGCCGCCGTCGTAGGGGTTGCTGTAGGCAAAGTGTATCTTTCCTTTCAATTGCTGAGCCGCTTCATAGAAAGTCTTTTTAGCTTTTAGATCCGCTTTATTATCTCCATGTAGCAAGAAGATTGTTGGGATACACTCTTTGAAAGTCCTTTGGGCAGCATTCTGGTCGAAAGTAGGGACAAGTGGATGTCTGTTTTCCTCAATGAACTTGAGCAAGCTCACTGCATCAAAACTTCCAGCTAATTCGTTTCTGAGCTCATCAAACTTCTTGAGCAACACTAGACGAGTTCCTTCAGGGACCTTCAATTCAGATATGATATCAGCCTTTGAGGTGTAAGCAAAGGTGACATCATAGTTATCTTGATCAAGTTTTCTGCTAGCTTTCCAGAAAGCAGGCCAATATTTATGATCTTTTCCACCGAGGAAGATAACAATCACTTCTTTCCACCATTGCAATTTGGAAAGGTGTTGGAAGCTTTCAAGCTCGATAGTAGTTGATCGAAGTTGTCTTCTGATCCAGTTGCTGATTTCGTAGCTAGATCTGCCTCCATCGTACGAAATCTCCTCGCCTTTCATGAAGAATTTGAGGGTTGGACATTCTCTGAGGTTATATTGCTCCCAGGATTTTTGGTGTTTGTTGACATCGATTTTTGCGAACTTCACTGTCGCGCTTCGATCTCTACGAAGAAAAGCTGCCGCTTCTTTGTATTCAAAAGGAGGGCTTCTAAAGAGTCCGCACCAAGGAGAAAAGAATGCGATGAGGATGTGATCGAATTCTTTAATTGCTTGATTCAACTCGTTGTAGCCGAGAATGAGAATACCCTCGTTTTCTACGTATTTCGTAGCTGATACTGTTGTGACGACTATGAGGGTGGATAAGATTACAAAAGGATTCAAGATCTTATTCATTTAAACTTGTAGCAAATGTAAAAAACGTATTAAGAGTTGGGAGATATTAATTTGAATTCCTACTTACCCATATTCATGTCATTAATGCCAGATTTGATCAGCACAATTTGACGTGTAAAATTAATATAAACTACTAATATATATCTCATGAATAAAATAACTAGATGCAACGCAACCCAGATATCAAGTTTTCGATGGACTAAAGTATCTCATACTGGAAAGCCAGTTCTTCATTGATGATATTTTTCATAAGGGTCAAATCGCAAAAATGATTATGATTACAGAAGAGCGAATTGTGAGCCCAAAATCTGGTGAAATTTGCTTTCGTGCTTAGTTTTATCGCAGCTGGGCTATCCCTTCCTCAATAAGACTTTATCGTAGCTTAAAAGATAACGGTTTAGCTCCATCGATGTTCATTTCACTTTGGCAGTCATATACATAAACTTGTCTTCATCAAAAATATTTAACTTTAAATGAGGACTCCCTATAGAAAAAGATTCTAAATTTATGAAGAAAATGACTGAAACTTTTGTTTTGGATTTTTCTTGAGATCCAGATGATATAAAAAAGTAAAGGATCAAGGACACACCTTAATTCAAGCTTGACGCTTCATATTTTTCTTTATTAATTAGGTTCTTAAAAGGACATTAAATGTCTATCTATTCATTAACCACTTAAAGTTCTTCTCCCCTTTTCTCCTTGAGCCAAGCAATAAGCCCTTCTTTTGTAAATCATCCTTATAAAAGTCAAAAACTAGTGGGCTATTCTTGTTATCGGCTGGGTAGAATCTGAGAGCAGGTAGGCTTCCTCGAACTGCAAAAGACTCAACTTCGTTTTTGTTGATGTCCATCTTCGCAATTACCAAATTTTTCACTTCAGAGAGTTCAGCAGCAAACTCGTCCCAAGTTGGAGACAGCTAATCGACACAACAACTCAGAATTTGTGACACCAAAAAATTTCAATATTACCTGCTTACCGATGGGATTCCAACTCAAAGCATGGAGTGCAATGAACACATTTTTGGTAGGGTCAAGGACGATTTCATTGAAGGTCTTCCCAACAACAATCTTTGGATAAAAGTCAAGTCACTACCCAATCAAACTAATTATAATTCTACCTTGACTGGCTGGTCGTTTGCTACGGGGATCGACTCACTTCTTAAGAATAGAGGGGGTCTTCCTGCCTTGTAATCCTCATAAAACTGCAGGAGATTCTCAGCAGTCAATTCCCGGTCGAAGCGATGTCTCTTTGGATGCTCGGTTAAAGGCCCATTGATTATGATTGTTGCGGAGTCAGACCCAGCAACTCTATAGAATTGAACAAAACGTCGACCGTAATTTTCGTCATCAACGTCAACTTTAGAGAATTGAATCTTTCCTCTCAATCGTTGAGCAGCCTCATAGAAGACCTTTTGGGCTTTCAGTCCGACTTCATCCTTCTTATACATCAAGAAAAATACCGTGGAATTATCATAAGCGAACCTAATCGAGACCTTACGGTCGAAGGGAAGAACAAGAGGATATCTATATTCCTTAATGAACTTGATCAAACTAACTGCATCAAAGTCTCCAGCTAAATCGTTTCTAAGGTCCTCGAAAATCTTGAATAAAACGACGTGAGTTCCTTCAGGGACTTTGAGCTCACTTCTCATGTCAAGGTTTGAAGTGTAAACAAAGGTGATTTCATCGGTGCTGAGGGCTGCTGAGCTCAAAGTGATAAAGCTTGGCCTTCCTTTTTAGGAAATCAATGACGCCTTCGGCGGTCTTCTGTGTATCGAAATTAATTTCCTCGCCGTGTTTGAAGAATTTGAGAGTTGGATACTCTGTGATATTGTATTTATTCCAGGCTTTTCGGTTGTTGGTGATCTCAATTTTTGCAAGCTTAACTGTTAACGCTTGCTCTTTTAGGAGTGCTGGAACTTTTCTGTATTGATGTGCGAACGCTTTGCTATGCCCGCACCAAGGGGGTAGAATTTGACAAAGATGTATTCAAATTCTTCGATTGTTTGGGCTAAATTGTCGTCAGTCAGAACGAGAATACCATCTTCGTCTACTTCGTAATTCGTGGCCGATACTGTAGTAATGACAGTAAGAGCAGATAAGATAATAAGGACCCTAAATATCCCAGTCATTTTGGTTCGTTGGACATGGAATGAAATTAGTCGGAGTTTATAGATCTTAAATTCGAATCGAGATACCCATCCATAAAAATCTCCTAGCGTCAGATCTGATCAGCATATTTTGATGTGGAAAATCAAGATAAAGCAAATATTATATAACTAATGGATAAACTAGCGAGAGGTGACGTAATCCAGAGAACAGGAGATAAGAGGTCTATTGGAGTTGATCATTGGTCGCTGCGAGAGAAGTATTCTGTTTAAGCAGAAGATTTCCAGACGAGTTTAATCTACTGGATGGAATGCCATATCATTCAGTTCCATTCTTCTGAGTATAGAGGTCAATTCATTGTAGTCCCGAGTTCTAAGATATTTTTGGGTTAAAATCATCGAGCAAGAGCATATTTGTCGAGTGATTATTACTAGTAAATTATGACATAATTATAAATGAAATTGCGCTTTTGGTGAGGCTAAGTTGACAATGAAAGAAACAGAGCTCGTTGATTCTTACTAATAGTAAGAATATTTTCGATACCCGTCTCAATTACACTATTGCCAGAATTAAATGCAATGAAAACTAATTAATTATCATCCCTTTACATAGAAGAAGAAAATTGTGCAGTCTTCAGCAACAAACCTTTCTACTCTCATATCTGCCTCTAAAGACATTCACTTGATTTTTTTCTTAAGAAGATTTCTTTGATACTCAGACTCAAGTTCAGCAAGACGCATGTAAAACACAATACGAATTGATATTTCCATAGAATCTTGCCTACAAATGATTCAAATATAGAACTCTATAAGCGTACAAAGCTCCACAGTAATTTTCTAAACATTTATTATTCAAAAGTTTTCTTCATCATCTTATGTTCTATGGTATCCAGAATAAAAAGCTCTCCATAACTTTCATAACCACATTTCTCATAGAACCCAATAGCGGTTGCTTGGGACTCTAGATAAACTTCTTTGAGTCCTTCACTTTTCGCCTTCTTTTCCAATTCCTCGATGATAATCCTTCCAATTCCTTTCCCCCGGGCCTCTTTGAGGACCGCTACTCTGCTATATTTACATTTGCCATCTTTGAAAATCAACCGAGCTGTTCCAACAGGCTTTTCGTCCAAGTAAACAACAAGATGTGGAGATTTGAAATCCCATTCGTCGAATTCTACCTCTTCAGGCAATTTCTGCTCCTCCAAAAACACGGTTTTCCTGATCATTACAGCATCAGGAACTTCATCCAAACTTGTAATTCTTTCAGTCCAAACTCGTTTGATGACAGGGGCTTTGGTCTCAGTCTCCATAATTGCTATTAATCAAATAAATGATATTCAAGTTAATAAATTTATGCAATGATTCTTGAGTTAATGGCACTACCAAAGGTATCATCAGTTGATAATTGATTGACTATATTTTACATTACTAAAGCCTTTCGTCGGCGTTCTAATTTAAATTGATTGGCATCGCCTAAACGTTTCTTAACAAATCACTCACCCTTCATTGTCTAGCAAGGGAAAAATTACTTGTAACAGAACCGATACTTACTTTCAAGCATCATAAGGAAGATTTCTAAACATCTCTAAAGTATTCTCCTATTGAAAATGCTGTTTGTTATAGATTCGTTTCCAAGGAAGCTCAAGATATAACCATCAAGCATGCGATTATATATAACGAACGATGTTTCTATTCAATATATGAATTATCATGATTCACTATTGAATCCTAACATAAGTAAATACCTAATGGATTCAGAAAATACAAATGTTTCTTATTCAAGTTTTTTCTTCATCATCTGGTGGTCAAGAGTATCTAATTGAAACACTTCTCCATACGCTTCGAAACCTAGCTTCTCGTAGAAACCCTTCGCTGTTACCTGAGCTTCCAAATAAACTTCTTTCACACCGTCGCTTCTGGCCTTCTTTTCCAATTCCTCAAGCAAGATCCTCCCGATTCCTTTCCCACGGCACTCTTTGAGGGTTGCTATTCTGCTATAATAGCATTTGCCTTCTTTGTAGACTAATCGAGCACATCCAACAGGCTTTTTGTCGAGGTAGACGACGAGATGAGGGCACTTTACGTCGAGATCGTCAAATTCAAGCTCAGCTGGTATTCCCTGCTCTTCAACGAACACAGCTTTTCGAACTGTAACAGCGTCGGGAACTTCATCTATGCTCGAGATTCTCTCTTTCCAAACTCTTTCGATAACAGGGGTCTTGGTTTCAGTCTCCATAATTGCGATTAATTAAGTGAGTGAGTTTATATTTTATTATTCATGCATTGAGTTGAGTTTAAAAGCACTTTCGTACTTCCCGAATCACTTAATCATTGAATCACTAAATGTCGTTGGAAATCAAATCTTGCCGGGCTACTCATTGAATTTCTTGTCGGAAATCAATCTTATTGCTGATAAATGTTACCGGTTGTAAGAGTTGCCTGATGGTATCGCGAAATTATTGAAGCTAATGCCTTTATCGAATGTCTCTTATCTGCAATTTTCATTGAAACGATTTTGGGAGTTATTTCACATTTGCATTAAAATGAATCACGAAAACCCACATTTAGACTGCTCATTCTGATCAAGCCGATATTTTCTGAGATCTCGCGCCTTTCTATCGACGCACAGAGAATGAATAAATGTGGATGCAGATTCAATGAAACTAAAAAAAAAAAGTAGTAACACAGAATTCATTGAAAAAGAGGAGAATTCTCTGCTACCCTACGTCGAAATTAGACAAACCATGTAAGTTTTGAGAATGGTATTTATTCAAGTTTCTTTTTCATTTTTTTATTTTCAATATTATCCCAAACATAAACTTCTCCGAAGCTTTCAAATCCTAATTTCTCATAGAAGCCTAGGGCTGTTACCTGAGATTCCAAATAAACCTCTTTGACTCCTTCGCTTCTCGCTAGCTTTTCCAACTCTTCAACAATCAGCTTTCCTATTCCTTTCCCACGATGCTCCTTGAGAATCGCAATTCTACTAAAGCAGCATTTCCCCTTTTTATTAATCAATCGAGCTGTTCCAACAGGCTTTTTGTTCAGAAGACAATGAGATGTGGAGATTTGAAATCGTAATCATCAAATTCTGAGTCTTCTGGAGCCTTTTGCTCCTCTACAAACACAGTTTTTCTGATCATAACCGGACCAGGAATCTCATCCAGACTTGAGATTTTCTCTTTCCATTCGAATTCGATGTTAGTGTCTGTTTCCATATTTGTTCCAACCAGTGGAGTTATACTGATAAATTAGATACACAAATTGAAATTTTATCTTTGCTTCATTGGATTTTAAAAGTCAAGGAATCACATTCTTTCTTTTCTTATAAATACTAAGATGAGGAAGCTATTTTCCTGAAAAACCACAACAAAATTTTTACATTTCAAGGAGAAGCACTAATAAAAATGACAGTATCATATAATAATTGATGTTTTCTCATTGCTCATTGCAAATCTAATTTTTTGCTGGATTAATTTCGATAAAATTTAGATTATTTGTACTTTTCCGATGGAATCAAATAAACTGAAACCAGAATCAAAAATAACCCAACCTAAAGAGCACCTACGGAATTCATTAGCAGATGTCGTGGGTTTTGCCCATCTCAAATCGCAAATGGATGCTGTCATGTCTCGTATTTCTGAGAAACAAGGCGAACTTTTAAAGCAAAAATCAGTACTTACGAAGTCTTGTCGTACAGTTATCTCTCCACACGACGACTACACGTACGTGGGATACCTCTATCCTCTTGCTCTTCAAAACGTCAAAGCAAAGACTGTCATCCTCTTTGGTGTGTTTCACAAAGCTCTGGCGCTAAAAATGGAGGATAAATTGGTTTTCGATAGTTTTACGCATTGGCTCGGGCCATATGAGAAAATAAAGGTATCTCCACTACGAGACGAGATCATTGCTCGCTTGCCAAAAGATCATTATGAAGTTAATGATATTTTCCAGAAACTTGAATGGTCAGTGGAAGCTCAGCTTCCCTTTCTGCAATATGCAGATAGAGAAGTCGAATTCATTTCTATTCTTGTGTCTCCAATGGCATTTACGAAAATGAAGGAGGTTGCGAAATCATTTGCCGAAGTGTTGGGAGGAATAATGCAGGAAAAAAACCTCGAGTGGGGAAAGGATGTGGCTATCGTGATTTCAAATGATGCTACACATTATGGAGATGAGGATTGGGGTGTAACAAAATTTGATCGTTATGGGGTAGATGAAAAGGGGAAAAAGTTGGCGGTGGAGCATGATCATGAGATTATCAAGAACTGCTTAGAGGGAGAAATAACCGAAAAGAAGGTGGAACAGTTTATGAAATATGTCGTTGAAGAAGAAAACCACAGAGTGTATAAATGGGCTTGGTGCGGAAGGTTTTCGGTGCCTTTTGGGTTGCTGGCAAGCTTTTACTTGGAAGGAGCGTTGAATGTGAAGAAATCGGAAGGAGTGTTACTTGGATATGGAACATCTATCGATCAAGAGCCTTTGCCTGTGGAGGATTTGGATGGGATGGGGACTACTGCTCCGGCAAATTTGCGACATTGGGTCGGATATGCATCTGTAGGATTCAGATAATTTATAAGTCAAGTATCCTCATCAGGTATATTATTGTGGCTGATAGAGTGTTACTTGTAATTTATAGTGCTTTTCGATTTGCATAAGAATTAATGAACCAATTGAAAATGAAGTTCGTCAATAATTACCTTTGGTATTGCAAGAAGGAGATTAGGGCCATGTTGAGAAATAAACTGTTATTGTTGATGTTCGCAGTGTGATTTGAGTCTTATGGCAGCATTAGATATTTGCTTGTTTGTTCGAAGAAAATGATTATTAGAGTTAGTTTTGCATCAACACTGAACTTCAGCTTCGGACACCTTGAGAGGACACTTCAAATATCATCCAAAGCAGAGATAAAAGAATAGGACTGTATTACTTCTAATATTGTTAATGAAATGAAACCAGTGAATGTAGTGGATAATTCAATATAAATCTCATCTTTATGGCTATGTTTTCTTAAGATTTGGACTACAATTTAATTTAGCAACACGGTATACAAAATTCAGAATTTCATTAATGATTTTTAATATTTATCGAACAAATCGAATCAAATACATCACACCATAATATTCATCTCAGTGCCAGTCATGCTTTCAAAACAAAGAACTTGAAGCCAAAGCTTTCTAATCACTCTCCTTCAACCCAATCAATGTTCATAGGAATTATTCTGAAACTTTAACGACGTTTTCACAATCTGATGGTATATCGACGTCGCCTTCCAAGGTCTCGTCCGGTTTAATTTCAGCGAATGAACAGATTCAAACTCCGGGCCTTCTCTCTGACAAGGATCATTAAGCACGCTAGCTGCAGCGTTTCCAACCATGACACTCTGAGATCCATACATAAACATCCCAGTCGCCTCATTAATCAACACAGCAATGAACGCATCGAATAATTCCAGTTTTATCTCGCCATCTGGATCCAGCACGTTAACTCTTACATCCGAGCAGGCAATGCCACGCAACAGAGCACACCCATTCGCGATTTTTCTCAGCGAGCTCATAATCGAAAGCCTCGTTGTTTTTAATCCTCTTGACGAGAGATAAAACTGCTTAAGAAGCGAAATCGCAGTTAAATGGTTGTCCGATCGGGTTTCTTCGCGATCTTGTGCAAACATTTCCGTCGAACAGGACTCGTCGTCCTCATCCTGGAACGATCTAGATACCTTTGCGACGCTGGGCTTGGCTATCTCCTTTATGAGCTTCGGGGCTGTGAAACTCGCAAGCAGCATTTCAGCATATGACTCAACCAAATCGAAAACGACGCCAGTTTCAATGTTATCTTTCTCTCGCAGGTTTAACACGATATCGAAGACCTCAGTGAACTCAGGGAAGATATACTCACTCAGCCTTGCATAGCCGATCTGCGCACTCGTTCTCTTTGAGCTCTCATTCAGAGAGTCCTCAATTAGTATCCAGACGGCGCAATTTACCTTTATTTTGAACGCGCCTCCGCTTAGGATAATCTCTTGGCCTTTGAGGATCTTAACTAGTATCGATAGCTCCGGTTTCTTGAGCTTTTTGAGGTTGTTGACGAGAAGCACGCCTCCTTCGGCAAGCATGAGCGTTTGGAGAAGAGTTTCAGGGTCATATTGGCTAGGAAACTGAACAATCTTCCCAATCCTAGAAAAGCCTTGGAGAATCATGCATTCAATAGGTTCGATGTGATCGCAGACAACGCAAATGTTGACTCGTGTATCGGTAATGTCGTTCGGAGACGCGAACGCCTCAGGAGCTAGATTCCCCTTTTTGAGGCTCTCGAGCTCTCTCATCATTTTAATATTCTTGTGGCTGATGAGGACGATGCTGAGGAGCAAGGACAGCTTCAACCCAAAGAAAATGCCAGGAAATGATTTGTTCTTCAATGAGAAGTTTTGAATTAATTTAACCAGGATTGTCCAGTTAGCGTCGATATGAGCAAGGTCATATATATCGTTTTTGCAATAGGGAGGCAGTCTCAGCATGCTCGACTCAAGGACTAGCGACTGAAACAGATTTTCCATGTATTCGATCTGGAAATGCTCTGCTACCCGTTTCACGCTGATTCCTATGATGAAATCGTTCATCCTTGCGAATTTCCTTCCGTTCTCTAAATACTCTTCAAGGGCGATGTCATGATACCCAATGATATCGATATACTGCCCTGCTCTGAATCTCTCAGTGTATTCATTTTCCAGCCATAAAGTCAACACTTTTGTCTGTCTTGATGAAAGAGAAGACCATGAGCGGGTTCCTTTTGCAGAATGGCCTTTACTGCTGTAGAATATCTCGAGTTTTTGGCAGGGTGCGTAGATCCGCTTCGTTTTTAGTTCGGTGAAGTGAAATTTGCACTCCCTGCATGAAGGGGTTTTATAGGGGCTTTCCCTCAGGTTTTTGAAATTGTGTTTGAGTATCATTGTCAACGGGATCATTCGCAGAGCTTGGAAGTTGTCGCATTGACAATTCGCCGTAAAGGACTGGAGCATGAGGCAGTATTCAGGCTGATGGACCCTGAGGATATAAGCTCCGTAGAGTCCTACGATGTTTCCTTGTTCAGCCTGAACGATTTCATATCTCGTTTGAAGGTCAAATAACCCTTCTGTCGGATAGAAGAAGTTAATTGGACGGATAACTGGAATGAACGCTTCCTTCGGGTAATGGAACGTTTTGCACTGCGCTTCGACGTAGTCTTTCATCATTTGATAGAGGCTGGAAGGCAATTGCATCAGAAATAAAGAATAGTTGCTGAGAATCCAGTTACAAAGTCTTGGGTCGGTGGAAACTCTAAACAATTGGGGGTTAGTTTTACTTGAAGGAAGCTTAAAGGTTACAATGAAGATAGGTCTAGAGTGATAATAATCCGGAAATATCCGGCTCGGTTTTGTTGATACTGGTTGAATTGCGAGCGGATTTCTTTCAGGCAATAGTTATGGAGATAGGTTTCAATTTTCTTTTCGATGTCGACTGCTGTAAGTTTTTGGTGGCGGTCGCGAAGATAAGTTGTATGCTTAAGCATTTGAAGTTGTAAATTCTGAAAATGTTTAATTATTATTAATCCCTGTGAGAAGATGATAGATTAATAGGTATCCCACGACTATTCTTCTTTTCATTTCTGAATTTGTTGCTACGAAGATGTGATAATTAAGCTGAATTTTAGCGTGCGAAAATTTTAAAAAATGGATATAAGAATATATAATTCAAAGTCATGTGAAGATAGAAGTAGGCAGCCGCTCTTTGATACAATGTTGATATCTGTAAAGGAGAACAGCACAATTTGTATATGACTTTTACAAATGAAAGTAGCCACAGAGATTCAATTCGCTCGGCATACAAGGCTGGTATTTATGCTTCTGATACAAACTGTTGCTTTTCTCTACTCGAATAATTCTACCTAATCCAACTTCCTGTCAAGAAATATCATTCCTTAAGCCATATTATCTCAAAATCCTTCATTAAGAGGATAACGAAACTGATTTGTTTGTTACGAGAAGACTTTATTGCTCATTTTATAACGTGAATCGGTCTGTATAGATAACATCCAATGAATTTTTGAAAATGAACAACACAGAAATAGCTAGTCCTATTATAGACGGTATTTGCATAAATTCATTGGTGAAACTTGGCATTCCATAGTGAGACCACCTGCCCGTCGTAAAACAAACGTTTGTTAAGCTGACCAAAACCTTTTTTTCACAATAATCTCAGCTTCTTGATTTTCTCTCCATCCAACTCCTTTTCCCAAGTTATAAACGTCTATTGCTGATGGAAATCTCTCGTTTCTGCGGATTTCAAATGGGGTCTCTGCGCCATCATTTCTGAGATCTTTCATATAGAAACCAAGTTGGCTGGTCTTAAGATATGTGAAATGTTGCTCAAGAGCATTCAGAACCTCTTCAAAATTTGTAGTTGTGTCCTGGACTTCGACAGGGATTCTCTCATTCTTTTCCTTATTGATAAAAACGAAGGTTATTGAATGGTTTTGCATAGCGGTGGATCCGTATCCTTTCTTTGCTGAAACCGAGCTTTATTCCTCTAAAAACAATTAATTTTAATCGAGTCTAACAAAGCCGCCTAGAATAGCATATAGCAACTGTATGAGAGAGAGCGCTCGCATCGACATCGCTCGTGTTACTATTGAGAAACCAATTTTTCTGAAGAGACTCCCGAAAAAAGAGCAAAGTTATGAAATACATTGAGTAACAAGCATGAATACAGTTTTGTAAAAACCTATACTACAATTTAAACCTCGTGGATGTATATCCGTCACTATTAAATATTTATAACGACATTCTGCTAGTCAAGAGAGATAGAGTGAGATAATCACTCTCTCAAAAGAGTAAAAAAACTAAAATTTATGAGAGATATTGTCCAAAAAAATTTGGTCTGTGCGTTCACATGCCTTTTGGTCTAATCAATCCTTTTTCTTTCTTCTAACAGTTTAGGCGGCAGCGTCATTATAGGTAATTTATCTGGCGTGGAACGCGGAGTGGCATCGCCTTCACCAACAGGCGATGGTTCATCTGTATTAGCCCTCACTTCCCTACAACCTGGAATGTTGCTGGGAGTAAACTCGAACGCAAGAGTGATCTGCTCAGTAAAATCTTTAAAATTCTGTCGTTTATATTGGTTTAGCTTGTCTGGCGAAGTGTCATCTGTTGATATAGATTCTTCAGTATTCGTAATTTGAGGGATTTTGTCGCTGTTGGAGGGCGTGTTTGATTTGAGTGAATCCATCAGTCTCATCTTCTGAGTAGAAACGTTTGAAAGTTTTTTCTCAAATTCGCATTCATTCAAATTCTCATCGTTAATATCATAGCAAGTTTCTACTTTGATGCTGGACGGACTCTTTAAATTTTGAAGGAACATTATATTGTAGTATTTATTCACAGTTTCGGCCCTTTGATCGGCTTGTGTATCTGTAATGTAGTCTCGTGATGCAGCGTCAAATTTGATAAAACTGTTCATAACTGGACGAACGTCCTCTTCTTTAGCTAACTTCGCTAGGAATTTTGAAATGAAATAAAGCTCGCGATCAGCAGGGTCTCCTTTGTAAGGGTGAATAAGCAAGATATTGTTTGGCTGGTACATGATATGGGCAGCGGAATCCTATGAGGAAATTAAGTTGTTATTGATACGGAGAGCCAGCTTTTGATTACATCTACTAAAATAACATCTCGCATATGCAGGCCGAGAATAGAGAGGTCTTTCATTGTATTAACGTCATTCTTTTTGCAGTGTGCGCGATGGAGCACTTGGAAGAAAAATTTATCGATTTTCAGTAGTTTGAGAATGGCATGAGCGTACTGACGTTGAAATTAATTTTATCAGCTTGAATTGGAAAATGAGAGGCTTTACCTCTTCAATTGCCGAAGTAAAAAGGATAAGAGTGTAGATCTTGGCCATTTTCGTAAGAAATTCTTTGAGGCCAGGCCTCTCGCTTACATACAGCGCGGTGTTATGGCTTGTCGAAGACAGCTAATGAGGAAAAGCATAATTAGCATTCCTGATGGTGGCCAGTAATAAATAATACCGTAGTGGACGCTGTTACGTTTTGAAACATTGTCTGTCGACAATGAATGAGGGTCTCATCGAGGTCCAGCACGAGGACTTTTTTGGGACATGATCGAGATTTTGAATGATTATGAATTTCCAAACCGGAAAGCCTAGCAATGGCTTAGATATTTCATTTAGCGTGAGGGAAGCGTTACTTTGAAGGCGCAGAGCGAGGCTTGGTGAGGGAGAGTATCATGAAAAAGTTAACAATTATAGAAAGAAATTGAAACTTTAGACATTATAAATACCAAAATTACTAAAACACCCGCACTCAAAAGAAGGTGTTTGATAGTGTTCTTAAGCATAATCAGCTTAATTAATTATTGAATTTAAGTCTGTCTTAAAGCTTCTAGATCGTTCTGCAAATTTTCTGAGACAAAATCTTGACAGCTATGTAAAACGTAATTAGTTATGCGCATTCAATCGATAGTGAAGACGGGTTCTCTTGATGTTTCTTTTAAAAAAAGAGCCAGTTTTTCTATGGAGATATGAAGCGTCTGGGAGCTATCCACCCCTGAAAACCTCGTTTAATTACCTAAAAAAAGAGAGAGGCTTTTTTGAATATATTGGAGAAATTTGAATTCGGGGAATTCGAAATAAAGTTTTATTTTATTCTGGAATTTTTTAATCGAAGAAGAATTTGGGAATATTACAGTAATCCGAATATCTTTTCTATATAGTGTTTTTTTTTTTTGGAGAACATTCTAATAAGATTTCCAGAGGTGCTCTGAGTGGTTGCGCCGCAGAGTCTCTCGTCATAATGGGGTACTAAATTCATTTCGGGAATTGGAGTTAAAAGATTCATTTGAATCACTCTTTGATATAGAACTATTTTCGTTGAAGACGTTATAGTTGGAAGAACGATTAATCAATAAGTCCATTTAATTTGATTATTGGTCTGCAATTGATGCGCTGAAACGATGATGTAATGACGCAGAACTTTATCATGCAATCTAAATAAAATAGTTCGAATTTATTGTATTTTACGAAATTTACTTGATTTTCTTTATTTTACGAGTCTCTAAAATCTTCCTGGGTCAGAGAATTAGCACCTTCAATAAAGTGGCTTCGAATTACACATGATTCAGTGAACTAAGGTTCCAATTAGCAATGAGCCCAGAGGGAAAGCTGTGATTTTGGTTGTGGTTCCTTTGAAAAGTACATTTAAATAAGGACAGAAAAAACTCAAAGAGAAAACATGAAAAATTAAATCGCGAACACCAAAAGTTCTGATATGATTCGGACTTACTAATGTTTCTGGATTCTATTTAAATTGCTACAATACAATGTACAGACTCATTGCACGAAGACATGGCAGCGGAGTCTTCTTTGTAAATTAAAGAGCGAAGAGAGCAGTATCGCCAGCACAACTAATCCTGTCTTAAGGTGAAAATCACAAAAGTGATTCCTTTCCTCTGTGAGAAGAAGTTCTCGAACACACCGGTTTTTTACAAATTATTCCTCCTTTTATTAGGTTTGTATTCATGAAAGCAATTGATCATATTACAAAAAAAATTTAGGTTTCATTAGTGAATATTAATTCAACCGTAGATATCGATTACTTTCAACCTGTATCGATGAACAGAAGAATCCTCTTCAGATAAATACTTTAGAAAGAAATTTTCTTTTAAAAAAATTTGTATTAAGGCTAACGCCAGATGTGTACATTGTTGCGTCATTAGTCAATTCTTTTTCTCGCTTCTAAGAGCTGAGACGAAATCGTCGGTAATTTATCCGAAGTTGTCCTCGGAGTAGGATCATTTTCACTGATGTCTAGCAATGGTCCTTCCTTTACTATCTCCTCTTTGTCATGGGTAAAGTCGGTAGGGAAAAATTTGAGTCCGACGCCTCTTTGTCTGGCGAGGAAGGTTGAATTCGCTTGTTTCGGAGGCGAATCGTCACCCGGTGAGGTAGACTCTTCACTATTGAAATCTACTTCGACTTCAACGGGTTTCTCTTCGGTGGAGGTAGCGCTGAGCTTGAGTGAGTCCATAAGCTTCTTTTCTTGTGAGAAAAGTTTTGAAATTTCTGTGCCGCAGTCGACTTCGTCGAAATTTTCATCCTCTATTACCGTACTATCATAGCCCTCTTCTGCCTTCTTACTCTCAAGACTCTTCATACTTTGAACGAACATCACGGATAAATATTTCTTGATAGTCTCAGCTCTCATGCTTAGGACTGGGCTGGTCTCTTCCGATGTGACTTTAAATTTAATAAATCGGTCCATTACAGGCCGGACATCCTCTTCTTTCGCTAAAATTTCAAGGAATTCAGCGATAAAATCGAGTTCGCGGTCGTTAGGGTCCCCTTTGAAGGGATGAATTAGTAGTATGTTATTTGGTTGATATGTGATATGAGCGAGAGAATCCTAAACGAGTAATTAGGAACAAATTGCAAGCGTTGATTACGTCAACAAGGATGAAGTCTCTGTAGTGTACTCCAAGGATTGAGAGGTCCTTTTTGAGGGTGTTTCCACTCGATTTGCAGTGGTTACGATGAAGCACGTTGGCAAAAAAGTGTTCAATTCCCATAAGTTTGAGGATCGCGAGGGCATACTGATAACAACCGAATAAGGCGAATGGTTTAAATAAAATAGCGTACATCTTCCACAGCAGAGGTAAAAAGAACGAGGGTGTAAAGTCGACTCATTTTCTTGAGGAACTCTTTGAGTCCAGGCCTCTCACAGACGTAAAGCGTAACTTCTCTATTTTTAGCACATATCTTTCAGAAAATCATATTATAAGAGGTTTTATGGTCCTTTAGAGCTACCTTGGTCGTGGCTGTCACGTTCTCGAACCATACCATGCGGCAATGGATGAGTGTTTCATCAAGATCAAGAACAAGTATTTTTTTGTTCTTTGCTTGGTTATCAAGCAGCAGACGGGAGAAACTATAGAGTTTGAGAGCTTAGAAGATGTTTGAAAGAGATAGTACGTTGAAGGAGCGGAACGAGGTTTTATTAGGTTAAGCATCCCGAAATTTCAGAATTTTAAATAAAAAATGGAACTCCAATAAATAGGATCAGTAATATTCCCATAAGCGTTAATTATAAACACCTTTCGCTTTTGAACAAACTCTTCGACAAACCAGCAATTTTTTTCGCATTTCAATGCATTTTCTTCCTCGTTTGCGTATTCTAGATACAAAGAAGGCCAGAATTCTAATGTTATCTTTCAAGTTCCCCTTGCTGCAGGTAATCCAGAAATAAAGCTCTAAAATTGGCACCTAATCTGTTAATACCGCACAGGCCCAGAATCTTCAGGATCTTATTTAATAAAGTTTTCTCAGCGAATGAGTTTTCTAAATCGAGTCATTTGGTAATGATTATTTGATCAAATTAGCTTCTGGAAGAATAGACGTTTAGAGTGTTCATCATTGGCTGAGGGTTAAAATTGTCTACCCATTCGCTATAAGTCCTCTTTTTGGTTTGAGAGCAATGGAGCGGAAGTCATTGCCAACAAAGGCCAGAAAAACGATTTTGAACGTTTTTTTGGAAAATGGGTTTGGAAGCATGCTGCGAAAAACTGATACCAGCCTTAGAATTGTTTCGATTGAGCGATTAAAGAAATTTTTCGAATTTGTAATCCCGGAGTATTCTTCTTTCCAATCATTCCATTAAAAGGTCTCGAATCTTTAATTAATTATCGAATTAATCCGTTTTCTTCTATATATTAAATAAAATTCCTGAAGTAATTCGCATTAATAAAGTTTTTTTTAGTTATCTTCAATTTGATTCGTAGCAAAAAACATTTACCGTAAGAAATATAATGAAGATACTGTGAATATTGCTGAGTTGAGGATTTTTTTGAGGAATCGAGTAATTATTCTCTAAGAGAAAGCTCACCTTACCTGAGCGATAATAAAGCATCATGTGTAAGTTATGCTCACAAATATAAAGTAGAAAGCATTATATGAGTAGTTTTGAGATGGGAGCGTTAACGGTGTCAGACTTGGCGTCAATTTGCGCTCATTGATGAGAGGCAGTGGAACAAAAATGAAATGGAATATTTTAAGAAAATGATCGATATTTAATCACAGTTGCTAATAATGCGCTTATTTCTTTTAGTCGTAACTAGCATAGCGGAGGTGCTTACTTACAAATTCGAATTATTGCCTTTCATTTACAAGAGGAGGTTGCTGTGAATTGGTCTCCCTCCACGTAACAAAAAGTGCTTGCTTGTTTGAGTTCTATTGATGATTGTAGATCACTTTCAAAAAGAAAACAAGTAGGAAAGCCAGAAAGCTGTGATAAGTTGTTAATATCCCACAAATGAAACTTTAAATTGTGTAACTGCTATTCGTGATTAGGGGTAAAACTACCCTGATAGCGAAATTTGACTGAATGGTTTGTCTGATTGCACCAATTTCTAAATGAGGGAGCTAAGTAGACCAGTAATCGGCCAATCTTGATTGATGATAAAAGTTTTCTCTCTCGTAATGAGTCAAGATTTTCGATAAAGACTCACATAAAATGAGGATAAATTTCGACAATAGCATACGAACACAAGATTAGGCGGAGTCGGTACCTCCAATAATGAATGTTAAAATTAATTTTTATCATTTTTGCTGCATATTGAAGTCTCTTCTAAATTATGAATAAAAAACTTTCATTTACTGAAAAAGAAAAAAAGTTGAGAATGAAGAGAAATAACTTATAAATTCAAATGGAATATATATCTCTTATCATCGTCATTTGAGGCTTAGGGAGTGTGAGCCTCAGAAATCAGCTTTTTTTGTTCTAAGACTTCAGACGAAAATCTCATCCTCGGCAGCTTGTCTGGTGTAGAACGCGGGGTGCGCTCAACTTCATAATACGTTACAAATTCACGCTGGTCCTTTTTCTCTTCGATGAGCGTAGTAATACGGTTCGGAGAAAATTTCAGCTCAAGGGTTGGCTGCTTATCCTCGTTTCTCAGAGGAGAGTCATCATCTGACGGCAAGGATTTTTCGTCAGTGGAGTTTGCACTGATCTTGAGTGAATCCATGAGTTTCTTTTCCAGAGAGAAAACTTTCGAAATCTCCGTCCCGGAATCAATTTCATGAAAATTTTCATCTTCAACTTCAGTATCATGATCATTCTCTTGCTCGAGCTCTTCTGAGTTCTTCTTATCTTTAAGGCCTTTCAGGTTCAGAACGTAGTTTACAGCCAAATATTTTTTTATCATTTCCGATCTCTTCATTTGAACTACGCGGTTTTCTTCTACTGATTTGTCTTTAAATTTAACAAAACGGTCCATTACAGGACGGACATCCTCCTCTTTGGCCAAACCCGCAAGGAATTCAGGGATAAAATGCAGCTCACGGTCATCAGGATCTCCTGTATAGGGCTGAATTAATAATATATTATTAGGCTGATATGCTATATGATTGGGAGAGTCCTAATTAAGATTTTTCAATGCAAAGCAATAATTAATTACATCGACAAAGATGAGATCTTTCGAGCGTACTCCAAGGATCGAGAGGTCCTTCCTGAAGACACTTTCATTCTTTTTGCAATGCTCGCGATGTAGTACATTTGAAAAATAATGGTCGATGTCCACGAATTTTAGAATAGCAACGGCATACTATTAAATGAAAAATAATGAACGACAGTTAGATTTGCTATCTACTTCTTCCGTTGCGGAGGTAAAAAGAACAAGGAGGTAGAGCTTATTCATTTTTTCGAGAAACTCCCTGAGGCCAGGTCTCTCGCTCACATGCATGATGACCTCTGAATTTGTTGCACTGACCTAAGAGAGAGTTATAATAGCTTAGGGATGGTATCGATATGAAATTACTTTCACTGTTGCTGCGGAGGCGTTTAGAAACTTCTCCTGACGACAATGAATAAGAGTTTCGTCGAGATCGAGCACAAGGACCTTTTTCTTTGTTAACTTCTGAGCAAGCAGCAAACCGGAGAATCTAGGATAACATGAGAGCTTAGAAAAACCAATTCGAATGAATCGGATACTTGGAGGAATCAGCCTCAGGCTTTTCCAAGATTTGCATTCTCAGAAGAAGAAAGTTACCAGGCAATTTAAAAACTGTAAGATTCCAAAATCGGGACCTATCTAACTAACTACTCGAAATAAATTTATATTTGATGGCTCACTTTTAAAAGATATATATATCTTCGTTGATTCTTCCTAAAATGGTTTGTTCTCGATTATTCCATTAATATCTGAAATATCGTTTAGAAAGATTTAATAGTTATTTAACCATTGTATTTTTTTAAAAATCTCATTCACTGTTCATAAATAATCACTCGCAAATATCAGTCGCTGGTAAAAAAACCAAATGGAATACTATTAGTTTTATTGAGAACAATCCTTCTATTCGGTAGGCGATGAATATATTCCCAACTTTTTGGCGAGGAATGAGTGTAGAAAAGAGGTTATCTCAGGTATCGCAGCATAAATCGAGTGCATATCCAAAGTCTAATTTGGATTTCTTTACTGGATTCAATATTTTCCTGTTTGCCGGATAAGGAATTTTAAAAATTTTTCAAGAATATTTTGCTCATCAGCGCAACCGAAGGTTCGGAATCACTTCAGCAATCCAATAATTTTATTTGAATCTCACTACTGTATTGAAATTTTTTGATTCTATCTTGGAATTATGAGATAATTCCATTTTCACGAATTTAGTTAACTTCGATATATCATAATGCTTCAGAGAATCCTTGCATGTAATGAAGAAATCCGCGGTGGGTAAAGAGTGAAATTGATCCCGGCTCGTTGAGACTCATCTTTATTTCTATTTTCAAGAAGATAATGGAAAGAAATCAAATACAAATTTTTGTATAATTGCTATCTAGTAATGCTGCTTCAACCGCGTGTACCTTTGTTCTATCTTAGCTGATATCTTGGCCGTTTGACTGGCTATTCTATATGTAAATCTAAATAACTGTCTGTTGTGTTTTTGTCTAATGTAAGAGAAGAGGAACACCTCTAAAAGATAAGAATGACAGAATGAATACGATTGCAATGGAACGATGAGTAGAGATCTTTATGCTTAACCATTACCGTGAATTCTTTTTTGCTTAGACTCTGCAATATTTTAGATGCGATTGGGGAATAACTTTCATTGCGCCTCGAGTTTTCAAAATTAGATTCCTACCAAATGAAAAAGAAAGCAAGCTATTAATCTCTCAATTAGATTCTCTTTTCATTCGAAGCAATTTCCTGTTGATCATAAACAAAAGCACTAATGTGAACTTGCGTAATGTTATACAAGTATTGAGAATGTTTTCATGCTTCGAGTCGCTAACGGTGAGGGTTCAATTTTATAATACCAAACATTCGATATCTGAATAATACACATGTCCAACTTACTATGATCATCGGCTTATTAACACTAATTTAGTTTTAATCCGGACTCTGGATCAAAACCCAGTGGCAAAATTGTAATTTTTGTCGCTTTCACCTGCGACAAGAGAGAATCCAGAGTGTCACTAGGAGAATCTTTAAACTCCTCATGCTGGCGTATATAATCCACCGTTATCTTACCAAACGCTGATATCTTTGACTGAAGCGTTTCAGCAGAGAGATTGTTCGTTGAGATAAGGCATACAGCATCATAGCCGCCCGCACCCGGGCTTATCGTATAAACTACTTCTGTAAGCGCTTCGCAAACAAAATCCAAGAAAATTGTAACTAAATCCGGTTCGATTTCCACCTTCGAAGCTATTCCGAGTTTTTTCATTTTTTTTCGATAAGCTTTCGAAAGCGCGCTTAATTCTTTATAAAAACTATTCAATTTGGCTTCGTTGTTTGCGTTTTCGGAAATCTCACTGAAAATTTGCAGAATCTTTTTCCCCGTTTCATTTGACTCTTTATAAAATTCCTCTCCTACAACTCAATTAGATAAGATCTTTATTATTCTTATTACTTCCTTGCTGGTCGGATGCGAGGTAAGAGAGCACCTGCTTTACCATGATTCTAGTATCAGAGCCGCAGTCTAAATCAACCATCCAAAGCTTCAGTTGGCTGGGAACTTCTAACCGAGTTCTCAATGAAAGATTCAATTCTGAGACGCTGGTGCCCTTAAAAGCCTCGATAACCCCTTCGATTTCATCTTTTAGGAACTAACATGTTGATTTTAGCCACTGAAGGATTCATCTTTACTGCAGAGACAATGGGCTGGATTGCGGACTCAGGGAACCGAGAATATATTTGATGACCAAACACGCATGCGCTGATGTCAAATCCACTGCCAATCTTGTTCTGAGCGACTGAATTCGCGATTTGGGAGAGAGTATGAATCAAGTTTTTCTCTTTTTCATCGAGCCTTACGGTTAATGTAAGATGCGGTATGGGCTGATAAGAAATTGATTTACGATTTAACAGCGTTATAATGATAGAGTAGAGCTGCCACCATGACGACGATAACACAGGAGGAGCTTCCAAGCCCTTTAGGTCCAGTAGGTTACATAAGCAATCAATCATATGTTAACCTGTTTTCTTGAAATTTCCTTCCTTAGGCCAATAAATCATCATCAGCATTGGAAAGGAAAAAATTTCTTATACCTTATCAGTCGACGAGTAAAAGGCATCGTCAGCTGTCAAGACGATCTTAATGGCATTTGGTTCATTAAGTAGTTGTTTGTTGTAGCAATAAAAGAGCGCAAGTTTTATCGAGGCTTCCAAAAAAGGGTTCTTGCTCTGTTTTTCTGCATATTCTCAACGGTCATATTCCTATATTCTCGTCAGTAGTTTTACCTTCAGCTGGCTTCACAGCTAATTTCGACGTAATGTCATAATTCCACTTCGTATTGAGATTTTTTGAATAAATTTCAATTCGCGCCAGCAGTCCTTCATCAGCCAGCTTGCTTGCTGCTGTAGCTTTAATATCAGCCGAAAACCGGGCAGAAGTGCTCAACACGAGACCTTTTTGGACATTATGAGCCCTTGCACACATCATAAAGAGCAATACCGATGTTTCCCTCTTTCAGGACCGAGTATCCCCCAGAAATCAACACTTTTGAAGAGCAAGAGAGTGTTTTACTATTACTTTCCATTGAGTCAAGTGCTTTTCTTTATCGTTTATTGCGCTTAGATTCGAATACGCTAAGTTAAAATTTATCAAGAGGTACCAAATTCATGTTTCTGCATCTCTATTCACACACTCAGTCCTCAATTTTTCAATATTTTCATCTCGATCCGGATTGATTGTTTAGAATTCGCAAGAATACACAATGATATATTTATATCTCAGGCTACACATAGCAAAATGATAGAAAGTTACATCTAAGGTGAGACTAAAAACGACTTTGATAAAATATTCCAGCGCTTCAGTTTCTCTCTAAGATACTCAAGTCTAAAGTGCTGCGCTTTATTCCATTCGAAATAAGGAATAATATAATATTTGTACCCCATCGTCGCTAAAAACTCTTGTTTCACTCTATCGAAAACGATCATTTGTGATTGGTCATTCACATAATAATGCGGTCTTCCATGCACATCAATTAACACTTTCTGCTTCGTCTGAGTGTTCGTGAGCACAAAATCAAATTCATGGGTCTCCAAAAACACATCTTCCTCTATCTTTAAGTCCTTTTGCCCTTTCAATAGCGATTTTAACGTCCCAGCGACCTCTTGCTGAAGCGACGAGTCCCTAATCTTGGACTTTTTCGTCGCGCCGAGCTCTTTCGTGATCGTTTGGCCTTTGAAATAGTACTTTTTGAGCAAATTATTCATCTCGAGGTTCTTTCCAAGCTTCTGAAGGCGGTACAACGCGACAAAAATACGCCTTGGATGCAGTGTTTTCTTGCCGTCATAGTCATATAAATCCTTATACAGTCCGAGCAAGTAGTTCACAAACGTCGGATTGAACGTGTATTTGCTGAAACTCATCCATAGTAGTAAATCCTCACGTTCAACGGTATCAAAGAAGCATTTTCTCGACATCAACTCCTGTGTTATCGGCTTCAAATAGTCTTGAATTCGCTCTTTTTGCGAATGAATCGAAGGAAGAGTGCAGATGGTTTCTATCACCTGACGCCCCAGGGTTCGCAGCTCGTCGTTCTCCAGAGTAGGCAAACCTTCTTTAAGCAGACTCATGAATTTGTCTTGGATTACCTTGTTCGGAATAAACCGATACGAGAGCAAATTGGAGATAATGCTGGCGATGTCTTTCAATTCAGTCGGCTTTTCAGCGATCACCTTTGCGACTTGGTCGTCCAAGGCTTGGAGAATTGTCAATTCATAAATTTTAAGCCTTCCGCAGAGCTCGGTGATGCTTTTCAGGCTTTCCACGTCGGTTACCGTGCTGATTTTGTTCGCGATCTTTTGGAGTAGCTCGGCGTTCGATTTGTGAATGTTTTTCAGCTGCTCTGGCTCTGAATCCAGCGTCTTTAAAGGCTGAAGCAACAGGTAATGCCAATCCAAAAACAGCAAGCTTATCTCAAAGAGCGCACTAGAGAACGTATCAATGACCCCAGCGTCATTATTATCAGACTTCGCTGCATTATTGACAAGCGATTTCGCTATATCTTTGGCAGTTCTGTTCCAATACTCGACTCTTAAGTGATAGACCACATCTGAGCTGAGTTTAAACTTCGGAGCCGTGACCAAATTGCTCAGATAATACAACGTCGGGACCTGATAGCGCCCTTTCTCGCAATTTTTCAGGATTGTTTGGCCAAAACGAGCGCAAAAATCTGAGGATATCTCCTCAGCGAACAGCAAAGCTCTTGTAAGAGTCTTAATATCAGCGTCAACGAGGTCATCAAGGTAAGGAATGAACCCTTTCTCGAGTCTGCTGAAAAAATACTCGTTTTGGTAGCCTGTTTGGAAGCAGAGCTCATACAACTGAATCGCCTTTAAAAACTCGTCTTTAGTAAATTTCTCAGAGCGCGCGACTATCTCATCTTCGAGAATAGTTTGCATTTTGGGAGCGTCCTCTTCAGTGTTAGCTTGCTTCTTTTGGTGGAAGATTTGCAAGTAGCATGAGAATAAGTTGATTAGACCGTCATTGGAGAGCTTTTCAAGGAATTTCTTTTGGTTATGGAACAGGGCTTTTTCGATTTGGAGGGCGAATTCTTTCGCGACGGCTTTGTTGTAGAAAATATGAAGCAGAATCTCTACGGATTCATTTGGAGAATCGATTATCTTTTCTTTGTGAGTTGATTTAAGGTGTTCGTAGACATCGGGGTTCAGTTTCGAGAAGAGGTTGTAGATTTTGAAAAATTTGAAGGCTTTTTTGGTGAAGGCTAAGTCGCGGCTTCCAGATATGATTTCTTCCTCCAATGAGTGCACGAAGTGTTCACGGTGAGTGGCATCGACGGAATATTTGTCGTTCATTCGCGCGAGTTGGATAAAGTTGGAAAGGATTTCCGAGTTGCCTAGTAAATTGTATTATTTGAAGTGGGTGGAGTGATGTTTTGTACCCTCAGGTGTCTTTGGGCCCTCGATAGCCTGGACGAGTTTCTTTGCGATGGAATTTGACTTTGGTGAGGCTTTGGGAGTGAATGTAGACTTCACACCTGCGATATGAAGCAGGGCTTGTGATACAGAGCAGAGATTTTTGTAGTAGAAGGCTTTGGGCTTTAAGGTTGAGAGGATCATCCTTTTGACTTGCTTTCAAATTAGAGGCTAAAAAAGATTTGACTTTTAAACAAATTTTAATGTTGGAGACAGAATCTCATGTATTTCATAATGAAGCAATGCGAATTTGGATGGGAAAAAATGATCGAGACAGGGAACCAACGGGCGTAATAAAGAGGACACTATGACTTATAAGCTTGGAACTTTAAAATATGGATAGAAAAAGTTAGCTATATCTGCAGGAGAATTCAGATGTTGACGGTGGATGTGAATCATTGACAAAAGGGAAACTATATTATTGTGTAGCTATAGACTATGTACATTGAGTTTATTTGTATAATTTTTTCGAGTTGGAATCTTCGAGACAAAATTTGTATATTTATTGTATAAGCACTTTTCGCCTCCTTCTAGATCATGCAAACAGCGTGAGAGATCATTTTTCTGTATTTTTTGAATACTTTAAACTTCAATGATTTCATCTCACACAGGATTTAAAAAACTTTCGATGAAATTACTCTTGGTAGCTTTTTTACATTACATGGCTATCAATACAAATTCTCTGAGATCTTCTAAAGAATTTTTAGCGATATTTGTCATTGATCTTAGGCATGCGAACAAACTTTGGGTGAATGAAATGAAAATGATAATCATTCCCCCCTTCTCTTTTTTTTTTCCACTGAAGCTAAAGACTCAGAACGATGCCGTTCTGAATGTGACAGTACTTTCATCAATAAGATTCTTTCAAGTTATACCAAAATCTTTTCATACTAAGCTCACATTAAATTGATTTGACTTGATTCATAACGTGGAGATTTACAACCACTACAAAATGAGGAAGGGCAACGAATCAAATATGGAGGTTAACGAGTCAGTTTCTTATTGCTTTTTGGTTTTTTTAGTAAATCTCATCTGAACGCAAGAAAACACTTCAAACTTGTATTTATTCCTTGGCAGCGAGGGCCTTGAGGATTTCAATGACAAGGACAGAAAATTCTTGGAGGGAAATTTGTCCGTCTTTGTTGGTGTCAAGAGCTACCATGGCTTCAGCGACATCAGCTTCAGTTGGTGGATCAATCTTGGCTTCAGCGGAAATCTTGGTCATCAAAACGCCGAGTTCCTTTTGGTCGATGTTGCCTGACTTGTCAGTGTCGACTTCGTCGAAAGCAGCCTTGCAAATCTTGTTGACTTGGTCTTGGTTCTTAAGGAGGTCACCGATCTTTCCCATTTATTGTAAGTTCGTGCTAGTCTAAATTGGATTTTTTATTATGTTTATAGATTCTTAGATGCAACTCTAACAAATCCAAAATTCCTGGATTAGCTTTTTTTCCTGAATTTTGATCTCAAAAGTAAGATTCAAAGATATTAAATTAGATACCTTGAGCTAGCTTTTAAATTGTTTAGCAGAATCAAACACATACCATGTCTGATACGCCTGAGAAAAGTGCGCCTAGTGAGTACTTTTAGAATTTTTTTGGAAAAGTAAATTGGATAACTCGTGATTGAAACAGAAATTAATAATACTAAGTACTATTCAAGGCAAGTAGTATAGCAGCGTGAGGACTTGGGTTTGCAGCCTCGGAGAAATAAAGGTTCAATACAGATTATCAGTACTGAAGGCTTATTAAAATGCAATGAGAGTGTGAATTGTCATAAGTATTCTAAGACCAGCTTGGAAATTTAAAGGATAACAAACTGGAGCTGAAAAGCTTTTTTTCTTGCAAAACCACGATGCGGTCCTGGGAAACTATTACAATACAAACCGAATGAAAATATTTATAAAACTATCGTCTCGAATCTAAAATATTGTACTGATCGGCCTTCAGTATGGCTTGATTATTTCATTGGGAACAAGGTCATCAGGACGGGAATATCTTATTGAATCATAAAATTAAGGAAAAAGCGACCATTGTCCTCTTTTTTTTTTTGAAGAGTCCAATGAGTGTATAATAGAAATACACAAAATAATTATAGATATAAGATCAGTTAACCTTTGAATGAGCTGCGAATGGTTAGATAGCCTTTATTTTGTGCTTATGTCGCTCGAACTCAGTCTCCGATGCTCGAAACCACATCTACAGTCTTATGAATAGTAAAGGAACTGCTACGAAAAGATCATTCCAATCAAAATAAAATCTGCTTCAAAATCTAGCTATTAATCAGCATTGAATTTGATTTGACTCCTTTTATTGATAATCCATAATGAACAGCATATATCTTTATACAACCACGGCAATATTCACTTGGATATCAATCCAACACTGTAAATATATGCAGACTTTCTCACATTTAAGCCTAGAACGTGCTAAAGCATTGCTACACATATGCACGTAACTACTTAGGCTCTATATCAATCACAGCAACTTTCAGTATCTTAAACGTATTAGCATATATTAGTACCGACAGCGATCCAATTTGACTGTCTGCTAAGAGAGTCTTTTGAACCGCTTTGATGCAATCAAAGCAATCCTGTTTAGGATGCTTTTTAGTCTTCTTCTTGTCCTCTTTGCCAAACATATCAGAAAAGTCCATGGTAACAGTGTCTTTCTTTCTGCCTGGCTTCGCAGCGATATCAATCACAACTTCCAAATTTTCAGAATTCACCTCTCTCGGCTTTGGGTACGTCCCATTTTGACTAAACTTTTGGATTACTTCTCCTTTCACATCTCTCACCACGTATCCGCTGATTATGGCATTCAGCTCTTCCATAGTCTGTGACTTGGGAGGGTACACCTTTATCTTTACCACTGAAAATTTGCTGATATCTTTTTCCAGGTTTTCCAGGGCAAGATAGTCCTTTCCATTAATATTTTCCACTCCAAAGCAACGGGGCAAGTACCCAGCGATATCTTTCAGTTTCTCTGGGACTTCTTTCGAGAGGAAGACTGCACTGTAGATAGATTGCTCGAACGGATTCGCCAGTTTGAGGAATTTTTCTTTGGTAAATATGACATTTCTTGGGTCTCCTGAGCACATTAACTCCTTGGTAAGGAATAGCCCCTTGACAACGCTTTCGTATTCCACGAGCTCTTTTGAAGCGAGGACAGGCCAGTATTTCCCGAAGATTGTCACTGCTTGAGTGGCGATGTTGAATCCCATGTGGTTGGGAATTGCTGCTGCCTTCAGCTCGTCGATATTCAGAGGTTTATCTGCGCATTTTAGTGGGAATTCTTCTCCGAGGAGTGCTCGAACACACGCCTCAGAAGACACAGCAATGGATTCGAGATTATATCCGCCTTCGAGGCAAATGACGACTTTGGACTGGACCATTTGAAGTTTCCTCACGATATAAGCATAGCCATCGGGGGTGACGTCCAGGCCGCCCAGTGGGTCGCCTCGAGCGGAATCGAAGCCAGCGGAAATAAAAATCAGCTCTGGAGCAAACGACGTAATGATAGGCAAAAGCACTCGCTCGAAGACGTAAATGTACTCGAAATCTCCGGCAGTCGGCGAGACACTCTTATCCAAATCCCAGGGGATGTTAAGGTTATATCCCTCTGCTTCCCCTTCGCCTACTTTTTTGATATCTCCGCTTCTCTTAGGGTAGAATTGGCCGTTATCGTACCGATGGAGGGAAATAAACAAAATATTCGGGTCATTGTAAAGGAATTTTTGTGTGCTGTCTCCATGGTGGACGTCCCAGTCGAAAATTAACACTCGCTTGAGGTTATGGGCTTTAAGAGCGTACTTTGCCGTCAGGGCAACAGTGCTGAAAACGCAGAATCCTTCAATTTTATCATAAACGGCAGCATGATGACCAGGTGGTCTCAGGACTCCAAACCCATTGTCCCATTTACCTGACATTACGTTGTCTGTGAGGAGTTTAGCGCCATCAATGGCCTTTCGAGCAGCCATTTCAGTGTATTGGTTGTAGTAGCAGTCTTCGTAGCCGCTGTCTTTGTATTCGTCGTAAGTGGCCGATAGGTTATGGACGTAGTCAATATAATTTTGGGAATGCAACTGAAGAATGTGTTGGTCATCTGCTTCGTTTAGCTTTTCGACGAGTTCGCATTGTGAAAGCAGCCCTTGATCTTTCAAACGGTTCATAATCGAAATCTGTCGCTCTGGACGCTCTGGGTGGTTGTGTTTCGCTCGATGGAGAGTCATGTCATGGTCAGTAACGACACCGACTTTCAGTTTCTTGGTAGGGTCGCTCAAAGTGAGCTTGTTCAAAGAGGCTTGAAGTGGTTCCATTATTTTGATGCGATCTTTTTAAAAGAATTGATTTGAAATATTTAAAAATTCGTGAGCGTGCTTTGATTCGGTTCAAAATTCGCCAATTTTGAGTTCAAAGTTTTTTTGGACTGTTAGAATTACTTGTCTAGACTAAACGCTTTCAAAATCAAATTTCATCGACAATCCTGCGACTAGAGAGCAAACTCGAAAAATAGTCAAGAATGGTTTTAAAAAATGTAGAGTGTTATAGCTGAAGAGTGAATAGAGTCCAGCTAGTGAAGCAGAACAAGCCTTAAAAAGCAAGAAAGAAATAGTATACGTACAACTGTCTGAAACCTCGATGCATTTGATTCACCCAGTGAATAAAGTAAGAAAACATTAGAAGTCATTGAATTGTTCACAGCTTCCATAATTTTTTCAAAGCAAGTCCTTCTCTTATCATTTTAAATAATTTTCAGAAGAATTTTGAGTCAAATCAAGTTCCCTAGCTTCATTCTCAGTAAAATTAAAAGTTTGATATATTCTCAGCAAACTACAAATTGTTTTCAACCGGTGATGACTAAACCACAGAATGAAGAAGCTTTAAGTAGCTTATTTTTTTCACTATTGAAATGAGCACAATTCATATAGCACCCTTATGAACTTTTCAGAATATCCCTTTCTAGAAAAGCAAGATAAATAACAGTCGGAAGAATGATTCAGTATGAACAAGCAGATTATTGGGACGAACTTTGCAATTTTCTCGACATCCAAATTGCCATTTCCCATCCCTGATGAAATTGAAACGGTCACCTCATATTATTCTGCTGCTTTAGAAAATTTATCATTAATCAAATATCTTTTTATCAGATTCTGACAGGCATTAAAATCGCTTTGCATCTGAATCCATTGCCTAACACGGAAAAAGTATCCGGCTTAAGATATGATTAGAAAAGCGTTCAATTCCGATAAATGAGACAAATTCTGCAATCTACAGGCCAGAGAAAGCATTTAATTTTGTAACTCGTGAATATTTGATATTCTATTCGACGAAGCAAAAACTTCGCAACACTAAACGACAAAACCACCTCGGTCAACTCGAAAACATCTTTAAAATACCACTTTCATCCTCAAAGAAATTTTTTCTTTCACGAGTTGCACTCATTCGGATTCAGACACGCGTTCGAAGGGCTGAAGATCTATTTTAGAAACTACTAATTAATAATTTTTCAATTCAGGTTACGAAATAAAAAATTCTTTCAGAACAGATATGTCCAGAGGAACAAGAGTATCAACCATCTTCTCAGTTTGTTTGGTTTTTTGGGGACTCGCTTACTTCCAGACTGACAAAGGAACTTACCAGCACGATCTCGTCAAAGTGTTCCCTTCCTATCTGATTATGTTGCTCGGATGCTATGCGATGTTTCAAATCGGACTCAATATCTTCAGTATCAGAGACTGCCCTCAGGATCACCAAGCTCTCTTGGAGGATGTGAAACGTGCCCGCAGCAAGCTCCCTAAAGATATCGTAGGCTAGACGTTTTTGAGCTGATTCACATTTTATTAATCTTATTTACCGTCAAAGCTTACATGAATCAATGCGTATGTGCACTTGACATTGCTGATCTACTCGATGGCATTTCTATCGATAATAAATCTGATTAGAGCCATGAAAATGTGATAAAATCGAGTGATTCTGAGATTGATAGTGTAACAAATTATCTCTATTGGAAATATCTTGAAGTAATTCCTCTAAAACTTTGGTAAGCGCTTATCATTCACCTTTGCTTCCTTGATAAATAACCAGAAAGATGTTAGTTTTTCAGATAAGGGCAATTATTGCTTAATATATATATGATATTCCATGAAGTAAATTAATAGTCATTATACAATTATAAGTCAATAGGTTATTGATTAATGCCTATGTTTCTTAAATACTTTACTCATGCCTTCGATAATCTTAAACGAAATCAGAATAATATCATCATAAAGGATCACGCTTCCAACAAACGGATCTTCCATCTCTGAGGCCAAGCTCTGACCGACTATCAAGAATTGAGTTTCATAAATAAGGTAAAACCCAAGCACTATCGCACCGAGCCCAAGCGACACTAATTTGAAGAAATCCAATTTCGTTGTGATTAAGAACACTTCATAAGTCGCCAGCACGCTTCCTATCACAAAAATCGCTCCTCCGAGATATGTCAAGTCTCGTTTCGTCGAAAACGCGTAGAGCAGTAGCCCAAAGAAAAGGAATCCAGCAAGCGCGACTACATATAAGGTAATTATTGGGTTAGTTGTGACTGCGATATAAGTTAAGTTCCACGATAATGCGATGGTGAACAAGAGGTAGGTTAGTATATTGACAGGTGCGTGTCTAAAATAGCGTCTTCGAATGAACACGAGGATCATCAGCAAGAGTTGGATGATGCCTGAGGCGATAGCCACTGTGGGATATGTCTTGATCCAGGTTGTGAAAACAGGGATTGATTTTGCTACGAAAATAGTGGAAAACGCGACCACAAATTGAAGAAATATCAAAGAGTAAACTTTCCGAAGAAAAGTGTTGCGACAAGCACTGCGTTCGTTAGGATGTTTAAGCGCTTCTTGGGTGGTTTGTTCGTAATCGCTGAACATATTGCTTTGAAGTTTAATTTATTGATTCGTTTGTTTAATTTCAACCGAAAGTCGTTAATTCAAAATGCATGGAAAGGATCCAACCTAAAAATCTCATAATTAAGTAATTAATTGGTCTTATAGTCTTCTTTACCGAACTGTTTTAGCTAAGTTATTTATGCTAAGACTTAAGAAGATCAATATAGACTTGAAAAAGATGCTCTGAGCCAGAAAGTTATGTTTTTTTCCTATTGTTCAATATGTAGTTTACAAATAGCTCCAAAAACTGCTGAATAAAATCCGCTTAAGGCTCCTTCGAGACCGACTCAATATCTAAACAAAAACGTCCTGAATGACCGTAGTTTCAACTGAATCAATATATGAAAAGACTTCATAATCTCCTTCGTTGAGGGCTCTTTGATTAATCATCTGCATGATACCTTTGACATCGCTTTCATATTTTGATTGGTAAGTCGCTAAAGCCTTTAACCCTTGCACAAGCCCCTAAATTTGTTAAATATGCTTCATTTTACAAATAAACGCGTTTACAATCAAAAGATTCGACGAAACCGGTGCTGTGACAACGAATTCACCTTTTTGAATATTTTTTATTTTCACGAGATCTTTGACGACATCTGGGAACGTCATCTTTTTCCCTGAGAATCTATCAACGAAAATTTAGAGAGTAAGCACCCATTTTGATAGTTACGCTGTGGCTACAAGAAGGAACATGTCGTGGGAATGCTGATTGTATGCGCTAATATAATACGTGTAGTTTTCAATCATTTTCTCATACTAGCAAAGTTATTCTCGCTGTTTATCGTTATCTTTACCATTTCCAACGGATTTTCGGTGCTTGAGAGTTTAGTGTACACCTCTGGAACCGGCTTGAGGTATTCACTTTCAACTTTCATAGAGTTTCCATATTTTCCCTGTAAAACCATTAGGTTTTCTCTATTATCAGAAGCTATTTACATAAAACTCCGTGAAATTGAATGCAAGACCCTCGAGATTTTCGTTTGCTGACATTTTTGCAGATTCGCTCTCCTATGATCAATTTAAAATTCTTCATCTCGATGCAAAGCCTTATACCATTTTTCCCAAGCTTAGAATAACTAGCTCTAAACCTGTAATTACAAAGAAATCAGTACTGCGACCAAGAGAGATAGATTACCTCCAAGCTCGATAGAGTTTTCTTCCGATGGAGAGAACTTGGCCTTTAGGAATGCCAGTATGACGGATGGGATAAGGGAGAAAACGAGGTATTTGAGTTCTGGGATGCTAATTTTCATGAGTAGTTTTACACCATTAAAAATGCCTCCAAGCGTCTCTTTCCTCTAAGAAGGATTCAGAATTATAGAGGTAAAAGAAGTTGCTACGTAGCTTAGGACGCCATCGCTGAGAATCTGGTGAAGAAGATCAACTAGAGGTTTATATCTAAGGGTTTCACCGAGTTTTGCTGCTTCTTTTTCGTCGGTTATGTTCTTCAAATAAGTAATTCATGTGAAATGAGGCTGGTGGTTTTAGGAGGAGCGGTACTTTTAGTATATCCTGGAAAGTCTGACTCACGCTTGCGATATCATGCTGGTTCTTTTTTATTTCTTCGAAGAGCCCTGTTTGGTCGAGACTGATTTTGCCGTTCATCTTTCAGCAGCAATATAAATTAAATTAATTGCATATCAAGGAAAAGTATGAGCAAAGACAGTATAAACTTCTGAGAATTATGACAGATTGAGCGCTCAGAAAACCAACCTGGAGGGGCTGTCAGAGATCACTGGAAAAAACTGTGCGAAAGAAGATGTCTTAGCCGTATGGAGCATGAGATTTTGTAGATTAGAAGATGACGTTGAGTTTTGGTATCCTTTCATTGTTTCAAAGGATTACATTCGTTCTGTTAATGAGCAAAGGTTACTCCTCTATTTATTCGATTTGGGTCTCATGAAAATGAGAGATTTAGCTAAGATTGCTAATTTTCAAAGTAAACTAATCCTTTGTTTTGCAAATTCTTAGAATTTGAATGGCAAATAAATGTGTTTGAAGAGTGTTCCTCTAAAAGGGCTTTACCACTGAAAGTTTTTTTCCGAAATGTATTGCGGTATTTTACTCTTAAGGAGAGACTAAAACCGATTCTAATCTCATAAACCTTACAGATGCTTATGATCCTATTTGCTCATGGGTCGAAATGATTTATCGCGAAAAAAATACACAAATTTTTTTTCTTCCATTCGTCCATTAGCATTCACTATGCTTCAATAGCGACTTCAAAAAATTTTTCCATACTACTATCATTCACTGAACCATTTCACTAACCTATTAATCCATAGCTTGGCCCCTGAGGCCATTTCCTAAAAGAAAGTTTTTGACAGAAACCGGTTTCAGGGTGTTTGCGTTTTACTATTAATGACTGCTTATTCTAAAGCACCAATTAATTTAAATCCTCTAAAAGAAGAAAACCATTTATATTCGAAGCACAGCCTCAGCATGCTTCCGATCTACTTTGTCTTCATCATAATCCAATTCTCAAATGCAGTCACAGCAGGCTTGCTCTCTCCATTCACTTTTTACAACACCAATTACCAAAATTTTGCTGATTACTGCTCGTTGATTGATGGCAATACAGCTACCTCCTATTCTAGCATCACAGAAATCGATATCTCGAATATTCCCTCATTAAGTCACACGCAATCTTCATGCGCTGCATTATTCTCACTGGAGCTTGAAAGCGCTGATTATAATCGCAATTTAGTATTCGAACTGACAATCCAACAAACAACTCCAGCAGTCAATCGTCAGACAAACTTGTTGGTTGGCGTCCAGGTTGACAGCCCTCCAACATTAGATTTCACAGCACAAGGCTCAATTACAAGCAATATGGTTCAGATGGATACTTATGGTATTGATAAATCTCATTGGATGTCCCTATATTTCCCATTTATTAGGCTTCTTTTCTAATAATAACAGTTACTATTTGTCCTTACGGACACCGTATGCCAGCTCCACTAAACTGTAACTTCGCTAATGAATGCGTTTATATAACAACTAAAAAAAAAACGCAGATATTTTGGTGTCTTTCAAGTTTCGTCTCAGCCTGTCCTTGAGGAATACGTCTATACCGTCTCAGTTCAAAAAAGCGGTAAATTGGCATTATTTTTCTCTGTTGAAAGGCCTTATCAGCCGCGGATAATATCCCTTGCCCTCAGGGATGCTTGGGTCGTGGAATCTGTCAAACAAATGGTAGACTTAATTGTATCAGCGGTGTTTATTAATGTCCATGGTTTCAGGTGTGTGCAAGTGTTCAGGAAATTACGTTGATAGAGACTGCAGCAAATGTAAATTTTTCCAACCATATCGCGCATAACCTTTATCTCAGTGAGCACTTTCTTGACAATTACTAGCAGTATCGCTGAGACAGTAGAACCGCTCAGCTGGAAATATCTCATGCTATCTCTCTCGCGTAACATTTTGTGGAAATCCTCATTCTATAATAATCGTTTCATTAATAAAAAACAGAGGTGACTGTCACTTACTCGCAGCTTACCTGGGGTGTCACCGTAACGCAAGGCTCACCAATCATCTACTTTGACACCGAAAACAACAGCTCAGATTATATCTATCTCCCAAACCAATACAACTACGACACAAGAATCATCACTCCTAGTCAAAAGCCTTACTCATATGATTTTAATTTCCCGGCTAAATCTCTTGTTTTCGCTGATAGAATAATTGCAGGTAATGAATGCTAGATCACAACGATAAAATTAATCGTCTTCTAGGCGTCTATAATCCTTCGGACTCTGAGACTTGTTATTACCAAATCAACATCAGTATTGCTGCTGCGTCGTCTCAAGTCATACAAAATACCACTAACCCTACAATTACCACGACTTCTACTTCCGTTATTTGGGTGGTTGCGTCTATATCGATCCTCTTGTGCATCCTCATGATAGGATTTTTCGGTAATTTGCTCAGCTTTTCTCTCAAGGATTAATCAATTTTCTAAGTTGTCGGACATTACTGCGGCCTCAGACGGCGGCTGATGGCGCGAAGACTCAGAAATTTAGCTGGTGGACAAGTTGCGCAGGGTCCACCAGGGAATCCGCAGCAAAACATAATATTAGGCGAGCAAAATAACTTAGACGACCAATCAGCGAATCCTGTAATAGAACCGCTTCAGCCGCGTCGTAGAAGAAGAATAATACAAGGCCAAATGGATGAAGACCAGATGCTGGCTCAACTGGTACAGGAGCTCCTAGTTTGGATTCATACAGGGGAAATGTCGAGGAGAATGCAATTGCCGCAGCTAAGTAGTCTCCAGCCTGACGAAAGGCTCAATTCTCGAGACATAGATCGGTACTTGCCGACGAACCTTTACCGTGAATTTGAAGTGAAATACAATAACAGGTACATTAAAAACAGCTTGATGGGATGTATTACAATATTTCTTGTATAATATAGCTGTACGATTTGTCTAGAAGATTTCGAAACTACTTCGATTTGCCGACAAATAATCGTCTGCCATCATATTTTCCATGATAAATGCATCAAAGAATGGCTAAAGAACTCTCAGGTCGGCTCTATGCCTGAAGATTATCTGTTAATTGGTTTTTACAAAATAGACTTGTCCGAATTGTAAGGAAGAACTTAAGAAGGAAAAACTACAGAAAGCCTTTGAAAAAAGAAAACAAAACACATTGAAAGAACTCCGAAAAATCCAGATAGAATCACAGCTGAATAAGATTATTGCTCAAGATGGGATTCTTGCAATGATGGATATTCGGAATGAGCAGGAAGCTCGCAATAAACAAGAAATAGAAGCTAGGAACCGAGAGCTAGAGACCGGAAAGCAAGAGACAGAAGCTAGAAACAGAGAGCAAGAAATTGAAATGAAAAATAATAATGACGACGTCAATAACCAAAGAAGGACGGAAGTTAGAGACCTACCTCGGATCAGACCAACTCGAAGAAGACAGATTGATTTTAGCGAGTTTTCGGCTGTTGAAGAGTCTTAGCTTGAGATCTTTTGAAATAAGGCTCTTTACAATTAAGAATATTATGTGTAGAAGAGGCTATTATTTACTTTTGCAAGAAATCTTTTCTTGGTTTAACTATACTATATTTTGGTTATGATTTCGTACAATTTCATTTTTTTCAACTCTGTTTGAACGAAAGGTTTAAATAATTAATCCAGTGTTCTTGCTATCAGATTAATTTGATTGTAGACTCGAATTCTGTCGTACAAAGCTCCTCGAAATGAGGTATGGGAACTGAAAACTGGCTGGGATTTTATCCTTGAAAGATATGCTCTGAATGTGAGTCAAAATTGCTTTTTTTGTTAAAAAACAAAAGAACAGGAAAGCAACTAGGCTGGATTGACTCAACATACACCAGGAGGAGCTCTATAGAATGAGAAAGGAGCCTTTCTCATTATTTTTTCGAATAAAACATTATAGATAAATTAAAGAAAATTATTTGCGCTCTTGATTTTATATTGGATAATATCCCAAAAGCAGATTAATAGCCATGTTTTTATAAGGACTTATTCTTTTCCATTATTTGTTAGATCAGCTTCATGCTTTCATAATTGCAGCAGATACTGAACTAAAGGAGCATTGACAATGCTTAGCGTTAAAAATGCGAACAGTTCTCAAATTTGTTAAATTATCCGATATTGCATCTAAATTGTAATCCAATCAGACAATTACTTGTCAGAATTAGATTCTGTACTCTAACAGTTAAATAATTTATTTCCTTGCTTCAACTACAAATAAACAAAATCCAAGCTTCTACATGGGTGCTGAAGTGCAACAATATGTTATATCTGGTGACAAACGAAAAGATCTCATTGTGACTCTAGTGATATGCGTGGGAGCAGTAGTGGGCTCTGTCCTATTTGTGATCTTATTCGTGTACATCCTAATCAAATGCCGGCAAACCCGAAGGAGAGAAAGAAACCAAGTCAGACAGCTACCAATAGTATCTGATCAGCAAATCAGGGTTTTAGAACCAGTTGCTCAACAGAGTGTCAGTGCTCGACATGAGTTTTTGGTGTCGTCAATTCGGAGATTCGAACAAGAGCAAATAAGCACCAGCCAACTATCGAGTCCACAGGCTCAAGAAATCCCAATCCAGCAAATTAGGCGCTTCGAACCAAATACTCAACAAGAGTATGTTAATCCAGTTGAGGCGTTTATGCGGAGATTCATCCAAGAACAACCAAGCAGCAGCAGCCAACTATCATCGAGTCAACAGGTCCAGGAAGTCCAAATCTCATTTGATATATATGAACTTCCGATATCAATACCGTCGTCTCAATTTAGCATAGATCAACAGAGTCCACAAAAGTTAACTCCTTCTGAAATTAAACGCTTCCTACCTCTGCAATATTTCACGGTAAGTGAAAGAAAATATGAGACACACAGGTACTTATGAATAATTGTGATGTGATGTATTTCTAACTGATTTTTTTGGTGTAGAAGCTGCTCGATTTGCCTTGAAGACTTCCGTAGCACATCTCTCTGCAGACAAATAATCAGTTGTCACCATACTTTCCATAATACATGCATCATGGAATGGCTAAACAACTCTGAAGTACTATTCTCTCTCTCTGAAAAATGTTTCTAATTGGTACTAGAGGATACAGACTTGTCCCATTTGTAAGGAGGAGCTGACGAAAGATAATCTCCAGAAAGCTTACGAGAAAAGGCTGAGAAAGACAAAAGATATTCAAATAAAAAGAAATGCCTCTGAAGCAAACAATCAGAGGCAGACGTTAGAAAGAATCGAGTTGGTGAGAACCAGACCGCGAGCGAGTAATGTTGGTGGGCCAGATCGAACATATCATTTATAATTTTTTTTTAAACAATAAGTTGAACGTGCGATTCTCTCTTTAATTTAGGTAATTAATTATTTACGAAATATTTTTTTGATTTTCAATAATTCTGTTAACGCAAACAAACTGATCCATATACTCCAGGCGCACTACAGCCAAACTTAGTTGAATATAGGTACCGTCAGTCGAATCCTGCGTAAAAAAGTTAATGAGGATTTTATTTTTGTGCTATCATTTCTTCTCTACATGCTATTGAGCCAGTTTTGCATATTTATCATGCTTGCATTTGAAAAAAATTAGCAATGATAAGGATTTTTCCTGCGGTGACGCATTGACTGACCCGTTCTGGCTCAATATTAGACTCATAATTGATCCTTGATCAGTTGACACTGACCAGAACAACTTTTGCCGGCACTCAGACGCTTTAACTAATTCACTTCATCAGTTGATTTTTCTCAATATACCCAGATGCTACATGGACAAGGAGATGATTAGTAGCTCCGAGATCAGAGTTCGTGACGATTGGAAAATATCACAACCAGCGTGTCGAAAGTTGGCTCATTGACATTGTTCCTGTTGTTTAGCGGTCTTTTACCGCAAACACTAACGCAGAGAGTGAAAGGCTTGAATCTACTGATATCGACTGTTACTTGCCGACACAGCAGTCGAGACTTTGAAATATCACAACGGGTAATAATAAACGACTACTGCTTAATTAAATTTTTAAATTTTGTAGGTTAAAGCTGTACAATGTGCATCGAATTTAAGAAAAACTTCACTCGGCAGCCAAATAATTATATGCCATCACATCTTGCATGCTAAATGTATCAAAGAATGTCTAAAGAACACTTAGGTGCTTTCTCCTTGAGGATTGTTTCTAAATAGTTGTTCGACATGGACTTGTCCGAATTGCAAAGAAGAACTTATGCTGAAAAATCAAAAAGCCTTTGAAAAAAAAAAAATCGTGTTGGAAGAACCCAAGGAAATTCTGGACAGAATCGCTGTTGAATAAGATAATTGCTCGAAATGAGATTCTTGTTATGATGAATATTCAAAAGCAGCAGGCAGCTCGCAATCAACAAGGACTCAAAGCCAGCTTTCAAGAACTGGAAACCGGAAAGCAAGAGATGGAAGTTAGGAACCGAGCGCAAGAGTTCTAGAAGAAATATAATAACAAAAAAGTCAATAGCAAAAAAAAAGTGGAAATAAGGGACCTGCTTCGAGACAGACTGACTTGAAGAGGTCTGATTAACTTAAGTGAGTTTTCGGGTATTGCTTCTGCCTAGAAACCATTTCTTGGTACGAACATACTATATTTTGATTATGATTTCGTAAAATTTTTTCATTTCAGGCTGCCTGAGGGAAAGGTTCAGATTAACCCCGTGTTCCGATTAATTGTTCTTTTAGATAATTCTCTTTAATTTAAATTCGAATGGAGTCTCCCAGTGATCCTGGAAATTAGTATGTGAAATCTAAACAGAGATCCTCAAATTTTGTGTGTGAATTCTAAGCTCTTGAGATCTTTTTGATGATGAGTCCTTGAACAGATATCATCATACTGCTGGTGATTGGAAATTTCTTTTCGTTCTGAGAAAAAAAAAAATGCAGATACCTTTTCTTCATAGAAAAAAAAAGTGATCATGATATCACTTAGGTTCTAGTGATTCAATATCCACCTGGAGGAGCTCCGTGGAATGAGAAATGGGCCTCGGATTTTCGTTTGTTTTTTAAAGCCTCTCAAAGTTAATTTAAAAAATTATCAAAGATCTTGATTCCGTATTTTCTAATAACTCAGTTAAGGGCAGGTAGATGGCAATAATGTTGGAAGAATGCATTTCTTTTCTGCTATTTATTAGGTTATTTTCTCGATTGGGTCATAAACTAAGCCAGAGCAGCCGTGATTGCGAATTTGGTTCGCTTTTCTTCTACAAAAATGTTCGTTTTAAATAATTTTTTTATCTTTGGCTATAATATAATCTAAAATCCGAATTCTACATGGGTGCTGAACCAGTTCAATTCCACAGTTTACCTAGTGACAAACTAAAAGAACTCATTATGTATTTATCGATATGTTTCGGGGGTTTATTGTTCATCGCTCTATTCTGGATCCTCCTTATACGTATCCTCAACAAATGCAAAAGACTCAGAGAAAGAAACCAAGTTGGACAGTTGCCGACAGTATCTCATCAACCAACCGGGGACTTAGAAGTAAATTCTCAACAAGAGAATGTCGGTACTGTAACTGAGATGAGCCTCTCGCCTCATAGAAGACTTCTGCGAGAATCAACGATTGGCACTCAACTGAGTCAACAGATCCAAGAAATCCGAATTCAATCTAATTCGAACGACATGCTGATATCAATACCTTCGTCTCAATTACTAGACAAACAGAGAACGAGAGGGCTAACCTCTTCTGATATCGAGCGCTTCTTGCCTCTGCTCTATTTCACGGAAATTGAAAGAAAATACGAGACACACAGGTACTTATGAATAATTGTGATGTGATGAATTTCTAACTGAATTTTTTTTGAAGCTGCTCGATTTGCCTTGAAGACTTCCATAGCGCATCCCTCTGCAGACAAATAATCAGTTGTCACCATATTTTCCACGATACGTGCATCATAGAATGGCTGAACAACTCTCAAGTACTACTCTCTCTCTTTTTCAAGAATAGTTCTAATTGATCTTAGAGGATACAGACTTGTCCTAATTGTAAGGAGGTACTGACGAAGGATAACCTCCAGAGGGCTTTCGAGAAAAAGCAGAGGCAGACTGAAGGTCTTCAATTGAAAAGAAATGCTTCTGAAACAAGCAATCAGAGACAGGCGCTAGACAACATCGAGCTGGTTAGGATCAGACCTGTCGAGAGGGCGAGCACAGTTAGATAACGATTCATTTTTTTTTTTGCTTTAAACAATAAGGAGACTGTTCGTTTCTCTCTTTTACTAAATTACTAAGTATGGCTAAATAAGGGATAACTATTATATTAAATATTTTTGATTCTCGAGCATAGTCTCGAGGATACACACAAACTAAAATAGAACTTTCATTTTACATTTAATAGGTATTTTGTTGTTTTCAATGTTGTGTCTTATATCAATCAATATCTATGAAATGAAGGTGATCGAAAACACCTTTCAATAAAACGAAAAACAGTAGAAAAGCTACTTCCAATGATCCAACGTTTTCACGTTCTCAGCATGAGAAGCTCAATGAAATGAGAAAGATTCATTGCCCTCATTTCAGAATTTAAATCTCAAAGTGAAGAGAGCTGTTGTTGGTCGAGAATAGTAACAATTAGCAAAATTATTCCATCTATTGGAGAATTAGAGCATGAAAACCAAATGCAAGGGATATTGCGCAGGTAGAAATTGAGAAGGATTATTTTTCCGAAAATCAACAACTATTAAAGATTATCAGAGATAAAAAACAAAAAATCATTTGCGTTTTTATTTAGTTATTGAATAACATTCCAAAGCGGTTCCATAATATTCGTTGGCGAGATTTTTCTTTTTATTTATTTAATAAGTATGTTTCAAAATGGGAGCCTAAAATGAACTAGAACAGTGCTGATACCAAGTAAAATGACTGGTTTATGACATTATTCAGTGATGCGATATCTTATGTAAAATTTAATTTACTTAGAGAGTTGTTTCTTGGATTACTTATACTCTGAACACAAGAATTTATTTCCTTTGATACCTCATGACATTCGAGAAGAACACATCATCAGTCTCTCGATATGTTGCGGAGTTCCATTGATTATCACCCTATTCATACTTTACTCCAAAAAAATATATGTTAGTATCTCAGCAAGAAATTGGGAACTTAGAACCGAATACTCAAGAAGCGAATGTAAGCAAGTACTCAACTTAAGATGAATCTGCTGCCTTATAGCATTATTGTCCTCTTACTTAATAGATACACAGAACACGGAAAAGCTAACCTCTTCTGATATTGATTGCTTCTTGTCTTTACATTCATTCAATGAATTAGGAATAAAATACGAGAGCAAGTACTTGCGATTTATAATGTATTCCTAATTGAATTGTTCGTGTTTGAAGCTGTTCGATTTGCCCAGAAGAATTCAACACCGCAACTCATTGTGGACAAATAATCAGCTGTTACCATATTCTCCATGATAAATACATCATAGTATGCCTTAACAGTTCTCAAGTATCACTCTTGATCCGATCCCTCTTTTTGAATACGTGCTGCTAACTAATTAGAGTTGTCCAAACTGTAAAGAAGAACTTGCTAAAGCCAAACTCTACAATACGTTAGAAAGAAAGAACGCTGCTGGAGGTTATTAGAATGCAGAGAGAATTACAGTTGAATGAGCCTAATTGAATAATCGGCAATCAGAATTAAACAATCAAGATCATGGATACAGAGCCTCAGAGCAATTAATCCAAGTTGTTGCCCTTTTTTTTTTTTGATAATTTAATTTGTTTGAGATTGATTTTTATGAGGCTAGGCATTTGTCTTAGCCGATGGTCGTTTGCTCTTTTTTTTTTGGATTATGGCATTTGAATTCATTTCTCAAGTTCCTATAGCATAGCGAAGTATCAAAGAATAGCTGAATAATCTAAAGTACTACTCTTTTTTGAAGACTGTTGCTAATGGACTTTCTGGAGTTGCTGGCTTAAGAGAAACTCCCAAAAAGCTTTCAAAGCCAAAAAAATAAATAAATAAAATGGGAAGAAGTTAGAAAGTTTCAGGAGGTTAGAAAAATCCAATGGAATATGATGTAGTTAGTCACGGAGAAGGTGTTAAATAAATAAAAACAATAACCATGAACTAAAGCATCAGAGACAGACATAAAAAAACTGGGTTTGTGAGAACAAGCTCCTCTTGGGCTCTTTGTCTTTCATTTCGGTATTTGAATCTCGATTTGAAGAGAGTTTTTTCCCGCTTGAGAATGGTAAAAATATCAGAATTGATCTCCATCTATCGAAGAAATCGCATGCCAATCAAAACGAAATGATATCTAACTAACAATTGGAGAAGATAGAATACAGAGACATGGTATGAATAATATCTCAGAGAAGTAGATTCATTAACGATTTCTAGAAAAACCTTCATCTTTTCCATTATTTATGAGTTTAGCTCCATAATTGTCACTGTAAACTGAACCAGGGGAACACTGGCAATATTTAACGTTAAAATGAGATAACTTCTCAAAACTGTTTAATTATTCGATATCTCATTTAAATTGTGATCCAATTAGACAATTGCTTGTCAGAAATACTTGATCTGTGCTCTGAGCACTTAAATAATTTAATTATTTCCCTCGACTACCAATAAAAAATCCAACACTCGACATGGGTGAAGAAGTGCAACACTATGTTGTATCTGGTGACAAACTAAAAGATCTCATTGTGACTCTAGTGATAACTGTAGGAGGAGTATTGGGCTCCGTCCTATTACTAGTCCTATTCGTATGCATCCTAATTAAATGCCAAAGATCCCGAAGCGTCAGAGACAGAAACCAAGTCAGACAGGAGCCGTTAGTATCTAATCAGCAAATCAGGAGCTTAGAAACAAATATTCAGCAAGAGGATGCCGGTGCTGTACCAGATATGATTCGATCACCAAATAGAAGACTACCGCAAGAACAAATGAACGACAGTCAACTATTGGGTCAACAGTTTCAAGAATTCCGAATTCGAGCTAATGCAAATGATGCAATGCCGAGCACAGAAGAGTTAACCTCTTCTGATATTGATCGCTATTTGCCTTTGCGCTATTTTACGGAAATTGAAATAAAATATGAGACACAGAGGTACTTATGAATAATTATGATGTGAAGTATTTCTAATGGAATTTTTTGGTTTTGAAGTTGTACGATTTGCTTGGAAGACTTCAAGAGCACATCTCTCTGCAGACAAATAATCACTTGCCACCATATTTTCCACGATACATGCATCATAGGATGGCTGAACAACTCTCAAGTACTGCTCTCTCTTTTTGAAGACTGTTGCTCATCGATGTTAGGAAAAACGAAAATGTCCGAATTGTAATGAGGTGCTTACGAAAGAAAATCTCCAGAAGGCTTTAGAAAAAAAGGAGGAAGAAGAAGAGGATAGAAAGTTGCTAGATGTGAGAAAGATTCAAAGGGAATCTGACGCACTTAGAGATATAGAAGTTGCAGAATTGCAAGGCAATCTCTCTGGAACAAGATATCTGAGACAGCCGCTAGAAAGAGTGGATGTGGTGAGAATCAGATCTCCTCTTGAGAGAGCGAGCAACATTGGTGAGACAGGCAGAGCAATTCATTTGGTTTCCCTATAAACTGAGCGCGCTATTCTCCCTTAGTGCCCGTAATGTCTCTCAACGTCTTTATCGTCTGCTTGCTTCCCAAGATACACTTAATGGGATGGTAGATGGGGAGGTGACAGACTCGGCACATATCCTAACGACATTATTTGCAAAGCTGACTGCTTGATGGCCTCAGTTGCTATGATGATGGCTGGAAACGGTATTAAAATCAACGAACAAGTCGCCACTCCAAAGAACGTCAACCAATGGCTCACTCACAACGGTGGATACTGCCATGGTGATGGCTTCATGTGGGGCTTCATTGCTAAACTCGGCTGTCACCAGAGGATCCAGCAATGCTGCTGATATAAGAACAGAATGAACAGTCCTCAACGTCAACCATGAACACCAATTGGCTCTCGCCATCATAACTACAGCAAGACTTTCCATTCTAACGGTGAGGTCGTTGGCTGTGGCTGCTTCAAGCGATAAGTTGAAAAAATAGTAGCAACATAAGGCTGCAAATACTTTTATCAAAACATAATTAATGATTAAGAGTTAGCGTGTAAGGCTATCATTTCTGTAATCTTCCTGCTCAAAACTCTTATTTATATCGAAAAATAGTCATAGAATATATGTTAGCAAAGAATAACCTTATACTGGCTTTCGTAGAAGAGATCCAAGTCCAACGGTGCATCGCATAGAAATCAATAAGGAGTAACAATATTCACGAGATCATTGAGCTGTTATTTGGCTGCTTCTCACAAACAATCTGATGGATTTCGGCGTAGTTATTGCTGCCGATACAATCTCAAAAAAGGAAGGGTCAGCTGCAATTTTGTTCGTTGATGTGATTTTGAGGTAGAATAATTTGTAAATTAAAAAATTAATACCTTTTTCGCGCTTTTTCTGTAGCTTTAATTTGACCTAATCTCATCAGTAATCTTTTCTTTTCTCTCGCAGCAGTAATCAGTATGTGATATGAGTGACTTTGTTCCATCATAAATCAAACAAACAGATGTAGATTTTACCCAACAGCAACTAAAAAACACACACCCTTTGATGAAATATAAAAATCGACTTACGAATCACTTCAGGTGAACGGTTCAATAAGCACATATAGAAACAATATGCTTATCTACTCTTTAGCTAGGTTTTCGAGAATGTTCTCAAATCGATTAGTTTGCAATTGGAGAGAGCTCAATTAGTTAAATCAAAAGAACATTCATTTCGGAAGTGCAGAAAAAATTTCCTAGAAGAGAGAAATTTTTTTCTCATTTGCTCGTGTCATCATCCAGTCTTGAATCTTCTTAACTATGAATGTTACATGAAAATTCTAATTTGTTTGATAATTTTGGGATAGAATAGAGCAGTGAAACTAACTGAATGAATCTGGAACGATTACCATCATCATATGCATTTTCTGCTGAGATCGGTCCAGGGTTCTATTCTCACAGGCTTTACCAGTCTTCTTAAATTAACCTAATCAATCAATACAGTATCGAGTTATGTGATCAGTTCCGAAATTTTACGAAAGTTGAGTAACCAAGTGCATGAGAACAGAGCCCTGGAGCATAGATTTCAAACTACGGCCTGAATGGCCAACGACAAGAAAAACGAAAAATTGGGTTGTAGAGAAAGAGACAAATTATAAAGAGAGTGATTGATTTCAGTGGATTAGAATAAATTATACGTACCGATTGGATGTAAGTATTACTAGTTGTCCTTTTTGAATCCAGAAATTTTCTAAAAATATATATGTCAAATCCATAACTCGTTCCGATGACATAAGATTTACAGGAAAACGCACCATCAAAGTTTTAATTTCTTCACAACATTGGCAAATGTAGTCCGAAATTGCATTTATCGATTAAATTTACCGTTATTTATGAGATCAGAAGGAACCGACAAATTCAGCAATGTCTCTTCGTGTAGTCTTAGTTTTCAACCATTGTTGGACCACGAGTCTTCGTCCTTTTATCGAAAAGACAAAAAAATGAGAGTAGGATAGTCTAAGTCTCTAACGGGGAGACTAAGTGTTTGGATTTTATGCCATTTTATTTTCTTCGTGATTTTTTAGGCAAGAAGTCTTTAAATTAAGGTTACGAATCGGGAAATATTTTGGATTAGCAATGTGTCTATCACTGTATTCTTTTAAAACCTGCTCGTCAATACCAAGTCCATGTCGTAAATCTCCAACAGGTTCTTTGTTATAAATATCCAAGTTCTCAAAAACGCACAAGCCTACAAAATAGCGGAACCCTCGTTGATTAAAATTTCCAACATGATTCTTCATTGACGTTATAGTTGTAAGTTGATGGAATTCATGCATTTCGGAGATTACTACAGTTTGAACCTAACCCTGTAAATTTGAAATTCAGGCTGGATTTTGATTTTGTTCGATCGAAATAAATAAAATTCAAGGAGAACAGCAAACTGGTTTTCTCACCAGAAATCGAATGGCTTTGCCCTTTCAAGCCAAGCTCTATTTCTTTTTGCATCAGTTATGTTACTTGAGCAGTGTCTCGGCTGTGGTATCTTCGCCGGTAACTGTAGGATTCAATTTTTGTTGTTCATCATGGATTAACAGTGAAATATTCAATTTTAACATCAAGTGAACAGCAACACCTATCTAAGCAGAATGAATACTGGGAAGCTCATCTTGAAAGAGCCAGAAGTTGCTCATTGTGTCAGAAAGTGAATCGCGTTTTATTAATAAAAACTTTGTGTTCTTTTTTCTGTAAGCAACGAGTTTCTCACCAGTTATTTCGATAAAAAATACTGGTTTTTAGAAGCAGGTGCTGTTTTTTTCTTTCGATTGCTAAAAGGAAAAAACTATTCTACACAGCAGAATTTGGCTCAGATCGATTGCCATTCGCTTCGATGATTAGAGTCAGCATCCATCCAGTTGGTAATTGCTATGAGTCTATCTTTGGAGAGATAAGGTATCTTCTGAAGACATCTCCTCGGAGGCCCCTATTAGAATACGGAGTCGTAATCGTCCCCATCGTCAATATTCACTTCAGAAGAAATATCTCCTTGCTGAAAATCGAGGTACCGGGCCGTTGGTAAAAGTATAGGAATTTGAATAACGTATATAAGGGAAATTTTTTGAATACAAATCAGAAAATTCAAATTTATGAAATGCGCTGTAATACAAACTAGAAAACGATGAACTGACTGAGCCAGCTCAAATGTGCACAGGACAATGAGCTGAACATCACAGCTTCTCTTCTTCTTTCGAAGCGATCAGCTTTTCACTTACGAATATAATTTTTATCAATTCATCACAGCTCTCCTATATGAGTTTCTTAAAAATAGCGCTTTTTCAGGTTTCTATTAATGTTCTCTCTCTTTGTTGCTATTCTATGCTGAAAAAATGAAAGTTCATCTTGTAGATGTCGTAGCATGCAAAATCAGCTTTCTTCGATTCGAGAGATTGTCTCTTATAAATTGCCAAGACATGAGAGTCGATGAGGAAGCTCCGAAAAAGCTCATCGTAGAAGTAAACGAAAAAGAGCATTTCCTAGGAAGTGTATATTAAAAATCATGCTGGAAATTAAAACTTGCAATAAATTCGGGAACTGATCGTTTAGTAAATTAATTTCAATCCAATCAGTTTTATCGAATTCGAAATGACAGCTGTTCTTCGTAGGATCTGAATTTTGATTCTAAAAAGCTGTGGGAAAATGCAGAAGCATTATTGATTTGTATTATTGTAAGATTAATTTGCAAGCAAAATCTCTCTCTCTCGCAAAACCATCATGAAAAGTTGCAACTATGATGTCCAGGGAGCGCCATTGAGGAGGAGCCAAGCAGCTCGCTGAGCAAAGACCGAATAGTCGCTTCGAAGTTGTTATTTGCTCCAAATAAGATAACAATTCTTTTTCCTCATTTTCTGTTTTTCTGTATGCTTGGCCTTTTGATATCCCGAAAGTCAGAGAGCCTCATCGGTCTCGAAGTCTTTCAGGAGACGCATCGTCTCTGAAGTGCTTGGGATCATGAGAGTACCTCTTCTGAGTTATCATTTTATCGCGGCTAAGGTGGTAGGTAGCTCAGCTGGATTTGAACAATGAACTCCCTCCTTTTCTTAGTTGTACGTTTTCAGAAGATGCTAGTAAGGCGAGAGAGAGAGAATTACTTTTGATAAAAGCTAGAGCAAAGACTTTGTAAGTCATTTAATTTTATTCTAAAACAGCTAATTCATTGATAACCCTAGAGGAAGACGTAAATTTACACAAGACTGCAATTAAACTGCGATCTGCTAAGAAGAGGCCATATCTCAATAATTTTCGATTGGTGGAATACTCCATTTTGCTTCTTATATGCTGCATTGGAACATAAAAAAATGTTTTTGTGTTGTAAATATTACATCATATATATAATTTATCTTCTCTATGATATATGATCCCATGCGGGGGAGAAAAAAAAATCATAGGAGAGTTTTTTACTTATATTGAATTTCATGCACTGAAACCATTCATTCACTGCTGATCAAAGCAGGAAACGCACTCGTTCATGAGGTAGTTAGGCTTAAAACGACTTTGATAATACGCGATTCTTTTAGGTTCATTTTCATTAATAGGAGAAAGCAACCTTGGAGCAACATTTAATATTGAGTATACCTTGAAAGGGGCTTCTAGAATTTGATCGTGACATACTTTCCCAACCTTTTCAAAAAAGATTCACGAGTTAATGAGTATTTTTCGACAGCTTATTCTTTCGATAATTCATGTTGCTTAAGATAGCTATGTGAAGCTCGCAATAGTAAGAGAGATTTGACTAACCAAAGTCTGCTCATGTATGGCAATTCACAAAGCGAATTCACTGGAAATATTTTGAGTGATTTTAAAAATATCAACACCTGATATATCTCTTTATAGTTGCCGATCATTCTGAGGATAGAGTAGACTCGCTTTTTTTGCATGAGTTTCACAGCAAAGCGATGTAGAAGAAGGAGACTGAGAATTATATTACTCTTGAGGTCGAGAAAGGTTAACAATCATAACTCTAAGAAATTAGAAATAGAATGAGAATCAAAGACCATTGTACGATATAAATTATCCATATTTTCATATCTAATGTATTATAAAAAGAATATATTTGAGAAAAGAGTTTTGTTTCAACGATATAACAAAAGCCTTGAAATATTTTCTCTGACGTGAGTATGTTTACTCCGCCGCCAGGTCCAATCTTAGGATCTCTGACTTATCACCACCGAACTTTGAGCTAGTCGTGGGTTGAACCATGGTTTTACTCACAGGCAATGATTTATTTCTCGTGAATTCCCAAAGCTTAGGCAATTGAGGACCGCCCATGCTGACTCTCCGTTCGGTCGAGCGCGTTTTGGAGAATCCCAGGTCGATTTTCATGATATCGAACATCGATGAATTTAGTTTCCCTCGGCTCGTCTCTTGAACGAAGGAATTCTCATTCACCTCATCTTCGCAGTTTTCACCCTCATCAAGGAGCATCGTAGCCTCATCGAACTCCATATCACGAGTAGAGGCCATTGAGAGCTTTGGAGACGAGGATTTTGAGTCCATAGTAAGAGTTTTCTGCAATGTATAGCTTCTTTTGGTGCTGTCACCTCTCTCTTTCTCTTCCAAAAAACGAGTGTATTTGAGCGTAACTGGACGGACATCGTCCTCTCTTGCTAATTTCGTAAGGAAAGGGATTAAGTTGAACAGCTCTTTATCATCGGGGTTTCCAAGGTAAGGCTTTACGTGCAAGAAATTATTTTCTTGAGGCCCAGCATGAATCAATAAATCCTGTTTGAAACGATTTAGAAGACTTTCAAAGGATAAAGGAGTTACATCGAGGAGTAAGATGTCTTTCTCAGGAGCACCAAGTTTGAGGATTTCTTTCGTAAAGTTTCCTTCTTCAAGAGGAGTGCAGTGGTCTCTGTGGAGTATATTCTTAAAATAGTGTTTAATCCCGATCTGAGAGATGACGGCTTCAGCATACTAAGAATTGGTCATAAGGAAATGAAGAATAGAAAGAAAAATTACGTGTTTTGTTCCTGCTGTAAAGATGATTAAAGTGTAGAGCTTTTGCATTTTATCAAGGAATTCCTTGAGGCCAGGGCGAAGAGAGACGTTGTAGGACGGCAAGAGATCGCTTGCGTTAACCTATTTGAAAAATTCAGTTAAGTAACTGCATTTTAAGTAAGTTCGTTACAAAGACTTGGATCATCCCTTTTTGGCAGATTTCGTTCCTGGCGTAAACCAAGGTCTCATCGAGATCGAGTACCAACACTTTTTTCTATATAATTTAATTACGTATATGCCCATGTCCAGTGAAAAAAAATTTACCTCGATGACCTTGGCTGAGGGTCTAATTGCCGGCGTATCCCACGGGGATGTGCATCTGCTGTGTCTTTTTTGGGACTGTGCAGTGGGGGAACTAACCAAAGAACTGTTTGCGCGGTGATTTTGTTTCAGAACTTGTTTGAGCATATGAATTTTCCTCTTTGATTTTAATACTGATAAATACAAATCGAATCTTGAGCTCAAATAGCCAGGCCAGTTTTATTCCAGCTTCTGAAATGTTCCGGGTAGAAACTAAATTAAAAAGTCGCAAATAGCTCAGTATTTAAAATTTATTTAAGAATACTTGAAATAGCAGAAACCCAAGATAAATGTAATAAAACGTTTTAATGAACCAAATTGAACAATTCGAAAAGGACCAGTCTACTGAAATTTTTGAATTAATAAGTTCCACCACCTGTTTTTCGATATCTTTATATTCGATTGTAATCACTCTTTCGAGTTGGAAGAAGAATTTGCGGACGTCTCAGAAGTCGTCAGTAAAACCTTTCGCTTTCCATATTGACGGAGAACGGTTCTGTGGAGCAAAGGAATAGTTTTCCAAGCAAAAGTGCTTCAAAAATCATTGAACCCTGGGAATGAACCCATGGACATTGGACGAAATAGAGTGATGACCGATAGTAAAGGCTGGCTTCCTTTGGCTGCACTAGCCCGAGGCGTTAGCAATTGAAAAATCTGCTTATCAGCTCCAAGAATTAGTGAGAGTTGTACTCTTCAGAAAAGACATATTTAGAAATTTCTGTTTCGGGACTTCTTCAATGTTACTGCTGTGAAATTAATCTGAGATTCAGTGCAGCGGTTTCCAATAAACTGAAGACTATTCCCGTATAATAGCTTAAGTTACGACTCGATTTTTTCTACTACGTAGTCTATTACATCTAACAGACATACTTTGGCAATCTTGAAACCATGCGTGGCTTTCTCTCGGTTGGATTAAGAGATATTCCTTGAAAGCTTGTCTTTGAATGAAATATTGAAGAAGAGCACCTGTTTTCTTCATTATTGAGGAAGTTAACATCTGCTCCTTAATCGAATAGATGCTCTGGTGGAATTTGCTAGCCTCAGTTAGGAGAAGTCTTGAGCTGCCTTTCGACTTTCACAAGCGTTGTCGAGCAGAAACTTAATTAAGGTTTCAGTTATGCGTTGTCAGAGTCAGGGCTTTTTCTGTATAATTAAAAATAAATAAAATAATGCACTACAAAGAGAGAGTTAGAAGCCCAATTCCGTGGATAGATTGCTCTATTTTTCTTCGTATTCTCTCTTGAGGCTGGTTGGTTAGGGTGCTGACTGGTATTGGGTGGCCTATTGTGAGTTTTCGTCCGATGTTTCAATAATCAGTTTAGTTTGCACCCTCGAAATAGAAGCAAAAATATTCACTAACAAAGCTATCTGGCTTTAGACTTTTGAAATAGAATGCGAGGCAGTTACTTCGCCTCGAGTTCTTTAATCTTTCAGAACTTTTAATAATTCATGGTCTACTTCATAAACCGAGATTCCCATATATAGTAGTTTTGCTAAAAAAAAAGATCGATAATTGGGTGCCCATAGAGTTAATGGGTCATTGTTGTAGGTCATATGTTGTGAAATCAACCTAAAGCGGTACACAGCCAGGAAAATTTAGAGAGAAATGTAAATTTAAGCGATAATGAGCATCGAGTTTCCAACGATTAACCGATTAGCTAAGAACAATAGGATAATACCATTAGGGCTATATACGAACAATTAGCGTCACTTTGAAGTTAAATGCTACGGGAACTATGTAGAGAAGTTGGAATGATTGAAATTTTCGAAAGAACTCCTTAGAAATGACTAAAATATGACTGCGAATGGCTCAAGAGAACTCTTGATAGCTTCAGATACTGGGGCAATGGGGTGAGTATCGAAGAGGAAGCTATTTAGGATGAGATCATCTCAGAAAAGAATGAAGTGAAATTACAGTTTGTCTTATAAGTTTTATTTAACTCGTGTGAAGAGAAATTCTCTTGGCAGGCCTTTATTTCGATAAATTTCAAGCTGAGTCAACTGAACCAGAAACAAATGCAAACAGAAAATCAGTCTTCAGGGATTGATAAAACTGAAATAACTCATACTCAATCTCTATCCAAAGCTGAGGAAAAGCTCGACGAAACTTTGCAAAATACAACCCAGAATCAAAATACTGAGAATATTAACAAAAACTTTTCTTCTCAAAGCGAGATATTCAACCAAAATAGCAAAGGACAGCAGTTGGAGGTTCCTGAGCATAAAGATACTAATGCAAATGTCCATACTTCGAGCAAAGAAGGGAAAGCAGAGACAGGAATAGTGGAATCTAAAATATTATCAAATGAAGAAAGTGCAAAAAATCAGCAAAAATCCCATACAATCAACGAAACAGCTCAGCAAGAAGCTATTGATAGAGCTAATGAGCAGGAAAATAATCATCGTACAATAACTATTGTTGGAGAGCAGGAAAATAATCCGAAAATGATGGTAAATGATACTGTTTCTGATAGAAAAGAAGAAGAAAAAGAGAAAATTGAATCTCAAACAAGAACAGAAGATGAAGGTTTAAAAAATCAGTCGTTATATCATACACCAAGCCAATCAACCCAGAAACAGGCTGCTGAGAAATCTAATCAAAAAGAAAATAAGAATCAAATGGCTGAGATTGCTGAAAAATCAGAAGATAATGTGAAACTGGAGTCAGAACGTACTACTTCTAATATAACCGATGCAAAGAAAGGGGAGATTGAACCCAAAAATTTAGAAGAAGACAAAGTTTCAAAAAATCAGACAGCATCTCACAAAACAAACCAGCAGGAGACCTCTGAGCAAATTAGTCAAACGGAAAATAAGCAAACATCTACGACTATAGAAAAAGCAGAAGATAATACGAATTCAGAGTTAAAGGACACTAATTCTAATATCAATAAAGCAGAGCAAGAAGCCGTTGAATCTAAAATAAGAACTGAAGATGAAGACCAAAAGCACCTGCCATCATCCCACACTTTACACCGGCAGCAAACTATCGAGCAACCCAGTCAGGAAATAACTAAAAATCAGAATGCTGAAACTGAAAACAAATCTGAAAAGAAAGCAGACTCAGAGTCAGGAGTTGTGAACAATTTGCAAGATAGTCAAAATCAAACGGAATTGCCAGTCACTAATGAGCATAAATCTAAACTCATTGAAAAACCTAATGTTGAAAATAATCAAGAAAAAAGTAATAGTGCTGAGCCTATTAAAGAATCAAGTGCCAAACTTGACGTCGATCCAATAACACAAGTTGAAAATAAGGCTTCGAGTTTAAATCACAGCAAAACCCAAGTGGTAGATACGAATACAAGCAAAGGAGCAATTAGCAATCAACAACAGTTGCAAAGCAATGAGCAAAATCCGGAGGGAGATGTGTTCAAAAACTCAACTCAGAATTTGCAAAACTCAACCACCAATAAGTCTGAGCAAATTGCTGAAGAAGATAAGAGCAATTTTTTAAATAAAGATACAGGCCTATTGAAAACAGAGACTTATCAAAATGTTCAGCGTTCAAATTCCAAAGAGTTGAAAAGTGAGGAATCTAAGGTGAATAACAAATCTCTTAATTCCTCTGTACATTTAAATGACCAGCAGCAACAGACTAAAGAAGAAATATCAACAAACGAGCAACATCAACAAATTCAGCAGCCTCTTGCTCAAAATGAATCTTCCAAAGTCTCGGATAACATGAATGATCTTTCTCAAGAAGTAAAACCAGAAAATATTGAGGCAAAAAGTAATGAAAAAGACTCTACTATTATAAAGAATGAGACGAACAAACTAGAAAATATGCTGAAAACAGACACTAACCAATTGGATGGAGATGGCAATCAGTCAATGACCAATCAAGAAGATAATTTGGCAAGCGAAGTTCGCAATACTAGCCAGAAAAATAAAAAAGAGGCCAATCCAAAGGAAATCGATTCAGCTCAAATTTCCAAAGCTAACACTAATGCTGAGCAAATTCAACCTCTGGGTCTCGATCAGACTCTTCAAGAAAATTCTATCGGTCCAACTAATCATGTTGTTCAAAATAATCTTCAAGATTTCTCAATTCATAGCCAACCGCTATCACAGAGCATTGATCTTTCCCACAGCTCTCAAATCAATAACCAAGTTCAAATTGATAAGGCAGAAACGAAGCTACCTCAACTAATTCACGAATTTGACAATAATTTAGAGCATGGTGATTCAACTCTGTTAAAATCTGCAGCACAAATGAATAACAGCAATAAGGATAGATTTGCGCAAAGATCACAAGATAGCATTAAAAACACTGAAAATGCTCATTCCACTAAAGCCCATGAAATCGACGTAAAGAATTCAAAAGAAAATTTAAAAGATTCTGTCACACAGCAAAATGAGAAACCGCAACTCGTTATCAACACCGATGGAGTGAGCCAGCCAGGCCATTCGACTGATCACCAAGAGAAAGATTCCAATCAGGATTTGAATCATTCATTCAGCAAAGACATCAATGCTGAAAATCTGCTTGAGAACAACCTGTCTCCAATACAGAAGAACAAAAATTCAGACACCTTGAATAACTCTCAAATCGTCCAAGACCACTCTTTTACCCAACAGAATAATTTTCCAGAAAGAATCGACGTAGCAAATAGTCAAGAAACCTTCTCTGCTCTTAAAAACAACGCAGTTGAAGATAAATCCAATGAGTTTGCTGATTTAAATCAAAGCCATAAACTTTTGAGTTCCATCGAAAAAAGTAAAGATGAAAAAAAGTCTGAGGATAATACCAATGACAATGGAATAAATAATTCCAATGGAGCAACCCCAAAGAACAATGTTTCGAGTGCTCACAATAGTACTCAAGAGTTCCAAGTGGAAAAGCAACCAAATACCAATGTATCTTCAAAAGAATTTAGAGAAAATCCTTTGCATTTCAGTGAACCTCAAACTAAACTATTAGAATCAGCAGATCTTGCATCTTTACGAAATAGCTTTGCCCCGAACAAAAACTATTCGGTCCAAGACTCAGATAAGCTGACTCCCTCAGAAAACTCTCGGTTAGGAGGTTTAAATCCTTACAGCTCAAATAATCTGGGGTCAGAATCAACACAACAGGGAAAAAAACCGAGCATAGAGCTGGTGTTATACGAGTTGCCTCGGCTCCGGCGCAAGCGAAGCGTTACCTTGGAATTTTATGAACAGTACAATTTTTCTGATGAATTTTTTTCATTAACCCCATTCCTTACATAGCTGTGACAATTACGACCTTGACATGAGATCGAATCTGATCGCTTACGACTATCAAATCGAGGCTTATTCGCCTAGGAAGCAAATTCCTCTTGCAGAAGATTCTGAAGAAGAGGCTGAATTACAAAATGAGACACAGCGCACAGTGGTTCCAGAAAGTAGACTCTTGGTCGATTTTAAAGTGGATCAGCTGGATCCTAAAATGGTTCGGCTTGCCTACGTCTACCAAATGTCCATAGGCGATAAATCAAGCAGAAAACACCAGCTTCTTGTTGCGAAAAATGCCTCTCAGCAGGTTATCACAGTCAACAGCGATGAGCTCCTCAGACCGAATTTTCACAAGAAACGGTACAAAAAGAAAGAAAAACTCACTGCAGCCGAGGTCGTAGGCATGACCTCTCGAAGACAACTGCTGCGAGATGAAAGTGAGATAGGTTATTCAATGAATCCTGGACAGAATTCGAATAAAAAAGCCGGTGTATCTCCCAGTAGAGACAATCTTAATCTCTCAACATTGCAGAACTACACTATAAAAGACCCTCATCCCCCAATGCTATTGAAGCCTATGAAAGCGTTTCAGGAGAGAAGCACACTTGAAGTCATCCAGAGAATTCGAAAGCAAGCGCATCCAAGAACCGATACGAATTTGCTGGGAGCCATACAACCTCGAGAACCTCGAAAGATTAATTTTATCGAGCTCAATAGAAAAATTGCTCCGGAACCCAAACCTGATGAAGGGTATAGCCAACACAACTCGATGCACTCACAGCGCGAAGAAATCGAAGTACAGAAAGCCGTTCCTAATATGAAAGGGCCGAGACGATTTGCTAGCAATCCGAGACAAGTGCACCGTAGAGACTATTACACAAATGATACGAGCTTGAATCATGATCTTAGCTACTATGGAGACTATCCTTCAATGTACCCAACCAGCAAAAGAGGAGAAACCCCAAAATTCACAGGGCAATACAGTAAGCAATCGAGTCAGAACACACCACGAGAAACTCCACGAGAGAAGAGTTTTCTGATCCAGAACTTGGCTGAGGAAAGAAGCGAATTTAAACTTCCGAAAATTCACCACAAAGACTTGAGTTTAACTGAACAACGCACGCCGCTACCAAAGGAGCCTTTCAGTATATTGAACGAGAGTTCGAGACGTCGAGAGGAAAATAAAATTGCGATTATCACAAAGCCTTTCCAAGTCCGAAGGAATCATAATATGCAATCAAATGCTAGTTTACTTCGGCAGCCGGAGAGAAAGGATTATCGACATGAGCCACAAATTCCTGAATCCTATTATCATTATCATCATCAGCAGTCGACTGTCAAGAAAAAGCACCAGGCCGCTTCTCCATCCAGCGATACAGTGGCGAGAGGGCGCGTTCAATTGGCCTCGTTGAATACCAAAGCCGATGGAGACAGCTCCCGGCTTTCCAACTATTCTAATGAAACGTATAATTAATATCTTCGAAAAGAAATTAATCTTTTTATTGAAAATTAGAGGCAGGAAGTATCACGCAATGAATTCACATAGTCCGAATAGTTCCAAGCCGATGTCGTATGAAGAGTGGGAGCAGTCAACCTTATCAAGAACCAACCACCCAAAGTCATTTAAATAGATGGTCGTTGTGGTCTCACAATAATTAATTATATTAAAAGGAGGGCTTGCCTCCACAAACAATGCTTATTTTCGAAATTTTCCTGCTATTTTGTTTACATGTGATGCTGCTTGTTTTTCGGCTTATATTACTAAACTATAGAAAAGAGTTGCTGGTTTTCTATCACAGCACATGTAGTGAGGATATTACCTCAAAAGAAATTGATATTTCTCTGTTATTTGCTCTAAACAGTTGAAAAATTGCTACTAGCGGTTAATCCAGTGACAATTTTTGTAATGTTATGGTAAAGCAATTTCGTGGATAGATCCGTAACGGTAAAGTGATTTTGATACGAACCGTTTAACTGTTGACTTCCACACACACTACAAAAAAAAACCATAATTCAAGGCACCTACAAGCAAGCCGCCTCAGCATAGCCCAAACAAGGCCATTTTGTATATTTGTATAACACATTCGAGAATTAGGAACTTGCTATGTGAAAAACGCGAGTTTCAACGGATAAAAATTTCTCAAATGATTTGGTAAGATAATTGAATTAAATATTCCAAAGTGCGGTTATCTGGATAGCTGTTATCGAAAAAGAAGCATAAAGACGTTCTCATGGTCAAGCGCACTATTTAAGCAGCGGTTCCGATGATAGTTCAATTTATACAACTAAGTATTTACGGAAACAACATGAAAAAACATATCATTTTACTAATCGCTTTGATCTTTCTTTTCAGAAGAGCGGCTGCCGACTTCCAAATAGAAACGAGCGCTATCATCGGCTCTCCGACTCTGGCCTTCGACACCTCCATGGACACAAACTTCTCGCAAACCTATCCGTTCCTAAGCGGAAGCAACAACGATGAGTCTATTTTCATTTGGGGTTTCACTCCAGACAAATCTACAACTCCAATGACTTATTCAGCTACAAGAAGGAAGTTCAACCCTCAAACGTTTGACCTGACCGATGAATACATCCCACTCAACCTCAGAACCAACGAAGAGCCATTGATCGCTTACTCACCTAATGGTTACATCGGCGTTGCTTGTACAGTCGCTGATGCTAACGACACTAACACTTTGAACGTTGTCGTTTACAGCTTCATCAACACCATTGCCAACCCTGACAGCGTTTCCACGGTAAATATCGTTTCAAACAGCACTCCAGGCGCGAACTACCTCGTCATTGAGCTCTTCTATCAAGACGAATACTTCTACGTGATCTACGCTCAGCTTAACACCAACTCTCCTGATAGAATCTTCGTCCAGGGCTTTTTAACCTCGAATCCAAAGATAACAACCTTCACGACTCCATTGGAATTGAACAAAGACAACAACGCCGAAATCCATCAGATTGTTTGTGCGAAGCAGCCAAATAACAGCTCAATGATCTGCTCTTGGAGAGTCGAAACCCAGGAGAAAGTTGTCTATGTGTTGGTTGACCTGACCAATGGGACAGTGAGCGAAGAGACGACGATTGTGACGGATTCAGCAAACTATCGATTCCTTCCGGATTATATTATTATTGCTGATGGGTACTTCGTGATTATTCTCGACCAAATGCAGGATGGAAAGATTAAGAGGTTCAGCGCACAGGTTTCAACCACAGGGGAGACTGTTATCCTTCCTTTCACGCTAAAGGATGGATATTCTTTTGCAAATGTTTCTGCTGCCGGAAGATATTATGATGGATGGTTCGGGCTGATTAGAAGTACTAGTGAGGAGGATGGACAGATTAGTGGCACTGAAGAGGTGTTTCAGCTGGTTAATCAGGACGGTAGCGCGAATGGAACAGCGATCACTGTTCTGAGAGATGGCAGAGTGCTGCAAGGGTTGGAGCTGTCGGATAATTCGTATTGGATTCTGTGCATTGATGGTGTGACAGGAGATTGGAGTAAGGGCTATATAATGAAACTATTCAGCCAAACTGCGGTGTTTGGTGATTTGTTGAGACCCATGCTCGCTTTCATTTCTTTGATGTTATCTCTGGTGATTTTACTGTAAGAAAATTCGCGTATTTTTTGCGTTCTAGTCTCGAAAGCCACTTTCAGGAGAAAAATATGTATCAAATTTTTAATTACGAATACGTGAATTGTTTGTTCGTCAGCTTCGTACAAAAATTATTCCAAGTTAATTATCAAAACAAAGATCGAGTATTTCTGTTTTTTTCAGTTCCTAAAGGCCGAGTCTTGGAAAAAACAACAATTCATCATAGTGAAGAAAAAACGTTGTGAATTAATTCAGAATTTGGCATTCTCTAACCTTATTAAAGTAGCCTTGGGAGTTTGCAGGTAAATTATTAGATCATCAGATGATTTAATTCATATATTTTTGAAATTTACCTCAAATGTGATCGAGAGATTAAAAATTAAATATATTTTCAGACATCCACGCTTTTTTAATAAGGTTTGTTTCTTACTAAATCCTAATTCGATCACAACTAGCTGTTTATGAAAATCAGTGATGGAATTCAACACATTTTGGATTCACTTTGATGAGTTGAGAAGGCGAAATCTGAAATTATGCCATGAGGAGCATCAAGAATTTTCAATGAGATTTCGATTGATAATTTATTCAAATCAAAGTGATCAAAATTGCGTCTCCTATGGAGAGCTTTCGCTACCGATATTAATAATGGTATCAAACTTGATTGATCATCGAATTTTTTTAATCAATTTATTTTTTACAAACTTTAATCGGCCATAAAAGCTGTTGATGAGCATTAATTCCTCAATAAAATTCAGATGGAATTTGGATTGAAGTTGATGAATCACGAAGGCAAAATCTGAGAATCATTTCAAGAGGAATCGCAAGAGGAAAGTGGTTCCCACAAGAGTCGAATAGATTAGGTACTCACTATAATAATTCATCAAATTTTCAGGTCTACAACGAATGAGGCTCCCTTGATACTGTAGATCTCGATACTCATCGTACCATCTCCCCGTCTCAATATCACTCTCAGGTCCTTTCCAATCTCCTACATACTGGAGTTATCCTTTAGCCTTATCATAGCAGCGCGCATTTAGTTCCTCAGAATTTTTTTCATCAGGTATAGTTATACAGACCAAGCTTGGGCCAATCCGCACTCCAAGTCCCGGTTTGTCATTCTTCAAGTATCCCACATATGTCATCAAATTATCTTTAATAACTCCCTTAAATATGGTGTCTCTATGATTTTCTGTTGATTTGGTTGAAGTACCGACATATGTCTTATTGGCCTGTGGATCGTGAAGGATACCTTTATATGTTCTACCACTGATACTCCTTGAAAAAACCTCCCATCTTTTTGAGGTCTGCGTGGGTATCTCGAAAATTTAGACTCAATATCGCCTGCTTCTTTCTCGATTGCTACAAAATCCACCATTTTAGACCTGAACTTTTCATCTTCTTCGTCAAAAGGATATTTCCAGTTTGTGATGAAGCGAGAAGCAATGTAATTTCTGTGATGGTAGTAGTAGTTAGCTAATGCACCTCCGATAGCAATAGGGAAGATTAAAGCTCGGGTTGTCTTCTTGAATACATTCTAACAATACGTGTAAGGTCTTTTATTTAAGAATTAATAAATTCAATTACTATTTAGTTGAGCATTAAGGCTGGCTCGATTTACAACGTATTTTTGCATTTTTGGAATTTTTTTATTGATTGAAACTCGTTTTTGATTTTGAGAAAACAAACGAAACGCATTCCGAAGCTTCAACTCATTTCACAAAATACCCCTAAACTAACGTGGATAGACTGTTACAATGTGAGAAAGAATTGGGGTTTTGATATAATATTACATACTGCAAAGTAACTGTTATGAAATAGGACTCCAGCCACAATTTAAATCCTTGAACTTTAATTAATTAAGAAAAGAAAAACCAAAGGAACAGAAATATATCATTACTTCCAGATCAGCATATTTTCCTTCTTCTCAAATTTATGGAGACTTTTTTCAAGGTAAACTCGATGCTTGATCTCTTTAGAATCAGAGGTATTTCTGATGATACTTCAGATACAGAACCAGTGAGCGTTTTCCTAACTTTAATAATTGCGAAATAAAATTGAGAAAATTTCAAACTTCGAACTGACATTCAAATTTCCATTTCTACAAGGTGAAAAATGCCATCTTGAAGTTATTGCTATTTGACACCCTCGTATCACTGAAATCGAAAATCGTTGAATAAGATTCAGAAATCCAACCTAACAACAAAAAGAAATTTGACCATTGGAACACTCCTCTTCTAAAAGTGAGTTAGATATCTGTTCCAAGTAAAATCTCCTCCAGAGAAACCCTCATATTTTGATAATTTCCTCCTATGGTCATTCTGGTAGTACATACTGATAATTGGGATAAATTCCTTCAGAAATCTGTTAGCACCTCTGATCGAGTTTACTCTGCATCAGTTGTTGAGGTCAGCTTAAAAACAAATGAACGAGCAAAACTTCAAAAAAATTTTCAGTGTTCTGCTCGGAATGTATTTTTTCAAGATGGGATTTGCTTAATACCTGATATAAACACTAACAATTATTATTTTCATCTGGACCTAAAGAGGAACCAGAACATCGGCAATTATGAATTTCTATATCTAGCATACCATGGCCTACCATGTCCATATGTCCGAGTTATATTAATTTCTTAAAGGCAATAAAAACTTTATATCTTCATTATTACTCTGTAGACCCTTGTGGCCACTGTAGATGGAGTATCAATGCGGACGAACCCTTATTATTTGTAAAATACAGTCTGAATCAACTCAATATCTTGGATAGTGAGGAAAAAAGTTCTCATTTCGGAGAGCCCTGTCCAAATAAAAAAACGTAATTACAGCAGTCAGTGGAACCTTTATTTCGTTTCAAGCACTTTGCTTTGCTCTCAATGGCTTCTGACCCTTTTGATGGTTATGAGATTATATTATATTCGCATCTTTTTAGTTGGAAATTCATTTCTTTAGATAGCATTTATTGGATTGATTTGTGTCAGAACGATGGAAACTTATTGGCCACAGCTGGCAATAAGGATAAAGTGAAGGGGCTTGACAAACGAGAATCGAAGATTATCCAACTGATGACATTCTCAATGGTAATAATATTTGATTTTTAATAATTTTTTGTGGTGTACAATACTCATTTATTATTATCGATATGGTCGTGAGTGCTTCACGTCATAGCAATGTATCTATGTTGAAGTTCAAGGCTGGAAGAGTGCTCTATAATAGAAGAACGTCTGCAGAGGAAAGTACTGATAACTTTTTACTTCTTAATAAATAGCAGCTGCTCATATACTTTTTAGACTGCTCTATGTCTTCTTGCTTCCTTTGACAAATAATTTGATAGAATAGCAAATGCCCATAATAAATAACGTTTACGAATTGTTTGAGACAGCTTTTTCTGTTCTTGTTTGTAGATAAGAGTTGCATAATACATTCCTCTTATCTGGAAAAGCATTGATTTGGACTGGGAAAATCAAACTCTCATACAAGAGATTAATAGATTTAATCTCATGTATAGAGAATTTTTCTTCATAACTTTATTAGTGGCAAAATAGACACCAGGCAAACGAAGATCCGCGGAGGTTGAGGCGGATAGATTTCTATTGAGATTTCATCAGATATCTAATAGAATGTTTAGCAAATAAGTATATTAGTAAGGTAGTTTAAGGTTTTTTCTGCTTCGATGTTAATTGGAATTCATTGCTGAATAAAGAATCCTGAATGTAAACAAGTGGACCTACAAGACTGCCACTTTTTTAACCAAGCTACTCTTCCTTTATTAGTATTTATTGGATGATAAATCGATCCTCTTCAGATTGTTTAATGTGTGTGATACTCTTTGCTAATGCTGTCGCTCTCTTTCCACGAATATTATCCATGTAAATCGAGTTCCCTCAGATTCATTCATGAATTATATTTGTGCTAACTCTGTCGCTTCCTTAAAACCAATTCCAGTTTCCAACAAATTGAGATTGATAAACTGTGGCCAATTACCCTTTTCACTGAAGAATTCAGCACCTCTATCACTTATCTTATTAGTAGATAGGTCAAGAAATTCTGAGTCCTCAGTTGCCTATCCCAATACAACTTCTACGTCGGCACTTGTTTTTTCGTACCCTCGTAATCATGAATATTATGAGCATTGTTAGTATTAAATTTGGTCCATATAATAAAACTGTATCTATTTTATAGATCCATTAGGAAACTCTGCTATTACGATTCCATTAACGTTAAGGAGAAAAGATTGTTCTTTCATACTGTGTTCGAATTTCATCATTGAATTGTTTTAGGTTCTGGGGCTTACTTTTTCTGATGGGATTGGATTGAAGGAATATGCTTTAAGCGTTTTATTTTTATTAATTTTGTGTGAGTTGGGCTGGAAACATAAAGTCTTAGATTAATTCTCTTCATCTGAGAGAACCAATAATCGAGGCTTTTCCTCAGTGATTTTTTGGGTGATTTGTGTCCTCCTTTTATCCAAATTCGAATAAATGCCATCATTATGATCGCTTGGAGCTGTTAATTCGAATATATGATATCGGTATTAGACTCTGAAATCAGGAAAGCCAGTCAGTAAGTGAGCTTATAACGACATTTTTTTATTGCCTTTTTTTCATTGAGTATTCACTTTCGTTTGAAATGCTGAGAATCGAAGAAATTTGATTGAATTCAGTGACTCGCATGTTTTTCGAAATTAATAATGAACACATTACGAATTGACAAATCCTCTCCATTCTGAAATGCCAGAGCTCCTGACATACCACAAAACAGCAAACAGAGAGATTTTCAGCAAAAATTTATTCATCTACTCATTTGGATAACCATTAATAGTTTAAATTAAAATGCTTTCTATATTTAATTTGATACCAAAGACCAGGGTCGGATTCATTGCCAATCAATGTACTGTGCTTTCGGATGAAGTAAAGCTCCGAATTGGTTTCAAATACTCAAATATTATTAAGAGAGCTTTAGATGAAGGATGAATTTCCGAATTTAGCTTTCGTACAAGATACTTTGGAATTTTTCGGGAGCTTGAGCAAAGGTGCATCGAATTACAAGAGTCTAACTTTTCCAAAAAATGATGCAATTCGCTTGAATTGTGAATATTTATTACTCTTTATTGATTTCCAATTATTCTTTGGGATGCACCATTGGACTTGGACCTAATCTAATCTAACCCGCAATTTAGAAAGTTCGGTTAAAGCTATTCTTTGCTAGCGTATATTCTATCATTATTTTTTCGATATAAGTAAGACTTTGAGCAAGAGGGTTACGGAAATGAAGGTCTTACATGTTAACTCTTAATCATTAATTCTATTTTGATAAAGTATTTGCAGCCTTATGTTGCCACTTTTTCAACTTATCGCTTGTAGCAAGGAGCGCCAACGACATCACCATTAGCATGGAAAGTCTTGTCGAATTTTGGTCCGGTTCCTGGATCGAGAGTGGAGAAGCCCTGAGCATTATGACCAGTGGCAAGAACATAATGGTGTCCACCGTTGACGTTAAGGATGCAAATTTGACCGTTGTTCATTCTGTTCTTGGCATCAGCAGCATTGGTCCATCCGGTGTAATGATAGCCGAACTTCTCAATGGAGCCCCATCTGAAGCCATCACCCTTCCAGTATTGTCCGCTGCGAGTGAGATATTGGTTGAGGTTCTTTGGAGTGGCAATTTCTCCGTTGATTTTAACACCATGTCCAGCCATCATCATAGCAACTGAGGTCACCACACAGCCAACTTTGCAAACAGTGTCGGTAGGATGTGTGCCGAGTCTGTCACCTCCCCATCTACGATCGCATTGGGTATATCTTGGGAAGCCAGCCATGGCGGCAACAGCCAAGGTACAGATTAGAAAGACTTTAAGAGACATTAAGTGTAAATTTATTCTCAGAAAAGGATTATAGTTTTGCTCTTTTATTCGACTATTTAAATTAAGACGGAATGCTCCTGAGCCGGTTTAATAAAATGTTTTCAGAATTAACACCTTCCGCTGAACGTTATAATAACAAGTAAGGTATAAGTTCCCTTCTATGCGTGCTTAAGCTCTGCGAATTCTTCCAAAGAGTTCTCAAGCCTCAAAATGCATATACTATAATAAAACATTCGAGGGTAGGGCTTGAATCATCAGACGACCAAAAATAAGAGCAATAAAATAAAATGTTCTTTAGTTGCTAAAAGATGCCAAGTTTCAATGATGAAGTAAACATACTGTATAAATGCCCTAAGAGAGGTAGGTTATCTGATTACGAGTAATATAAGAAAAAAGTAGATTAGTTTTATGGATAGCATTATGCTCAATCCTATATTCAATCCAATTCAAGTTCTAAACTGCTGCTTTCTACCGACATCTCTATATAAAACAAAATTTTCTGACTGTAACGTAGCGTGACTGAGAACAAGTAATTAAGTGAAAAGATGTTTCGCCTCGTTGACAATTAATTCTACGTAACAAGCCTCTTCAAAGGAAAACCTTGCGTTCAAATCCACCAGAAGTTCTTCTATAGAGGAATAATCAGCAGAGGAACCCAATTTAATGTATCTGACAGCCCTAAAACTTAGAAACCAATGGAGTTTTTCTAAAAGTAAAGCCGGCTCAACTTGAGTCTACAAAATTAAATTAAAATCGTGACACTCTCGAACTCCCGAATCACACCGCTGGACACAAATACAAGCCATTCAGAGTGAGAATCTTGCGGAAGACATTGAAAAAAACTACTGGATATAGAGTCATCAGTTGACCGATGTACACTGTCGCCTCCTTACAGCCAGTTCCCGACAAGTTGAGTATGATAAACTTTGGGCAATTACCCTTTTCACTAAGTTTCCTAATCGCGTATTCAAGATAATTTCTCCGTCGGCATTTTCAATTCATCCAATTTAATTTCTTTATCTTCACTATTCCGTCTCGGTCTTCAATTGTGATTTTGCTGCGTATTACCATCTTTCTGGGGTGACCAATCCATCTTTCTATCTGATAAATTGTTTCCTCATGATCCATGTGTGATTATTGTAATCCTCACTAAAGAATATGCTCTTAAGCAATATACCAAAATATATAGAACGAATTACTGGAGTCCCATAGGATCTCTTGCTCGTTGTTTCAGAGATAGAGACCATTTAGTATCTCGTAATGATAAATTAAATATTGTGAGCTGCCGTCAGTACTAAAACCGGAACTTTCAGTCTACCTGTGCCTGTGCTGAAGATTCAATCTCCGAGCTCTGCCTTACAATTCCATGTACCTTATTGCTCTCTCTCTCTGTCAATTCTCACACCAGCAACTCGGGATTTTCATAGCTTTCCCGGCCTGTTGATCTGTATATCTTCTCTTCACTGCAAGTACATCCCATGTGAGGAAAAATTTTATTTGATTACATGCTAATGAAAAGAATTCCTTTCCAGAGAAATCAAGTTTTTCGTCTCAATTTGGAAGAAACGGCTTCAGTTATCATTCAAAAAAACTCTCAAACTCCTGATAATGACTCCAACAAATAAAATGGCAATCATTTGCTATGTTTCTCAGGTACCACTGTTCTCATATCATTCAAACCATTATCAATAAATCCATTAAAAGTTTTCTAATTTGAGTCATTTTGATATTTTAGAAGTTTATGGTGTTTGATAGATGATGTGCTCTCTAATATCGCCCTCTGCTCGACATCACAGTTTTCTATTCAGATGGTATTGGTATATAAGAGTTTGAAATTCGGAAAAGCCAGGAGGTAAGTGAGCTTATAAAGACACCATTGTATTGCCTTTTTCCGATATCTTTCGGTGGTTGCTAAAATGTTTATGAATGTAATAAGCTTGATTGAATCCAATAGTTACTCGAAGTTTTATCCAGAATTCATCACTTTCACAATACATGATGACAATTTTTGCCATTACGAAGTCACGCAAGAGCACTTGTATGCCATAAAACAACAATTCGAGTGATTTTCATTAAAAATTTATTTATATATTCATTTGTGTAACCATTAATACTTTCAAGTAGCAAGCTTTCTATATTTAATTTGAGAACAAAAACCAGCGTCGTATTCATTTCCAATCAATATATTGTGCTTTCGGATGACATACAGCTCCGAATTGGTTTCAGATACTGAAAAATCATTAAGAGAGCGTTAGATGAAGTATGAATTTTCGAATTTAGCTTTTGTACAAGATACTTTGGAATTTTTTGGGAGCTTGAGCAAAGGTGCATCGAATTACAAGAGTGCAACTTTTTAAAAAAAGGGTACGATTTGATTGAATTGTGAATATTTAATACTCCTTATTGATTTCTAATTATTCTTTGGGATGCATCGTTGGACTTGGACCTAATCTACGAAAGCCAGTTAAGGTTATTTTTTGCTAGCTTATAATCTTTTTCCAATGGATGTAACTTTGTTTAGCAAGAGGGTTACGGAAATGAAGGTCTTACATCTCAACTCTTAATCATTAATTCTATTTTTATAAAGTATTTGCAGCTTTTTGTTGCTAAATTTGGACGATTTTTTCAACTTATCGCCTGAAGCAGCCAACTCCAACGACATCACCGTTAGCATAGAAAGTCTTGTCGAATCTTGGTCCGGATCCTGGATCGAGGATGGAGAAGCCCTGAGCATTATGACCAGTGGCAAGGACAAAATGGTGTCCACCGTTGACGTTAAGGATGCAAGTTTGACCACTTTTCATTCTGTTCTTGGCATCAGCAGCATTGGTCCATCCGGTGTAATGATAGCCGAATCCTTCAATGGAGCCCCATCTGAAGCCATCACCCTGCCAGTATTGTCCGCTGCGAGTGAGATATTGGTTGAGGTTCTTTGGAGTGGCAATTTCTCCGTTGATTCTAATACCGTGTCCAGCCATCATCATAGCAGCTGAGGTCACCAAGCAGCCAGCTTTGCAAACAGTGTCGGTAGGATGTGTGCCGAGTCTGTCACCTCCCCATCTACCATCGCATTGAGTGTATCTTGGGAAGCCAGCCATGGCGGCAACAGCCAAGGTACAGATGATAAAGACTTTAAGAGACATTAAGTGTAAATTTCTTTTCAGAAAATGATTATATTTTCGTTCTTTGAATCGCATATTTAAATTCAGACGGAATGCTCCTGAGCTGGTTTAATAAAATGTTATCAAAATTAACACCTTTCGCTGGACGTTATAATAACAAGTAAGGTATAACGTCCCTTCTCTGCGTGCTTAAGCTCAGCGAATTCTCCCAAAGTATTCTCAAGCCTCAAAATGCATGTACTATAAAACACTCGAAGGTAAGGCTTGAATTAGACGACCAAATCAGAGAGAAATAAAATAAAATGTTCTTTAGTTGCTAAAAGATGCCGAGTTTCAATGATGAAGTAATCCATCATACTGTACAAATGCTCTAAGAGAGGTAGGTTTTCCGAGTACGAGTAATATAAGAAAAAATAGATCAGCATTATGGATAGCATTATGCTCAATCCTATATTCAATCCAATTCGTGTTCTAAACTACTGCTTCCTACCGAAATCTCTCTATAAAGCAAAATTTTTTGACCGTAGCAGAGCGTGACTGAGAATAAACAATTAAGTGAAAAAAATTTCCGCCTTAACTGAGAATTGATTCTACGTAACAAGCCTCTTCAGAGGAAAACCTGGCGCTCAAACCCACCAGAAGTCTTTCTATAGAGGAATAATCAACACAAGAGCCCAATTTAATGAATCTGGTAGTCCTGAGACTTAGAAACCAAGGAAGTTTTCTAAAAGTAAAGCTGGTTCAACTTGAGTCTACAAACTAAATTAAAAGCGTGACACTCCCGAACTCCCGAATCAACGCTGGAGACAAATACGAGCCATTCAGAATGAGAAGCTTGCAGGAAATTGAAATGGAATGTATCGCCGGGAAAAGAAGCAAAAAGAATGATGTCTTTGGTCTCAGAATTCATCATGAAGTGGCAGAAGCAACTACATAAGTTTAAAGAGAGAAAATAAATTTGGCTCTAAGGGAGGTGTCGGGTAGAGTTCATTGTCTAATCTCAAGACGGACTCTTTAGAAAAGAGTGTGTATGCCAGTACTTTCAGAAAGAAGAAAAATGGTAAAATGAAAGAAAGAATCAAAAGTTCGCTATGATATCGGAATGATCTCATTAACATCTCCTCTCTCAACAAAAGTATGTTGGTATAGGAGGAATCCTAATTAAGTGGCGTCGTCCAATCTATTTGTAAAATAACGAGGTCTCAATTAAGTTAGTCTATAAAATTTTGTGAAGTTTGTGGAGAGAAGCACCATTGATACACAGCGTTGAACGAATGAGAGTTGGACGCGCTGCGTGGATGAAAAAATTATGCAGCGACTAAACTATGAGATTGCAAGTTGGCCATCTCTTTCGCAACTTTTTTCCTCCATCGATACCTACGCTATTGGACGATAAATCAAGGCTACCAAGATTATTCCATGAATTATTTTTGACGAGGGCTGCAGCTCCCTTGTCGCCCAATTTATTCAGTCTTATAGAGAGTTCCATTAAGTTAATCCATGAGCTATTTTTCGCTAATGCTGCTGCGCCCTCTTTACCTATATCGTTCTGATTTAAAAAGAGTACTTTAAGCTTCACCCAAGTCTCATTCTTCGCTAACTCTACTGCTCCTTCATCACTGATCTTATTCACTGATAAATTGAGGTCCGTCAGATTGCTCCATGTAACATTTTTGGCTAATGCTGCCGCTCCCTCAATTCCCACGTTGTTACCTGCTAAATTGAGCTTTTGAAGATTCGTCCAGGAATTATTCTTTGCAAGTGCCGCTACTCCTTCATCACCGATATTATTCGATGTCAAACCAAGTTCTTGGAGCTTTGTCCACGAATTATTATTTGCCATAGCTGTTGCACCCTCGTCTCCGATGTTGTTTTGATATAAGATAAGTGTTTGGAGGTTTACCCAAGAAGTATTCATGGCTAACGCTGTCGCGCCGACAGCACCGATCTTATTCTCCGTCAGGTTGAGTTCTGAAAGATTTGGCCAATGAGATTTTTCACTGAGAGCTGCAGCACCGAGATCGCTAATTTCACATTGATATAAGGAGAGAGAAGCAAGATTTGGGATTGCATATTCTAATGTGACTTCGATTCCAGCATCACCAATTCTTTTTTGATCGAATTTCAATTGGTTAATCGTATTCAAACTATTAGTTTGATCTTTAGCTTCTTCCTCCTCGATTGGCTGCTCCTGGGAGTCAAAATATTCTCTTAATTCTTGAATTCTGGCCTCTTTAAACTCCTTTTCCATTTCATCTCGCTTCCTCAGCTCCTCTGTTCGAAAAACCGCAGATGACTTCTCATCGGGCGTGCAAGGTAAGCTCCGAAGCCTCTTCATTGTATCAGGATATAATTTAAATAAATATCTTTGGTAGAATTCAAGTTTGAATGAAACAAAGTTGAGTGGTGGAATAAAATACTATTTTATATTAGTAGCTTAGTTCAGTTATTATGATTAATTCTACTAACATGTTCACGAAATCATCAGATTGTTACTAAATATATCTAAACCTCGATCAGGGGAAATAATCTAAACTTTAAAAAACAGAAAATTGCTTTGGAGGAGATCGGATGCTTTGTAAATGTGAAGTCAAGGATGAATCCTTATATTCGAATTTCTATTGAATAAAGCAATTTATGTTGAATATTTGTTTCTGCTAAAGCTTTCATACTGTAACAACTAGACTATGAATTCACAAGTTCGCCATCTCCTCCGCAATTTTTTCACACCATCGATAGCAATGCTATTATTTGCTAACTCAAGCCGAGTAAGTTTCATCCATGATTTGTTCTTGGTTAATGCTATTACCCCTTTGTCACTGAGATCGTTATAGGCCAAATTAAGTGTAGTAAGGTTTGTCCATGATGTATTACTGGCTAAGGCTGCTGCTCCCTCATCACCAAATTTATTCGATAAGAAATAAAGTCCAGTAAGATTCGTCCATGAAGTGTTCTTGGCTAATGCTGTCGCTCCCTCAAAAGTTATATTGTTTCCAGATAAATCGAGTATAGTGAGGTTCATCCATGACGCGCTCTGTGATAAAGCTGCTGCTCCCCCATCACCAATGTCATTGTTTCTTAAGTGAAGTTCCCGGAGATTTATCCACGAATTACTCTTAGCTAATATTGAAGCTCCCTCAGCATCAATGTGATTGTATGATAAGTTGAGCATGATTAGCTTTGGCCATTTAGGTTTTTCGACGAGTGTCTCAGCACCTATCTCACTTATCTTATTCAAAGATAAATTCAGAGATTCGAGGTTAGGAATTTTATAGTTCAAGAGCATTTCGACACCTTTGTCACCAATTTGCTTTGAAGCGAAGTCCAATTCCTTTATCATGAGATTAGTTTGATCTTTCTCCTCTTCCTTCATGTGTAAGGGTTTAAGAGATTGAATATCTTCTCTTAACTTTTTCAGTTTTGCCTCTTGTGCCTGTTTCTCCTCTTCTTCTCGTCTTCTGAGCTCTTCAATTCGAATTTCCTCTGCTGGTTTCTCGGATTCAGGACCCGAGGCTCTTGGTCTTTTCATAGTATCCTAAAGGAATTAATTTAATCTTATTTCTATTCAGAGACAGGTTTTATTAAGATCGAGTAATGCATACAAAATACTATTTTAAATCGGTTTCAGAAATTTATCTTCTTCTTAATTGAGAGTGTTCACCTCCAACTGTTGAAATATGGAGCGACATAATGGTTTATTACTATAGATTATAACATTCACGACATCTGGTGAAATTAAACCAAAGGGATGTGAGAAGAAAGTCAGGTAACAGTCAATGGCATGATTAGAAGTGTTTGATACATTTGAATAATAAAGTCTATAAAACCGCATTATCTTCTAACAGATAACCAGAGGGACATTTCAACTTATTAAATAATATCTAAAAAGAAGCTTTTCTGTTATATTCGCCTCCGTTTTAATTAATGTACTTAAAGAAGGAATTCGTCAGGGAATGGTCTTCTGATGCATGCATGAAATAAATCTTAACGAAAGCGGAATTCTTCCAACAAAATTCGACTTTGAAATATATGAACTCTTAAAAATTGTCCAGCACGTTGAGCTTTGAGAAAATTACTCATGATAAGGCTGTACATTTTAATAATCGAAATAGTGCTGCGTCAATTGAGAGATTGGAGAGGACATCTTTTACCAGGTACCTGGTCATGACTTTGAGATTGTGTGTACGATTCAAAAATTTCCGGCTCGCCATTCTAACAAATTGGCCAGCAATCCGCGATTGATAAAAATTTTTCGTTGTCTGAGTCAAGCAGATGCAAGAATTTATTTTGTCAGAGGTCAAACTTTTCCAAGAGTTTTTATCGAAATAATGATATAGATTACGGTAATTTTTAGCGGTGATTAACAAACAAAATCATTTGGAGTGTGGTAATTCCCTATAATTAGTGGGCAGGTGCTCCTACAAAATAGCTATCCTCGGCAATTTCATAATTGACAACACTTGGAGCAATACTCTCTCTCTTTTTTTCTCCTTTTGAAAAATGTTCAGCTATCTATCAATAAGAGCTGAAATTGTCGATCAGTGATTAGGGAATTGGATTCGTCTTCTATGATATACAAACGCTCTCTAAAATGAAAAGAAGGGGGCGTCCACTCCTCACAAGTGTCGAGATGAGGCAAATTCGCCTTCTTCGATTCAACTTATTTTTTTCTGTTCTTCTCGATGTTCAATTGAAAGAATACAACGATATGCATTAAATATCTGTTTCCTTTACAACTTTCATAAATAATGAATGTAATAACTAGACTTCGAGCTCACAAGTTGACCATCTCTTCCGTAGCTTTTTCCCTCCATCGATACCAATGTTATTATTTGACAACACAAGTCTAGTAAGTTTCATCCACGATTTGTTATTGGTTAGGGCTAATATTCCCTTGTCACCAAGCTTGTTAGAGGACAAATTAAGAGTAGTAAGATTCTCCCATGATGTATTACTAGCTAAGGCTGCAGTTCCCTCAATACCAAATTTATTTCCTCCCAAAAAGAGCCGAGTAAGATTCGCCCATGAAGTGTTCTTGGCTAATGCTGTCGCCCCTTCAACAGTTATATTGGTCTCAGATAAATCGAGTATAGTGAGGTTCATCCATGAAGTGCTCTCTGCTAAAGCTGCTGCTCCCTCATCACCAACATTATTTTTTCTTAAATAAAGTCCAGTAAGATTCGCCCATGAAGTGTTCTTGGCTAATGCTGTCGCCCCTTCAACAGTTATATTGTTCCCAGATAAATCGAGTATAGTGAGGTTCATCCATGAAGTGCTCTCTGCTAAAGCTGCTGCTCCCTCATCGCCAATGTCATTGTTTCTTAAGTGGAGTTCCCGGAGATTTATCCACGAATTACTCTTAGCTAATATTGAAGTTCCCTCAGCTCCAATGGGATTGCCTGATAAGTCGAGCTTTATTAGCTTTGGCCAATTAGATTTCTCTACAAGTGTTTCGACACCAATCACACCTATCTTATTCCTTGCTAAGTTCAGAGATTCGAGGTTCGGAATTGGATATTCCAAGAGTATTTCTACACCAGAGTCACCAACTCCCTTGAAGGATACATTTAATTCCTTTATCATGAGATTAGTTTGATCTTTCTCATCTTCTTTCTCGTTTGGCAGTTTAAGCGATTCAATATATCCTCTTAACTCTTTCGCGTTTGCCTCTCTCATCCGCTTCTCGAACTCTTCTCGCTTCTTAAGCTCTTCATTCCGAATTTCTTCTGTTAACTTCATATTGGACTGTTCAGCTGTGTTCCGTGCCCTCTTCATTTTATCCAAAAGGATTTAATTTATATCTTTTTAAACACAGAGAATTGCTCAACTGTTAAGCAATGCATTCAAAATACTACTTTAATCACAGTCTCGAATTGTTATTATTTTTAATTAATGCCGACACGTTCGTCAAAATTAATAGTTTCTCACCTTTAGAAAAAGAAACTAGGACAAATCCAAACCTATGGAAAGGGAGAAGCAATGATTCAATGCTGAAAATATAACATTTAATAAAGAATTCCATGAATTTACGAATTGAAATTTTCCATATTAAGGCCTTGAATATCAGACAATTAGAAATCCCTTGACCTGACAAGAGATATGTTCTTGTTTCCGCTATTAAGCATAGGTTTTCCAAATAAGGAAATCGTATTATTTTTTTTTCAATCTGACTGTTAGAAATATTCGGAGTTGCTAACCTAATAAATTATGCAAAAAAGGTATTGTGCGGAAGAATTGCGCCTGATAACCAAGAAATCAATCGAAGTGACAAATGGTAAGTGTTAATTTCGAGAAACCCTAATAAAAGATGTTTTATAGTTTCTGAGTCTCTGCTAAATTGAGAGGTTCAAGGTTTTTGGAAATGTAATTCTCACATAACTTCTATCCTCGTCAAGCGAGATAAGTCGATTGCTTTCACCGTATAGAGCGTTTTGTTCAAAATTCTTCTTATAACTTCTTCGTCCTTTCGTTTTTCTTCTTTTTCTTCTCGTCTCTTCGTCTCTTCAATTCGAATTTCTTCTGATGACTTCATCTGCGACTCATTAGGTGAGTTTCGGTCATCTTATTGAAGTTAATTTAAGAAAATCTTTGTTAATTCAAGCTTATTTATTATCATGGGTCTCATGAGTGATATTCTACCGTTTCGAAATTGGGAAGTTTTAAAGGATTTACGTTAGGTATAAAGATACATAGTAACTAATCATTCTAGCAATCCTAATAAGAAGTAAAACTGCTGATAAATAATTAAAAGTCAATATCGAATTACCATTTCGTGCATTACTGAATTCCTATATTAACAAAGCACTATTTCCCATTCAAATTACATCCATACTTTAGAATATACAAAATATTTTCCATCCATCTTTTAACCGCTTCTATACTTTGGCCTCCCGACGCTCTAATCCCTATCTGATAAGGTTGCACAACAGGATTTATCTCAAATGTCAAATAAAATCTCTGAAGATTTTGATCCTTTGATATCTTATTGTGCTTTATGAGATGGTCGCCAATATCCTTCCCATACGAATTTTGCGTGGAATAAACCAGAGAGCCCACATAATTAGAGGCATCTACGATCCCATAATGATAAGCATTAGCAAACTGCTCCATTATCTCATCGCAATAAAACCAATATCTCCGGTTCAGCATCTCCTTATGACTGTAATAGAAATCGTCGTATTGCCATGGATAATAGGCAGATCCTAGTAAAAATCTCTTCAACTCTTCCTCTTTGAGCTGATCAAAATTCTTCTCTGGAAGCCAAACCGTGACTTGGTATCTCCCTTTCAAGGCTTCTTTTGAAGGCTCTTTCAAAGAGGCATGAGACTGAAGATATCGCGCGATATCATCCTTAGTTAGTGTCTGGAGATACTTGTCTTTAATCTCCATTATTTTTTCGCTGAGGTCACTGCCCCAGTGATAAAACTTCAATTGTAAGAGGGTTTCTATGATTTCTTCCGGTTTTCTTTTTTCTGCGATGTATAAATGCGCAATTCCTGTTCTAATCGACTCAAACTGGCCAACTTCTTCTGTTTCCATGGAGCAATGGTTGCGTTTCTCTTGTAATGAGAGATATGACAAGTTCTTGTGGAGATCGCATTCAGATCTTTCTTCTTCCATGGTAAGAGTGCGGATAGATACTACTTAAATTTTAGAAAATAATTTATTCCAAATCCAAAAGACAATCACAATTGAGGTTTTTTCGTTCTCAGAGCGAGCCTTTATCAGCACATAACACTACAGCCAGCAACAAAGAGCATGGATTATTGGATTTGCTATATATATGGACAAATATCTCCATTTCTAAAAATAAAAATGACGATTCCATTCGGTTCTTTTTGTCTGCGGATAGAATCAACTTCGTCATTGGAATTGATATGAATGGCTATTTACAAAAAAATACTATTTGTTTGTCTTAGGTATTATAATGAACGATGTGTCGCTATTAAATAGATTATAAGAGACTTATAAAAGTTTGCTTTATTTAGAGATTTACCGTTTATTTTATTTTTTTGGTCGAGATACAAGAATTAAGGTTTGAAATAAAGGAATTCTAATTCAATACTATCAATGGGAAATTGTTCTTCCTGTGTCAAGGGAAGACCTCAGCCTGATCCAATCAAAGAAATCGAGATCGTAAGACTTTTTTAGAAAACCTGCGAAAATATTAAATGTCATTCACTCTCTTCTGATAGTCAGAGGATGAAATCGTTGTCTTGGACAATCGAGACGGGTACTTTGCTAAAGGAGACATGGTGGAGATCATGAAGAAGTATCCCGAGTACAAAGCATGGGAACAATTGTCGAGAGAGACAATGCTCGAATCCAAGCCAAAACCTCGCAGAATTAAGTAATTTTTCCTTTCTAAAGGAAAAATCATCTGTCTAGATGGAAAGAAGGAGAGGTTATTGGTCATGGTTCCTTTGGACGCGTGGTGCTTGGATTGAATCTTAACACTGGAGAGATAATGGCAGTGAAACAAGTGTATTTTGGTGAAATTAGCTCAGATATCATCCAAAGCGTACTTTTTGTTAGAAAAATCTCGCTGATAACAGTTCTTGATAGCGAATCCAAGCGTTGGAGATCGAACTCGATTTGTTAAGCCATTTTTCTCATAAAAACATCGTTCGATACATCGGGACTTCACGATCGAAGACCACTTTCAGCATTTTTCTTGAGTATATCTCAGGTAGCAGCGCTCTAGCATCAGAAAAGCAATGTGTTTTTTTAATGATTAACAGGTGGAACGATTGCGAGTCTAGTAAAGAAATACGGGCCTTTTAATGAGCAATTAGTCAAGCTATATACGAAGCAAATTCTCGAAGGACTCGAATATTTACACGCGAGGAACATCATCCATAGAGGCAATATTTAAGTATACATCCCGAAAGTTTACCATTTGGGCAACTAGATATCAAAGGAGCGAACGTGCTTGTTGATAATAGCGGTGTCTGTAAGCTCGCTGATTTCGGCAGTGCGAAGAAAATCTATACGTTACTCGAGGGAAGCATGGTCCACTCGTTAAAAGGTAAATCATTTGAGCTCAAGAAACTTTATAAATTGCTAACTTACAATAGGAACAGCGAATTGGATGGCACCTGAAGTAGTTATTCAGAAGGGCTTGAGCAGGTTCAGTGATATATGGAGCATTGGCTGTGTTATCATCGAGATGCTAACCGGACAGCCACCGTGGTCTGGTGCCAACCAGGTTAGCCTCTTCCCATTCCTCTATTCTTGTTAACAACTCTAAAAAGATGGCGACGATGTTTCAGATCGCGAAGGCAAAAACCCCTCCACAATTTCCTCCAAATATTTCCTCTGATTGCGCTGATTTCTTGGACCTTTGCTTTAAGTATTCACTCTATCGCCTCAGTTTACATCAATTCACTAACTTTAGAGTTAATTCTAAGGAAAGAGCGAACGTCACAACATTGCTCAGACATAAGTTCCTCAAAGACGTAGACCAGATCAGCCAAGAAATAGCCCTGCCCGGACAAGTGAAAGGGCTGCATCCGCGCATCCCAATGAATAAAATAAAGAGTCTTGGGTCAATAAAAATCAACATGAACAAAAATCAAGAAGGGACCAGCCAATCAAGTGTTGATGAAAACAAAGCTCACAATCCAGACGTTGTTAGAGTGTATCGTCCAACAAAAGCAGATTCCAGCTCGAGCAGCAGAGGCTACAGCGAGAGCGCGAAACATCGCAGCAGAAAATTCTCAGACAGCCAAGATGGAGACCTCGGCACCGGGAGAAATATAGTGTCGCCGAAGAATCTCATTGAGAATTCTCCGCTGACGAATCAATCGCCGAAACGCCTTAAAGATAAAATCATCACTGTGGAAATTAAATCCAAAGAGAATAGCCCAAGAAAAGGGAAAATCACCGATGAAAAAGATAGACCGCTCCTTGATGATAGCGCTTCAAAAGGGGAATCAAGCATTTTTTCTCGCAAAGACGAATATGATTTGAAACCTACACGTAATCCTCCGATAAAGCGTATGGGAAGTCAAAAAGGCAAAGTTCCAGGCGAGGAGGAAAGTAAAGTTGAAATCATTGAACAATTGCATTCAAACTTGAGGAAAAGTGGACAAACTAATTCAAAGCATTTCAGTTCGCTAGAAAAACCAAACATTGCACAGGGGTTTTTGATAAATGATGATGAAGAAGAACCAGCTCATCGAAGCGAGAACCGTAAAAAAAGCATGGTAGGAAAAAACAACGAGAATGGTTATCAAGAGCAGAGGAATTTTGCTCATGATATTACTCATGAGGACTTTGAGAATTTCCAGCAAATGAACTTGGAAAACGAGTTTTTTATGGGAATGGGAGCTTCCCAGATCGATATTAGCCCGAAGAAGGGCAAAAAGAAACCGCAAACGACGCATATTGAATCAGTTGATATTTCGCTTCTTTAAGAAATGAGAATTTGTTTGTTAAAGATTACATTTAGTATAATTTTGAGCGTCTTACTTTACCAGGCTTTTGTATTTAGATATTGTATAAAAGTTGGTGTGGCTTGTTTATACTCAGGTGTTATAGAGGTTATAAATATAGTGAGTCCAGAGCTAGCAGTAATTTATGAATTCAATTTCTGCGAAAAATGCAATTTGAAACAGCTGCGTATAAAAAATCTGTGATGAGTGTAGAAAATTTTATTGGGAGTTTAAAAAATTAACAGAGCTGTTGTTGATTGAACCAACACGTTGTAACGGCTTTCCCAAAGTATTTTTTGTTGAGATAAAATCCGCGAGCTGAGGAAAAGTGAAGAACATAGGAGCCTTGCCTCTCTGCCTGAGAGTCAGATGAAATTTGTGAATACGTAGCAAATTTACGTACATAAAGCACATTTACTCTAGATATGGAAAAATGAATCCTCTTACATCTATTACATCGCTTAGAATAGAGTCAGCTTCTCAAACCCGCTCATACGGAGCATGCTGTCTTTATTCTGATTACATCTTGATCTGTTTCGATTCAACATTAAGAACTATTGTAATTTTATATGGAAATAAGCCTGAATTAGAAGCAAAGATATCCGATTACGCCTAACCCATCTACAAATGGGTGTGAAATTCAATTCTTCGTTAACCGCGCTCTCTTCTTAGCATAAACACACATGTAATTCTTATTCAGTGAAAGACATAGGAGCTATTCTTACAATCGAATCAGATTCTCTCGCGAATCGTGGCTCAATTATCCGATATGGAATTCGCTTACATGATTTCTATCATAAATCAAGGAAAATTTTCTTGCTTCGAGTGATTTCGGAACAAAATTATCAATCGTAATGCGATTTCATAATTTTTCCCGTTTCCTCGGGTCAAATTCGGAATATAAGCGTTTTTGATTGAAGCATAATCAAATCAGAAAATTTCACGAAGTTTTTACTCAGAAATCACTATACTCCGAAGTACGCGGAACAGTTCCTCATTTTTCACTTACTACCCTCATTTCCCTTGCCGGTTAGAACATAATCGCAGAAAATCCCATGAATATTGTAGAAAATAACAATTTCTGGCCACCTGCTGAGCCGTTTTTTTGATTGATCCAAATCTAATTTGTTTCAAGTTATTCCGTTTTTTATTTAAAAGGTATTTAGATTCAATCATATTACATCGTCTATAATCAAATCCACCACCGTTTTGCTTTTTTCCAAGAGCTTATAGTCTTACCCGAGTATTTCTTTTCAATCTATGGTTACAAAAGAACCAAACCAAACCCTCCTCTTCATCAAGGCGTACTTGCCTATGATGACGCTTTTTACTCTGATTTCATTCATTTACATCACATACCTCAACGTATTATCTTCCCCTCTAATTCTCATCTGACTATTTTGTCCACAGACTTACCTCATCCAACTCCTAAACGGTGAATACGAGTCTGGTGCGCATTCGCAAACTGCGTCTGCTCCAACAGCTTTCATAATGATACATGAATTAAGCCGCCAAGCTGACACTCTCGTAGAACTTCTATTTTCTTCTAACTCGAGTCAGCGAAAAGGCATTGCTTATACCATCACTCTCCACTTCTTCCTCATTATGTTCATAATCTCGACATTCCGAGTCATTAAAACGAACCCAGGAAGCGTGCCTGATGTAAGTTATGCCTACCTTATGACTTATTCTCTAATGTTTTATTGTACTTAGGACTGGAATAACGAAACTGAGAAAGACCTTTGTGATTTGGTAGAGGCAGAAAAAAAAATTCTGAGGAATATTAGAAGACAAGTGCGAAAGCGGAAACAGCAAGAAGGTAATCGCGAAGCGATGTGGAGTATCTAATAGCCTTTTTTCAGAAGAAGAAGATCAGAAGCTTCTGGAAAGCTCTTCTAAGGAAGAGGCAAAACTGGTCTCCAGCGACGATCAGCAAGGTAAATACTAAAACTTAATTGCGCTTTATGACATACAGCAGCAGGTTTCAGATCAGAAGGAATTAAAAGCGACACTAACACCGAGCTGAATCAACAGGCGATCCTGATCGGCGGAGGAGAAGGAGAAAAAGAAGAGAGAAAAAGTCATTTCCAAGGGCAAGGAGGAACGAGTACGAGACTCTCCGAGGGCGGCATTGCCGAGGATGAAGAAGAAGATGATGACGATGAAGATGATTCAGAGCTAGACTCCGAAGAAGAGGAAGAAGAGCGCCAAAATAGCGAGAAAGTCCATCAGTTGGCCGTAATGAGCGCGCTCAAGAGAGGAAACAAGCGCTTCTGTGGTCACTGCCAGAAATTTAAACCCGAAAGAGCGCATCATTGTCGTCAATGCGGCACCTGTGTGCTCAAGATGGATCATCATTGCCCTTGGGTGGCGAATTGCGTCGGTTTTTATAACTACAAGTTCTTTATGAATATGATCATCTATGGAGGTAAAATACAATTATTTTTACATACCACAGCATCTAATCAACATAAAAGATATTTTGCTGATCATGGTGGGGATCACATACTCAGAACTCGTCAAAGATGCCATTTTCGATCCATCAGTAAATCATTTTCTATCGAATGAGTTTAAAATCTAACAAATTCTGTTTTAGGTCTCATCGTTTAAGCTGTATGTCGTCCTATTAAATTACCTTCTGAACTGGTTCCTCGCTGCGGTTATCTTTGCGTTTTTATGTTTCCACATATGGCTGATTCTGAAGGGCAAGTCTACCCTTGAGTTCTGCGAGAAAAAACGAGAGTTTAAATACGATTTTGGGAAATTCGAAAACTTTCGCAGAGTCTTTGGCAAAAACATGCTCTTCTGGCTGGTCCCTTTCTGTAAAAAATTATATCCGACTTCACTTTCCTAATAAAATCCTTTTAGTCCCTTACACCGAAGGACGCGGCGTTTACTACAAATAAAAGCTTTTCTATAAAATTGTTTGTTGCTTTTTTTTTTCCGAATCTTTTAATGTATGAATAGGAGTTTGGGATCTACTCACCCTTTCTCTATAAGTGATACATCTTTGAGCAGTTAGTGTGTGAATCTGTTGTAGATTGCATACCTAACTTCCATAATTCGACGTGTAACTCTACCAAGCTCATCCAATGCCATTTTTTCTCGTTTCGAAGCTCTTGTCATTTTATAAAGGAAGTCATGAGGAAATTTGTAGCTACATGAGGTCATAGCTCTCTGATTCAGGAATTTTAGATTAATTTTAATAGGTCGTCTATCCCTCTCAACACATCCTCATTATGGCAGAAAACAAGCTTATTTTCGCCTATTGGCCCGTGCAATCCTTGGGACACCCAATAAGACTGCTGCTCGCTTACCATAACATCCCCTGGGAAGAGAAATCATACGACTTGAAAGATAGAGAGGGCTGGTTTGGAAAAGCTAAGCTCGAACTCAAAACCCCGTTCCCAAATTTACCATACATCCAGGACGGTGACCTCATTCTCACGGAAACGCTGGCGCTTATCCAATACGCAGCTTATAAAACAGGGCAGAAAGACCTCATTGGTAAAACTGACCTCGATTCGATTAAAATCTACCAGCTTTGGAGCCTCTCCAAAGACATATGGTCGCTTTTGTACGGACTCGCCAAGAATCCTGACTATGATAAAGTACGTGATGAGGTCTTGAAGGAAAAAATGGCTCCTTTCCTCGACAAATTCGCGAAGGCTCTCGGCGATCAAGATTATCCGCTTGGATATTTGACCTGGGCGGACTTCTATTGTTCCTATGTGATAGGTATCATCAGCAGAATGAACCCAGATTTTGTGACTGCTTGGCCGACTCTGCTGAAATACCATGAAAGAATTTTCAGCAATGAAGGAATCCAAGCCTTCCGCAAATCGGAGAAGTACCCGAGGCTGTTTGTGTCAGAGATTTCCCCTTGGAAAGGAGAAGAAAAAATTTGAGTGTTGTTTAAGTTAATCATAGAATTTTCTCGAAAATCGTCGAGTGCTTTCTTAATGACACATATATAGGATAGATAGCTCATCACAAATCTCTTCACAAATAAGAAAATGATGAAGAAAAGTATAATTAGTCTCTTGATAATAAGGGATTTGAGTTAATATAGCAGGCTCAGATGTAAGGAAGATGTAAAGGCTGGAGCTAATAAATTTATATAAAGTCTATTTATTGATAAACACCAGAAATGGAAGATAACAAGCTCGTCGTTGGCTATTGGGCTATTCAAGCCTTTGCTCACCCTATCAGACTGTTGTTGGCCTATCACAAGGTGCCTTTCGAAGACAAGCAGTACTCATATGACAACAGAGAATGGTTCTTGAAAGATAAGCCTGCCCTCAAAACAGCGTTTCCAAACATCCCATACGTCAAGGATGGCGATATCGTCGTCACTGAGAGCTTGGCCACTATCCAATACGCCGCTCTGAAGACCGGAAACAAGGACCTTATGGGAAAGACTGAACTTGACCAGATTAGATGCACCCAACTTTGGGGTCTTTATAAGGACCACAGAGGAGAACTTTATTGGTTAGCTAGGAGGGATTTCGCTGAAAAAGACAGAATCCTGAAGGAGAAGTTCGCGCCGCTCTTCGAGAAGATCTCTAAGTTCCTCGGAGAGAAAGAATACCTCCTTGGTTACATGACTTGGGCCGATTTCAACCATTTCTTCTTGATTGACGTTGTCAGCCGAATGGATCCTGAATTCATTAAACAATGGCCAAATCTGGTGAAATACCACGAAAGAATCAACAATGATGATATCAAAGCCTACAGAAAGTCCAAGGATTACCCAAGATTCTACGTTAACGCTGAAGGCGTCTGGAACGGAGAGGAAAAATTCTAAAATAGTCATTCAAAAACAAGTTGTAAGTCAGACTCAGCATTTCAGCCTTAAATTTCATTCATATTTAATAAGTCTGCAAAAACCTATACAAGGAATAAAAAGATAACAACAAATTGATTACCAAATCTCATTTCTCTTAGATTTTCTTAGATTTCCAAAATTTAGAGCAAAGAGTAGTTTGTTTAGAGGCTCTCTGAACTAGAGTAATTAAGAATTTGCTCATCTAAGAATGAAGGTTCCTTTTGTAAGAATCATCAAAGAATTTTTTCATCGAACAGACTCTAGAACTAAATATATGTATATATATAGATGTAGAACATTCATATATAATTGGATTATTTTTTCATAATTGGGTTTCCTAACGTCTCAGAAAATTTATTATTGTTGATTAACTAAGATAAAATTTTTTGGAGTCTGAATTTAGGTAATTGGTTTAAGATTTTTTACACACCGCCAGCGTGTGCGGGGGGCAGCTAGTCTGCCGCGCTCTCAACGCTCTCTCAGAACAGCGAGATCCCGAATTGCTTCAGCTGGTTGCTGAGGTTTTCGGTCTCAGCTTGATTCTTTTCTTGTCGTGCTCGGATAAAAGCAGCGATCAACATTTCAATTTGCTTGCTTTCGTCTTGCTGAGGGTTCGTGTTAGTGTTTTCAGGAACGTCTATAACCAAAATTAACAAAATTAATGAAATAGAAAAGCAATGAAATTACATTCTTGTTCAAATGTGTAGTAATGGCCATTGTAAGGCTGTGGAGAGGTTTTTTTCGGCTGGAATTCCACTGGTTGGAAGACCGGGTTTTCTTTGTTTGGCACGAATTCCACGCATTTGACCGCCAAGTTCATAGGGTATTTTCTCCTTAAATTTTCGCAGAAAATGGCATATTCCTGGTAAATCGAGCGTAAAAGCTCCTCAACCAGTTCACGAGCCAATTGATAGACGTCCTTGTCCTTGCAACTGATACAGAGGTGTAGTGGTTCGTTAGATTCTAGAGGAAAATAAGAGTTTGCTTCCCGTTATTAGTAAGTACCTTTGTTCTCAGGGCCTTCTCTGAAACCAGAGCCTCTTCCCCTCAATCTAAGCTTCAAGAAATCTAATTTTCCTCCATTGCTTGGAATGTTGAGCTTTTTCTGACACAGCTCAATGATTTTTTTCATATTGTAGCCCTTTGAGCCAATGATCCTCCTCGCGACTTGGAACTCTCGGTCGTTTTCGATCTGAATCTCGTATTTGCAAGTAAATTTAAGCACATAAGTCGGCTAGTTAAAGGGTAAGAACTCGCAATGTTAAGCAAATTTACCGAAGTTGCGATGGCGAGACCTGGAGGGTTAGTGGCAGTTGGTTCCTGGTAGCTTCTACTGCTGGTTTTGAGCACTGGAGCTTTCTTCTGCTTGAGAAGACCCCAGGCGTAGTTGCTCTCGAGGTCATTGCAGAAGTCTACGACGAGTCTAGTATCGTTTTCGTTGATGTATTGGCGATTGAAGTCAAACTCAGCTTGCTTCGCGCTCTTTACATTCGAAAAAAATATGTACGCCAAGCCTTTTGAGTCCAAGACGACGTCCATGAGATTTCCGTACTTCGAAAACGCCTTTGGATTTATTAGCCTCATTTTCACGGTAAAGCGCTTACGTTTAGGATATTCCCGCGGTCAAGATTGTGGAATTTGTTTGAATACACCTGGAGTTTAAGGACTGCGTTTCCTTGAGGCTGAATCTAATTTGGTGTTTCAGATAGCGTTTTAATTAAAAAGATGTACCCGTGTTTCAGCTGGACTGAGGTAGGGGGAATACTGAAGCGATTCCTGCAGGTTTGGCTGTGCAAAGTACTGCGGGTTGGTGAGATATGAATTATCGCTCTTGGATTTCTCAATTGTTAGAGTTGGCAATGCGAAATCGTAATAATCTTGCTGAGGCGACATTGCTTTCTTAATTGGATCTAATGACAAACGGGATGATTTCAGCTGAGTTCTCGGGTATTCAAGGAGGTTACAAGGATTAGCTGGCTGTTGTCGGTTCTCATTAGGTTGATAAAGGAAATTATATGGTTCTTGAATGGGTTCAGATTTCCAGATGTTTTCATCATTAAGCTAAGGAAAAGTTAATTCAACTGAAACAGGCGAGGCTTACTTACGTTTAATTTCTGAGTAATGTTAATTAATTGCGAAATTTCGTTCCATTGATCTAAATCGATAGAAAAGATGCACGTTGAGTGGGCGAGCTCTAGGGGTAGTTGATTTACCTGAGTTTGAGTCCAAGCGAGCTCTTTGGTTGTCCATTGTTGAGAATAAAAGTATGGCTGGCTGAGTTTAGTTACCAAATTTAATACTTTTTATAAAAATTCTATTGCACTCGGGAGGAAATTCATGCGCCGGGGTCGTTTCGTAATTAATCAGCTGATAAAAATTATGCACGTGACGCATTGACGGAACAAATGAAGGTTTTAGCTTTAATTTTTATTCGAAAAATTAACCTCCGCAATTAAACGCTGGAAAATACCCGATTTGTCCGCAGCGCTCAGGAGTGCACCCAAATACCTTCCGGCCAAGAAACGCTTAGGCTAGGAGCAATACCTGTGGGTTCCTTGAGAACTGGGCGAATTCGTCTGTTGCGTGAGGAATAGCATTTCAAAATAGCCAATTTGGTTCAGGACAGTTATGGGTTAAAATTTTTTTTTAACAGTTCAATCGTTGAAATTGTCGTTAAAATAATTTAATAGCTTTTTATCATAGCTGAGAGAAAAAGAGACAGCTAGCCCGAAAATCATACTTTTCTCTTGAATTTTGAAAAGACTTGATGAGTTTGAAGGTTGTAAGTGGCAAATGCAGGTTTTTTGGAAACAACCTAATAATGTGAAATCACGGCAAATTACTCATCAAACACAGCCTTTGCCTGCTTATTCCCTTCAGTAGAGCAGAAAAGAGCCTGGTTGTTCTCTTCTTTTAAATAACTAGCAGCTGAATAAAGCGCATTATTGCAATTCTCTTTAAGTAGCTTTGAAGATGTAATTTTCACACTAATTCGTTGTCTTTAAGGCTTCCACAACTAGGGTTCCGAGAGATATTAGACTTTTTGGATAATTTCTCGGACTTTTTGGTTTGAGGGTGTATTAGCAGGCTCTTTCTTATCACTCTGCAATTTCGCAGTTTAACTCTTTGCAATAAATTGATACTTAAAATGGAAGAGCAGATGAATGATTTTCTCGGCGATAAATCGCAGTGTACTCACCTAATTCCCTCACAAACCTTTGCTAATTACGTTATATTTGCACTAGATGACGGAAATATTTTCAGTCGCAAGGACAAAACCGAGAAAGGTTAGTTTCTATCATATGATTAGCTCTAATGGAGTTAATTCTGTAGGTGCGAGCATAAAAAACAAGAGAGATGAGTTTTCCACCGAAATCAGAAAGAAAAACAGGTACTATCTCTCAACTGTGTGGAATAGTGAGCGAAGTTAATTAGAGAGTCCGAATTGATGAAGAAGAGAAGACCTATGGGCAAAGACAAGGGAGAACTCGATGTTTTGAGCGCTGATGACATCAAATTGAAGGAGTACATTGCTCAAGTGCTAAAAGAGCAATTCACGCTGCAAGATTTGCTGAAAATTGGAGTCGCCATCAATTCAAACGACCGCTTCGAGCGACATTACGGAGTAATAGGTCTAAGGAAAATACTCTCAGTGGATGGGCCACCAATTCAGCAGGTCATTGATTTGAACTTCGTTCCTATCCTCATTGAGTTCATGAAAAACGATAAAGAGCCGATATTACAGGTGATCTTCCTGGAGGGACCTTATCTCACCTCTTTGAAATAGCTTGAAAGCGCCTGGGCCTTGACCAACGTCGCTTCAGGGACAACCCAACAAACGCAGTCGATCATTGATAAAGGCGGCATTCCATTATTCGCAAGACTGTTGAACTCTCCAAACATCGAAGTCGCTGAACAAGTACCTTGTTTTTGTTTTGAAGGAAACCTCATTTCGGTCTTTGATAACTCTAGGCTGTGTGGGCCATCGGAAATATATCAGGCGAGAACGCTGACTTAAGAGACTTGGTTATTTACGCAGGAGCTGTGGATCCTTTGATCCGTCTCCTTAAACACCCAAATATCTTTAAACCGGCCGTCTGGGCACTCTCAAACCTTTGCAGAGGCAGACCAGCCCCCAAGGTTGCATTGGTGAAGAATGCCATCCCAGCTCTAGCTCAGGTCGTCAAAGAAGCTGATGATCCCGCTGTTCTGAGCGACGCGTTGTGGGGATTGGCGACGCTTTCTGGTGAGCAAGCCCTTAGCTGGCAAATGTTGCTAATACGAGTTGTGAAATGTAGATAGTGAAGAAGTGGATCTGGAAATGATCATAAACACCGGAGTGATTCCTGCGTTGGTAGCCGGTATTTCAAGCTCTGAAGTCACGATTGCGATTCCTGCGTTGAGAGTGCTAGGAAACATCCTCAGTGGCGATGAGAAATATGCTGAGGTATGATTTATTTTTTGTCTTTATCCTGGAAATTCTGATTTGTAGATCGTTATGAGCGGTGACGATATCCTAAAACCACTGCTCGATATGCTTAATAGCAGCAGAAAACCTGTTAAAAAAGAGGCTTGCTTGGTGCTATCGAATATTGCTGCTGGCTCCGAAGAGAGAGTCGAACGAATGATACGAGCTCCAGGCCTCATCGAGAGGTTGATTTGCATGGCCTTGACGGAGACTCTTGAAGTAGATACTCTTTTTATCAAATGATTGATTTTTCGGCTTTAGATAAAGAAAGAGGCTCTTTTTGTCCTGAATAATGCATTAGTAAAAGCCAATACCGATCAAATAACCAAGCTTTGTTTTGAATTCAAAATAATCGATTTGATTGTTGACCTGATGAATCCAACAGAAGACGCTGAAATGATTAGCATGGCACTGAGAGGCTTGAATGTTATATTGCATCACGGAATCAAATTGCTGAAGACCGAAGGCGAGAATCCTTACCTGAACTACTTTAGTTCGCTTGGAGGCGATGAGAAGCTCGTTGAGTTGCAGAAGCATAAATCAGATGAAGTATATGATAATGCATTGACTATTTTAGAAACTTTTTATGACACTAATGACCCAATGTAATGGTCCAATGTCCTCATGATTGTAATAGCGAGAACGTGTTTATTTTTATCTGTTCCCATTGATGTATTCTCTTTTTAGCTTATGAATTCAAGGGAAATTAGCTTATTTCATGGGTTTTTCAAGGCCTTGAGAAAGGGCAAATGATATTGATATTAATAAATCAAAGCAAAAAATTGAGCTTAACTCTAATAATCTAAATTATACATCACCTTCGCGGTTGATGCCCTTTTTCTCAAAGAATCCGAAGTAGAAACATAATTAGTTTTAAAAAATATGTGTGATGCACCGTATAATTGGATGTTTATACTGGATTATGGTTTTTGCACAACTTGCTTCATTGGAATCGTCCACGCTGATTGATCGAAGGAAAAATCAGATAATTGTTTGGCCATAGGAGTCTCTGCTCCAAGATCTTCAATCGGGAAAGCCGCGGTTCTCACCTAAAAATTCTTTTAATGCATTGCCTAACGCGCCTTATTTACCGATAGAAGCTGTATCTCGGCCTCCTGTCCAGGGCGATAAGGCGGCGTTAGTCTCTTTTTGTACACCTGGTCCCAGCTCTGAATCGGCGCGAAAAACGGATGTCTCTTTATTTCCTCGATTGAAAGGTACCCTAAGCGCTCAATCGGATTTCTTTGCAATAACCGCCGAAGCAGGTCTTTGGTGTCGGCGTCCATATCATCCGGGAATTCGATTTGTTGCTGATAATTTCAATTATAATAAGCCAACGCCAATCCAATGCAGAGAAATTACAGTTAATATCCTTTGATATAACCTCTCGCGATTTCCGTCTGCATCCGTGAATAAAGGATGTCCTACCAGCATCTCATGAAGTAAGCACCCCTAATAGTTCTCAGATGATTGACTCACACATTGAAGCTTACGTAACACCAAAGGTCGACTGGTTTCCCGTGTCCTTTTTTCTCAACCATTTCCGGCGCTAAGTACTCAGGCGTTCCACAAAAAGTGAAACCTATTGCGGCCACTGCGGAAAGAACTTATAAAAAGGGGTTTTCTTCACCGTGATGTACCTTTAGATAGACCAAAGTCTGATAGAACTACGTGTCCTTGCTCATCGAGCAATATATTATCCGGTTTCAAATCTCTGTTCACGATTGCTTAGCAAATTGAGGAATAATAACATTCACGTTACCTGTAAATCACATCGAGTTTATCATGCAAATATTGAATTCCCAAAAGAATCTCAGCGGCGTAGAACCTCGCCGCTTCGACTGGAAGTCGCCCAACTTTCTTCAGCCGTGATTGGAGAGTGCCTATTTTATTGAAGTTAGCGTTAAAGAGGAATAATCGAGAAAAATGAGTTACCTCCGCCCAGAAAATCCATGACTAAATACGCGTATTTCTCGTTTTGAAAAGAATAATGCAGTTTAACCACAAAGGGATTATCAGCTTTCATTAATACGTTTTTCTCGGCTTTATTAGGAAATATATGTAAGAAATCACTGCAAGTAGCTCTGCTCGTACTGAGTAGGTTGTTCATATGACCCGAGTCAATGATCCGCTTCTTTGATAACTTCTTCAATGCATAAATTCGCCCGTTTTTTGTATTCTGCACCTTGTAAACTTTGCCATATGCACCTTGACCGACCTCCTAAAAGGCTTATTGCATCGAAAAGCATTGAAAATCCCCACCTTAAGAAATTTGAACATCTCCAGTGTCACTTTCTTTTGCTTTTGGGGATGACTAGTAGAAACTGGAGTGGTCATAGCTCTCTGCAAATGCGATTTTTCTAAATGTGATGGTATTTTGCCAAAGCTTATTTGGTCGTCAGCTGCTCTGACGAGGAGGGTGGAATTTGTCTGAGCCTTCTTGTTTGAAGAGAAGCAGTTCGAGCAATCTATTCCCATTGTAAATTGATATCGCTAATTGCTTACAAGAAAATTTATTTAACTTTGTACTACATAGGGTTCTCATTAATTCTGAGATTTGTCACGACTTTCGCTGGTTGAAATTGTGAAAGCTCTGATCCTTTTTAATTTCCCAAATTCGAAGGTTTTTCCTGATGATGCAGAAGCGTTTGGCTAGTTTATCAGTGTAAATTTAGAGCCGAATGATGCTATTGGTATGGTTAGCTCTACTGATGTTCTATTACGATCTTAGAAACCGCAAACCTCTCATGAGATAATTAATACACTTCAGACAAAGGAATGTTAGAGCAGATGTACCAAGCCTCACCTATCCTTAATGAAGGCGAGGCAAATATAAAAAACGTTGAACTTCAAATGTTTTCGTGATCCACAAGTGGAGAACAAACAATTCAATGATTTCTCGGCTGGATCTCCTTGTAGAAACTTAATTGTTACTTTCATTGACTTTTTTTTGAATGATATATCATCTAACATTGTCTATTAGAGCAATTTGATCGTAATTTCCAACGAATCATAAATTCAAAAAAATAAACAATTCGTTAAACCAATGCAGTACACCGAAGACGATTACCTGAAACTCGAGCGAAAAATCAACAAAAAGCTGCTCGAGAAGAAAGTCCTTGGCAGTGTAGAAAACTACACTACCCAAAAAATCAAAAACTTACACTCTTTCCTTGAAAAAATCGAGCCGCAGAAAGAACCCGAATCTCTTAATCAATCAGTTAAGGAAGGTGACAACTATTCTGTAAGCCACAGCTACCTCAGTCAAAAAAGCTATTCTAACAACAAAGAGAACGAAGGAGCAAGCAATCTAGTCCAATCTCATGCAGTGTACCAAAGAATGAAAACTGAGCTGGACGAAGCGAATAAAACCATCGAAAATTTGAGAAAGCAACTTGAGAAAGAAAAAATCCGAAACAAGGAGCTCGAGATCATCTATGAGCACAGAGAAGAGAAGAAGCTGAAGGAACAGAAGGACGAGCTCGAAGGGATTATCGATCGGCATTTAAAATTCATCGATCAGCTGGTAAACGATAAGAAAGAGCTAAGTGATCGCTGCGAGGCCTTGATGAATGATTTAAGTGAGATTGATGTAAAGCATCAAAAAGTGATAGCAGAAATAAAAGAAAAGAATATGAAAGAGCTTAAAAACTGCAAGGACGCTTGGTTCGTGGCTGAAAAGCAGAAAAAAGAGAAATGGATCGCTGAGAAAACCGCGGAAATCAAGGAGATGACAATCAAGGGCTTAGAGCCTGAGATCGAAAGGATGCTTAGCAAAAGCAAGCAAGAAGTGAAAAAACTCGAAGAAAAACATAAGCAAGAGCTCTCAGAGCTACGGGATGAGCTCTTCCAAGAGTATGAAACCAAGCTGAAGCTATATAAAGAGAAACTGTTGAAGGAAAACGATGAGGCGCTGCTAAGAGAGAGGGAATTCATGAATAACAGATTAAAGGAGCAATATGATAATTTAGAGCGGAAATACTCCGATGATAGAATGCAATTGAAACGAAATCATGATCAACAGATCGAGTTTCTCGAGACTGAGAAAAGAGCGGAGACAGAGAGACATATGGCAAAGCTAAAAGCATTACAGGAAGAGCATTTGGCTGAACTACGACGCGTGAAAGAGGAAAATGAGCGGAGAATTGAAGAAATTAGAGAGAATTGCAAAAAAGATATCAAAGACGCCGAGGACGCAGCTAAGCAGGAACAGGAGCGCAGGTATCAGACTAGAGAGGCACAATTGAATGCCGAGTACGAGCTTAAGGTGAATACGATGAGGGAAGAGCTGGAAAAAGAGAAAATGGAGCAGATAGAGCTTATTATTAATAAGCTTGGCGAGGAAAAAGCAGAAAGTGCTGTAAAAAAGAACGATAAGTGGGATCAGCGAGAAAAGGAACTGCGAGAGGAATTCAACCAGGAGAATAAAAAGCTACGCAGAGAGATCAATGTCCTGCAGAGCGAGCTGAACGAAGCGAAAAAAGACGCAAAAATGAGCTTTGAAAATATAGAGGTACTGTCTCGAAAGCTGCTGGAGCTCGAGGGTGACGTTGAGTTGAAGAAGAAAGCGATTAAATCGTTAGAAGAAAGGTTGGAGAAAGAAAGAGAAGAGTTTTCGGAAAAAATTCGAGGTTTGAGGTCAGAGGCGGAGGCTCAGAGGGAAGAAGGAGACAGAAAGAGAGCTGAGGTTGAAGAAGAGTTGAGAAAGGTGAAGGAGCAGTTGGACGAGGAGGAAGAAAAGCGGTTAAAAGAGATTGAGAAGTTGGAAGAGCAGCACGCGAATGAGTTGGAGGTGGTGGAAGAGAGGATAAAGAGAGCGTTTGAGAAGAAGACTGTAGAGATAAGTAAACTCAAGGAAGAAATTGCTATGCGAGAGATTGTTTGTAGGAAGTATGAGCAGCTTTTAGAGAAGCAAAGGCATGATTTATTCGGGAATTGATCTTTGGCTTGTTTTGTAGCATATAGATTTTGTAAGATATGATATTCTACTTAAATTATCTATCGCTATCGCTTGTAGAATCTGAGAAGCGCGAAAAAAATATACTGAGCAATAATACTATCTGTGAGTCCTTATTTTTACGGATTATTCTAAGTTCTGACTTTTATTCATGATATGATCAATTTACTTAATCAACTAATTGAGATTAATTGAGGCTTCAATAAAATTGCATCGAATCATGATAAAACTTTCACTGTTTCTCCTGCTCAGCAGTATTCTATTTTCCTTAGGTGGCTGCATTCCATATAACTCAGGTGGCTCTGGCTCCATCGACACAACCACAACAATAATTAAATCTATCAACAACTTTGAAAGCTCCAGTGCTAATCTCGTTGGATCGATTTGTGGAGGAACTCATCTGAAATTTACTGTTGATCGCGCGATTATGACGGATCTCAATTCCTGCGAGATACTAATCGGAGAGAAACCTTGTCAAGGGTCTTTTGAGACAGCAAGTCCCGAAATTTTCACCTGCTTAACCCCATACCATGGAAAAGAGGAAACAGTGAATATCACCATCACATGTCACGAGACCCGTTACACAAAATCTAGCTACTACTTCAACTATAAAATTTCACAAACTCCCACAATTAAGGATGTCGTAGGAGGAGTACTTGTCCATGGAAATATCACCACTCTTCGAATTATCGGAGATAAAATTAATTCAGATGGTTTTACCGTAACCATCGGAGGATCTCAAACAAAATGCAACGATACTATCAGTGGCATGCGTCTTTGTGATTTTGCTAATCTTCCAGACCCTGGATTCTATCGGCTTATTGGCAGGCGCCAAAAAGAATATGGTTACGCATACATGTATCCTTTAACTACTCTCGAAAGGCAAAACAGCATAGAGTACCAAGTCGCCATCCTCTCAAGCTTGAACAAAGTCACAATAACAAATATTAACTCTGTAAAGCAGCATCTGGTAATCAAAGGACATGGCTTTTCAACGAATATGACCTCAAATAAAGTACAAATTGAGAATTTAGAATGTATTGTGACCTCGAGCAATTATTCAGTGATCGAGTGCGATTTGGACCATCCTGGGAAGATTAGAAAAATTGGAGATGGAAACCTGTTTGTTGGAGGTGCTGGATTGAGGCAGGCCATATGGAAAAACGCCACAAACTGGAATGTAGTTTCTACTAGGGATTTTGATGAAGGAAGACTTTTAATGACGACTGAAGGTGTCCCCGTTAATTATAGTTACAATGACTATGTGAACAGAACATGGGGATTTTTTATCCCTGATGTGACTGGAGAGTACACCTTTGAGACTGCTGTGGACGATTCTTTCCAGGCATCTGTTTCAAAAGTGCCGTATAGTCACAAAGATATGACTGTAGTCACATATAGGGAAGGATGGACGCGTTTCCGTGAGTTTTTTCAATATCCGACTTCAACCCAATCAATTAACCTTGAGGCAGGAAAGCCATATTATATCGACATCCTCTTTCGAGAAGATTCTGGAGATGATTATTTCTCATTAACTGCGTATGGGCCTCCAAAGACTGAAGCAGATGTTAATAGTCTCGTCCGATTTGATGTCTTTATGCAAGCCGATGTAAAATATGAGCAATGGAATGTTGAAATTGACGCTTCAAACTCACAAAACCCTGCCACTCCATGGTACTTAATGATTCCCTTTATAAATGGAACCGCTTATGAAGCTCTGCTCAATTTAAGCATGACGTTCGACCAAATGAAAAATGTCATCAAAGCAAATGGCAACCTCACTATTGATGTCTCGGGAAAATCCAATAATACATATCTCAATATGACTCTTCTAATAAGACAGAATCGAAGTAGTACCAGTGATCCTCCTCTACCATTGAATATTACTGATCTGAGCAAGAATTCGGCAGGTAACTTATCAGCTGAAAATATTGTGGCTGTAGCAAGGCTAATCAATAATCGCCGGCGGCTCGAGGGTAATTTCACTGTATCGTTCACTTCAAAGAGCACTTCAGATCTTATCTTGCCACCTTACCAACTTTCACCAGGTTCCTACGACTGGAAGACGCCACTAACTAATGCCGGTATCATTCCCACTCCAACAGTGGACCAATCTTGTGAGCCCAATGACATTTACGTTTGTAATTGGACAATTATTTTCCAAGATCCAAGCCAAGATTGGGATCTTAATATTGACAGCAGCAACTTTTATGTTACTGAAAATAATTCCATTGTTAGTTGGGCGAGTTTGCAAGTGACGAAGAGTTATTCCTCAAACAGGCAACATCAAATGCTGCCAATTACATTCAAAAATCTTCGTACAGGGCACGAAAAACCCCAAGTTACTGTTGAGGTTGCTGGGATGAGGGCTGCATGCATACCCGTTTATTGTCACTATGTATTCAATGATCCAAACATACTTCCCATCATAAAGGACGTCCAATTCAATCAATTCACGAGTACTTTGTCTGTTGCGCTTGAAAATGACGCAGATTTTGTTGGAATGCCTCTGAAGATTAGCGTCGCAGGAGTAACTTGTAAGGTCACTGATTGGATTCCAGGAAATCTTACCTGCTTACTTGGAGAAGGAGGTCCAACTGACCTGACTTCAGGGTCATTCAATTTGACGATTAGTGCTGCCCAATTCGATTTCTCTTTTATAAATCCAAGCAATGCCACCATAAGCGTCACTCCAACAATAACTAATGCCACCGCAGCTCAAGTTGGAGCGCAACTGGTCTACAACATCTCTGGAACAGGTTTTCCTAATGACGGCTCTAAGCCAGTCTCTGTCGCGATTGGGACAGTTCCATGTATTATCGATACAATAAACTCAACATTTATTACCTGTACAGCTAGTATTCCTAACCCTTCAGACGGTCATAAGCTCGTGTCACTCACGACAGAAGTAGGCTCTTCACCAACAATAGTAACCTATGAAGGTCTTATTCCACAGTTTTTAATTCCTCTACTGTTGGGACTCTCTCCTCAGTCAGCACCTCAGAATACAGCAGTCGCCTCAATGCAAGTTTCTATTTCGAATTTTCCTTCTGATACATCTGGAGTATATTGTAAATTTATCCGAGATGGGATGAATTCTGCTCCAGCAGACGTCATCGATAATATTTTCCCCACCAAGGTTGACTTTCTTGCCACCAGTGACAGCAGCAGCGGTATCAGCTATGCGACGATGACACTAAGTGATGTTACTTTTACAGGACACGGAAACTACTCGCTTTATTGCTTCCAACCAGATTTTGGATGGATTCCAAAATCAACATCATCATCGAGTTCTTCTACCTCAACTTCAAATCTATTGAAATTATACGTTTATGCCTGTGGAAATGGGATAGTTGAACAGAATGAAGAATGCGATGATGGCAATGACCAAGATTTTGATGGATGCTCTTCTCCCAAATGTAGGATCGATCACGGATTCAAATGCTCTACTACTTCTACCTCTAGTGCAAGCAGTTGTTCTCCTCTCTGTGGAGATGGGATAAGAATCATCGCTCCTTATAGTCCTATCGAACAATGTGATGACGGAAACACTGCTTCTGGAGATGGTTGTGATTCGAATTGCCAAGTAGAACCGAACTGGAACTGCTCTGGTGGGTCTCTGACAACTAAAGACACCTGTAAATGTTCAAATGAATCTAATGTATACTCCTACCAAGGAAAGTGTCTTACAATGTCTGCTGCTCAAACCGCACAGGTCGAAGCTGCTGCTGCTCTCGCTGGGCCTGCTTCAGTTGGAGCCACTAGTGTTGCTCTAGGTTCCCAATTGCTTTCGTTGGGAGTGGGTGCGACAATCGTCTCAGTTATTACAACTCTAGATCTGATCCAACTGGTGATGTTTTGTAATGTTGGATATCCTCCTGTAGTAGAAGCATTTTTTGGGTTCTTGTCAGACAACTCTCAGCTTATCCCTAATCTATTTACTGGTACGTTTGGGTTAGGCGGTGACGAGAAATATAACAGCAAATGGTATCGGTTTGCAGAATTTGAAGTTCCTGTTAACTTCTTAGACGCTGCAGGTGATTTCGTTGAGCTTTGTTTCCTCAATCTACTGTTGATTGCAATTATAAGAATTTTGCTGCTAATAACCAATAAGAATGTCAGATGCACTCAGATATTGAGCAAAATACTTGTGATTTTTGAATGGAACAACTTACTGGGTTTTTTCATGGGATCTCAAATCAATATCGCAATAGCATTGGTGATTCAGATTCGCGAGCCTTATTTAGAGGATATCTATGGAGTTATCAACTTTGTACTTGGAGTTATCTTCGCATTGGTATCTATTATCGTGTATGGGCTTATCATGAGAATTCAGCATATGAACAGAAAGGCAAGGATGAGCAAGTATCAGCAACAGCAAGCAAAAAAGGATGGAAATGAGCAATCAGATGATCCTTATGGTGACAACTTACAAGTGTTATGGGAAGATTTCCATATTAATAGTTATATGGGAGCTCATTTCTTATTGGTTGCGCTTTTGAGAAACTTCTCAGCTGTGTTGATAGTTTACTTCTTCTCTCATGCCCCAGTCGTTCAGAGCTTCTTTCTCGTACTATTGAGTGCTTCCTACCTGGGCTATCTCTTAGGAAATAAAATTTTCAAGGAGAGATCTCAATGGTGGAATACTTTTATCAATGAAATGTTCATCTTCATCATGTCAATTCTGATTTTAGTCTTTTCGATAAATAAAGGAAATAGTCGACTGTTAACGGTGGATCAAGCACATACTGTTGGACTTGTGTTTATTGGAGCTCTCATTGGGAATATGGTATATAATGGACTTTTTGCATTTTTTATCATTGGAAAGATAATCGTGAATTTCTGCAAAAAGAGGAAAGCTGGAAAGAACTCCGGATCTAAGAAGAGGATTGGAAATAGAAAACTCAGATTAGAACTCGATAAGACTCCTGAAAAAGAACCCAGAGATTTTACCCTTCGAAAGAACTCAGAAAGAAAGCATCTTCGCTCCTCAAATGATTCAACGATTCTGAATGAATCTGGCTTGGTGATTGTCCAACTTTCATAAATTGTAGAAGGCCCTTTTTTTTTCTTCTTCTCAATACGAATTAATATTGTCATAAATAACAAAGTTCATTTAGCATAAGAGTGAAGTTATTCGCACTCCCAATTCATAACAATTCAATAGCAGTTACATTGTTGACCTTCTTTATCAACTCGAAAATCCTATCTCCTTCCTATTCTTATTGGATGACAATCTAATTTGATCGCAATTTGTATGATTCCGAGAATAAAATGAGATAAATGCCAGAACACAAAAGTCAATGCAAATCAAGATCAAATAGCCTGTTTTCTAATGTTTATTTTGTCGCTTTGCTCTTAAAGATTTCCTGACTTAAACGATAGAAGCGGCATTTGAAGCAATCTTAGGCCAAAGCTCAGCGGCTTCCTTTCCGACTGGACCAGTGATGGCTGATCCTTTCATTTCACCTTTCGGGTTCACGATAACACCTGCGTTATCTACTCAAATCCAACATAAATACATTTTCACAAAAACAGCTTTTCTTACCTTCGCAATAGATGAACGTACCATCTGGTCTTCTCCATGCTCTTCTTTGTCTGACTACAATAGCTTGAAGGACTATAGGAATGGAAGTCAGTCAACTTGTGGGCTGTTGGAGGAGATATAATGTACCTTTCTTTCTGAGTTCTGGTTTACCCTTCTTGACTGAGCAAAGAATCATGTCACCGAGTGACGCACCTGGCAATCTATTCAAATGACCCTTGACACCGTAGGCAGCGATCATATAGATGTTCTTGGCTCCGGTATTATCAGCGCAGTTGATCAATGCAGCGTTTTTAAGAGCAAGAGTGACTTTAAGTTTCTTGCCGACTTGACCTCCTCTACCTGGAAACAATTGGGGTTAGGATGTTGGGTTCTATGAGTGATTTGTAAAGACCTCTCTTGGACATTGCTCAATATCTTTTTCCTTTTTTGGTTGGCTTTACTAATCAGATGCTTATTAAGCAATTTTATTTAACAAGCCAATCACGATCTTTAAAAACTTTGAATTATGTGAGGTATAATGAAAGCCTTAGTTAGTAATAGCGAATTCCTTAAAAATCTTATTCCAAAATGGAATCTGACGAAGAAAGCAAAAGTTACTTATCACTGCAGAGATTGACGCTTTTCAAACTCTGTTTTTGAGGATATTAGTAATTTGCGCTACAATTTGTGAGCTTTCGTTTTAATTGTAGTTGGGAGATGTTTTCTCGCCCTTTTCAATTAAATGAAATGTTTTGATTTAACTAATTCGCCTCGGTATGATGTGAATGAATGTATTAGGAGAGAAAACTTAAATTGCTGACCAAAGCAATGCGACTACTGCATACTCAAATCAGTAGTGGGAAGGTGGAGAGTAATTTCAATTTGAGAACTTGATTTCTTCGCTACTTATATTTTCAAATTTAAACTGACAACGATTTTCGTGCTGGATGGATTTTTTCTTCACTTTGGTTGAAAAACAATATTTCCCTGATTATCATCTACATGATTCTCATAAGTTTATTAAAAACGTAATGAGCTACTCTCCTAACTACCCTTTTCCCGATAATTCGGTCTCGGTTTGCTACTAATTCCTATTTTAAATCACTCGCTTGAATCTTACTATTAATTTATTGAGAAGCCACCCGATCCAATTTCATGTCAGACCCATCTGAAAACCCATTCCGAGCCGTCACCACTTTCTTGACTCCGCAGCAGCTTCTCAGCACCACAACATCCAGGATAGTCGGCAACTCGCTCTCGATATTCGGCTCAGTATTTAATCTAATTACAATCTTTCACGTCCGAACATCCACTGCAATCTTACGAAAAATGATCGTTAGTCTCTGCGTTATGGACCTCATCTTCAATATCATCTCAATGTTTTCAATCCTGAGCACAGAAAACGAGCTTCTTTGCAGTTCTTTGGGATTTTTAGTGCTATATGGGTACAATGGCTCGATTGTTTTGACCTGCTGTTTCGCTCATTGTTTAAACAGCACCTTAAAGCGCAGCGAGGCAGAGGCTAACACAGGAAAACTCTGGAAAATCTACCAAATTCTCGGTTTTGTCAGCCCTATCATCCTTTCAGGCATCGCCACAGGGACCCAGTACTACCGAGTTCAAGACAACTACTGCTGGCACTACCCTTCGGACGAGGCGCAAATCGATTGGCAGGACTTTTTCCTCTCTTTTCTACCCACGACAATTGCAGTGCTATACTGCATGTACTGCTACCTCTCTGTCATCAGGAAATTAAGAGAAATGGGAATGCGAGTGTACCTCGAGCTGCTGTTTTATCCACTGATTCTGATCATCTGCTCCTTCCCTTGGAACGCTTACTCCCTCTACTCGATTTTCTCAACGCAGCCTCCACCGTTTGATCTGTTTGTAATAGCGAATGTTATGCTAAGTATGCAAGGATTCTTTAATGCCTTAGCATACGGGTTGTCTCGGACGATTATATCGGGATATAAGCGGCTTTTTTGCGAGAGGAGGAAACGCCAGCAATCTTCTCTCACGCCTGAGCCAAAAATGATTTTAGCGCCTTCGGAAATTCGCTCGTCGTTGCTTGGAGACCTTGCGTTTAGTGCTGTTTCAAAATAAGGATTATTGACCAATTTTCGTGTCAAGGCTATATTAAATCGCATTTTGTCTTAACTTTTCCATGTCAAGGGTATGGAATAAACATTGATTGTTTGGTATCTTTAAACATTTAAGTTTTTGTAATTTGATTTCATCGTCTGTTTAAAATTTCGTATAAACACAACGTTCCAGCATTAACTCTGTCTTCATTCCAAAGGGGATAGGACAATAATGATTGGATATTAGATCTTTAAGAATTAATTGTGTGAAGCAATTTTATTTTTTTTTCAAACATAGAAAATGAATTCGATTGTGAATTGCAAATCATAAATCATGAAGCATGAACAGTCAATTTGATAAAGTTGCTACCAAACTAGAATTGGCTTTGAAGCAAGCTGCCTTGGAATTCCAGAACCGATCTAATTATCGGAACTGAAGTTTGTCCCAAGTACGTGTCTGAGTTCGATCCACTAGTTAGACTTAAACCCATGAGACTCTCCTTGTGCTTTGGAGCACAGCATTTGAAAACGCTTCTAAACCCATCAAACAGTCTCTTAGAGCCGCCATAAATGACACAGTGTAGTAATCCTTGAGAATATGAAATCCCTTGAGCGATGTAAACTATCGTCTGGCTAACATCATTTCCCATCGCGAAGTAGGCATGAACGGCGATCATAGGCAGCCAGCATACAAGGAGCACGGTGGGGTATAAGAACAAAAGCATTCTTTCCTTTGATGAGGAAGGTCCTCCCCTCATTGCGCGGTAAATATAGGAGTAGCAGAGAAGACTGACCAAAAACGCAGCTGTAAGAGGAATCAAGGTTGAAGCGAGGAATCCGTAGTCAATAGCACCTTGAATGAATTTATGGATGCAAACTGAGTCAGAGGAGAGGCCGGTGTAATTCATTGGGACAACCGCTAGTGTCAAGACCAAGGGGGTAATAGTTCCGATTGCCAAAAAGTATCTCTTTGCTTTATCGATAGAATCCAAATTCCTCTGTTTGAGAAGAATCAAGATCGAAATTGCGAAAAATGACGTCCAGAAGAATACAGAAATGGTGCCGAAAACGGATATGAGTTGCCAGAGGACGCAAGAGAATTTAGTAGCTTTCACTGTGAAGGTGAGGATGGCGAGAGGAGCGCAATGGAGGAAATTGGCGAGTATGATGGCAAATGTCATCTGGCCAAGCTTCTCTTTGAAAATTCCGGTGAGGAGGTATGTGATCATCACGAGGAGAGTGACGACCGAAGAGATTAGAGGGAAAAGGTAAAATAACCCCTGCTCTGAGTCGCAGAAAATCTTGTACGAGGCATTCGGCATCTTGAGTCCGAATTTAGAGGGTTTTTGAAAGTATATGTGAGGAAATTAATTAAGAGCTAATTTTGCATTAAAAGCTAAGAAAAACAGTTCGAAAAAGAGAAAAAGGAAGAATTGTTTCAGATTGAATAATAAATACCAAGAAGTAAAATATTTTCAGCTGAAGGAAATAAAGATCAAAAACCATTGACCCTTGCTAGATGAGAAATCTTTTAAATTTTCCTATTAATAGTTCCTGTGTCACAATACATGTACATTAGAAGTTACTTGGAAAGGCATTTTTTGGAGGGATTACAATTCAAACAAGTGATAGAAGCAAAGCAATTCGATAAAATGAGCCTTTATAGGTCATTCTACCTTACAATCACAAAGAATTCATCGGTGGATTCTTTATTCGAAAGATATTCCCATCACAAAGATTGCTTATCTCTCCTACTCACCGCTTGAATGTAACAATAGTGATGACTTTCCACTATTCGATAAAACTATGAGGAACGTAAATATATCTATTTATAATATGATTTAATCTTCTGAGAGATTTTTCGCTTTTCAGATCTAAAAAAAAATTGAATATGTTCCAACTGAACTGCCCGAGATCAAGAAAACCAATCGAATAATAGAAAATGAAACAATTATTTGTTTCCCTGAGAGCTTCTCACCTTAAATGTACCAATTACAAAATACCAAGGCATAAAAAAATTTAAACGTTAACCCTAATGATGGTATCTCTTCTTTTCTGAGCCAATCGCTTTTTGTCGTTCGATTAAGTCCTGATTTTACTCTTGAATTTAGTCGGTTTTCTTCTGATTACTCTCAAGCTCACAACCTTTCTGGTCAGGAAATTCTGGCATCCAAACATAAATACAAAGCTGGCGATTATAGCGCTATGTAAAAATATATTCTCAGCAGCAACAATAAAATAACAAAGAATTCATGATCTCAATCAGCATATTAGCATCTAAAATCAAGAAAGTCACAGAGGCCATCGACAACGAACAAGATATGGCTCAACTACAAAAGCAGGATTTGTTTAAATTGGGTGTTGTAACCGGATATTTTTTATCAAAGAAAACAACAACAAATGATTTCGATCTGGCTCGGACTTACTCCTCCCTACAGCTCTTGGAAGTCATCCCAAACAAGCCTGATTACACAACAATCGCTACACTTATCACGAGATTGCATTCTGCGCTAGAATCTGAATATCAGGATCAGAAAGACTCTATTAGTGACTCAAGTGTCGGAAGCGTCCTGAAAGACTGTATTTCAAATCAGTCCAGCTATCTGAGCAGTCAAGATAAGAGCGAAAATCGTCATTCTCGTCTCTCAAGCAATAAAGAGGTGTCAGGATCATTTCGGATAAAGAAAGTAGCTGATTCTTCAATGTTTGTTGATGACGAACTAAGAGCAGCTATGAAGGATAAGCCTTCGAAATTAGTCAACGAAACAAGGCGTGGATCTTTGAAAGAGAAAAAGAAAGGACAGTCCGAGGTTGTTGGGTCAGAGGGTCAACGGGTCTCGGCCGATGCGCGTCTTGAAGAGAGAAAGGATGATTCAGTGCAGAGACTGATGAGTGAGCAAGTTTTTAATGAAATAAACGGCGAAAACCTACCGAACCTAGCGGCGATTTCTAAGGAGCTACGAACAACGTCATATGAAATCGTAGGGACGGAATGACCTGTGTAACTCCAGTCTATTTAGAGGAGAGTTTACCTTTCAATAATAGACAAGTTGGATTATTGTGAATTTTGCATGTCATTAGTTAGCTATCTCATTGTAATCATCTTTTGCTTATTGGTATGAAACATATCCGTTTATCAATTTTTTAATTTAACCTATGACTCCGATGGCTCTATCAAACAAACCTGTCTTTCAAAATTTAGTGAGACTCTTCATGGATCATTCATCGCATCACCAAATTGTGATTAGAAGTGAGAAGCTTAATTGAATTGATTTTTTATAATTGCCAACTTAATTATAATTTTGAAATTAAAGATGAGATGTATTCAAAAACCATCCCAGAAGGAGCTATAATATGAGTATAAAATTGCTTTCTCGATTAGATGAAATTTGACGTTTCTGTATCGGTAATAATTGAGAATTAGATGCCTTAGGTGAACGATAAAATATCTTTAAAGTAATGGTATGTAATTTTCAATCATCATTTCATAACAATTGACTGACTGACTGATTGATTAATAAAGTAAAAAACTGAGAGTAATTGTCATGAAAAAAGAATATTATGGTCAAGGAAGAAGATAAAGTATTAATCAAAAAGATAATTAGATAAAGACTTTTGAACTTAAACTAATTGGATATTCAATCAAGCAGTAACTCCACTTCAATCCATGACTCAAAATGAGTTTACCATTGCAAAGCAATGAAAATAGTAGTTAATTACGGTTTTATAGTGTAATTGATGTATAAGCCTAATGAAAGCAAAGGTTTAGGAATATTATATAAAGAAGAAAACACTGCAACGTAGGAAAATTAATAATTTTTGGTTGTGTTTCTAACGTGATGAACTTCTACAAGTATATACTAGTACTACCTAGTAGAATCATTTTCACCGTATGAAAACAAGAGATAATGTACGAAACAAAATTTGAATCGTTTTGAAGAAGGAAATGCAATACATGAAGATTGAATCAGGGGAATTGTCCCCTTTCTAATACGATTATTCCAATCAGAACTAAGCACTACACATTGCACGATAGAAAGCCTTGTTAGCTAACAACAACTTTACATAAAGAAGGAAATCTCCGTTCGGAGGGCTTTTCAACAGTTTGGACTTTATGGAATACATTTTTCATATATCTCCCAAATGCGATGGCTATTTTGAACAAATGGCCAAGTAATCCATAAGTAATCCATGAAGCTCTCCAACACTAAAAGAAACCGCACCAGTTCCTCATATATCAATCAATTTCTTCAATCAAGTACATTTGGAGAGTGAGAGCTTACACATGAATTATTTCAGTCAGAAATATGAGATAATGGACGCAGCATCTGATGTACTCTATATTATTTGATGGAAAAAGATCGATTTGCTTTCATTCTCTCATCATTACATGTTCGAAGAAGAGGAACTATACGAACGTAGATAAAAGCTGAACAAAATTCAGAAAATATACCATAGAGCATCCTTTCAGTGAAATATTAATGAAGTAGAAGAAATATTGTTCCTTTATCGAAGTTTTTATTGAAAATCAAAGAGATTGTATGTATAACCTTACTTGCCAGCAAGCGGATGACGACAACAGAATTCACTGGAAAGACCAATGAGAATGTTCTTACGCAAATTGTAGCTCCCTCGAGCGTTTGTCAAGAAATCTCCATTATCACTAATGCGGATATGAATATCATTATGTCTCTTCTGTGACTCTAGATATCAGGCCAAGATTTCCCAGTTTTAGCTGAATTTGCTGCTCCAAAAGTTTTTTTCTGAACTCGTTCAAGCAAACCTTCTAAAACCTTGACTCATGAAATATTTCTACGTGCGTTACGTTTAAAGGAGTTAATTAATTTTGCCATTCAATTTTATATGCGGTACCTCCGTTATTTATTACGAACCTCTGATAAATTCCTACTCTCAGCGAAAGAGTACCCCAGCTCAAAGCTTTCAGCATCCTAGGAGGTTATCCAATGAGTTTAGCCGAGAATTCTTAAGGACAATTTTTCTCGAAACATTAACCAATAAAAAAAAACCGACTGAAATTTTTTGGTTAATTAATTTTAATTCTTAGGCTGTTAAAGTTAACCTCACGTCAGCTGTCATCCTTTTCTCATTTAGTTAAATAACCGCTTTACTGTACTCCATGTTCTCCATGGTTCAAAACGATCGCAGCCCACTCAAACGGAAGGAACGGTAAACGTTATTGGGTATATTTCCTATTTAAACTTTAAAGGGTCTTATTTTTGGGTATATTCCGGAGTCAATTATAAAATCTCGAATTTTTTTACTAATATTCCATAAAATGATTACAGACAACCCTAAAGAGCACTTACTCGCTAATACGCCTCACCTAGCTCAACTCTTAGTAAAGATACATAACTTCATTTTTAAATGTTAGCTCATCGTTTGTTGTTCAAATTGAGGTTTTTGTTCCAATATTTTCGAGAAGCAAATGATAATACAACTCACTCTGTTATAAATATTGCGATATTCCGCTATTTTAGAAATTAATAATGAGAGGTGAATAATTTCTAAATCCGAAAATTAAATTTCTATGGATTCTCTCAACGCGTGTCCAACGCAATTTATTCAAATTTAGTTGGAATCTTTTTATTTAAATAGCCGCTGATTGACAGCAGATATATAATAATTTATCTCTCTATCAAATTGGGTCAGCGGCTGTTAGCCTTCACGACGAGATTCATCTGGAAAGAATCCTCACCGCTTTAGGGAGAAGCAACTGAATACCTCAAGGACAATATGCTCAAATCCAAACTGAATCGTTCAGCGGCTCGCAAATGAAAGTGAAGGAGGCATGATAGAAAGTTCTTGCTAAGGTGATTGAGAATCCTTAAGTTCCAAGCAGCGAAATTGTAAATTAGTATGGCTGGGATCCCAACTCAGGGCTAGATTAATCGACAATAATGTCAATTATAGTTGGTAGGAGCAGATAATCGCTCCGCTTCCCGATATGATATGAAGGGAAAGCTACCCTGCGACTAATTTGAAATTTTGTTCGATTATTTTAGTTCCGATTCCGGATCTCTTCGTCATGATACAATTCGCTGCCTTGCTATCGATTTCGTTCCTTAACGGATATCTTTGAAGCAAATTAAAGAGAGTTAGTGGATGCTCATGTGCTAGTTTAATCCGCAGCCTCAGTTATATCATAACTATGTGCATATCGTTTGGCTCAAATCAATTTTACTATTTTTTCAGCGACTGTTTTTGCTTTTAGAAATTCCTTACACATGTAGGCAAATTCCAATGCTTAGTAGCTGAGATAGCTCTTAAATCTCGCTTAGCGAAGGAAGGAATTTTATTTTGTATTTCTCTGAGAATCATTGGATACAAAGCAATAGAAAAGGACCATCTCTGGAATTATTACAGGTTCCTGAATTCTATCGGGAGAAACAAAAAAAAGAAAAAGCGAGCCATATCTCCTGACGAAAAGTGAGGGCAAAAAGCGAATGCCCTTTCGGGAAGAGTCAAAGGACTCTCAAAAAAGAAAAGATAGAAAGGATCTCCACTACCTTCTTGGAAGATAAAATGAAATTAAAAGGATATTGTTTGGAATCGAGCTTTCTCACACAAAATATAGGATTTATGGCGTAGGATTAAGTTGTGGTTCGACAAGAAACACGCAAAGTCCTAACAACTTGAATTAATTCCAACAGAATGAAAAATTTAATTTAGCATCTCATTATTTCGAAAATATTGCTTGTGAGCCAAGTCTGCTGAAAATTTTGAAATATTGTGAAATTGCTTAGGATTACATTCGAAATCAATGAGATACGATTCCCACTCAGGAAAACTGAAGAATTCATGGCTATTTGCGGCTATACTTTGAGATATAGCCGATGCAGAGGATTATCAAATTATTCTTTGCATTGCCGTCTTGAAGTGCATTAAGCCCTATGCACCAATCCTCTTATCATAGCATCATCTGAACGAATTTATTTTGCAGAGTACCCTTACAATTTTATTAGGAAGAAATTTCTTCTAAATCTATTTAATATCATAAATTGACTCTCTCTTCTTGTGCACTTAAAACCATAGGGTCATGCAGAATCATATCTTGTTCGATAAGATGAGTCACGTGACTGGTTCTGTACGATATCTCACAACGTAAATGTATTCTCAAGCACTGAATTGGATGCTGAAGTCAGGAGAGCTAGCCACTGGGATCCAATACAAGTTGGCTTGCCTCTCTCATAAATTAATGAACAAAAGGGCTGAAAAGGTCGCCTCGCTTTTAATACATTAGCTAAAGCATCGTATGCATCCAAAGGAACCAATTTCCAATACTATACTGAAGAATCTTCCAGAATTAAATTTTTTGCAGTATGTTCTAAACCTAATTTTGTCTCGATTTGCACTTTTCGTTCGTTAAAATATCTAATCTCTAATTATTTCCAAAAGATATGTTCGTAAACGCTGCATCTACGAGATACCTAATTAATTTTGCCTACTAAGATCAAGAGGCGAGTCTCCTCAAAGCAAACAAAATCTGGTCATCTTTTAAGAAATTCAAATAAAGCAATCTTTTCGACACGTAATACACCGTCTCTTTCAACAGTATTGAGGCCTTCGAGCTAGGTGAATTTGTTTGTTGCTGTTCGAACCGGGAGAAAACTAAAGGGTTTTTATTTGTTTCTGGAACGGTCAGAGAAGATTTATTGTTACTGAATAAAAAGCTAGCCTCCAACCGAACTGAATCAATTTTGGCGTTTCTTTGAAATTAACAGCCAAAACGCACTGATTAATTAAATTTTTCAAAAACGCACTCACAAACGCTAATATACGGTAGTCTCATGTGATTCAAGCACCTATAAATTAGCTCCATACAATCGGTTTATTAAAATTCGAAAAATTATTCCACATCCATGATTCGTTTGATAGCCCCAAATTAATGCGAAAATTGCTTACTAAAAAGAGAAAATCTTGCCTCTTTCCAAGGCAAACAGCTTACAAGGAAGCGGCTCGGAAGGAGTGAAGCAAAAAGTGAGGCAACGGAATGAATATTAATGTTACAGTGGCTCTGAGATAATCCACGAAACTAATGTAATCGGCTGAAACATCATCTGACGCATGCATGCTTAGAAAAGCGCATGTGGCACGGTTGATGGTATTATGAATCAGAAATGATTTTGTTCGATTACTTTAGTTCCGAGAGCAAATCTCATGACCATCATAATATTCTGCGCGCTCACTTACTGAAGAATTTTTGAATAATGCACGTTAATTAATCAAGATTTCCCTTTTTAGACTCTAAAGCTGGAATTAAATATCCATGCCATTAAAAGCATCAGCCTGTGAATTGAACACGAAAATAGCCAGGATCCTGTGATAGGACACCCCAATAGACATACTTAGAAGGAACTTGAGTCGCTATCGAAATACAAACAAGGATTTATGAGATTTTATCTCATTTATAGTGTAAAACAGCTCTGAAGTACAAAATACGTGCAGTTATATGAAGAACGCGAGGAAAACTAATAAGAACTCGTTAAAGTCAAGAATTAGCTTATTACAAGAAGTGTATTTACATGAAAAAATTAGAATCTACCACCGGTAATAGGACCGCTCATTGGGAGGAGCTTTCTCTTATCAACTCCTTCGCTAATATCATCTGACACAAAATTTTCACTGGTTTTCTTTGGAGTGGTAGGCTTTTTGGCAGGAGGATTCATTTTCAAAAATTTGGAGTATCTCTCATCGATGTATCGGACATCTATTGCACTCGCCAGGTGGACCAGGAAAGGAGCAAGCTTGAAAAGTTCCAAATCGTCAGGATTTCCTTTGAACTCGGGAACTCGTAGGCAATTTAATGGAAAAAGGGATTTGGTGCAGAGCGAATCCTAAAGTTAATGATTAGAATAGCAGAATAAAGGCTTCGTTTACGTTAATGAGGAGTATCTGTCCTAAAGGGACTTGGAAAATTGACAAGTCCTTCATATAGAGCCCTTCCTCCGACTGAATGCAATGCTTGCGGTGTAGTATGGTTGCTATGTAGGAATCGATTTTCAGGGTCTTTATAACGGCTTCTGCATACTATTAAATGAGCGAGTTGCGTATTAAAAAAACAGCAGTGGCAATTAAATTTACTTCTTTTGTGCCCGCGGTATAGATAACGAGGGTATAATATCTCGTAAGTTGCTGGAGAAACTTCATGAGGTTTGGTCTGATGGACACGAACAAGGGCTTTTCAGCTCCTTCGACGGTTACCTTGATAATGTTCATTTTTCCGCGAAAATCAAAAATTTGTGTTTACTTCAATATAGCTATCGGTATTCTCAGGCTTGGAGTCTTTGCAATGGATGAGGGTCTCATCCAAGTCCAAAACTAGCACTTTTTTCTATAAAGAGGGTCAGTTTTATTCATCAAAGAAGAAAGTACCTCGGGAGAGAAGACAAAAGTCTGCTCAATCGCGATATTGGTAGAATTAATCATTCGAGCAATAGTCATTTGCGTTTTCAAAAACAAATTATATCAATTGGTGGTGTTTGACGCAATTTGAATGTATGTGGAAAAGATAAACGCTTTTTATCGGATCAGAGTTACTGTAATATTTAAATTTCTATTTTCCTTGGACTGATGAAAAATTGCAACGACCCGAAAATGTCAGTAAACCGGAAATTCACCAACGCAATTCTGGATGATCAGCGTTTATCTCCAGGCAAGGGGAAACCAAGGTCTCCACAGCACTTGATGGAATAGAGCTACAATGATCTTCTCATTGCATCAATTGAGTTTAAAACCCACTTTTAAGGCTATAAAACGCAGCACCATGATTAAAATGAGCTATTATATTCGTAAAACGGCAGCAGCCTAAAAGCGAATCGGAATCCGCACTAACGGATAGTCGATTGATCTTCCAAATTTGTTGTGGAGTTGAATGAGTTAGATTTTTTAATCAAAGTTTCTTTTCATTTTATCGACCATCTTTGAACCGGTTCGCGACTTGTCTTAATGAATAATACTACGATCTCCCTATTGACAATTTAATCATCAAACAATGACTAAAACTGGCATTCGTTATAGCATAGGCAATTGGGCATCGAGTGGAAGTAATTTCAATATTTATTGATTATGAGGTTGTTTGCTCATCTACTTGAGTCTTTCCTTTGCGTTAATCAAATTTTATTACCGAAGTTCGTTTGTCAAATAAAATCCTTAATTAAGTAAAATCTTAGCTATTAAAAATGGATACACTCACCCTCAACTCAGACCAAGTCGAAAAAATCAGAAAATACGTCGAAGAAGAGTTCGATAAGAACGAGCTTCAAGCTCTCCAGGGTATAAACTCCTTTCTATGCAGAAAATTCCATCGTTGCTTTAGATTTCATTAGAATTCCAAACCTTTCGAAGGGCTTCGACCCTGAATGGGAAACCAACGGAAAAATTGAAGAAGCTTGCACCTTCCTTCACAAATGGGTCACTGCTCAGGGCCTCAAGAACACTAAAGCTGAAATTATCCGCGAAAAAGGAAGAACCCCTCTTTTGTTCATCGACGTCGAAGGCTCTACCCCTGGTTGCGAAACCATCCTGATGTATGGCCACTACGACAAGCAGCCATGGTTCACAGGCTGGAGAGAAGGCCTTGGCCCAATCACCCCAGTCATCGAAGGCAGAAAGCTCTATGGCAGAGGATCTAGCGATGATGGTTACGCCTGCTTCGGAGCTGTTTTGTCAATCAAGGCACTCCAAAAGCACGATTTACCTCACCCAAGATGCGTGATCTTGATCGAAGGTGATGAAGAGAGCGAGGGGTAAGCAAACCTCTTAATTGACCTTGAGCTGAAATCAGCAATTAATTAGAGTGGATCTCGAGTTCTACTTCGATCTCATGAGAGACAGAATCGGAAACCCTAAAATCATTGTAAAACACTTTTCTTTTGCTTCTTTGTAAATCTCTTGTTATGAACCTTCTAGTTCTGCTTGGACTCAGGATGCGGCGACTACGAGCATTTGTACCTTACAACCACCCTTAGAGGAGTGTTGGGCGCGACTATTAACGTCAAGATCCTTACCGAAGGAGTTCACTCAGGCGACGCCAGTGGTGTTGTCCCTGACACCTTCAGAATTCTGAGACTTGTAATTTTTTCCCTATGGTCAAATTAATGGCTCACGATTTCAATTCAGCTCCTTGACAGAATTGAAGACCCTAAGACAGGACAGGTTCACCGCGATTTCCATGTGAACATCCCTGGAGATCGTTACAAGCAAGCCGAAGACATCGCCAAGGTCCTTGGTTCCGTTTACCAGGAGAAATTCCCTTATGTCAAGGAAGGAGTTCAATGCGCTGATTCAGACCCATTCGTGACTTATCTCAACAGAATCTGGCGTCCTCAACTCTCTTGCATCGGTATTGACGGACTTCCACCAACCTCGAAAGCTGGGAACGTTCTGAGACCTGAAACCAACCTGAGAATCTCTATACGCTTGCCACCTACCCTCGATGAGAAGAAGGCTCTCGAAACCCTGCAAAAAGTAAAGCTTCGAAATTTTATACATTTTGATTTAATTTTACTTTAAAGATCATCCTCTCAGACCCTCCTTACGGAGCCGAGGTCACTCTCACCAACTTGGACGCTTGGAAGGGCTGGAACGCTCCACCAAATGAGAAATACTTCGATGAGAGCATTGAACGCGCTGCTTTGGTACAATTTTGAATAAGTCCTCAGCTAATTGTTTCCTTTGTAGAACTTCTTCGGAAAGAAGATGCTTTCGTTCGGTGAAGGTGGATCTATTCCTTTCATTGAATTCCTCAACCAGAAGGTAGCTCTATCTTATTTAATGCTTCTTCCCCTTACGCTTATTCTACTTAGTACCCTAATGCCCAATTTTTCGTCAGCGGTGTTGGCGGTCCTGGCTCAAATGCCCACGGTCCAAACGAAAACTTAGATATCCCTTACACTAAGCAGTTCATCTGCTGCATTTCTCAAGTCCTCACGGAATCTTATCCTCATCTTGCCAAGAAACAATAACTAGATTATCCTAAGGAAAGAATTGATATGTCTTTTTTGCATATGTGTCGTAAAATTTCTTGGGTTTACATAGAGAGAAAAATTAGTGGGAAAAGAACTTAGAAAATTAATGCAACAAATTTAACAATCAATAAATCCAAATAAATATCAAAAATGAGTAGCGACCACGAAGAGGAAGATCTCCTTAGAATTGAAGAAAATAAGGTAAAAGTCCTGCTTGATGGAGATATAACGTAAAATCCAGATTAGAGAAGCTCTCAAGCGCACGAGCTTCGAAACACTGCTCAAATTGCGAGAGGACCCTGGACAAAATCCCGAAATTAGAAATCAAATAACCACTCTTCGAAAGCAAAGGGCAGCTGCTTCTAAAAAAGCCAAAGCCAATGAAGTTCAAAAGAAATCAAAGAATCAGTAACAATTCATCGTTGTTCTCTCGGCCTTAACCAGATTAGGCCTGTTGAAAGAAGCGCAAAGATCCCTGTTTCGCGTTTTCAAACAGTTATTGAGCCTCGTAAACCTAAAGGCAGAGATCCGAGGTTCGATAACTTATCTGGACATCTGAACGAGGATCTTTTCCGTGAGTCCTACCAATTCCTCGTAGAGAAGAAACAGAAGGAAATCGAGGTTTTGTCGAAAGAGATGAAGAAAAAGAAATACAAACCAGAAGAAAAAGAGAAAATACAACGAGCGATCGCAGAGAATAAAAGCGATCTTGGTCGTACGCGTGAATCGGAATTGAAAAAGCAGGTTAAGAAAGAAATGAAAGATAAGATAAAGCAGAATATTCAATCAGGCAAAGGTCAATTTTTCTTCAAGAAAGGTATAGTTTCTCTCATTAGGCGATTGATTTACTGTATGATGATAATAGGCGTTTTTAAAACGAGACTGCTTCAGAAAAAATTCGAAAAGTTGGACAATAAGAAGAAGCTTCAATCAAAACTTAACGAGAAAAAGCATAAGATCACCAAGCGCATGGCCAAAGATATGAAAATATTAGAGGAAAGAAAGAATAGACGAGATAGTATGGCTTAATGTAGTAGTAGTATAGGGATTTTTGGATGCAAATTACTAGTCATGTGTCCATGTGTATTTAAATTTAGAGTTCGAACCAGGCGGTATCCTAATATGCTCGAATATAATGTGATCAGAAATTTGCATTGTTTTTTTTCCCAAAATTAAATTTTTCTGTCAATGGAAGTCACCAAAGAGCCTTTTTGCTGCAGAATATGCGCAAAGCAGGTCGAGATCGAAGTGCTTCGGGACCACTCAATGGTCTGCAAGGAGTACCATCTGCTTCTAGACAGCTATAAGACCTGCAATGAAGAGTTACAGCGGAGAATCGACGACAGCTACACTCTCCATAATCAGCTAAGGAGTAAACTCGCTCTGAAACTCAATGACAAAACCAGCGAGCCTATCACATCTCTGGACCTCAAGAAAATCAACGAATTAACCAAACAATGGAAAGCACTTGAATTGATCACCCAATACGGGGAGAAAATATCACGGAATCAGCTCGAATTCGACCCAAAACGTACTCTCACATCCTCTAACTTTACGTTCTAATCGATTCTATTTTCTATTGGTTAATAGTGGAAGAGCAACTTAAGAACGACCTACAAGTAATGAATGCGGAAATCGAAGATCAGAATGTGTACCCCTTTGTAAAGAAAATTATAAAGCTATTGGAAGTAAGTAACAAATGACTGAGCAAGCAGGCTAATTTTTGATTTTGTGCAGGATAAAATAAGTTTCAAAAGAAAAATTAATAAGAAAGACATCGAACTCCAAATGACACTAACTCCAGCAGGAGGGCAGCAGACGGCGAACATCGACCCTGTGCGCCAGTTTATCCTGAGAAACTCTCATACCTCGCCGAAATTGCCTCGCCCGACGCCGCTGTTAGGAGGATCGCCTATTTTTGTGAGAAGGGAGGTCAGAAGAGACGAAAAAAGACCTAGCCCGGGCCAAGAGGAAAAGCGAGAGCCCATGAAGCAACTCCCTTCGATTAATGAAGTTGATTCAAATTCATCGACTCCCAAAGTCACCAGGCGTCAACTTGATACCAAAGCTCAGGTTAAACCTAGCGCTTTTGGGCCAAAGGCTAGAAATCCTCCAGAAGAGAAAAAAGACGGCTCGCCGTCAGTGGTAGTTAGAGTTCGTCCTGGAGTGCGAGACTCGCCAGGTTCTCAGAAAAGAATATTGGAACATGGGCAACAAGTGGACATTGTCAATATGTTTGATAAAAAAATGAGAGAGAACGTCAACGCGAAGATTAATTCGAATTTTGGATATAATATGGCAGGATTGGGTAATTTGATGCCAGGAGCTGCTTTCAGACATCAGCACGAGTTGTTCCCAAAACCTTCCGGAGAACGAATCGTGAGACCGATGGAGCTTCACGACAGAGAGCGTGGAAGGAAGAACAATATTATCCAAGGCGATGGTGCCAAAATAACCCTTGAAGAGAACTCAAAGCAAACTCAGAAACGACATAAAAGGAACAGCAGCCTCGAACTGTTTAAGAATTTTGAAAAGATTGAAACAGGAACTCGTTTTCCTTCATTATCAAGGTTATTTGATATTTCCAAGTCTAATGCTAATTCATTTTATTAAGAGAACCTAGCTTGGCCAAAGATGACGAGACTGAGGTACTCCCAAAAAAGAATAAGAGTACCAAAAAAGCAGAAACTATGAAAGACGTTTTGAAGGCAGCGGACGATGACGAGAAAGGTCAGAGTCCTCTTGATGCATTGGTTCGCAGCGATCGGAAGAATCAATCAGAGAAGATCACTAGCACCTCTCGAAGTCCGAAAACCGAGCTCCATGTTCATCATTTAAAACAAAAAATCGTGATGGAGTCTCTCGAAGCCGGCAAGCTTGTCGAATTGCCAATTCTTCGAGGCTATTTCAGCGACCCTCACAAAAGAACTTCATGCCAGCGCCCAATGTAATAATTCACTCAAAAAAACAATCTAAATCGTACTCCTAGCACTGCGATGTCAATTGGAAATAAACATGAGACAATTGATGACTTTGAGTTCATCAAAATGATTTCGAAAGGCGGGTTTGGGAAAGTGTGGCTGGTGAGGCATAAGAAGCATCAAGAGATATTTGCTATGAAAATAATTGACTGTGCAGAGAAGGTAAAAACATTAATATATAAATTGCTGGAGAATTGATGATATAATATTGCCACGTAGATGGGACGTAATAGAATCGCAAATTTGAAGTCAGAAAGTGATGTACTGCATCGATTGGAGGGTGATTTCGTCGTTAAGGCTTTATACACTTTCACTCACGAAAATTATATCTGCTTTGTCATGGAGTATATGGCTGGTGGAGACTTTACAGCGATGCTAGATCGCTATCAATTCCTTGACGAGCAAATTGCGCGGTTCTACATCGCTGAGCTGATTCTCGCAATCAACTCTTTACACGAAATCGGCATCGTCCATCGCGACCTCAAGCCGGATAATATCCTCCTTGACTCTCAAGGCCATATAAAACTCGCAGACTTTGGGCTTTCGCAGGTCGGGCTGGACACCAAGGCGAAAATTTGCACTCCTGATATGAAACGCAACTGCCTGTTTTCTGCGACCACGTTTGCTTCGAAACTGAAAGAAATGAAATTTAATAGACTCTGTGATCCATCGAAAAACATCAACCTCAACGTTCGCTACGTGTTTACTAAGAACAATGGGGACAACTCTACTTCACCGCTGCAAGTGAGCCAAAGAACCAGCAAAATTCGGACGAGTCTTGCCGTGTCAAGCAGAAGTAGCTCCACAGAAAATAACGAAAATTCAAAAGAGAGCCGCATAGGAAGTCATAAAAAGAGCTCCGAGTCAACGGATAGCGACAAACGAAAAATCAGGATCGTGGGGACGCCAGATTACATCGCTCCAGAGGTTATTACTGGGGAATATAAGATCGGTCCAGCAATTGATTGGTGGAGTTGCGGGGTGTTGCTATTTGAATTTTTGGTGAGTGTTCCTCCTTTCTATGATGATAAAGAGAGATTGGTGTTCAATCGCATCGTAAATATGGAGATCGAATGGCCACTCACAGAGTCTGGAGAAGAGTTCCTTTCACCAGAAGCGAAAGATTTGATTCAGAGATTCTTAACGAAAGACCCAGAGAAGAGACTCGGGGTGAATGGAATTGAGGAAATAAAATCTCATCCATTTTTTGCAGGTAATTGTTAATCTTTCAAAGAGAGTTCTAATTAATAATAAAGGATTTGATTGGGATAACGTAAGAGTGAGTACAGCGCCATTGAAGCCGATGGTGGACTCAGATACAGACACAAGGAACTTTGATAATAAGAAGAATCTAACTGAGGAAGAGAAGAAAAATCCCTTCGGAGTATCCAAGGGAATTAATGAGGAAGCGAAGTCGCAGAAGCCGAGCCTCAATCGTGCGGACTTTGAGATGAAGCGAATCGATTTCTTGCATGAGTTGAATTTGAAATACTTGAGAGAGATGCAAGAGGGAAATAAAAAGAACAGTGAAGAGTAAAAATTTTTTGTGGTTAGTAGTTGAATTAATGCCTTTTTAACAAATAATAAAGGAAAAAGCCGAAGAAGAAACTCTTAAGAGGAATGACAATGAATATTTAAAGCCTGCTGGTGTGAGAAACAACAGAAGCTTAAAGATCATTACTATTTTTTAAAAATATAAGGTGTTAAAGAGTTATTAAAGAAAAAATGAATAGTTTTTCGAGTTTGGTTCACTGAATATTAATTTTTTTCATAGTTTTTTATTCAATTGCTTATCTACGTAATTGACTGCATATCGAGCTAGCAAGGACTTCATGTGTATATAATAATTTTACTTATTAAATCAGAGATCGTAAAAAATGTTGATTCGATAATTCCTCGTCAAACAATTTTTGTGAAAATGATATTTGTTAATGTCGTTCATCTGAGTGGATTATTAATTATCACTATCATCAACTATTAGTAACTTTATCTCAGCAATTAGGCTTGAAGCTAGTTTGCTCGAAATCTGGGTGATCCGATATCAACACATTGAATTTTCCCATTAATTTGTATGAACTTTTTAAAAGTTCTTGGGGACTATGGAAATGAATACTTTTCGAAAATTTCCATTCTCTGAATCTGAAATTCTTCCTTAAATTTATTCTATTTAAAAATTGACTCAAGAGCGAAAAAGGGAAGGAATAGAAGGTCGCAAAATTTTTTAAGCACTGAAAAGCCTTAATCATGGAAATTTTAATGCCAATTAGAGTGACAGCGAGTTATCGAGCCCGCATTAGGATCTGAGTACAATGATTTATTTAGATTGAAAATTGATTGCAACTGCTTTCTACTGACTAGAGAGACAGCACGCCGGAACACAAAGAATAAGAGTGAAGAAAATGCAGTTCAATGAGATATGAGTTTATTTCTCAAATCGCTATGTATTGACGATATGGAAAAATTAACATATAACTTCACAAGCTTCAGATAATAATTAAAAAATTTAATCTCGACTCAAAATGAAAAGCACAGTTTGTGTTCTTTTCCTTGGTTTACTACTGCTCTCCTCCACCCAGGCGAGCGTCCTCGAAACGATTGAAGATTACCTTGAAAGCGGTTTCGATCACATTGCTCACGAGTTCGGAGCAACTCAATTGTTCCGTGAAATCGAAGGTCTCTCAGAATACATCGTCTATTGGCCTGAAAATGGTTTCCTCTCTGAGCCTAACCACTTCCTTGACGCCTACACTTCCCTCTTGAGAGGCATGAAGGAACCTGAAAGATACGACCCGAAAAATCTCATCAGCTGCAATCCTGGTGCGAAATCCGATTACTTTAAGTTCCTTCCATACTACATCGGTACTATCAAATTGGGTGAGGTGTCTACCCACAACTCTCCTTGTTTCGTCAACAACGCTGTGACCCTTAAAATGGGAAAAGGTAACTCCGTCATCCTCGAGCACAATGTCTCCAACTACTCTAGTTGGTCCTGCGCTGATACATACTTCTATGCCACCACCCAAAACTATCACATTACCAGTCTCTTCTTCAGTGGAACTCACAGATACACGTTCAGTGACCTCTCTGATTCTCAGATGAAAGAAATCCAAAGAGATGGAATCAAGATGTTCAGAGTTTGCGACTCACTCGGAAACATCTTCCCTGATATCTGGAAGACTCTCTTGTTGTTTGTTGGAGGTCTCTCTGCTAACCCTAACATCCCATTCTTTGGTTCTCACCCTCCTTTCTGGATGGTCAATGCCAACATCGAATTCATCAAGCATGCTACTGGATATGAATGGAAGAAGAGAGCAAATAAGACTAGTATCAATCTTGATCCTAAGTATATTCAATCTGGTGATTTCTTCGCTATCACTCGATTTGATGGTCTTGATCAATTTATTGAATGGGGTTCAGGAACTCATGCTGGACACTCTACTGCTGCTCTTTGGATCGATGACGAGCTCTATGTTGTTGAGAGTCAAGCCGGCTGGTATTGGCCAAAAGCCAACATTCAAAGAAATCCATACAAGACTTGGTTACAATGGGCTGAGAACGCTGGATTCCAAGTCACTCTTCTTCCGTTAAAACCTGAAATCGCAAAGAAATTCAACCAAACTGCTGCATACGAGTGGTTCAAGTCCGTTGAAGGTTACCCATACGGCTACCATAACTTCCTTTTCGGACATATTGACACTGAAGCCGACTCATACCCAGCCGTTCTCCATCCTGAAGCTTTCCCTGCAGTATTCTCTATCTTACAACGCTTGGTGCCATCAACTGGTACAGTCTTCAATGAAGCCATCAACTTCAGACTCAACACCACCAACCTCACCATCCCAGAAATGGCCGAAGTCATCGCAGAAAGAAATCTCACTTGGGGTAAAGTCTTCGCTATGCCAGAAAGAGATTATTGGCGCTACAGCGATGGTCCAAGCATGGTGTGCAGCTCATTCGTTGTTGGTCTCTGGAAGGCTGCTGGTCTCTTCGATGATATGGAAATTCATGCAACTGAATTCACTCCAAGAGACGCTTATTCTCTTACTTTCATTGATCCAAATCCAGTTCTTCCTCAAGAATGCAAAGATAATGACCCAACTGCCACATTCTGTCAATTGATGGGAGAATATAAGATGGAGTTCCCTCAACTCTCCACTGTTGATCCATATCCATTCATGAACGAGAGATGTCCAAGTCGTGTTGATAACGACTACTACAGACCTCCTGGATGCTAAAAAGTTAGTTTCTGATATTCATGTTCCGTATCAAAATAGATATTTCAGTGAACAAGTTTCTTAAAATGTTTGAAATTCAATGGAAAATATATGAAGCTGTTAGGTCCTACATCGTAAAAATTGACGGATATGAAAAATATTAGGTTTGCCATGATTGCATTAAGTTTACAGAAGCTTACAACTGATTACATTATTTAAAACTCGAAAACCTAAAACAGGTTTTAAGAGCTTGACTATAGTCATTTCAGATATGTTTAAATGTCTACTGAGAGGTACAACAGGATTGCCAAATGAGTAAGAAGTGGGAGAGATAAAGCAAAAGTGCATTCTAATGAAATTTAGATGAATTCTACAAAAAGTGCAGTGATGTAATCAAAAAAATAGAACCGAAATGTTTTAGCACTCTTGAGGATAATTAAAACAAAATTTAATCTGAACTCAGAATGAAAAGCACAGTTTGTGTTCTTTTCCTTGGTTTACTACTGCTCTCCTCCACCCAGGCGAGCGTCCTCGAAACGATTGAAGATTACCTTGAAAGCGGTTTCGATCACATTGCTCACGAGTTCGGAGCAACTCAATTGTTCCGTGAAATCGAAGGTCTCTCAGAATACATCGTCTATTGGCCTGAAAATGGTTTCCTCTCTGAGCCTAACCACTTCCTTGACGCCTACACTTCCCTCTTGAGAGGCATGAAGGAACCTGAAAGATACGACCCGAAAAATCTCATCAGCTGCAATCCTGGTGCGAAATCCGATTACTTTAAGTTCCTTCCATACTACATCGGTACTATCAAATTGGGTGAGGTGTCTACCCACAACTCTCCTTGTTTCGTCAACAACGCTGTGACCCTTAAAATGGGAAAAGGTAACTCCGTCATCCTCGAGCACAATGTCTCCAACTACTCTAGTTGGTCCTGCGCTGATACATACTTCTATGCCACCACCCAAAACTATCACATTACCAGTCTCTTCTTCAGTGGAACTCACAGATACACGTTCAGTGACCTCTCTGATTCTCAGATGAAAGAAATCCAAAGAGATGGAATCAAGATGTTCAGAGTTTGCGACTCACTCGGAAACATCTTCCCTGATATCTGGAAGACTCTCTTGTTGTTTGTTGGAGGTCTCTCTGCTAACCCTAACATCCCATTCTTTGGTTCTCACCCTCCTTTCTGGATGGTCAATGCCAACATCGAATTCATCAAGCATGCTACTGGATATGAATGGAAGAAGAGAGCAAATAAGACTAGTATCAATCTTGATCCTAAGTATATTCAATCTGGTGATTTCTTCGCTATCACTCGATTTGATGGTCTTGATCAATTTATTGAATGGGGTTCAGGAACTCATGCTGGACACTCTACTGCTGCTCTTTGGATCGATGACGAGCTCTATGTTGTTGAGAGTCAAGCCGGCTGGTATTGGCCAAAAGCCAACATTCAAAGAAATCCATACAAGACTTGGTTACAATGGGCTGAGAACGCTGGATTCCAAGTCACTCTTCTTCCGTTAAAACCTGAAATCGCAAAGAAATTCAACCAAACTGCTGCATACGAGTGGTTCAAGTCCGTTGAAGGTTACCCATACGGCTACCATAACTTCCTTTTCGGACATATTGACACTGAAGCCGACTCATACCCAGCCGTTCTCCATCCTGAAGCTTTCCCTGCAGTATTCTCTATCTTACAACGCTTGGTGCCATCAACTGGTACAGTCTTCAATGAAGCCATCAACTTCAGACTCAACACCACCAACCTCACCATCCCAGAAATGGCCGAAGTCATCGCAGAAAGAAATCTCACTTGGGGTAAAGTCTTCGCTATGCCAGAAAGAGATTATTGGCGCTACAGCGATGGTCCAAGCATGGTGTGCAGCTCATTCGTTGTTGGTCTCTGGAAGGCTGCTGGTCTCTTCGATGATATGGAAATTCATGCAACTGAATTCACTCCAAGAGACGCTTATTCTCTTACTTTCATTGATCCAAATCCAGTTCTTCCTCAAGAATGCAAAGATAATGACCCAACTGCCACATTCTGTCAATTGATGGGAGAATATAAGATGGAGTTCCCTCAACTCTCCACTGTTGATCCATATCCATTCATGAACGAGAGATGTCCAAGTCGCGTAGATAACGACTACTACAGACCTCCTGGATGCTAATTTCTAATAATAATATTTTCGTATAAAATCAGATATCCAAGAGAGTCAGATTCTCAATATAAAATAGATTTAATTGGAAATGCGAATCTGTAAGTTCTTTCATATCAATCTTCGAAGGATATTAAAAATTTCTTACCACACAAACAAAGACGATGTAGCTCTATAGTTCCCGACACGTTTAAGAATGAGGTAGTTCTTTTAGATAACACAATGTTAATGATTAAATCTCTACTCGAATGCTAACCAAAAAAAATCGCAAATGTAATTAATTATTCGCGAATACACTAATGAACTTTCATTTGAGAGTTAGATAATAACAACAATACTCGCATATTCACGAAAGTATGCTTTGAACCATAAATGAGCGAAAAACCTTTATAAAAAAAACCTAATCTCCTCGAATTTTGAATGGATCTTCAGTCTTCCATTGAGCAGAAAACTGGTTTCTGGGTTACTGCATTAGTCTGGCATTTGCTTAGATAAGTTGTTACAGAAAAATATTCTTCATTCGACTCCACGAATGATAAATTGTTATAAAATAAAAGAGTATTAATTCTTGAGACGATAAACCTTATGCTCATGGTTTCAAGCGTTTGGACCCTCTTAATGCTCCTGATAGCTTTATTGACCCATAGAAGTATCTCAGGTAAACTTTTCTAGCATAGAACGAAATACTATTTCATAATAGGATCTATCTTGTACTTGCAAGAAGACAAGTTGGACGTGCCACCTGTTCCATATGTGACGAAGGAAATATCTACGATCTGTAGTGAGTGTGGAACATCATCTCAGTACGGTATTAGTGTCTGGGTTTTCAAACCGAGTTGGGTTTCAAGTTATGAAGGGATATTTCGAGTTTCTAACAAAGGGTAAAGACACTTCAACAATTTCATTCGAAATCATGCAAAAGGATTGATCTTGCGGAGGGAAGGATACTTCTTTCGTGTCCATCCAGTGGACACCCAACATATCTCATATGGTCAACAGCCGAAGATGATCCGTACGGACCTTGGGGCACATGGAAGGATGTAAACGGATTCGATGCAAGAATTTCTCTGACTTATATTCTCTCAGACAGGAGATGCACATCCTTTGCTCTTAGGCAAGTGGATATTTATCAGTATATTTGTAGATGGGATCGTAAATAGGCAGTATGGAATGAGATACTACCTAAATCAAGAGACTTATTCACAAAATGTGATATTTGGAAATCGAAGTGTGAATGCCACTTACCAGCTGCTTGGTTCAACTAAAGTTTATTTGGGTGGAGATCCTATTCTTCTTTCTAATTGCGGCTGCTCTCTTCAGTATGCAAGAATGTATTGGAATTACGTGGCCGATTCACGCGACAAAATGATAAATCTCGCGATGATGGACAATGAGGGTATAAATCTCTTTTCTCATGAGAACTTAGTCACAATTTCTTTTTCACTTTCAATAAAGCTAAATTGAATCGATTCTATTTTGCATCGGATACACAAACAAACAACAATCAAACATTTATTGTTAATTCCTTAACGAATACAGGAGATATAGAGACGATAGGATTCAAAGGTAAAATATTTTTTTTCAATGAAATTTGGTCTTAATCTACTTACATAAACGACATTAGGTTTTTCTTCATCACAATCTTCAACGGATCCAGAGTTTGGCCCTTATAACATGCTTACGTGTCGGCCTGGACAAATTGCTACATTTCCTCTCAATGGGACAATTTCTCAAAGCGGTTTGGTTGTCGCTTTCGACCTTTATCCTTATCCAGATCCTCATGGTTCTAATAGTCAAGTGATTTTTAGCATTAGAAACACTGCGACCGATTTTGTGTCTCTCCGGTGCGCTTATCTTCGAAATATAGCAGCTTTGTTTATCGCAATCAGCGAAGCCGGTGCCGCATCTATTCCTTTTAATACTACAGCTGCCAGTTCTGTTCCTCTCCAAATTGGTAAGTAAATAACCTTTGCTTCAACAGCTAACTTATTATTTCATAGGCAATTGGAACCGCATTGTGATAGAAATTTCACAAGGACAACCTCAAGAGCTTGGGAGTGGATTCTCAGTAGTGAGAGTCTGGGTAAATTCGAATGCGAGTCCCAGAGTGTATTTTGGGAATTTCTCTCTTGGCAAATATACGGTCCTAGATGGAGATAATGCTGCAATTGAGATATGTGGAGCATTCGAATCGACAAGCCCAAACAAGGTGAGTCAGGGTCTTCAGGAATATTATGATCTGCTGAACTTTGTATGGTATGAAGGGGCTCAAAATCTCTTTGAGGGTCCACCAGGTTATAACCAATTGGTCTGAAAATAGCTGAATTCTCTTCTCGATATTTGTAGGCGGCAGTTATCTTTTGAGAGGCTTCCTTCCTCCGAATTTCGATTTTTTCGATGTGAAATGTGCATCTGGATATTATCTACAGGACGGCATGAAATGTGTGGCAATCCCACCAGACGACAGCTACTTCTTACACGGCCCAACTAACTCATATCAAAGTAAACTTAACCATTTTTCAAAATGAATTAATTTCATAATCGTTTTTGTTTACATTTAGGATGCTTCTATGGACAATATTTTGTAAGAGTAATTTTCAGAACGTTTTTACTCACCGTTTGTTATGTAGAACATATCGGATGGGATTTGTGTGCCATGTACTGAAGTTGGGCAACAAATTGTCTCATCTCAATGTGTGAACTGCCATTCAAGTTGCAAAAATTGCTCTGGAGCAAGTCCCACCGAATGCATTGCATGTTACCCGGGAGCATATTTAGACGATTCTTCTTGCGTCTCATCTTGTTCTGTCGGCAAATTTGCAAATGGGACCAGTCAGAGATGTGAAAGTATCTTTTCTGATCGTGATGATTGATTGGTATCTTAAAATTTTTATTAGATTGCCACTTTGGATGCCAAAGATGTTCTGGTCCAACTAATGGAGAGTGCTCTGCTTGTCTCCCAGGGATTTTTCACCTCAGTAACTCTACTGGAGGTTACTGCTTCCTTGTTTGTCCATACAGATATAAACCTGATTACAGCACCTATCATTGTGTGACAGAACTTGCAAACATCTCGACATTCGTAACTCGCTCCCTCGCAGCAGCCTCACCTGCAACTTCGACATCTTTTACAATCGCAAACGCAGTATCCGGCAGCTTTTCATTGAATATGATGATGTGTCTGGTTGCTACTGAGTCTCTTGCAAATATGCAATACCTCAATATCAACCACTCCAATATCGCTGCAAGTATCTATGAAGCAATGTCAAGCTCTTACATTCCCAATTGGATTGCTCTTTTCAATGATCTCGACAGAGAGCTACTTATCTTTCCATGGGGAATTTTCGAAACGAATCAAATAAGCTCTCTCTTTCTCGACAATTTCGGTGATGGCTTGACTGAAATCATGGTATATTTAGGGCTTTACCTTCTAATGGCTGGAGTAGCATACTCGATAAAGGTCGGAAGATTGAGCGAATCCCTCGCTGGAAGACTATATGCTACAGTATTTAGCTTCTTTGCTGCTAATTTCTTTGGGAAAGTGCAGAGTCTACTGCTATTCTCGATTATGCAGATACTCAGAATGGACTTATTCTTTGATAGCTATTCACGAATGAGTCTGCTATTCGGTTATTTCACAACTTCATTTGCTATCGGATTACTTGTGCTTTGCTTCTTCAAGTTGCAAGTGATTTTCAAAAACAAGAACAAACCTCCAAGTCCAACGGAAGGAGGTAGATCCGAAGACGATTTATTAAAAATTCGCACTACCAAAACAGAAGCAGGCGAAAACGCATCCAAAACTAACCATCAGGTTCAATGGATGGAGAAGAAATATGAGTTCCTTTTTGAAGATTACAAGGATAATAAGAAGACGCACTTCTTCTTTGCATACTACCTGACTGCCTTCAATGCCATCTACATTCTCCTCATATTCACTTTTCAAACTGTTCCAGTACTACAGTGCTTCTTCATCACCATCTTGGCGTTGATATTCATCATATTTCCAGCCATAATCAAGCCATTCGACAAAAAGATACCTGCCTTCCTGCACTTTTTCAACTTCACCTGTATCTTGCTGGCAGCATTCCTCAATTTGGTGCTGGCAATCGCACAAAATTTAAATCCTGATTTCTCAGGGCTCGAGCACCAAGGAAAAGCTGTTATCTCAATAATATCGATTAATACGATCATAAATACGACCATTTCTTTGAGTGTGATGATTTTCGAAATCTATCAGAAATGCAAATCTATTTACACTAACAGAAGCAAAGAGAACAAACAACAATTGAAAGTATTGAAAATCGAAATATCAACTACTACAGACAAAAGAAATAATAGTCTCACTGATTTCCCAAAACCTTCGCTGAAATCTCGTCCAAGAGATGCAAGATCTCGGCGAAAAAAACAGCAAATCAACTATTCTGAAACTACTTTCCCGGGATCATTCAAGGCTCAAAGAATTGCTGATCATTCTGAAATCAAAGATTAAAGCGCGTGAAGCTCAACAACAAATATTTTTGATTATATATCTTAAATGTGAATTTTAGAAATACCAATTCAAAAATGAATGTCGAATTTGTGGTTTACCTTGGTACTACTAAGCTGAATTTTTGCTTAAAATCACAGATTTGCTGTATCATCATAACGTAAGGGCAATAATTCAAAATTCATTTTCCTCATTCAGTCAAAAATCTCTGGTTAGAGCTCCTAAAAGTTTGAGAGGTTATAGTATTTAGATTCGTTGGACTATCGAAGCAAAACTAATCGCTAAAGAACGACTTTAAGTTGCCACCTTAGAATTGTAATTCTAAGAGCAAATTGCTATTCTTATTACGGCACAAATTTTATTATTTTATTGCAAAACAAAGAAAATTAACTCTTGAGCCGATAAAGCTTATCCTCATGCTTGTAAGCTTCAATCTAACTACTTGGACCCTCCTAGTGCTTCTGATAACCTTACCCATTCACAGAGTTTCTGCAGGTAAGCCATTATAACATAGAGCAAGCGAACTCTCATATTGCTTCATATTAGGATCTATTTTGTACTTGCAAGAAGACAAGCTAGACGCTACCTCTGAGACCTATCAATACGTGACTAAAGAAATATCTGAAGTCTGCAATGATTGTGGAACGTCACCTCAGTATGGTATTAGTGGCTGGGTTTACAAATTGAGTTGGACTTCAGGATGGAATACAAATTTTAGAGTTTCTAACGATCCATCGTAAATATGCTTCATATTTTCATTCTAACGATAGAAAAAGCGTTAATCCTGGAGCTGGAAGGATCTTGCTTTCTTGTCCCCGCACCGGAGAAAGTCTGTTTCAGTTCATCTGGTCACCAGCGGTAGGCGAATCCAGCGGAAATTGGGGCGCATGGAAGGATGTGAACTGATTTAAAGCGAGATTATCTCTAATTTGTTACCTTAGCCTCAAGATCCACACGCGATGCTCTTGGGTCAATGGACATTCATAAGCATTTTTACAGACGGAGTCGGAAATATGAACTATGGGATGAGATACTACCTCAATCAAACGACTTATTCTCAAAATGCGATTTTTGGAAGTCGAAGCAAAGGTCCTTCCTATCAGTTACTCAGCACAACGAAAGTCTATTTGGGTGGAGATCCGTATTTTAGTACCTGCCGCTGCTATCTCCAATATGTAAGAATGTATTGGAATTATGTGGCCGATTCAGAAGATAAAATGATAAATCTCGCAATGATGGATGCTCGCGGTATATTTATAGATCATTTTAGCATGAGAACTTACTCACGATTTTTTCTCCATTCGATAAAGCAAAATTCTATCGATTCTATTTCGCATCGGATCCACAAACAAACAACAATCTAACATTTATTGTGAAGGTCTTAACGAATACAAGTGATATAGAGACGATTGGATTCAAAGGTATAACTTCTTCAAAATGAGATGATGTCTTAAAATTTCTCTTACACAAATCACATTAGGTTTATCTACATCACAACCGTCAGCTGTCGCTCCAGAGTTTGGCCCTTATAACATGCTGAAGTGTCGGCCTGGAAAAATTGCTTCATTTCCTCTCAATGAAGCAATTTCTCAAAGTGGTTTGGTTGTCGCTTTCGACTTCTATCCTTATCCTGCACCTCATGGTTCAAATATTCAAACAATTTTCAGCATTAGGAATACTGCAACCAATTTTATTTCTCTTCGTTGTGATTATTTTCAGGGCATAGCAGCTTTGAATCTTTTGATCTTCGAAACCAGTACCGCATATTATCTTTTAGATGCTAATACTGTCACTTCTATTCCTATCCAGAGTGGTAAATTAAATAGCAATTTCATTTTCTATTATTATTTAAATAGGCCAATGGAATCGTCTCATTTTCGAAATCTCACAAGGACAGCCTCAAGAATTTGGGGTTGGATTCTCGGCCGTGAGAGTATGGGTTAATGACAATGTGACTCCCAGAGTGTATTTTGGCGATTTTTCTGCTGGAAAATACACAATCACCGATGGAGGTAGTGCTGCGCTCGAAATATGTGGAGTGTACCATCCAACCGAATCAAGCAGAGTAGATCCAACTCTCCAGGGATATTATGATCTGTTGAACTTTGTGTGGTATCAAGGGGCTCAAAATCTCTTTCAAGGCCCTCCAAGTAATAATCAAATGGTCATTGAAAATAGCTGAATTCTATTTTCGATACTTTTAGGCAGCGGTTCTCTGTTGAGAGGGTTTCTCCCTCCGAATTTCGACTTCTTTGATGTGAAATGTGCAGATGGATATTATTTAGAAAACGGTATGAAATGCGTGTTATCCCCATCAAACGACAGCTACTTCTTGCATAGCCCAACCAACTCATATCAGAGTAACCTTCATCGTCTTTTCAGAAAGTTTGCTTATATTTTAATTTTTTCAACCTTAGGATGCTTCTACGGTCTATATTATGTAAGATTAATTTTCCAAAGCTTAACTGCCTGGCTAATAGAATATTTCTGATGGGATTTGCTCGCCATGTACTGGAGATGGGCAACTCGTTGTAGCCCATGAGTGCGTGAGCTGTCATTCAAGTTGCAAGAGGTGCTCTGGAACAAGTTCGTACGAATGTATCGAGTGCTACCCTGGAACTTATCTGGATGATAATTCTACTTGCGTCACTACCTGCTCAGTCGGCAAATTTGCAAATGTCAGTAGTCAAAAATGTGAAAGTAATTTTTGTTACCTCAAAGATAGTTTTATCCTTTCAAATATTTTTTAATTAGATTGCAAGTTTGGATGTCAACAATGTTCTGGTCCAAGAAATGGAGAGTGCTCATCTTGTCTCCCAGGATTCTTTCACCTCAGTAACTCTACTGGAGGCTATTGCTTCCTTGTTTGTCCATATGGATATAAACCTAATTACAGCACCTATCATTGTGTGACAGAACTTGCAAACATCTCAAAAACAGTTACACGCTCCCTCGCAGCAGCCTCACCTGCAGCTTCGACATCTTTTACAATCGCAAACGCAGTCTCCGGCAGCTTTTCATTGAATATGATGATGTGTCTGGTTGCAACCGAGTCTCTTGCAAATATGCAATACCTCAATATCAACCACTCCAATATCGCTGCAAGCATCTATGAAGCGATGTCAAGCTCTTACATTCCTAATTGGATTGCTCTTTTCAATGATCTCGACAGAGAGCTACTTATCTTTCCATGGGGAATTTTTGAAACGAACCAAATAAGCTCCCTGTTTTTCGACAATTTTGGTGACGGCCTGACTGAAATTATGATACATTTAAGCCTCTACCTTCTTATGGCTGGAGTAACCTACTCGATAAAGGTCGGAAGATTGAGCGAATCCCTCGCAGGAAGACTATATGCTACAGTATTTAGCTTCTTTGCAGCAAGTTTTTTTGGAAAACTGCAAAGTCTCTTGCTATATTCAATGATCCAAATACTCAGAATGAACTTGCTCTTCGATAACTATTCTCGAATGAGCCTCTTATTTGGTTATTTCACACCTTCATTCACAATTGGATTACTTGTGCTTTGCTTCTTCAAGCTACTCGCAATTTTCAAAACCAAGAACAAACCTGCAAGAAATATTGAGAGTGTCTTTTCAGGAGGCAGCACAACAATACTAACTCGATCCACTAAAGTCGCAGACGAGAAAGGTTCCAGCAGCAGCGGTCATATCCAATGGCTGGAGAAGAAATATGAGTTCCTGTTTGACGATTACAAGGACTCTCAGAAGATACACTTTTTCTTCGCATATTACCTGACTGCCTTCAATGCAATCTACATTCTCCTCATATTCTCATTGCAAACTGTCCCAGTACTGCAATGCTTCTCAATCACTCTCTTAGCGTTGATTTTCATCATTTTCCCAGCGACTATCAAGCCATTCCAGAAAAAAGTGCCTGCCTTCTTGCACTTTTTCAATTTTTCTTGTATCTTCCTTGCAGCATTCCTCAATTTGGTGTTGGCGATAGCACAGAATTTAAATCATAGTTTCTCAGGAGCCGAACAACAAGGAAAAGCTGTTATCTCGATAATATCTGTCAATACGATAATTAATACGATCGTTTCATTGGGAGTGATGATATTGGAAATCTATCAAAAATGCAAAACTATCCGCAGCATCCACAACAGCAACAAGAAGAACAAACAGAAATTGAAAGTATTGAAAATAGAATTATCAGCTTCTACAAACCAAAGCATTCACCCTGATGATTTACCAAGAAAGTCACTAAGAGAGCGTCCAAGAGGTTTAAGATTTCACCGTGAAATCAAACAATAAATCTCCAGAAACTACTTCTACAATAGGCAATGAACAAATTAGAAGAATAGGGGAGCTGATCTTTCGATCGGCAAAGGATAAGCGAGAACAAGACAGTTATAACTATTTCAATTGGTATTCGTTTTTTCCCATCTTGTACCTTTAGATTTGAATTTTCATAGATGAATGAAATTTGTTAGCATTTAGATATGTTAAATGAACGTTTTTCAGAAGCAGGCCAAGCTTTTTCATACAATATTTTTTTCGGTTTGAACCTGATGGCATAGCTCGAGAGCCTGCTACTCCTCTTAGAGGAGGAAGGGTATTCATGTGATCCAAATTTAGGCCCCTAAAACCCAATAGATTGAAGATTGAGTGTTTTTTTGGCCCAAGAATTCGATAACCCTGCAGAAGTGGGCCGTTGCCTCATACCACCTTTGGTAGTCTGGAGGGAAATTTATATGCACATTATTATGACCGATTTGTTAGTGAAGATAATCTTGTGAGGATTAGATTTTAGTGTGAAATACTTGGAAAAAAGATGTAATTATGAGTAATTTTCTGAACAGGCTACCGACTGATGTCTATCGAGTCTCTGTTCAGAACAGGACGTCTGGTTTTGTGATCCTCAAGGAATATGCGTTCACAAGCCCGACCATTCATTTAATGCTTGTGCCAAAGCATTTAAGCACACTTCTCTCGGCATAGATCGTTTCGTCGGTCCAGTTTTGCCGTTCCATTCGTTCTTGATGAAGTTTTCTGAACCTGGGATTTCGATTTGAGACTGGAAAGAAATATTTCTCTTGATATTCTCCTTCCATCATTGGTGATGGTGGTTGTAATTGGCTTATTCAGACTAGGGGCTTACTGCTGAAGTTATTGATGAAGTTCGTTCATCATACCACATTATTGATTGTTATTGACATTTTGAAAAAACGACGAGAAAGAGGAGTCCATTGGTAAGTGATCTGTGATCGAAAAACTCATGCATAAATGTACTAATAAGATATCTCATTTATCATAGTTGATTTATTTATATGAACAATAGTCAGAAAACACTTGGGATATTCGCGAATTAACCTCTAGCCAGAGGAAATTTAATTCAATATTAATAAGTTCAAGAAATGTGAGAATATCTTTCAGAAATTCCAGTCACTTAAATGTTTGCTCTTTAGATATGCAATAATGAAAAGAAGTTTTCAAATTTTCTGCACCTTTTTAAAATTTAGCTAAAAGATCTAAAGATCCTTAACGAACTCTTCGAATCTGTTGAATCGCAACAATTCAAGGTGAACATGACGTCAGATTGTATCTTTCTCTCTATATATATAATTTTATTTTTTGTGAATATGCTTTTTAGTAAAAAGAAATTCAAAATCTCTGACATTATTATATACCGCCTAGTGTGAAATATTCTATAAATGTGAGTTAGATTTTCAATGCATGAAAAGGTCGCTCCGACAAATTAATGTTGTAAACGAAGACCCAAAAAAATATTGTGAACTCTAGATTCGATTGGAAGCTTTATTCAGCAACAAAATCACGATCACAGCTTTCCTTATTTAGGCTTTATCATATGACTTCATTGCTTGATTTTTTTTCAAATCAATTATTTTCAGATTCATTAGCTTTGCTGACTTACTGAATGAATCCAATGTTTTCCTTTTCATTTTTTCACCCAGGCTTCTTTCCTTCCTCTGTCTTCTAATTTGCATCAATGACTCTGCCATATGAGGCCTCAAAATTTCCTGTTCTTCCTTCTTTTTCTCTTCAAAATCATCCAGTGAAGCCACAATACTTAATTCCACGTTTTTGACTAGTGGCTGGTCAGAAGCAAAAGCAGTGTTATAATCGAGATAAAGCAATTCACTGAGCATTTTGTTCTTTGCCTGTTTTTTCTTCGAAGAAGCAAGGGTAAAAGCTTCCAACACTTTCACATTAGAAGTCACTTTTGGGACGACGAATCTTTGACGCATCGGCTGTGGTTCTAATTTGAAGAGACTTGAAAAAGCTTCAATAATGACTTCTTTCTCATCGATGGTTTCTTTTTGACGAGTGGCATACTGTATTAGAAAGTTATTTACTTTCTGCCTCGAAAATTGAACAAGTGAATCTTTATTTAATCTTTTCGCAACTTTATTAAGCTCCTTTCTGAATGATGTAGTGTTTTTAGCACTGTCTAAGACAATGATTGAGGATGATGAAATGTCTAAGCTTCGTTTTGGGGTCATGGAAACAATACTTGAATTTAAGCCTTGGAGTCTTGTCTTCTTCGGACTGATTGGAATAATACTATCTTCCCGATTTGTTCTGGAAGGAGAAGCAAGCAAAGTCATTTCTTCATCATTAATTAGAAGCAGTTGTGCTTGCTTTAGGATCTCAGGGTTCAAATTCAGCTTTTCAGAGCAATAGCGAGAGTTTTCTAACAAGAATTGCTTGTGTTCTCTGAGAATATCCAATGAAATGAGGATATTCCCACAAAAATATGTAGATAACTCGTTCTTTAGCATTCTTTCTCTTTTGCCTCTCATTTCCTGGTCAAAAGGCGTCCGGTTTAAGCGAGAGTAGCGTTTCAATAGAAATGACGTGAGAAATATGATGGCCGCCACGGCTAAGAAACAAAGCCAGATAATCCAAAGTCCTATCACTTCTTCCACAGTGACTTGTGTTTGGTCTAAGTCAACTGGACAGACCTCTCCCGGTAGAAATTTTTGGAGTGTTTCTGCTGTTCGAACATACTCTGATTTTGTCTCGAGAGCCTTGATGATTCCATAATTCATTTTAGTCTTAATCTCTT